>Ga0302155_10000403_pt1 | contig 34927 bp, 33 predicted proteins | sample I_Bog_N3_1_FD_193508 | JGI IMG/M metagenome (GOLD analysis project Ga0302155, IMG submission 193508) | Peat permafrost microbial communities from Stordalen Mire near Abisko, Sweden - I_Bog_N3_1 | ecosystem: Environmental > Terrestrial > Soil > Wetlands > Peat | place: Sweden: Abisko, Stordalen...
AGAGCTCGGCGAGCAGCTTCTGGTCGTAAGTGTTGCCGATGCGCATCATGGAGAACTCAAAGAAGCCTGCCATGGGCGGAGGCAGGACAAAAATCTGCTCGCCGCGCATCTCCATGTCGAGCAGCATGCCTTTGGAGGCAAGAGCTTCAAGGATTTTTTGGGCTTCGGCGGCAGGCTTCTTCCAGATTTTGGCCGCGGCGGCAATATCGAAGGGCTTGATGGGCAGCAGTGCTACCAGGGCTGCCTCATCGCGGGTAAAGAGTACTTCCAGTATTCGGAAGAGAAGCTCGGATGGGGGCGCGCCCTGCGGAAAAAGATTGAGCCGATCCGAGAGCGACTGGTAGCTGTTCCTGAGGGTAGCGTGAGACATTGCGGGCCTCTGACACAGAAGGATTATGAGGCTCATTCTACACGCCGGCGCGAATAGGGCAGCCCGCTTCTATTTATGAATTATGAGTCATCCCTCTCCGGCTCCCACTGATCTCGCTGGCCATGGTCGATGCGGTCTTCGCGATCTTCCTTCTCTTCCAACTCGCGGCGTTTCTCGCGCTCTTCGCGCTCCTCGCGGCCATCGCTCATAACTCACTCCCTTTTTCAGCAGCCAGTGGAAAGCGTTCGCGAACCAGCGCAAGCGCCTCGGCGGGTGTTGAAATCGCCCCATCCAACTGAGCGTCTTCCACAGCATGCAGCATCTCGCGAAAGCCCGCTCCAGGCCGGTAGCCAGCGGCAATCAACTCGCGCCCCGTAATCAGCAGTTGCGGGCGCACGGCCTCCTCTGGCATCGATTCATAGCGCTCGTTAACAAAACTCCAGTGGTCGAGGTTGCCGCTGCCGGCCATGCAATCCATACGATGCAGCATCAAGTGCTCGGGAAAATTCTCCAGGCGGAAGAATCGCTTGAGCGTCGATGCCTTCATGCGTGGTGCGTCGGCAAAGCGCATATGGTTCTCGACGAGCGAGAGAATCTGCCGGGTTTCATCGTTCGAAAAGCGGAAGCGCCGGCAGATTTCTGCGCTGATGGCCACGCCCACATCCACATGGCCGTTGAAGCGAATGCGGTCGGCCCGCAGGAAGGTTGGCGGCTTGCCCACATCATGCAGCAGCCCGCCCCATGCGAGCGTGAACGGGCAGTCCACTTCGAGTTGGCCCACCAGCTGCAGTGTGTGCGTCCATACATCGCCCTCCGGATGAAACTGCGGCGGTTGCTCAACGCCCTTCATGCGCGCGACCTCTGGAAGAACCTCAGCCAGGAGGCCAGTCTCATCCAAAAGTTCAAAGGCTCGCCGCGCACATCCCTCGGTGAGCATCTTGGTCAGCTCGTCGCGTACTCGCTCACGGCTGACAAGGTTGATTTTTGGTGCCAATCGTCGCATGGCGGCAGCCGTTGCGGCGTCCAACTCGAAGCCGAAGCGGGCAGCGAAGCGCACGGCGCGCAACATGCGCAGGTGGTCTTCTTCAAAGCGCAACTCGGGCTGGCCGATAGCGCGAACGACGCCGGCATCGATGTCAGCCAGGCCGCCCACGTGATCGATCACCGCAGTGCGAAGATTCTCATGGAACTGTTCCGAAAGATCGCTCTGGAATTGCTCCGAGGAATTGCACTGGAATTGTTCTGGAAGATCGCTCTGGAACTGTTCCGGAAAATTGCTTTGGAGCTGTCCTAAAAGATTGCCTTGGAACTGTTTTGGAAAACTGCTCTCGGTTTGCTTTGTATCAGGGCACGACTTTAGTCGTGCCGCAAGTGCTTCGATAGAATCGGGCTTTAGCCCCTGAGGGAACAGCCGTTCCGGATCCAGCAACAACCCGTTGATGGTGAAATCCCGGCGGCGCACATCCTCCTCAGCGTTCGTCGTATAGCGCACCGCGTCGGGATGCCGCCCATCAGAGTAAGCGCCATCTGATCGGAACGTCGCCACCTCTGTAATATGCTCCGCGCTTCTTGATTCTTCAGAACCTTCAGACTCAGTGGCCACCAGCACCACACCAAAATGCGCTCCCACGGCAAAAGTGCGCGGAAACATCTCCAGAACCACATCCGGCGTGGCAGAGGTGGCCACGTCGTAGTCCTTCGGCTCCCGGCCCAGCAGCAGGTCGCGCACGCATCCGCCAGCCAGATATGCCTCATACCCTGCGGCGCGCAAGGCTGCGATGATCTGGAGAGCCGCGTCGAATTCGTGCTTGGTGGTTGCCATGGCTGGTGCATCTATTGTCGCCCGCGCCGCCGCCCCGTAGGAAACTTCTGTTCCCATAAGCGAAGCCCGCTAAACTAATTAAATGACCACGCGCGGCCTCATTCTCGGCATTGAATCCTCCTGCGATGAGACGGCTGCGGCCGTGGTGGAGCGCGGGTCGCGCACTCTTTCGTCCGCCGTGGCCTCGCAGATTGCCATGCACGCGCGCTACGGCGGGGTGGTTCCTGAGCTGGCCAGCCGCGAACATCTGCGCGCCATCGTCCCCGTTGTCCGCGCAGCTCTAGCCCAGGCCGGCGTCACCCTCGCAGATCTGGACGCCATCGCCGTCACCGCGGGTCCCGGCCTGGCCGGTGCGCTGCTGGTGGGCGTTACCTACGCCAAGGCGCTGGCCTTCGCGCAGCGGTTGCCGCTCATCGCCATCAATCATCTTGAAGGCCACATCCACGCCGTGCTGCTCCACGAGCACGAGCAGGAACAGGCTTTGAATGGTGCGGGCCACATCCACGCCGAAAGCCGGCTCAATCAGGATGTGAAGGGTACGGGCTTCAGCCCGTACATCAAGCCGCCCATCGAAGGCCGGGCTTTAGCCCCTGAGGGGAATCCCCTTTCCGCCAGCGAACCGGCGTTAGCCCTGGTCGTCTCCGGTGGGCACACACATCTTTTTCTGGCGCGCCCGGCTCACGGCGCATGGACTTATAAATTGGTCGGCCGCACGCTGGACGATGCGGCCGGCGAGGCCTACGACAAGGTAGCCAAGCTGCTCGGCTTCGGCTATCCCGGAGGCCCGTGGATCGACGCGCTGTCCCGCTTCGGCAATCCCAAGGCCGTGCCGTTTGCTTTCTCGCAAATCAAATCAAAAATCCATCTGGGCGGCAAGCCCCCGCGCACCAAGGCCGCCAAAACCGCGCCTATCGCCGATCTCGACCCGCGCTTCTTATTCTCCTTTTCGGGAATCAAGACCGCCGTCCTGCGCTACGTCGAATTGCATGGCTTGCGCGAGGAAGCCCATGCCCGCGCTGCCCGCCTTTTCGCGCCCAACTCCGAAGTCCGTCCTCCGCAGACCAAAGAAGAAGCTCTCGCCCTCTGCCCGCAGCAGATACTGGATCTCGTCGCCAGCTTTCAGCGAGCGGTGGTCGGCGACCTGATGAAGAAGACCTTCGCGGCGGCCGAATCCCTCGGCGCGCGCCGCATTCTCGTCACCGGCGGCGTGGCGGCCAACCGCGAATTGCGCGCCCGTTTCACCGCCGAAGCCGCACCGCGCGGCCTGCGCATCGCCTTCCCCACGCTGGCTTTGTCCACGGACAACGCAGCCATGATTGCCGCCGCCGCCTGGCCCCGCTTCCAATCCGGCGAGTTCGCCGCAAGCTCGCTTTCCGGCGACCCTTCGCTGGCGCTGGGGCGATGACCCCTGATCTCTGACACCTGACAATCCCTCGCTGCTACAATCAAAAAGGCCGAAACTGCGGCCATTTCAACCGTTTAACAGGTAAGAAGTTCGACTGATGACTCTGCGGCTTTTCAATACTCTTACGGGACAAATCGACCCGCTCGCGCCCTCCGACGGCGAGGCGCTGCGTATGTACGCCTGCGGCCCGACCGTTTATGACTACGGCCACATCGGCAACTTCCGCACTTTTCTCCAAGTGGACGTGCTGCGGCGTTTTCTCAAGCTGACGGGCATCAAGGTTCTCCATGTAATGAACATTACCGACGTGGACGACAAGATCATCCGCAACGCTTCGGCGGCGGGCATCTCCATCGGCGAGTATTCGGCAAGCTTTCAGCGGGCTTTTTTTGAGGATATGGACACGCTGGGCATCGAGCACCCGGAAATCATCGCTCGCGCCACTGAGAACATTCCACGCATGGTCGAGTTGGTCCAGCAACTGGCTGCAGCGGGAGCGGCTTACCAGACAGAGGACGGAAGCTGGTACTTTCGTCTGGCTTCCTTTCCCGAGTATGGCAAGCTGAGCAAAAAAGATTTGTCCGGGATGGAAGACGGCGCGCGCGTCGATCTGGATGAGTACGAGAAAGATTCGGCGCGAGATTTTGCGCTGTGGAAGGCCGCCAAGCCCGGCGAGACATCGTGGGATACGGCCATTGGCCGCGGGCGGCCGGGATGGCATTTGGAGTGCTCGGCCATGGCTATGGAGTTTCTGGGCGAGAGCTTCGACCTGCACGCCGGCGGCGAAGACCTGATGTTCCCGCACCACGAAAACGAGATTGCGCAGAGCGAGAGCGTCACGCACAAGCCATTTGCACGCCATTGGATGCATGTGCGGTTTTTGCTCGTGGACGGGCGCAAGATGTCCAAGAGCGAGGGCAACTTTTATACGTTGCGCGACCTGCTGCTCAAAGGCTTCAAGGCGTCCGCGATTCGCCTCGCGTTGATTTCGGTGCCTTACCGGCATCAGATGAACTTCACCTTCGACGGACTCATAGAAGCCACCAGCGCCATCGATCGGCTGCGGACATTTCGCCAGCGGCTGGTGGGCGGCGGATTCGAGTCCGGCGAAAATCCTGCACTGCAAGAGGCGGCGCGAACGGCGCAGGCGGATTATTTCGCCGCGCTGGAGAACGACTTGAACACCGCCGAGGCGCGGGCGCCCATCTTCGATCTGCTGCGCGCGGCAAACACGGCGATGGATCAGGGGCAATTGAAAGCTGGTGACCGCAATGCGATTCTGGCCGTCCTTCGGAGCTTCGACGCGGTCTTTTGCGTGATGGAAGACCACGACGCCGATGCTACACGCCGAGCATTGGAGTGGGCCGAGCGAGAAGGCCGGCTGAACGATGTTGCTCCCGAGCTGCTGACGCGGCAGGGGCTGACGGATGAGGCCATCGACGCTCTGGTAGCCGAGCGCACGCAAGCCAAAAAGCAACGCAACTTTGCACGAGCCGACCAGATTCGCAACGAGCTGGCGGAAAAAGGCGTAGTGATCGAAGATTCGAAAGACGGCGTACGCTGGAAGCGGAAGTAGGACAGATTGAGGTAGACTCATAGCAAGAGAACGCCGGCTCACCACGGAGGTGCCTGCCATGGATTTCGAGATCGTTTTTGATCGCGAGGAAGATGGTCGCTGGATCGCGGAGATTGAAACTCTGCCCGGAGTGCTTGCTTACGGGGCCACCCGCACGGAAGCGCGATCAAAGGCTCAAGCGCTGGCATTGCGGGTGATTGCAGACCGGATTGAGGTCGATCAGTCGATCCCTGATCAAGTGCGTTTTGCTGCGGCATAATAATTGGGATCATTTCAGTTGGCTGTTGGAATTCCGCAAAGGGTAGGGAATACTCGCTAGATGAGTAACTGGCCTTCAACGAGCGCAAAAAAAGTATTTCGTGCCTTGCAGCGCATAGGTTGGTGCGAAAAGCCACGCATCAGCAAAAGCGGTTCGCACAAGCAGCTCGAACATCCAAACTATCCCTACGAATTCACCTGGGCTTTTCATGATGGGGAAGAAATCGGCCCCAGAATGCTAGCCCGCATTGCGAAACGAACAGGATTAAAACCTGAGGATATCTAGACCCCATGGAACCCAACGAAGCGCAAGAGTTGCAGGAGCAAGCCGAACACGCCGAGCACGAGAAGACGTTGCGGCCGGTAGCTTTGACCATGACCATTCTGGCCGTGCTGGTAGCCGTGGTCACGGTGCTCGGTCATCGCACTCACACCGAGGCCATCCTCAACCAGACGAGAGCTGCGGTCGAACAAAACAAGGTCGCGGACGAATGGGCCTTTTACCAGGCCCACAAGATTCGCGCGAACGACACTGATCTCGCCTCTGACCTGATGGGCGTCATGGCGATTGCCAACAAGGATGAGGCGAAGAAGAAGGCCAAGAGTTACGCTGACCACCAGCAGAAATGGGCCGCGGATCTCAAGGAAAGCGAAGACAAGGCCCACGAAAAGGAAAAGAAGGTAAGTGAATACGAGGAGAGAGTGGAAAAGGCTGAAGCCCGCGCCGACCGCTTTGACCTCGGCGAGGTGCTGCTCGAGATCGGCCTGGTGATTACCTCCATTACTCTGCTGACGCGCCGGCGCGCCTACTGGTTCGCGGGGCTGTGCTTCTCAGCTGCCGGAATTGTCGCTGCTGTTTTGGGTTTGCTTCTCAGCTAGAGTTGGCGCTATCGGGCCATTTGAACCCCGCGACGGCGCCAATATTTCCAGTTGCATTGATTGAACAAGAGCGCGAGTTTTATCGCGCTCTTCCGGCCTGAATTGTGCCCCGCAAATCTCACAGCCAACTCATTCCGCTGTACAATTCCATCAGGCGTCAAAAAAGCCAGCTTCGCATCGGAAGCTGGCTTCGCGCGTCTAATACACAGGTGTCCCAATGACCGCATCCCGCGAAAAGACCGAAACGCGCAAAATGCCCATGATGCCCATTAGGGACATGGTGATTTTTCCTTACATGATGACGCCCTTCGTGGTGGGGCGCGAGTCCAGTGTGCGCGCGCTTGAAGAGGCGCTCACCGGCGACCGCAAGATTTTTCTCGCCACGCAGCACGACGCCTCCATCGACGAACCCAAGGCCAAGGAAATCTATCAGGTTGGGTGTATCTGCAATATCGTGCAGAGCGTCAAAATGCCCGACGGCAATATAAAAGTTCTGGTCGAAGGCGTAGAGCGCGCCAAGTCCATAGAGGTTAACGACAAGGCCGGCTTCTTTGTAGCCACGGTGCGTCTGGGCAAGAGTGATTTCGAAATGACTCCGGCAGTCGAGCAGCTCATGACGCGCGTCACCGGACTCTTCGAGCAGTACGTGAAGCTGCAACAGTCGTTGAACTACGAAACCATCATCGCCGCGGTGCGCATGGACGAGCCGGCCAAGCTGAGCGACACCATCGCTGCCAACCTGCAACTGGGCGTCGAAGAGAAACAGGAGTTGCTCGGCCTCTTCGATCCGGCCACGCGCCTGGCGCGCATCGCCGACGTGCTCGACATCGAGATTGAAAAACTCGACCTCGACCGGAATATTCAATCGCGCGTGAAGCGGCAGATGGAACGCGCGCAAAAAGAGTATTACCTGAATGAAAAAATCAAGGCCATTCAGAAGGAATTGGGGCGCGGCGAAAAGAGCGAGTTCGACGAACTGCGCAAGAAAATAGAAGCCGCCGGAATGCCCAAAGATGTACTCGACAAGGCCATTCAGGAGCTTAAGAAACTGGAAGCCATGCCTCCCATGTCTGCCGAATCCACCGTTAGCCGCAATTACATTGACTGGCTGGTGGCCGTGCCATGGAAGAAGCGCTCCAAGGAAACGCGCTCCATCGAGTACGCGGAGAAGGTGCTGAACACCGACCACTACGGCCTGGAAAAAATCAAAGAGCGCATTCTTGAATTTCTCGCGGTGCGCCAGTTGGTCAAGAATCCCAAAGGCTCGATTCTTTGCTTCGCCGGGCCACCGGGTGTGGGCAAAACCTCGCTCGGCATGTCGATTGCAAAAGCGACAGGCCGCAAATTCGTGCGGCTTTCGCTGGGCGGCATTCGCGACGAGGCCGAGATTCGCGGCCATCGCCGCACTTACATCGGTGCGTTGCCCGGCCAGATCATCCAGCACATGAAGCGGGCCGGAACCAAGAACCCCGTTTTCCTTCTCGACGAAGTGGACAAGATGGCATCCGACTTCCGCGGCGACCCAGCCTCGGCGCTGCTTGAAGTGCTGGACCCGGAACAGAACTCCACATTTCAAGACCACTACCTCGATGTGGACTACGACCTCTCGCAGGTGCTGTTTGTGGCCACGGCCAACGTGATGCACACCGTTCCGGCCGCCCTGCAGGACCGCATGGAAGTTCTTCGCCTGCAAGGATACACCGAGCAGGAAAAACTGGAGATTGCGCGGCAATATCTGGTGAAAAAACAGCGTACTCAGACCGGCTTGAGCGAGAAGAACCTCGTCTTCAAAGACGACGCCATTGTTGAAATTATCCGCAACTACACGCGTGAAGCCGGCGTGCGCAATCTGGAGCGGGAGATCGGCAACGTCTGCCGCAAAGTGGCCCGCCGCGTGGTGAACAAAGGCGCAAAGCACAAGGAAGAGATCACGGCCGCAACAGTCAGCGAGTTTCTGGGCGTGGTTAAATTCCGCGACTCCGAGGTGCATGAAAAAAGCGAAGTCGGCCTGGTCACAGGACTGGCATGGACGGAAGTGGGCGGCAGCATTCTCACCACAGAAGTCCAAGTGCTGGATGGCAAGGGCAAGCTCACCATCACCGGCCAGTTGGGCGATGTCATGCAGGAGTCGGCTCAGGCCGCGCTCAGCTACATCCGAGGACGCGCGCAGGCGCTGGGCCTCAGCCGCGAGTTCTATCGCAGCATCGACGTGCATCTGCATGTGCCCGAGGGCGCAATTCCCAAGGACGGACCTTCGGCCGGCATCACCATGGCCACGGCCATTGCCAGCGCGCTCGCGAAAATTCCCGTGCGGCGCGACATCGCCATGACCGGCGAAATCACGCTGCGCGGCAAGGTGCTGGCCATCGGCGGCCTGAAGGAAAAACTGCTGGCCGCGCTGCGTGCCGGAATCTTTGAAGTGATTTTGCCTCGCGCCAACGAGAAAGACATCGCCGAGCTGCCCGACAATATCAAGAACACCATGAAGCTTTACTTTGTCGATCAGATGGACGAGGTGCTTGCGCTCGCGCTCGAAGGCCCGCTGCCCACGGCCTTGCCTATCGCAGCCGAAGTGCTTACCGCCGTGCCTTCCGGCGAGCACACGGCAAACCTGCCCCCGCCGCAATAAATGTCTGAACGAAAGGCAGGTCGATGTTCGAACGGTATACCGAGCAAGCCAGACGTGCGATCTTTTTTGCGCGCTATGAAGCCGTCTTTCAACCTGCCCGGGAGATCTCGACCTCACACATCCTTATATGCCTTACGCGAGACGCAGGCTCGAGAGCAGATGTCGTTGGTTCGCTCAATATGAACACTGTCCAGCTCCGGTCAGCGCTTGGGATTCCGTATCCAGTGAACGCTCCTGTACTGCTAGCCAGCGAGCAAAATATCCCACTGAATGACAACTCTAAGAAGGTTTTGGCTTATGCGGCCGAGGAAGCCTATTTTGATGATGAGTATTGGATCGATACGGACCATCTACTGCGAGGCTTGTTGAGATTTCCCAATGAAGCTTCCGACGTACTGCAATCTATTTCTCTCGATCTTGCCAAGGTCCGCGAAGCGTCCAAACTCCATCGAAAGAAATTTCCCGCGAAGAAAACCCTTTATCATCGACTTTTTGGAAGACCATATAAAGCTCACAGAGTCACACTTGCAAAGTGGATTGTAGCGTTGATGGTTTGTGTGTTAGCGGCACTTCTCATTCGGCTGTTCAACTGACCTATTCCGAGCCGGTCGGATTCACAACTGATCGCAAATCTCCCGGAAATCCCACGCTCCCGATTTGCCCGCGACCCACGCGGCTGCGCGGACAGCGCCCAATGCAAAGCCGCGCCGGCTGTGTGCGTCGTGGCGAATCTCAAGCGTATCAACCTCGCTGGATGCGGTCACAATATGCTCGCCCTTGGCATCGCCCACGCGACAAGATTGAATTCTGACTTCGACGCCTGGGCGAACCGATTGAATGATCTCGCGCAGCGTGATGGCAGTGCCGGAGGGCGCGTCGAGCTTGGAGACGTGGTGTGTTTCGCTGATGGAGAAGCTGTAACCATCGAGTTTTGCGAGGTCGGCGGTGAGGCGAAACAGCTTTTGCACGCCCATGGAAAAATTGGTGCCGTAGAGCAGCGCGCCATTTTTTTGCGCCAGGGCCTTCATCTCGTCGAGGTGCGCGTACCACCCGGTCGTGCCGACCACGATGCGTCCGCCCAGTGCCAGCACTGCGCGTATGTTTTCGAGCGCAGCCTCGGGAGCCGTGAAGTCAATGACCGCGTCGACGCCAGCGAGACTCTCGGCGGCAAGTGCGGAAGCGTGGCTGTTTCCATTGATGTCGAGCGCGCGGACAGCGTGGCCGCGCTCGCGCGCGACTTCAGCAACCAGGCTGCCTGTTTTTCCTTTGCCTAAAACGAGAAACTGCATGATGACCTCACGGTGACTTCCGCTCTAATGTGGATATTAAATGATGGCCTCGGTGTAGATTGTCTTGCCGCGGCGTTATCCTGTGGACAGTCTATGCCCGACGCCGAAGCACGAAATCAAACGTCCGCATCTCCTGCTGCTCCCATTGCGCGCCGCCGCAAGCGCCGCTGGCCGCGCATTCTTCTCTGGTCCGTGGCCAGCTTGCTGGTTCTCATTCTAGTGGCCGCCGGCGCGGGTGGGCTGTGGCTGCGCTCGGTGACCATGGCCGCGCTGCCGGAGCTGGATGGGGATGTGCATCTCGCCGGGCTCTCCGCGCCGGTAATCGTCCGCCGCGACGCCCACGGCGTGCCTCACATCGAGGCTTCGAGCGAGAATGATCTCTTCATGGCGCAGGGCTATGTGACCGCGCAGGACCGGCTGTGGCAGATGGACGCCTTCCGCCGCAACGCCAACGGCGAGCTGGCGGAGATCATGGGCCCGTCGATGGTTTCGCACGACAAAACGCAGCGCGTGCTGCAACTGCGAAATACGGCCCAGCGCATCTACGCGAATCTCTCCGCGGATGACCGTGCGCGGCTCGACGCTTACGCACGCGGCGTAAACCTGTTCATCGCCCAGCATCAGAACTCGCTGCCGCCGGAGTTCCGTCTGCTCGGCTATCGCCCGCAGCCGTGGAGCGGTGTGGACTCTGTAAGCATCGGCCTGACGTTAGTCGAGACACTGGATCTGCGCGCAAAGACTAAGCTCTCGCGAGAAGTTGTGGCAGCCCGGCTGAATAACCCCAAGCTAGAGGCCGATCTCTATCCGGTTGGCTCATGGCGCGACCATCCGCCTACCGGCCAGGTGGTGGATTGGAGCATACCGCATCCCGCGCCAACTCCGTCCAAGGACGACGACGAAGACGATCTAAGTCAGGCCAGCGCAGCAATCACGCAGCGCCCTGAAAGACTTCTCCCGCAGCATCCAGAAAGACCTCTCCCGGTGAAGGGTACGGGCTTTAGCCCGTACATTAATCCGGCAAAATCGACGCGGGCTTTAGCCCCTGAGGGAAATTCGCTCCGTGCCCCATCCTTGCGCCTTCTTTCTGGCGCAAGGGTGGGAAACCACAAACCGGAATCCGGCCGCGATGACGCTCCAGACCTGCGCAACCTGCTTGGCTTGCCCAGTTGCGACGGCTGCGCGCCGGGCTCGAACAACTGGGTGATCGCGGGCAAGCATACAGCCAGTGGCAAGCCGCTGCTCTCCAACGATATGCACCTGAGCCACACCGTCCCCAGCATCTGGTACATGGCCGATTTGAAAGCAACCGGCACAAACGGCGCGCCCGGCTACCACGCAGCCGGGGTCACGCTGCCCGGAATGCCATTCGTGATCGCCGGCCACAACGAGCACGTGGCCTGGGGATTCACCGCACTCTACGCCGACGTAGAGGACCTTTACATCGAGGAGGTGGACCACAAGGGCAACTTTCAGGACAACGATGCGGTCTGGAAGCCGCTCAAGATCGACCACGAAGTCATTAAAGTTCGCGGCAGCAAAGACGTAGCTCTCGATGTGCAACTCACCGCTCATGGGCCGCTGCTGAATCCGCTTCTGGAGAAGGAGAAGCGCGCGATTGCGCTCAAGTGGACTCTCTACGACCCGACATTGAACACCATGCCGCTTTACCAGCTCAATGTCGCCTCGAATTGGACGGAGTTTTCGGCGGCGCTGGAAACGTGGTCATGGCCCACGCAAAGTGTGGTCTACTCCGACGACCAGGGACATATCGCGTATCACGCGATTGGAAAGGTGCCAATCCGGGGATTGCGCGACGCGCCAATTCCGCTCGACCTCATGAATGGTAGATTTGAATGGGACGGCTATATTCCCTTCGACCAAATGCCCAACGCCGTCGATCCGCCCTCTGGCTTTCTGGCCACAGCGAATTCCCGCGTAAGCAGCGAGAAGTTTCCCATTTCGCTCACCGACGAATGGGTCGACCCCTACCGCATCGAGCGCATCTACAAATCCCTGCAAGGCCGCGAGCAGCTCAAGCCCGCCGATATGCTCGCTGTGCAGACCGACGTCTACAGCGAAGTGGACCAGGAACTCGGCCAGCGCTTTGCCTACGCCATCGACCACACTCCCGGCGCAGACGATCGCCTGAAGAAGGCCGCCGACCTGATGCGCTCGTGGGACGGCAAGCTGACCACGGATTCCGCCGCCGCCTCCATCGTCACTCAAACCCGCCGCGCGCTTTGGCCAATGATTCTGGAGCCCAAGCTGGGCAAGGAGATCGCCGCCGAGTATCACTGGTCTGAGTCCAACTTCGCCGAAGAAGAAATCATCATGCGCGCCAAAGCTGACTGGCTCCCGTTCTACTACAAAAACTGGGATGCGCTGCTAACCGATGCTGTTCGCAAGGGCATGGCGCAGGGCAAGGCTCCCGCTGACGTGGCCCGCTGGAGCTATGGAAGCTGGCACGTGGTCGATGTCGAGCATCCGCTGGCCAAATTCCTTCCCACGATCGGCCGGATGGCCGGAACCGGCGAGCAGCCGCAAAGCGGCGACACTACCACCGTGAAGCAGGTAGGCCGCGACTTCGGCCCCTCGCAGCGCTTCACCATGGACTGGAGCAGCATCGACGGTTCCACGGAGAACATCGTGCTAGGCGAGAGCGGTAACCCCCTCAGCCCGTATTTCCGTGACCAATGGAACGCGTGGTACGGCGGAACGACCTTCGCGTTTCCGTTCACATCGTCCGCCGTGGCCGCCCAGACGCAACACACACTGCGGCTGCTGCCATAACGCTGCGCCGCCCTCATTTATCATGACAACAATGACTGTCGACGTGAAATCGCTTCTGCAAGAGGGCGCGGCGCTGGCCGACCAGGCGCTCGAAGAGCTGCTGCCCGCCGTTACCACCGTGCCCGCCTCGATTCATGGCGCCATGCGCCACTCCGTCTTTGCCGGCGGCAAGCGGCTCAGGCCGGTGCTCGCGCAGCAGGCCGCGGTCACCATTTCGGGCGCGCTGCCACAGGGAATCGCCCGTCTGGGCGCGGCCCTCGAAATGCTCCACACCTACTCGCTCATCCACGACGACCTGCCGGCCCTCGACAACGACGACCTGCGCCGTGGCAAACCCACCTGTCATGTGGCCTTCGGCGAGGCCATCGCCATTCTGGCCGGCGACGCGCTGCAAACCCGCGCCTTCGAGGTGCTCTCCGGGCTTGATTCGCCGCCCACGGCAACCGTGCAGATCATCAGCCTGGTTTCGAACGCCGTCGGCACCGTCGAGGGCATGATCGGCGGCCAGGTGCTGGACCTCGAAAGCGAGCACCTGAAGCCCACGCCTGAACTGGTCAGCGCCATTCACCGCGCCAAGACCGGTGCGCTGATTCGCGTGAGCGTGGTTGCCGGCGGGGTCTACGCCGGGGCTACGCAGGAAGATGTTGCCCGGCTGACCGTTTTCGGCACTAAGATCGGACTGGCCTTTCAAATTGTGGACGATGTGCTCGATTTGACCGTGGACTCGGCGCACCTGGGCAAGACCGCCGGCAAGGACCAGGCCACAGAAAAAGCCACCTGGCCGGCCGTCTACGGCATTGAACAGAGTGAGCGCGACGCCGCGCGCCTGACCGAGGAAGCCTTTGCGGCTCTCGAGCCTTACGGCAGCCGCGCCGATGGCCTGAAAGCCGTCGCACGCTACCTGGTCGAGCGCAAAAACTAGGTTTGCCGCCAGAAGAGGAGATTCACAAAATGAGCCAGACCACGCAAACCATCTCTGCCGCAAATGCGGGGACTATCCAACTCGGAGATCGCACGGTCAATCGCCTTGGTTTCGGCGCCATGCGCATCACTGGCAAAGGCATCTGGGGACCGCCGGCCGATCGCAATACCGCTTTGGAAACCCTGCGGCGCGTGGTGGAACTCGGGGTGAACTTCATTGACACTGCGGACTCTTACGGCCCATACGTCTCCGAGGAACTGATCGCCGAGGCCCTGTCGCCTTATCCGGCAGGCCTGGTGATTGGCACCAAAGCTGGATGGGAGCGCGTCGGCCCCGGCCAGTGGGTCCACAATGCCAGCCCCAAGCATTTGCAGGAAGCGGTCGAGGGCAGTCTGAAGAGACTGCGCCTCCATCAGATCGACCTTCTGCAGTTGCACATTCCAGATCCTGCTGTTTCGTTTGACGCATCCATGGAAACACTGGCCCTGCTGCGCGAGCAGGGAAAAATTCGCCACCTTGGACTATCGAATGTGACCCTGGAGCACGTGGAGCGGGCACGCAAAATTGTGCCCATCGTCTCCGTGCAGAACCGGTACAGCTTTGCCGACCGGGAGTGGGATTTTTTGCTGAACCACTGCGAGCAGCAGGGAATTGCGTTCATCCCCTGGGCGCCGTTGGGGCAGAATCGGCAGGGCAACGAGGTCCTGGAAAGGGCAGCCAAAGAACTCGGCTGGACACCGCTGCAGGTTGCCTTGGCGTGGCTGCTCCGGCGCTCCAGCGTCGTGCTCCCCATCCCCGGAACCTCATCAGCCGCTCACGCCGAAGAGAACATACAAGTAGCGGGGCTCAAATTGCCCGACGCGTGGTTCAAAGAACTCTCTGCTGTGAATCCGCCGCCGGCAAGCCTTCGATAAGGCAGATGCTCGGCTTAGGCAGTATTTGGTGAATCCCGAGCGAATCCGAAATCGACAGGCTTTGTGTCAGGGCGCGACTTCACAGGCTGCGGAAAAACTCGTAGAAGCTGTTTCAAAAGGCCGCTTTGTGTCAGGGCACGACTTCAGTCGTGCCGTAAAGGCCAGCAGAATCAATGGGCTTCAGCCCCTGCGGGTTGGGCGCCCCCATCCTTGCGACGTTCTTTGTTCTTGTCGCAAGGGTGGGATCGCTGAGACCTTCCGCCTTTACCGGGCCAGAGCGCGCCGCAAAGCCTCGCGCTTGGCAGCCACATCTTCCACAGTCGATTGCACCTGATTCAGAACCTGCTGCACCTGGTCGATATAGCCGGGCAACGCATTCCACCAGGAGTGAAGTGTCTGCTTCTGGTCGAGCAGGGCCAAGGCCGTACCCGACGCGGCGGCGACCACCCCGGCGCGGCGCTCGCCCGCCAGCAGCAGCAAACCGGCTGTCACCAGGGTTCCACCGGCCGCAAATCCGACCCAGTTCATGGTCTCGGACTCCGCGAGGCCCGGTGTCGTTGCAGCATCGTCTGCTTGCTTGGAAAGTGGCACAACCACCATCTTTTCTCCTTCCATCCCGGACCGTGGTCGCAGGGATCGGTGCATCCAGTATCGCTCCAAACCGCCTGCCCTGCGCAACCCTGCAATATCCGGCCACCGAAGCAGGATTGTCTTTGACCGCGCGGCCGTTCAGTCCAGGTCGAAATCGCGCAGCGGCTTGCCGTCGGGGGCGTCCTTGGCCTTGCGCAGGGCCTCGGCAAACTTCTTCTCAAAGAGATCTTCCTTGTTCTTTTCCGCCTCCACCGACTGGCGGAAAATCGACTCCTTGCGCTCATCTTGCTCGCGCATTGCCTGGGCCGCCGTCTCCAGGTCCTCGAACATCCGCTTGCGCACCGCAGGGGTATGGCTCACCACCAGCCCCGTGGCCGCATCAATCTTGAGCGTCGCCCCGCAATCCGGGCACGCCACCTCGAAAATCTTTTCCTTCGTCTTGGCCATATTCTTTCTAGCCGAATTGTAAGCGTTGCGGGGCCACGTTGCACAGAGCTGGAGCTGGGTGTACACCTTTAGGCGATTAAAGATGTACAGCACCTTAAACTCTCTGCATGAGCCTCTATATCACCTAAGTTCAAGAATTGTAAGCGTTGCCTGGCCAAGATTGCACGGGGATGAAGCGAAGCGTACGCTAATGTACGCCTAAACATGTACGTTATGTTAGACTTTTTCCATGGAAGTGCCTATCACCCAGTTTCGCCGCGAAATCTTCTCACTCGTCAATCAGGCGCTCGACGGTGGTGAAGTCTGGGTCACGCATAAGGGCCGCCGGCTCAAAATCGTCCCAGAGGGCAAGCCCGCCAGCCGCCTCAGCCGGATTACGCCCATGGATGTCATGGTCGACCCGAATTTCGACATAAATGATCCCGCCTTCAAGGGAGAGATGCAGGCCGGGATGGAAAAAGAGTGGGAAAGCGACTGGGAAAAGCTGTGATCGCCTATCTGGACACGGACGTTGTCCTTTGGTTGGCTGCGGGCAAGGTCGATCGCCTGAGTTCCGTAGCAAGAGGATTGGTGGATAAAGCAGACTTGCTATTGTCCCCTATGGCTTTCCTCGAACTCGAATACCTCCACGAACTCGGACGAACGAAGTTTCCCGCTCGGGATCTGGTGAAGAAAGTCAGCCATGAAACGAACCTGACCCTCTGCGAAATTCCCTTTCCGGCCATCGCCAGCGCCGCCCTCGACGAGAAATGGACCCGCGATCTCTTCGACCGCCTCATCGTCGCCAACGCCAAGGCCAATGGCTTCGCCTGGCTCATCTCCGCCGACGAAGAGATTGCCCGGCACTACCCGCGAACGGTTTGGTAAAAGTCCGGCGGCAGTTGGCCTGCTCATCAACCCCGAAACTGACCTTGTGACTTGTGAAGCTGTGCCCCGTTCATCGCAGTCTCATCGCGATGAGCGGGTTGTAGGCAGGTGGCGCGCCCTTAGTCGATCACCACATGAATATCGAATCGCTCATCGTCCGGCGTGGGCTTCTCCCATGAGCGAACGTAGTGCATCCGCAGAACCCCATCGCCGCCTCGCTTTGGCTCAAACCGAAAAACCTGGAAGACAGGCCGGCCTTCGCCGGGCTCCTCGACGTCCGTCTGCGACTGGTGAACCAGCTTCACCAGCGGCGTCGATTCCTTCTCCACATACCACATGAACCCCGTCGAGGGATTCGATTTCAGGCTCACTTCAAGCGTGTCGCCAAGCCTCAGACGAACCACGCCGCCCTTGTCCGCATCAGTGATCGCCTTGGTAGCCGCAAAGGCCCTATGCGGAAGGCACACGACAGCTGCTAAAGCCAGCAAAAAAATCGACAGAACGGAAACAGTGGGGCGAATCGGTCGGGCAGTCAGCATAACAACCTCTTGTTGCGCAGTGCAGAGCGGCTTGGCGAGCCTTTTTCCGCGCACCCCAAAACATATACCGTTTCCGAGGGCGCTGCAAACAAATTTCCGCGATCTGCCGCCAATGCAGAACGGCCCCGCTCATGCGAGCAGGGCCGTTCCGACCAAAGCGACAACCAGTAAAGAGGCCGTCAGTGCTTCTCCGTCGCCGACGCAATCTTCGCTTCGGCTTCGGCGATCACGCGCAGGGCTTCAGTGTAAGCCGCTTCGCTATCGCCGGCTTGGTCCCACTCCTTGTGCCCGCGGGCAAGTTGTTCCTGGGCGCGAGGCACGTCGATCTCCTCAGGCTTCAAAGCGTCGGATGCCAGAATAGTGACGCGGTCGCCCAGCACCTCGGCAAAGCCCCAACTGACGTTCCAGCGCAGCACACCTTCCGCAGCGCCAGCTTCGCCGTCCGCCCCGCCCCCGCCGTGCACAATCACGTCGCCTGCGCCCAGTTCGGCCACCAGCGGCGCATGACCGTAGAGCACCTCCATGTACCCGTTTTTGGCGGGCAAATCCACCGCCGCAGCCGGGTGATCGAAGAGGGTGCGCTCGGGAGTGACCAGCCGGACCCGCAGTTGATTTGTTTCTTCAGCCATATGTCCCTTCGGGGCAGCGAATAGTGGCTAGTGATCAGTAAAATCTATCGCCGCAACACCAGCCCTCACTGACCACTAACCACTGACCACTGTAACTACACACTCGCCTTGAGCTTCTCGGCGGTTTCCAGCACTTCTTCAATCGCGCCCTTCATATAGAAGGCCTGCTCGGGAATATCGTCGTACTTGCCCGAGATGATCTCCTTGAAGCTGCGCACCGTATCGGCAACCTTCACATACGCTCCCGGAATGCCCGTGAACTGCTCGGCCACATGGAACGGCTGTGAAAGGAACTTCTGCACCTTGCGGGCGCGCGCCACGGTGAGCTTGTCTTCTTCTGAAAGCTCGTCGATGCCCAGAATGGCGATAATGTCCTGCAAATCCTTGTAGCGTTGCAGAATGCGCTTCACGCCCTGGGCCACGTTGTAGTGCTCATCGCCCACAATGCGCGCGCTCAAAATACGCGAGGTCGAAGCCAGCGGATCGACAGCCGGATAAATTCCCAGTTCCGACAGCGGGCGACTCAGCACGGTGGTCGCGTCCAAGTGAGCGAATGTTGTCGCCGGCGCCGGATCGGTCAAATCGTCAGCCGGCACATAAACCGCCTGCACCGAAGTGACTGACCCCTTGCTGGTCGAGGTAATTCTCTCCTGCAGTTCGCCCATTTCGGTGGCCAGATTCGGCTGGTAGCCCACCGCTGAAGGCATGCGGCCCAGCAGAGTGGAAACTTCGCTGCCTGCTTGCGTAAAGCGGAAGATGTTATCAATGAACAGCAGCGTGTCCGAGCCTTCCACGTCGCGGAAATATTCGGCGACGGTCAGTGCGCTCAGAGCTACGCGCAGGCGCGCTCCGGGCGGCTCGGTCATCTGGCCGTAGACCAGTGCGCACTTCGAATCTTTCCAGTCGCCGGGCTTGATCACGCCCGACTCGGTCATCTCGGCCCACAGGTCGTTGCCTTCGCGCGTGCGCTCGCCCACGCCGGCAAAAACTGAGAAACCGCCGTGGTTCTTGGCCACGTTGTTAATCAGTTCCATGATGACGACAGTTTTGCCTACACCAGCGCCGCCGAAGAGGCCGATCTTGCCGCCCTTCAAGAAGGGCTGAATCAGATCGATGACCTTGATGCCGGTCTCGAACATCTCCTCGTGGGTGCTCTGCTCATCAAAGAGCGGCGCGGGCCGGTGAATCGGCATGCGCGACTTTGCGCCGACCGGGCCCAGTTCGTCCACAGGCTCGCCGATCACGTTGATGATGCGTCCCAGCGTCTCTTTGCCCACTGGCACAGTGATGGGGCCGCCGGTGTCGATGGCTTTCATGCCGCGCACCATGCCGTCGGTGGCTTCCATCGCCACGGTTCTGACGCGCCCCTCTCCCAGGTGCTGCTGCACCTCGAGAATCACGCTGATGGGTGTGGGCACGGTAAAGCCATCGCTTACCACGCGCAGCGCCTGATAGATGGGCGGCATCGTCGCTTCTTCAAACTGCACGTCCACCGCGGGACCGGAGACCTTGATTACCTTGCCGATACTCTCTGCCATTTTTCTACCTTTTCAATCCAAACTTTTGGGTGCCCCACCCTCGCCGCGTTTTTGTCTTTGCGGCTAGGGTGGGATGTCACGAAACCTATTGCGCCGCAGCGCCGGAAACAATCTCGATGATTTCCTTGGTGATGGCCGCTTGGCGCACGCGATTCATATGCAGCGTGAGCGCGTCGATCATATCCGAGGCGTTGTTGGTCGCCGCGTCCATCGCCGTCATGCGCGCCGCCTGCTCAGCGGCAACCGACTCCGTCATGGCGTGATACAGCATCGACGAAACATATTGCGGAATCAGTCCCGCAAACAATTCCTCCGACGGCTGCTCGTAAATGTAGTCCACCTGGCTGGTGCCGAATTTCTTCGCTTCCTCATCGGCCTCAGCCGTGTCCACAGGCTCAATCTCGATGCCCGCCGACAGTGCGGCTTCGGCGGCGCGCGCCTTCTCTTCTTCTGAAGGCTCGACAGCGCCGGTAATCTGCGGAATGCCGATCTTCATCAGCGGCAAAAGCTTTTCCACCACCAGCCGCTGCGCGATTACCGACTTGAATTCGTTGTAGACAATATAGGCGGCGTCGATCTCCTCATTTACGTAACGGGAGATGATGCTCTGCGCCAGCTCGAAGACACGGCTTTGTTCCAGCTTCAACAACATCCCCGGATGGTCGCCGGTAACCTCGACCGGAGCCTTGCGCTCGCGCGTCTTGAAGATGTGCGGGTTATCGCCAAGCTGATCCGACTCGGTCCGCTCGCTGTAGACGGCTGCGGGATAGCGCCGCCGCATCAGGTCGCGGCCCTTGCGGCCCACGGCCTCCACATCAATCTCTCTGTCGGGATTGCCGTTGATGAATTGAAAAGCTGTCTTGAGGATGTTAGCGTTGAATGCGCCTGCAAATCCCTTGTCACCGCTGATGATGATCAGCAAGACGCGTTTTTCCGGTCGCGTGACGAAGAGCGGATGGCGAAGGTTGCCCGTCTGTTCATCGAAAATATCAACGCGGCGAGTCAGCGATTCCAGCACGCTGGTGATCATTTTGGCGTAGGGCCGGGCCGCCAGCGCCCGCTCCTGCGCGCGACGCAGCTTCGCCGCCGAGACCATCTTCATGGCCTTGGTGATCTGCCGCGTGTTCTTCACGCTGCGAATGCGCCGCCGTAGATCGAGTACGTTTGCCATTGTCGGTTCTCAGTTATGCCTTTGCGGCCGTTAATTCAGCTTTGAAATTCGCCGCATATTCTTTCAACGCCGCGTGCAGCTTGCCGCGCAGGTCGTCGTCGAGCGCTTTCTTCTTGGTCAGGTCTTCGATGAGAGGCGTCTGCGCGCTCTCGAAGTACTTATAGAGACCAACTTCGAAGGCGCGAATGTCCTTGATCTCGAATTCGTCCAAGTAGCCCTGCGTGCCGGCAAAGAGCGCCACCACCTGCTGCTGCCAGGTCAACGGCTGGAACTGCGGCTGCTTGAGTAACTCCGTCAAGCGGCTGCCACGGTTCAACTGCTTCTGCGTCAGCGGATCGAGATCGGAGCCAAACTGCGCAAAGGCCGCCAATTCACGGTACTGCGCGAGGTCGAGTTTCAAAGTCGCGCCCACCTGCTTGACCGCCTTGATGGCCGCCGAGAAGCCTACGCGCGATACCGACAGGCCCACGTTCACCGCGGGACGCACGCCTGAGTTGAACAGATCAGTTTCAAGGAAAATCTGTCCGTCGGTAATTGAAATGACATTGGTGGGAATGTACGCCGAAACGTCGCCCGCCTGCGTCTCAATCACCGGCAGTGCGGTCAGCGAGCCGCCGCCCTTTTCCTTGGACATTTTCGAGGAACGTTCCAAAAGCCGCGAGTGAAGATAGAAAACATCGCCGGGATACGCTTCGCGGCCCGGCGGACGGCGCAGCAGCAGCGAAATCTCGCGGTAAGCCATGGCGTGCTTTGAAAGATCGTCGTACATGACCAGAGCGTGGCGGCCCGAGTCGCGGAAAAATTCGCCCATGGCCGTGGCCGCGTAGGGCGCAATGTAGAGCATTGGCGCGGGCTCAGAGGCCGAGGCGGCCAAAATGATGGTGTGCCCCATGGCGCCGGCTTCGGTCAGCGTCTGCACAACCTGCGCAATGGACGACCGCTTCTGGCCGATGGCGCAATAGATGCAAATCAGGCCGCTCTTGGCGTTGTTGATGATGGTGTCCAGCAGCACGGCGGTTTTGCCCGTCTGCCGGTCGCCGATAATCAGCTCGCGCTGGCCGCGGCCAATCGGAATCATGGCGTCGATGGCCTTGAGTCCGGTGGCCATGGGCTCGCGGACGCCCTGGCGGTCAATGATGCCGGGGGCCAGCCGCTCGATGGGCAGGGAACTGGTGGACGCGATGGGACCCTTGTCGTCGATAGGCTGACCGAGGGCGTTGACCACGCGGCCAATCATCCCCTCGCCCACAGGCACGCTCAGGATGGTGCCGGTGCGCTTCACCTCGTCGCCTTCGCTCAGCTCGGTGTAGTCGCCCAGAATCACCGCGCCCACCGAATCCTCTTCGAGGCTCAGGGCCAATCCGGCGATGCCGTGCGGAAAGCTGAGCAACTCGCCGGCCATTACCTTGTCGAGTCCATGGAGGCGGGCAATGCCATCGCCCAGCGACGTAATGGTGCCGACTTCATCGACCTGAACCTTCGCGTCGTAGTTCGCGATCTGCTCGCGAAGAAGTTGCGTAATCTCGTCTGCCTTGATCTGAGCCATTTCTGTCCTTTTACAGTGAACGGTGACTAGTGAACAGTGATCAGTGAAAAGCCTGCTGCTTCTGACCGCTGCTTACCGGATACTGTCCTCTGAGTCCTGCTCACGAAAATCTGTTCACTAACCACTAACCACTGATCACTAACCACTAATCACTGTCCACTAATCACTGCCTTCAACCGTTCCAGCCGTCCGCGAACGGAGCCGTCATAGACCGTGGAGCCGATGCGCACCACTGTTCCGCCGAGGATGGATTTGTCCAACTTGAAACTTGCCTGAATCTCGGCGCCGGCCAGTTTGCCTACTCCGGCCACCAGCCCCTTGCGGTCCTTTTCGCTCAACTCGCGGGCGGTCAAAATCTCTACCGAGCGAATGCCTTGCCGCTCCTGCATCTCCGTGCGATAAGCCAGCACCACTTCGCCCACATCGCCGATTCGGTCGTTGTTGATGAGCACCGCCAGCAAGTTGCGCAGCTCTTTGCGAAGCCCCAGCTTCGCGTTCATCTTGTCCAGAACCGCAACCTTTTGCAGTGCTGCGACGGCCGGATTGACAAACAGATCGCGCAACTCGGCGCTTGCATCCCAGGTCGATAGAAAATCGTCCATCTGCCGGTCCAGCGCCGCCGTGTCCAGCTTTTCCTGGGTCACCACGTCGGCAAAGGCTCGGGCGTAACGCGCTACAAAGGCTGCCATCTATTTCTCCCCTCCCCCGCGCGCGCCGTTGCCCGCGCCGTTGCCGGGCTCGGCCTTGGGTGTCACATTGGTAAGAAACTCTGCGATAAGCGCTTGATCGGTCTCCGGCGTAATCGCCAGTTGCTGCACGGCCTGGCTAATGGCCAGATCGGCGGCAAAGTTGCGCAGCGAGCGGCGGGCCTGGGCGGCGGAAGCGTCCATCTCCTGCTCCGCGGCGGCCAGAATGCGCGCGCTTTCTTCTCCAATGGTTGCCTTGATGCGCGCTTCGTCGGCGAGGCTTTCCGTCTCCACCTGGGCGCGAATCCCGGCAATCTCCCCGTCCAGGCCGGCAAGCTTGGTTTCGATGGCGCTCAGCCGGGCGTTGGCTTCCTCGGTTGCCTTACGTGCGGACTCGATGTCTACGCGAACTGTCTCAGAGCGAGTGCGAAGAAACTTGGGCAGAAAGCGGAACAGCGGAATGCCGATGCCAAAGACGATGATGGCGAAGTTGATTCCTTCGAAGATGTTAGCCGTCGCATTCAGGCTCAGATTGAGCGTCTTTGCCGTCCACTTGACCACCGGGCCTTCGAGCCGGAAGACGGTCTCCTGCTCTTCCTGGGACTTCTTCTCAGGCTGAGCGGATGATTGTTCGGTCGATTGCGCGGCAGCCCCAGGATTTGCGGCAGCCTGAGCGATCATTCTCGATGGGCCGCTTGCTACCCCGGCCGAAAGCGCCAACAGCAACAAAATGCGGAAAATTTGACGGGAAAAACGCGAATGTGGCATCGAATCTCTCAACAGGAACTCCCGGCGCCCTGGGGTAGCACGGCGCGCACCACCTGACGGGCCAAATCTCCGGCGGAGGCCTGGATTGCCAGCCTTGCCTGCGCTGCCTCGGCTTCCAACTCAGCCTTGGCCTGGTTTACCTTGAGCCCGGCTGCTTTGCGGGCGGCGTCCAGAGCCGCGTCGCGCTCGGCATTCCACTGCTTCACGCGAGCCTCGCGCGTGCGGAATACCTCGCCGCGGGCCTGGCGCAGTTTGTCGGCATACTCGCCCACTCTCGTCTCGGCCAGGGCAATAGCCCTTCGCGCGTCTTCTTGCGCGCCTTCTGTGCGCGCGCGCCGCTCTTTCAGCGTCGCCGTCAGCGGTCCCTGCACCAGGAACTGGTAGGCCAGAACCAGCACGATGAAAAGCACCATCGTGGGCACCGCGCCTATAAAAAGTGCCCCGAGTTGTTGAAAGATTTCTTGCATGACGGTTCTGCTTACTCAGCCTGTCTTTTGACTTCGTTTTTTAGCTTGCTCGGCCGGTTGGTTTGGTCTCTTCCGCGCGGGGTGAACATTTTTTTTGTAACAGGAGCGGAGCGTCAAGTCAACGAAACAGGCCCCGATTTTGGGATTCCCGTGATGGCGGTCACTTTTGGGAACGAATCCCCAAAATAGAACTTGATTTTGCCTGAAACAAGCCTAGACTGAGATTACCACCTAGACCCGGTCCAGGGTCCAGCGGATGGCCGACTTTGGGAAGTCCTTCCACTCCCGGAGCCGGACATCCGCTTCTATATTTTCAGGCTGTTTTTTGTATCCCGCAGGCCATTTGGGGGGCTTCCATCCGCTACGGTCTTGCCGCCGGTTGCGCCGTCGTCAGCAGTCCCTGGCCGCGCAGCCATGTCTCCAACAAACCGGGCCATTGGTCCAGAGCTGCGTCTCCCTTGCCCAGGCCGGTTCCATGCGGCCCGTTGGCGAAGATGTGCATCTCCGCGGGGACTCCGGCCTTCACCATCGCTTCATAAAATCGCAGCCCCTGCTCCACTGGAACCGTCTTGTCGGTGAAGGTGTGATACATGAAGGCGGGCGGCGTCTCTTTGGTCACAAACAAGTCCGGCGAGTACGCGGTCCTGAGCTCAGCGCAGCGGTCCATGATGTTCTGGGTCTTGCAGAAGTTCAGGTAGCGCGGATCGTAAACCGAGAGGGCGCCAATCCACGGGTAGCCGAGCACCAGATAGTCCGGGCGGCTGGAGACGCGCTCTATCGGATCCTCCGCGTCCGGCTTGCCGCCAACAAACTGCGTTGCCGCCAGCGCTGCCAGATGGCCTCCGGCCGAGAAGCCGACGATCACAATCTTCGCCGGGTCGATCTGGTAATCCCTGGCTCGCGCCCTCACCAGTTGCACGGCGCGCCGCGCGTCCAGCAGGGGAACAGGGAGTACGTAGCCATGCGAGGCGAGCCGGTAACTCAAAATAAAAGCGCGAAAGCCGCGCGCCGTAAACCAGTCGGCGGTCTGCCGGCCCTCATGGTTGCCCGCCAGGTGGATATACCCGCCGCCCGGAAGAATCACCACTGCCGAGCCGTTTTCCGAGCCTTTCACCGGCTCGAGGATGGTTAGCGTCGGCGTGTCTTCGCAGGCCTTGCCCTTGGCCTCAGGCGCGTCTCCCGGCCACAGGCGAATGGTCTGAATGCCCAGAAAATCATTGTTGTTGCCGGCTACGGCACAGGGCTGCACTTGCGCCTGCGCCGTCCCGCCCGCCAACAAAACACCAACCAGCATTGCGAAAAACGATTTCATCATCACCCTCATCGCGGTTCGCGGCAATTATACAAGCCGCCGGAGTCTTCGGCAGTGGGTCAGCTTGGAGGGTATGGGCTTCAACCCGTACATTAGAGCATTCTCAAATTGAGTGTTAACAAAATTCTGGGTGCCCCACCCTTTTCGCGTACTTTGCGAAAAGGGTGGGATAGCACAACTGTCCATTTCAACTGTAAACACCAGAACCGAAAATGCTCTAGCCTCACAAAATGATCGCGGGCTTTAGCCCCTGAGGCGAAGCCTATTCAAACTGACCCACTCCCCAAGATTTTCTATCCTCCTCAGCTCCCGGCTTTGGTGATGAAAGCCGCCAGATCGTCTTTCAACTGATGCAGCGCATCCACGTTGAGATAGATCATGTGCCCAGATGGGTAATAGCCGAACTGCACATTGCCGCGCAGCGCCGGCTCCAACCCCATGTGGTCCAGATCGAATTCTGTCGCGAAAAACGGCGTGGCCAGATCGAAGTAGCCGTTGGCCGAGAAGACCTTCAGGTGGGGATTCTTGCGAATGGCGCTGGCCAAATCGGCGGCCACGTATGGCTGCGTCTGATCGCGTCCGGGCCCGAACGCAGAACTTGAAGTGGGCTTGTGTTTCCAGTCCCACTGCATGATCGTGTCCGCGCTGGGCCTGTAGGCATCGGTGCTTTCGTACTTCAGCTCCCGTTCAAAATAATCGTGCAGCGCGCCGACAAACGCTCCACTGATGCCCGTGTCGGAGGCATCGTAGCTGGGCGCATCGCCGGCCGCGTCCGCATCCACTCCCTCAAAGCGCATATCGTAACGGCCCAGGGTTTTGCGGTCCTCGCGCAGCACTTCCTTCCTGAATCTTGTCGGCGAAATCCGCAGGTTGGTCTCCTTCACGTAGTCCACGCTCAGGCCCGTAAACCGGCTCACTTCTTTGGCGACGGAATCCAGTTGCGCCGCGGGCAAGTTGTCGCCGGCAAACAGCGCCTGCGCATACGGCCCTGCGGCAAATACGCGCGCCTGCTCCACCCATGCCGCCAGATCGGCCGGCTTGTTGGGAATCTTGTCAAAGTACCACGCCGCCGCCGCGTAGCTGGGCAGGTTCGAGATGTACACCGTGTCGTAGCCGCCGTCGCGCACGCCGTAATTCAAAATCGAGCTGATCAGCACCACGCCGTTCAACTGCACGCCGTCGTTGCCCAGCATATCGGCCAGCGCGGCCGAGCGCGTGGTGCCGTAAGATTCGCCGATGAGAAACTTGGGCGAATTCCACCTCTGGTTCAGGTTCAGATAGCGCTGAATGAAGCGGTCAAAGGCGCGCAGGTCCTGGTCCACGCCCATGAAATCCTTGGGCGTCGCCTTGCCCACTGCGCGCGAGTAGCCGGTGAGCGGCGCGTCGATGAAGATCACGTCGCTTTTGTCCAGCAGCGAATACTGGTTGGGAATCAGCTTGAACGGCGGTCCAGCGGTCGGGTTGGGGCTGTCGGTCGAGATGCGCACCGGCGAGAACGAGCCCATGTGCAGCCACAGCGAGGCCGACCCCGGCCCGCCGTTATAAAGAAAGCTCACCGGCCGCGTCTGAGGGTCCGCTCCGTCCAGCGTATAAGCCACGTAGAAGATGCTTCCGTAGGGCTTGTCTTCCTCGTCGCGAATCAGCAGCGTGCCGGCGGTCGCGGTGTACTTCAGCGTCTTGCCGCCCAGCGCCAGTTCATGATGCGTGGCCACCAGCTTCTCCGCCGGAATCGGCGTTGCTTCCTTCTCGGCGTCCTTGTCTTTGTCTTTCTGTTTCTCCGTGCCCGCTGCGGGCGGCTGAGCGGGGCTATTGTGCACCTCCTGCGCCCGCGCGACAGGCGAAAGGAAGAACGAAGCCAGGGCAATCAGAGACAGTATTACAATCCGATGAGTCGTTTTCATATGCCAAATCCCTCCGGAAACGGTCGAATTCGTTCAACTTGTATTGCATTACAAAGCACTCGAGATTTGTTAGAACCTCTCCAAAAGCTATGTCTTGGAGTGTACGGGCTTCAGCGAGCTATGTCTTGGAGGGTACGGGCTTCAGCCCATACATTGAGAGCCTATTCTCGATTTCCGGCTTTAGCCGCTGAGGGAATGCAAACTGCCATCAAAGCATACCTCAGGGGCTAAAGCCCACAATAATCCCTGCCTTTGAAATACGGGCTAAAGCCCGTACCCTTCACCCAAAACGGAGTTATTGGATAGCTTCTTGATTCCCGATCTCCGTCCCCTGTATTACGTCGTATTACAGCCACATCGCCGTGTGTCCAGGGCTGGGGTTCGCGGCCTGCGCGGTGATATCCTCCGACAGCTCAAAGCCATGGCGAGCATAGTAATACGCCGCGCCATGCAGCCGCTCCTGAAGCCCGCCGCCGGGATAGAGCGCCTGGCAGATCGCCTCGGCGTGGCGCGTGAGCGAGGCCTCGCGCTGCAATTCAAAGTTAGCCGCCAAACTCCGCAAGCGGCCCATCTGGTAACGGATTTTACCCGCAGCGGTTTCCGCCGATTGGCCAAGGCCCGCATCGAGCGCGCGCATCCAGTCCACCAGCGGCGTCAATTCGGCCTCCAGTGCCGTGCCCGCCGACTCCAGCTTCCGCTTCTCTTCGCCGGGCATGGCCCGCGCGGCCAATCGTTGCGCCAGCGTCGCCGGAGTCTCGGCAAAAACCTCGTCCAGCGTCAACCCATGCTGGCTGAGCAGAGCGCCGATGGCCGGCTCGATCAGCGTGCCTGAAAAACGCGGCAGCGCCGGAGTCACTCGGCCCAGGATTCGCTCATAGAGCACGGCGGATTGGGCAAAGTAGGCAATCTCCGCCGGTCCGCCGACGATGGCTGAAGTCGAGAGCAGGAAATCCTGAAAAACAGGCCGCAGCAGCGCCGAGGGAGAAATGCGCTCTGGCTCACCTTCAAGGATGGCGACCAACTCCGCCGTCGAATAACTCTGCCGCCCTGCCTGCCACTGTCCGTCCGGCTCTTGTGCGCTGGGCGCGTTACGTTTCAGAGCCACGCGCTCGCCGCTCGTGTCGTCGATAAGAAAGAGAAGGCTGGAATCTGGTGCCACGTTGACTTGCGCATGATAGCCGGCCGCTTCTAGGTCCCGATTGCGCTCCACCAACGCGGAATGCAACTCGTCGGCGCGCTCCAGCGCCGCGCGCAGCACTGACGCTCCCATGCGGTGGAATTCGCGTCCGCTTGCGTCCAGCACCAGCAGCCCCTGCGCGGCAAAAGCCCTGGAATAAAACTCCGCAAAAGCCTGCGCCAGCGTGCGACCTGGCCGATAAGCCGCAGCCAGAGCATCCGTCGCGTCTGAATCCCCCAGCAGCTCCCGCGCCTCATCGACCACGGCAGTAATCGACTCGTCCAGCACAATGCCGCCTACGGGCCGTGCAGCCTCTGGAGCGCTCGCCCAGGTCAGTGTGCGCAACTCGCGGCGCGCGGGAAAAACAACATGATTGATCTCGGCAAAATCGTGGTCTTCCGTGGCCAGCCAGAAGATAGCGACGTGGGGTTTGCCTGCTTCAGTGGCCTGTCGTGCGCGAGCCAGCGCGGTAGCCGCCTTAAAGGGTGTGAACAACGGCCCGCCAAACAAGCCCACCTGCTGGCCGGTCACCACGGTTCCAGCTCCGTTGCGCAATGCATCGAGGGCCGCCGCTGCCGCCTGGGAAGGCGAAGCGTTCTGCTCGGCCAACAGACGAATCAGATCCGGCCAGTGCGCGGGCCGCTGCGAAGGCAAATGCGAGCCTTCCCGCCAGCCTTCGTCCAAAGGGCCTGAGGCGTAGAACCCACGCGCCGCCGCAGCCTGGGAGCAATAGTCCAGGAACAGCCGGTGCAGTCCTGGCACGACGGTGATGGGATGGCGCTCTGCGGTCAACAACTCGTTCTCATGGCAATCTGGAATCGGGGGCGAACCCCATGCACTAGCTTGAAAATTCAGATACGGCTCTTCTAAGGATGCCATGCCGAACTGATTTGATGCACGAGTATGAATTGGTTGTAACACTCTGGCCGCTCAAGTGTGTATATTCTTTATCTGGTTGCGCATGTTTTCTCAGTGCGCAGCAACGCGCCCAGAAATGCGTCTGGAGGAGAGACAACAAATGCCCAAGAAAAAGAAAGCCGTGAAAGCCGCCGCGCCGAAGAAAGCAAAGGCTGCCAAATCCAAAGTGAAGAAATCCCCAAAGCCCAAGACAAAGAAGGCGGCAAAAGCCCTCAAGCCTAAGGTGAAAAAGGCGCTGAAAGCGGCAAAGGCTTTAAATCCCAAGGCGCTGAAAGCGTTGAAGGCGGCTAAAGGCTTGAAGCCCAAAATGAAGAAGGCGCTCAAGGCCGCAAAAGCTCTGAAGCCGAAGACGAAGAAGGCCGCAAGGGCCAAGGCGAAGAAGGCTCCCAAGGTTATCCTGCCCGGAGTCGAGGAAACGGCTGAGCTGCTCAGCTCCGAGACGGTCTTTGACGGTCCGCTCTTCCATGTGGTGCGCGACCGGCTCATCGAGCCGGGCGGCCAAACGGCCACCCGCGATGTCGTTCGCCACAACGGCAGCGCCGTCATCCTGGCCATCGACAACACGAAGAACAAGCGCGACCCCTGGGTTGTCGTCGAGCGCCAGTATCGCCATGCCGCCGGACGTTTCCTGTGGGAGCTGCCCGCCGGCAAACTCGAACCGGGCGAAGACCCCCTGCTCGGCGCCCAGCGCGAGCTGGCCGAGGAGACCGGCTACCGCGCAAAGAAGTGGAAGCCGCTGGTCGAGTACTACGCCAGCCCCGGCTTCGTCAGCGAGTCCATGAAGGTCTTTCTGGCCGAGGGCCTCACCGCTGGCGACACCAACCTGGACGAGGATGAACAGATTTCTTTTCGCCTGGTCAAACTCTCTGAAATCCTCAAAATGATTGAAAATGGAGCGATTCTGGACGGCAAGACCCTCTCCGCCGTGCTCTTGTATGCGCGCAAGCTGGCCGGCAAGCGCGGCAAGTAGAGCCGCCCCCATCCATGCATTTCTTTCCACCCATGGCCGGCCCTGCGCGCCGGCCATGGGTCATTTTTATTTCGTCCTCCTTTTTATGAACCCTTTTGGAGCTTTCAGAGTCATAATGCATAACGGTGGGATTCCCCACGTTTTGCCCGCCGCACTTCACAGGCTGTAAGGAAGGTAGGACTTACCTGTGGCTCAATACAAAGGGAAGGTCAAGTGGTTCAACAACGCCAAAGGCTATGGATTCATCGGACGTGATGATGGTCCTGACGTATTCGTTCACTACTCATCGATTCAGTTGGACGGATACAAAACGCTGAAAGAGGGCGATGATGTTGAGTTCGACATCGTCCAGGGTCAGAAGGGCGCGCAGGCGGATGCTGTTGTCCGGCTGCGGGTTGCGGCTGCCCACAGCGATAACGCAGCCTAACGGCGAAGTTGAGCGGGCGTAAGCGCAAGACTGCTGCCAAGCGGTGCGCTTGTTGTGTGCCTGTTATATTCCCCCATATCACAGTGCGCGGACTTCACAGCCCGGGCAGTTCAGCGTCGGTGTGCCTGGGAATTCATCGGTCGCCAAACGAATTCATGGCCCATCCTGTGCCCGGAGGGATAAGATAAGGGGCCATGAGCTTACTCCATCCGGAATCCGAAGAAGAAATTGACGACGCCGCCCTCGGTGAAGAGTTCACCAAGGGAACCAGCCATGTGGTCGTAGCCGCCATAGTGGCCACCGTGGTGGTAGCGATCGCGGTTGCCATTTACGTGGTGGCCGGCGAAAAGCCGCCCGTTGCCAGCGGAGAGATTGTCCAGGTGTGGGCTCATCCCAGCCACGTCGAAACCTCGGGCTTCGACGCCAACGGCGAAGCCATGGCCAAACAGAGCTTCGACCAGGTGCTCGTCTTCGCTCACATCAAGCTGCGCAACCAGAGCAAGGTTCCGCTATTTCTTGAGGATGTGCTCGCCAATGCCCGCCTGGGAGACGGTACGCTCTCGGTCTCCGCGGGAGACAGGGCGCAATATCAGGAGGCTCTGCTGATGTATCCCGAGCTGACCGCGCTGCGCGGCAACTCGCTCTCGCCCCGCACCATGATTGCCCCGGGCGAAAGCCTTGATGGCATCACCTTCTGGATCTTCCGCGTCAACAAGCAGCAGTGGGACGCGCGCGCGGACTGGAAGCCTGACCCGCGCCAACGCGACCCAGGGTCGAAGTTCGGCCTGAACTTCACCTTCTCGTTCCAGTATCAGCACAGCCTCGTGCTCGCGCCCCACTCGCCTGTTATTGAGCAGTAGCCGGAGCCGGCGCGCTCTTGGGAGCGGAAAGGTAGCCGCTGACCGACTGATTCTTCCCGCCCACCGAGTTCACCACGATCTCGAACAGAGCCGGTTCCTTGCCGCTATAGAACTGTAGCGGCTCGTTCAGGCTCCGGTCCTTCTTCTCATATTGCTTGTCGTCGCTGTCGACCACGATTGTAAACCGGTTCTTTTTGCCGTCGGCCTTTTTCAGCTCCAGGCTGATCGTGCCTACCGGCTTCCTCTGGCCTTTGTTCAGCGTGAACTCGTAGTAGCTCCGGTCGCCCCTGTGCTTCAGCAGTTCCAACTCATCGTGATTGCGGGCAATCAGGCTGCTGTGGCCGCTCAAATCCCCCTTCATCGAGGTCAGTTGGCTGATGGTGGTAGCCAGATCGGTCTGCGTCTTGCCCAGGTCGGTCTTCACGCCGCCCACATCCGTTTTCACGCCGGAGACATCCGTGGCAAGCCCTGTTACAGCCTGCGCGGTCTGCTTCTGCGCGCTCGCCAGCCGCCGGGCATCGGCTTCCTGCGCGTCCTCGCGCCGGATCAGCTCCTGCGCGCGGGTATCCAACTGTTTCTGCGTCAACCCCAGGGAGTTGCCCAGCTCTTCCGTCGCAACCTTCAGGCGGGCGTCGGTTTCACGCAGGTTAGAGGCCAGCTTCTTGTTCTGGTCCTTGGCATCGGTCAGCGCGGTTTCCTGGCTGCTCAAACGGCTGTTCAGCGTGTAGCACCAGATCAGGCCGCCAATCCCGGCCAGCAAGGCCACGGCAAGGGCTGCCAATAATGCGCCCGAATAGCCTCGGGGGGTCTCGTCAAGTTCACTCATCGGTTTGCCTTTCCTCTGCGGCCCGTCCTGCGGGCTGCTTGTCTCTGTTAAGCGCCTTCCTGCCTGGACAGGCGCCGCTAAAAATGGATTTCTCTCCCCAACTCCTGCTCCTGGTGGGGATTCCAGCCGGAATGTCGAATTGCGCAGCTTCCGCCTCGGACGCCTTCCGGGCGCGTCTACAGAATATAGAATTATTCCCGCTTGTGCAGCAAAAGCTGTGCTTCTTTGCTCGCTCCACGCGGGAAAATGGGATTTAAGGCCCTTCTTCTGCCCATACCGTTCTGTTTCTATTCCGTGACAACCATTAAAGCGCTACGATATAACCATCCTTGGAGCATTTTAAGGCGGAGGGCGTTTTCAGGGGTCACAACAACCGCCGCGTCCCATAGAGAAATAGCAAGAGGGAGAGCCGAGAGCTATGTCGACCGCTGTCGCTGGAAAGGGTTTGGAGGGGGTTGTTGCAGCCAACTCCGGGATCTGCTGGATCGACGGAGATGCTGGCGTCCTGTCCTATCGGGGCATCGACATTCACGAGCTGGCCGTGCACTCCACCTTCGAGGAGACCACATACTTGCTGTGGAACGGCATTCTCCCCAGCAAGCTCGAATTGCGCGAGTTTCAGTCGCAACTCACGCTCGCCCGCGGCCTCGACCTTCGCATAGTCGATCTGCTGCGCGCCGTTCCCGCCACGGCCACGCCCATGGAAGTGCTGCGCACCGCGGTTTCCGCGCTCAGCTTCTACGACGCCGATGAAAAAGATAATTCGCACGACGCCAATGTGCGCAAGTGTTTCAACCTCACCGCCCAGATCGCCATGATTGTGGCCATCTACGACCGGCTGCGCAAGGGAAAAGAAGTTGTTCCGCCCGACCGTTCGCTGAACCACGCGGGCAATTTTCTCTGGATGCTCAACGGCGTCATGCCTTCCGAGACGGCGACCAAGACCCTCGACATTGCCCTCATCCTCCACGCCGAGCATGAACTGAACGCCTCCACATTTGCTGCCCGCGTCATCGCTGCCACGCTTTCCGATGTCCATTCAGCCGTCACCGGCGCACTCGGCGCGCTCAAGGGACCGCTCCATGGCGGCGCGAACGAAGGCGTCATGCGCCTGCTTTACGCCATCGACAAAGCCGGCGCTGACCCGGTCGAATACGTGCGGAGTATGCTCGACGCCAAGCAGAAGATCTCCGGCTTCGGCCATCGCGTCTACAAAACCGAGGACCCCCGCGCCACCCACTTGCGCAAGATGAGCGAGCAGCTCGGCAAGGACGCCGGCCAGCCCAAATGGTTCGAAATGTCCCGCGCCATCGAGCTCTACATCAATGCCGACAAAAAGCTCAACGCCAACGTGGACTTTTATTCCGCCTCCACTTACGCCACTCTGGGCATCGATATCGACCTTTACACGCCTATCTTCGCCATCAGCCGTATCTCCGGATGGGCCGCGCACGTCATCGAGCAACTCGACGATAACCGCCTCATCCGTCCCCGCGCCGAATACATCGGCCCGCCCTATCCGGCCAAGTACATTCCCATGGAAGAGCGCGGATAATACACAATCTTCCGCGAAACTTATTTCTTCTCACGGTGTTGCAGACAACAGAGGCACTACCAATGAAAGTTAAGTTAGCTCTCGCTCTGCTCGGAATCGGCCTGATTTCAGGTTGTCAGCTCAACGGCCATCTCTTCCCGGTTCAAGGCCCGCTAGCCTCGCTGACCCCGCCGCCTGTCTACAGCATTAAACTGACGGGCGCCATCAACTCAGGAAATATCGTCGTGGCGCTCGCGGACGGTGAGAAGTTCAGCGGACCCTGGAAGCAGTTATCCGTGAACGCGCGTGCGCAGGGCGCAGGCGATGCATCCTCCTTCAATCTGGCCTCGGCCTGGGACACTGTCTACGGACAGAGCTTCTATTCGGCCCACGTTCTGGGTACGCGATTGTTCACCAGGACCCTCCTGACCGGCAGCCAGGGAACTGTTCTTCAGGTTGAGATGTACAAACAGGAAGATCAGAGAGAAGATGCAACCACATCGGGCATCCGAGGCGTAGCCAAAGACAGCAAGGGAAACATCTACAAACTGGTCTTCTGAAGCGCGGCCTACCCCTGCTTCGCCTTCCACAACTGATAGAGCCCCCACGCCGAAACCGTGCAGCCGTCGCGGATTTCGCCGTCGCGCATCATCTCCTCGAACTCCTCAATTGAAACGGAGCTCACCACCAGATCGTGCTCCTCGGCGTCCGGTTCTCGCGTCGTATCCGTCAGCCCAGTGGCCAGAAAGACGTGCTGCTTCTGCCGCGTAAACCCGTAAGCAATCCACAAAGTTCCCAGGCGGATCATCTCTGCGGCTTCCAGCCCGGTTTCTTCTTTGAGTTCGCCGCGCGCCAGCTCTTCGGGATTCTCAACTTCCATCTCCCAGCCGCCTTGCGGC
>Ga0302155_10000407_pt1 | contig 34805 bp, 30 predicted proteins | sample I_Bog_N3_1_FD_193508 | JGI IMG/M metagenome (GOLD analysis project Ga0302155, IMG submission 193508) | Peat permafrost microbial communities from Stordalen Mire near Abisko, Sweden - I_Bog_N3_1 | ecosystem: Environmental > Terrestrial > Soil > Wetlands > Peat | place: Sweden: Abisko, Stordalen...
AGCGGTAAGCGCCGCAGCTAGGGTTTGAGCAGGGCAGGCACAATGCATGGACTTGATGGCCCGATCCAGAGTTTCGATGTTTAAAACTGTAAAGAGTAGACAAGGCCGCGTGAGGGCAGGGGGGGAATTTAGAGGGGGGCAGGTGGGAGTGAAGTGAAAGCGTTGTGAAAAAATCGGAAATATCGCCAGGAGCCCCGTATTACCTGGGTTGTATAAACATTTTGACATACTTTATTGGGCGGTCATTGAGATGGCAGGAGCGAGTGGCCTCGTTCCTGCCGTGAGCCATTCCATGGCCCGGGGAGGGCCTTACTCGCCGCGAATATATTGTTCCAGTTGCCGGATCAGGTCGGCCTGTTCGGCAATGGCTTCTTTCACCAGGTCGCCGATGGACAGCAGGCCGATCAGTTGCCCGTCCTCGACCACCGGAAGATGGCGCAGGTGTTTGTCGGTCATGATGCTCATGCAGGTTTCCACGCTCTGGCGTGAATCCACAGTGATCACCGGGGCGTTCATGATCTCGTGGACCTTGGTGGTGACCGAACTGAGCCCGTGCAGGATCACTTTGCGGGCGTAGTCGCGTTCACTGATGATGCCCACGACCTGGCCGTTTTCGAGTACCGGAAGGGCGCCGACATTTTTCGAGGCCATCAGTATCAGGGCTTCGAACACAGTATGGTCGTGGGCAATGGTATGCACGCCCTGATGCTGGCTACCCTTGAGTTTCAACAGCTCTGCGACGGTTTTCATGGACGGCTCTCTCTTGCTGTTCTTGGTGTTCTTGTTTGGGAGGGCCACACTCCATCGTGGCGCTCTTACAGAATCGTAGACGGATACCGCGAAGACGATGCGGAAAGCGGCCTGTAGAGGCTGAAAAAACGTCATTGCCCGATCTTTTGGCGCAGATGACCGCCGTTCACTGAGTCAAGCGCCTTAATCGGCCGATCGCAAGGGAATAAAGCGGTAGTGTCCTGTACCCGATTGAGTGACTGCCGCGCCATGGGCGAGCAGTGCCCGGCTGCTGTTTTCATCGGCCAGATGAAAAGCCCAGTGCTGTCCAGTGGAACTGAGCGTCCGCTCCCCGCGAACCTCGTCGATGGCGGCCATGAACGCCTGCATGTCGGGCAGGTAAGTGGAGAAACCGTTGCCCTTGAGAGCGGTGGTGCGGATGCCGAGGCGGGCACAGATGGCGGCTTTGGCACCGATATCCTCACGGTCGGCCTGGCGCGAGCGCTCGATCAGTCCGGCCAGTTCCTGGTCGACCAGCTGTCCACCGACGATCAGGTCAGGGCCTTGCTCCCAGGATTCGGGCGGGCAGTCCTTGCGGTCCGTGCGCAACGGGATATGCGGATTGATCTCCGCCGGATAGATCCGGCAGACCAGCGGGCGCCTTTCGTAGATGCCGCAGCGGTTGTCGGCATCGAGATTGCGGCAGGGCCCGTTGTTGTAGGCGGCGAACGTGACGGCCAGCCAGGCCTGGGTTGTGCCGCTGGAGACCAGGATCGAACGGCGCCGGGCGTGTTCGAATTGTGCTTCGGCCACCCCGTGACCGTTTTCCAGGAACGCCTCCACCAGGACGATCACCGTGCCGCCGTCCGCCGCCCATTGGCGGGACTCCGCGAGCGTCAGCGGAACGTAGTGGTCATTGCAGCATTTGCCGCAGCCCACGCAGGAAAATCGTGTGTTGATCAACTCGCCACCTCATCCAGCTTTTTTGAACCGCCGCGCGAGCGTCGGCCCCCGTGGTTGCACGGAGTTTGATCTGTGGAGAGAGGCGAGTAGCTTTTTGTTACAGATTTGAAAAAATAAACTCAGTGGTTGGGATTCAGTTGCTTCCAGGCTCTTGCCTCCGGCGCCGAAATTGCCCCGGCGGCAGGCCCTGGGTGGCCTTGAAGCGGCGTGAAAAGTAGGCCTCGTCGGCAAAGCCACACAGTTGCGCAATCTGGCTCACCGGCTTTTCGCTGTTGAGCAGGTGCGTGCGCGCCAGGCGCATGCGGCGTTCCAGCACCAGCTCCGAGAAGGTGCTGCCGGTTTCCTTGCGCAGCAAGTGGGTCAGGTAGTTGGGCGACAGAAAGGCCGCCTCGGCGGTGTCCTTGAGGTTCAGCGCCGGGTCGGCGATATGCTCGCGCAGATAGCTCGAGACCCGCGCCAAGGCATCTCGTCGACCACGGCGTGCTGCCTTGTTCGCTGACAGAGCCTGCAACTCGTCTGCATAAAGGCTGCAGATCTTGCCGGTCAGTTGCAGCAGACAGCCCTTGAGCGCTTGCCGGGTTCCGAGATCGCGACCCTGATCCAGCTCGCGCATTTTTTCCAGCAGGAGCAGGACTTCAGCGAAGTCGTGGTCGGCGAGGATAAAGTCCAGGTGTTCCTGATGCTGGAAGGGCGACAACTCCGGCAGGTCATGAATGGACAGGTCTTCCAGGTCCAGCGGGTCGCAGTGCAGGTGCGGCAGGAAAAACGCCTGGGAAAAGTTGATCAGGACAAAGTTGCCGTCTTCCGGGTGCGGGATCAGGTGCAGGCGATGGGGCAGGATAAAGGCCAGGGCCTGGCGCGGATAAGGCCGGATGGCGCCGCCGATGTGCTGCACGGTATCGCCGCCCAGGTTGATCTGGATCTGGAAGTAGTCATGCCGGTGCGGGGTGACGATGGCGGGGCGGGCCTGCTTGTCACGGATATAGAAGTCCGGGCGGTCGCTGCGTTGCTGCATGCCATAGGTACGCACACGGGAGGAACTCGACATCGACACTGTCCTTGAACTGAACCGGATGCCGACATTCTAAGGGGCTAAGGAGGGCTTTGCGACGCCACGGGTGGATTTTGGTTGGTGCCGGTTTGTCGTTGCCGGTTCTTTTGTTTCTCTGGGACTCGGAACTTTTCCGGGTCGATGTATCTAATTGTTTCTACTTTGTCGGTTTTTAATTACAGCTGTTCGACAATGCGCTGATTAACGGCACGTTGCAGGAAGTTCTACTCTCAGGGATGTGTCGTGTTTTTCAAGCTTCGTTTGTGTGCCCGGTTGCATGCCTATGTGACCGGTCGGTCAGTTTTGCAACATTCATTGTACCCCTTCGCAATCCTCAGCCTGTCTGCCAGCCTCACGGCCATGGCGGCCGAGCCTGTGGCGCCGGAACAGCCGTTGCTGCGCCAGCAAGAGCGCGAGCGGGTCCTGCGTGAACAGCTCGAATCTTCCCCTGACGTACGCCTCAAGGCTTCCGCCGATGATGGCCGGGGTACGTTGCCAGTCAATGAAACGCCATGCTTCAGCATTCGCCATATCGTGCTCGAAGGCGAGGAGTCGGCAGCCTTCCAATGGGCCCTGCGTGCCGCCAACCCCGCGTCGGATCCCGCACTCGGCCGTTGCCTGGGGGCCGCGGGCATCAACCTGACCATGAAGCGCATACAGAACCTGATTATCGCGCGCGGGTTCGTTACCACGCGGGTGCTGGCCGCCCCCCAGGACCTGAGCCGGGGGACGCTTTCCCTGGTATTGATTCCGGGACGGATCAAACACATTCGGTTTGCCGACGGCACCTCGTCGCGAGCGACCTTGTGGAATGCCATGCCGGCCCAACCCGGCGACCTGTTGAACCTGCGGGACATCGAGCAAGCCCTGGAGAACTTCAAGCGGGTGCCCACGGCCGACGCCGACGTTCAGATCACACCGGCCACCGACGCTGACGCCAAACCGGGAGAAAGCGATGTGGTGATCCTCTGGAAGCAAGCTTCCGTGGCGCGCCTGAGCCTGTCGACGGACGACTCGGGCAGCAAGGACACCGGTCGCTACCAGGGCAACGTCGCGCTGTCTTTGGATAACCCGCTGAGTCTCAATGACCTGTTCTATGCCAGCTTCAGCCACAACCTGGGCGGTGGCAAAAGTGGTGATCGCGGTTCGCAAGGGCACACCCTGTACTATTCGATACCGTACGACTACTGGCAACTGGGACTGACTTCCAGCGAGTACGACTATCACCAGACCGTGGCTGGGAACAACCAGAGTTATGACTATCAGGGACGCAGCCGTAACAACGAGCTGAAACTCTCTCGACTGATCTACCGTGACGCCGTACGCAAGACCTCGGTCTGGGCCAGTGGTTGGACGCGGACCTCCAGCAACTATATCGACGACACTGAAATTGAAGTGCAGCGCCGGCGCATGGCGGGGTGGCAACTGGGGGTTGATCACCGCGAGTTCATTGGCAGCAATACCCTGGATCTGGGCCTGAGCTATCGACGTGGAACCGGCGCGTTCCAAGCCTTGCGCGCACCGGAAGAAGACCTCGACGAGGGCACTTCACGGTCGAAGATCATCAACGCCAGCGCCCAGCTGCAAACCCCCTTCCGGATAGGGACGCAGCAGTTTCGTTACATCGGCGCCTGGCGTAGCCAATGGAATCGCTCACCGCTGGTGGCTCAGGATCGCTTCTCCATCGGGGGGCGCTACAGCGTCCGTGGGTTCGATGGCGAACAGATCCTCTCCGCCGAACGGGGCTGGACCTTGCGCAATGACCTGGGCTGGTTTGTCTTCCAGAACAGTCAGGAACTCTATCTAGGCGTCGATTATGGCGAGGTCGGCGGCCACTCCGCTCAGTACCTGTCCGGGAATCGACTCGCCGGTGCCGTAGTCGGCATGCGCGGTGGCTACAAGCAGGTGTCCTACGACCTGTTCCTCGGCCAACCGCTGATGAAACCCAAGCACTTCGAGACGGCCGATGTGACCGCTGGCTTCAATCTCAGTTGGTCATTTTGAGGGAGACGGGCATGCACTTCGGCACCCTTGAAATCCTTGCCCCCGAGCAGTTCGATGAACCCTGGAACGAAGCCAGTGTGCTCGGTGCCGCTGTCTGGTTGTGGATGCAGTCGGCGGCCCATCGGGATGCGCCGTTGCACACCTTGTCGACATTGCTGCTGCCGGCGATCAAGCAGCGGCAGTTCATGCTCGCCAGCGAACAGGGCACTCCCGTGTTTTTCATGTCCTGGATGAACCTCAGTGCGGAGGCCGAACAGCGCTATCTGAACAACCCTCCGGTATGCATGCCCGAAGCCGACTGGAACAGTGGCGAGCGTCTCTGGATCAGCGACTGGGTGGCCCCTTTCGGACACACCCGGCAACTGTCGAAGCTGGTGCTTGGCCGGCTCTGGGCACAGCGCGTCGGCCGCCATCTGGGGCATCGAGGCAATGAGCGCGGCTTGAGTATCAAGACGTGGAAGGGCATTGGCGTTATGCCCGCCGAGGCGCGCGCCTGGTTTGCCGCCCACCCGCTCTCTCAGTAGTCCCCGACCCCGTTATTTCAGCGTCCGGCGTATTCGCGGCCTGGCGCCGCTCAAAAGGAATTGAACATTAACAAGCATCTGTATCGGATCATTTTCAACAAGGCTCGTGGCCTGTTGATGGTCGTGGCCGAAAATGTGAGCGGCGGCTCGAAATCAGCGGGCGGCGGCGTGACAGGCACAGTGTCTGGTTCCAGCTGCGTGGTACGCCTGACACCGTTGCGATTTGCCTTGATGGCGGGACTGGGTCTGATCACGCTGGGCGCCGCGTCGGCACAGGCGGCGGTGGTCGCCGACCCAGGCGCGCCTGCCGCGCAGCAACCGGGCATCGGGGTGACCGGCAGCGGGGTCACCCAGGTCAATATCACCGCGCCCAGCGCGGGCGGTGTGTCGCGCAATACCTATCAACAGTTCGACGTCGATCGGCGCGGCGTGATCCTCAATAACTCGGCGACCAACAGTCAGACTCAACTCGGCGGCTGGGTGGACGGCAATCCGGCGCTGGGCGCAGGCACGGCGAGGGTGATCCTCAACGAGGTCAATTCGAGCAATCCGAGCCAACTCAACGGTTATGTCGAAGTGGCCGGCTCCCGGGCACAGGTGGTGATCGCCAACCCGTCCGGGATCAGCTGTGACGGTTGCGGTTTTATCAACGCCAACCGCGCAACCCTCACCACGGGCAAGGCGCAATTCGAGAACGGTGAACTGCGCGGCTATCAGGTCGATGGCGGCAAGGTATCCATCAACGGCGCGGGGATGGATACCCGTGACAGCGATTACACCGAAGTCATCGCGCGCACCGTCGAGGTCAACGCCGGCATCTGGGCCAAGGACCTGAGCATCAAGGCCGGCAAGAGCGCCGGCGACAAGGGCACGACCGATGCACCGGTGGTCGGTATCGATGTCGCGCAACTGGGCGGCATGTATGCGGGCAAGATTGTCCTGGTGGGCAATGGCGCCGGTGTCGGGGTGCGTAATGCCGGGCAGATCGGCGCCAGTGCCGGCGACGTGGTGATCCGCGCCGACGGGCGTCTGGAAAACAGCGGGCAGATCAGCAGCAGTGGCGCCACCCAGGTCGAGACCGGGGCAGGCGTGGCGAACAGCGGCACGCTGTACGCCAAGGGCGATCTGACGCTCAAGACCGCGGCCGATATCGACAACAACGGTATTGTTGCCGCCCAGGGCAATACCCGGGTGACGGCCGGGAACCTGCGCAGTACCAGCGGTTCGACCCTGGCTGCCGGGGTCGACAGCAGTGGCAAGCTGGGGCGCACCGGCTCATTGAGCCTGGATGCTTCCGGTCGGCTCAGCGCCAAGGGGCAGAATATCGCCGCCGAAGGCCTGCAAGCCCAGGCGGCGACTGTCGACTTGAGCGACAGCCAGACCTCCGCGGCCCAACTGACGCTTACCAGCGGCCAGGGGGATGTCGACGTCAGCCGGGCCCGCGTGGCCGCGAAGGGCGCGCTGACCGTCACCGCCGCGAACGCGTTGCGTACCGATGGCGCCAAAGTCAGTGCTGCCCAGGTACGGCTCAAGGCCCATGACCTGTCCAACGTGAAAGGCCAGGTGCTGCAGAGCGGTCCTTCAGTCACAAGCATTGAATTGCAGGGGGCGCTGGATAACAGTCAAGGCGTGATCGCCAGTCAGGGCGCATTGAATATCACCACTGGCTCACTGACCAACCGTCAAGGTAGCCTCGGTTCGGTAGGTTCGAGCCTGACACTGACGGCCACTGGTGGCGTGTTGGACAACAGTGACGGCCACCTTGAAGCCCTGCAATCGATCGCACTGGTGTCGGCGCAGTTACTCAATAACGCCGGCTTCGTCGGCGCCGGGCAGAGCCTGGACATCAAGGCGCAGAGCATCGGCAATGGTGCGGGTGGGCAACTGCAGAGCGGTACCGATGCGACATTCGCCAGCGCCAGCCTCGACAATCACGGTGGGCGCATCGAGGCACTGGGCAACCTCAAATTCGATATTGACGGCAAACTCGACAACAGCGCCGGCTTGATTCGCAGCGGTGCCGATCTGCTGATGACGGCGGCGCAGATCGACAACGCCGGCACCCAGGGCCTGGACCAAGGTATTGAAGGGCGCACCATCAGCCTCAGCGTCGATCAGTTGGGCAACCAGGTCGGCTCGATCATTGCCGATCAGGCCTTGACCGTGACCGGCAGTGGCGTGCTGGACAACCAGTCGGGGAAAATCTCGGCCGGCACCCAGTTCCTGCTCACCGACCGCAACCTGGTGGCTAAAACCCAAACCGTAAGCAACCAGGGCGGGACCTTGGTTGCGGGGCGCTCGTTGACGCTCAACAGCGCCGGCTATACCGGTAATGGCCGGGCATTGAGCCTGGGGGATCTGTCGTTCACGCTCAACGGCGATTACCTCAATACCGGCCTGTTGCAGGCCAACGGCAACTTGAGCGTGGCAACTACGGGGCTACTGGGCAACCAGGGCAGCTTGCAGGCGGGTAACCTGCTGACCTTGTCGGCACGGCAAATCGATAACACCGCTGCCGCTGAGATCAGTGGCTTGCAGGTACAACTGAGTGCCAGCGAATCGCTGGTCAACCGCGGCCTGATCGATGGCCAGTACACTCGGCTGAGCGCGCTCACCTTGACCAACCTGGGCACCGGGCGCATCTACGGTGACGAACTGGCGCTGGCGGCGGACACCCTGACCAATACCGTCGAAAATGGTGCGGCGGCGGTCATCGCCGCTCGCGTGAGCCTGGATATCGGTGCGCAATACCTGAACAACAGCGAACACGGCCTGATCTTCAGCACCGGTGACATGGCCATCGGCGGGGCGCTGGATAGCGCCTACCACGCGACCGGTCAGGCGCTCGAACTCCATAACGCGAGCGCGACCATCGAGGCCCTCGGTGCCCTGACGTTGAACGCGGCCTCGGTGCGCAACACCAACGAGCACTTCTCGACCCGCGAGGTGGAGCTCTCGCGCCAGTCGCTGCAACAGTATCAACTGTCGGGTTCGGCCAATCGCTACGATCCCAATCAGATTTCGATCTATAACAACGAAGTCGACATTCTGGTGACACCGGAAGGCAGCAACGACGAGTGGAACCGCTACGACCTGACCCGCGTCGTGACCCAAACCCAGATTGCCAGCTCCGACCCCGGGCAAATACTCGCCGGCAGCAATCTGCGTATCAATGCCAACCAGGTCCTCAACGATAACAGTCGGATCATCGCCGGTGGCTTGTTGCAAACCAACGCCAACAGCCTGATCAACACTGAAGTCGCGGGACGGCAGGTCACCACGGAGAATGGCGTACTCACGCACTTCTATCGCATCCAGCGCAAAGGCCGCGACCGTCAGGGGAGCGACGCTGCCGCCTACAACCCGGCGGCCAGTGTGCAGGCCATTTCCTTGCAGCCAACGGTTTATGAGCAGAACACAGCTCCTCAAGGCAGTGGTACCCAGCTGACAAAGCTGAGCGTTGGGACCGTGGGCCCTACCGAACTGTCCAGCCGCACGATTCATGAGCCAAGCCTTACGCCGATCAGCGAGGTGCTGGCCAATTCCACGAACAATGTCGGGGGTGTGCCCGAGCGTATTCTGACCGGCGGGGTGAACAGTGCCTTGCCGGACAACGCACTGTTTCGCCCGGTCCCCGGCAGCACTTCCGGTTATCTGATCGAAACCGATCCGCGCTTCACCAGTTATGGCCAATGGTTGTCTTCGGACTACATGCTCGGCAGGCTCAACCTGGACCCGGCGACAACCCAGCAACGAATAGGCGATGGTTTCTACGAGCAGAAACTGATTCGCGAGCAGGTGGCGCAGCTGACGGGGCGCCGTTTTGTCGACGGCTATGCCAGTGACGAAACGCAGTATCGAGGCCTTATCGACAACGCCGTCACCTATGCCAATAGCTGGAAGCTGATTCCCGGTGTGGCCTTGACCGCGCAACAAATGGCCCAGTTGACCAGCGATATCGTCTGGTTGGTGGCCAAGGATGTGACGCTGGCCAGTGGCGAGGTACGCAGTGTGCTGGTGCCGCAGGTCTATGTGCGGGTACGTGACGGCGACATCAACGGCGCCGGCGGCTTGATGGCCGGACAGCAACTGAACCTGAACCTGACCGGCAATCTGGTCAACAGCGCCAGCTTGTCGGGTCGTCAGGTGGTCTCCATCAAGGCCGACACCCTCAATAACCTGGAAGGGCGTATTCAAGGCAGTACCGTCAGCCTCGATGCGACGCAGGATGTGAACAACCTCGGTGGCCAGATCAAAGCCGACAAGAGCCTGATGGTCAGTGCCGGGCGCGATCTGAATGTGCAGTCCAGCACCATCAGCACCCAGAGTGCGCAGGGCAGCCAGACCAATCTGTCGCGGGTCGCCGGCCTGTTCGTTTCCGATCCGGCGGCTACCCTGCTGGCCACTGCCGGACGGGATATCAACCTGCAGGGCGCGCAAGTGGTCAATACCGGCAGCGCTGGGGTTACCAGCCTGTCTGCCGGTCGTGACCTCAACCTGACGACGGTTATCGAGACCCGTGAGCAGAGCAATCACTGGGACGCGGACAACTGGCGTAGCGAAACGAGCCGCAGTGAAAGTGGCAGCAGCCTGCAGACCCAGGGTGACCTGGGGCTTCGTGCCGGCAACGATCTCAACGCGCGAGCCGCCAGCCTCAGCAGCACCGCGGGTGCCGTCATTGCCCAGGCCGTGCGCGACGTCAACCTGAGCTCCGGCGAGAACATGCGCAGCGCCGATGAAGCGCACAAGGTCACCGGCAGCAATGGCTTCCTCTCCAGCAAAACCACAGCCACCCGCGACTCCGTCAATGAAACCACCGCCCAGGGCTCGCACCTCGATGCACAGCAACTGGCGGTCCAGGCTGGGCGTAACCTGGTGCTTCAAGGTAGCGAGGTGATCGCGCAGAAGGGGGCGGCGCAACTTCTGGCCGGCAACGATATTTCGATTGTTGCCGCTGTCGACAGCACGCAGACGCGCCACGACAAGGACAGCAACAGCCGCAGCCTGGGTGGATTCAAGGCCAGCAAAGTGACCGACAAGGTCAGCGAAACCCAGACCACGGCGGTCGGCAGCCTGGTCTCCGGCAACAGCGTCGATATCCAGGCCGGACAGGATGGACGGGTCCGTGGATCGTCGCTGGTGAGCACGGCGGACATGACGGTGAGCGCGGGGCGCGACCTGCAGATCGATGCCGCGCAGAACACCTTCACCCGCAACGAACTGCACAAGGAAAAGAGCCACGACTTCACCGGTGTGCTGACGGGGAACAAGCTGGGCCTCGATGACATGACCGGCAACCAGCACCTGTCCATCAGCAGCCAGAACCATACCGGCCAGTCCTCGGAAACCACCTTGACCGGCAGCACCCTCGGCTCCAGTGCCGGCAATGTGTCGCTCAATGCCGGTCGCTTGCTCAGTGTGACCGCCAGCGATCTGGTCAGTACCCAGAGCATGAGCCTGACCGGTGCCAACGTGACTATTGCCGCCGGTATGGAGAGCGCGAGTCAGAGCAGCACCGACGAGACCCGCAGCCTGGCGGTGGGTCGCGTGCTGGGCGGCACGGTGGTGGATAGCTACAACACCATTCGCAGCGCGATACAAGCCGCGAACAGCGCGGACGATCCTCGCCTCAAGGCGGTGAAGTGGGCGCAGGCGGCCTTGGCCGGTTACAACCTGGGAGGGGCATCGTCGGATGCCTACGACGGTCGATCGGGCTATTCCAACAAGACGGGCAGTGCTAACAGCAATGGTTCGTTGATCAAGATCGGCACCGAGCTGGCGAGCACCCACACCACCAGCACCAGCGAGTACGACAGCCAGACCGCCAAGCAAAGCTCGCTCACGGCCGGTAAAACCTTGACGATCATCGCCGATGGCAGCGCGCCGGGAACGGCGGGCGATATTCATATCATCGGCAGTGGTATGAAAGCGGCCGATACAGTGTTGCTGGCGAAGAACAACATCACCCTGGAAAGCGCTCAGGACACCGCGAACTGGGCCAACGACAGCAATAACGACAAAACTGCTATTGGCGCCAGTTTCAATATCGGTGAGCAGAATGGTTTCACCCTCGACCTGGGGGCATCCATCGCCAAGAGCATGGGCACTGGCGGTTCGGTCACCCAGGTCAACAGCACCCTGGATACCGGTTCGCTGATCCTGCGCAGTGGCCAGGACACCACCCTGGCTGGTGCGCAGGTACGGGCGGACAGCATCAAGGCGGATATCGGCGGCAACCTCAATATCACCTCGCGCCAGGACAGTGAGACCCAGAAGAACAAGCAGGGCAGTGCCGGTTTTGGTGCGAGCATTTGCATTCCGCCGTTCTGCTTCGGCTCGACCGTGGCGGCTTCCGCCAGCCTGGCCGCTAGCAACATGAACAGCAACTACAAGGCCGTGACGGATCAGAGCGGGCTATTCGCGGGCGTGGGTGGTTACAACATTCATGTCGCTGACAAGACCACACTGCAAGGCGCGGTGATTGCCAGTGAAGCGTCCGCGGACAAGAACCTGCTCGATACGAATCGGTTGATTGTCAGCGACATCAAGAACACCAGTGACATCAAGAGTCAGTCGGCTGGCCTGTCGTTGTCCTATGGCGGCAACTCCGGGTCTACGGTGGGGGGCAGTGTTCCGCTGGCGCTCAGTGACTCGGATCACAGCAAAACCCGCAGTGCTGTCAGCGAAGGCACGATAGTTGTGCGTAGTGCCGAGGGTGCAAATGATCTGGTTGGGCTTAACCGCGATACCGCGAACGCCAATCAGAAGCTGGACAAACCTGACCAGAAGGTGATGCAGGAGCGCATCGACCTTATTCAAAGCACGGTGCAATTGTCCACTGGCATCGTAGACGCTGTCGCCAAGGCCAAGTCGGATGCCGCGAGTAAACTGGCAGAACAGGCGAAAGCTGATACGACGCTAGAGCCAGCGGCGAACGCTGCTGCGGCAGATGCGGCCAGTTGGAACATTGGTGGCGACAAGCGAATCATGGCCGATATCGCCACGGGCCTGCTCGCTGCGGGGTTGGGCGGCACGGGTGGGGCGACGGCGGTGGGTATCGTGGCCAATACCACGGCGGCGGATACCTACAAGAAAATCGGCGATTATGCCGATCAGCAATTGGCGGACGCGACGCGCAGCAGGGACACAAGCCTGCAAGCGGTGTGGGCTGAAGGTGGTTCGGCGCGTATTTTGCTGCATAGCCTGGCCGGTGCATTGCAGGGCTTATCCAGCGGTACGGCGGCGAGTGGCGCGCTCAGTGCGGGCACATCGGCAGCCGTTATGCCGACCTTGGATCAGGTGCTGAAAAATAACGGTATCGGTCCGGAAAATCGCGATGCTCTCGGCACCTGGATCGCCGCCGGGGTGGGGGCTGCGGTGGCAGGCGGCAGCGGTTCGATTGCGCAGATGAGCGGTGCCGTTATTGCTGGCAATATCGATAAATACAACCGTCAGGCTCACCCTACAGAAGCGCGCCTGATTGAAGAGGAGGCCCCCAAAATGGCGGTCGAGCTGGGCATCAGTCCAGCCGAAGCCGAGCAGCGAATGGCGCGCGCGTTTGCTTTCTATACGGATGCTCAGTGGAAACAAACGATAGGGGCGGGCAGTCAGTTCGAAACGTCGACATTGGAGCATCTGGGGGCGGCTTTAGCACCTTTGGCGGATCGGTACGCTGTCAATCAAACAACCGGAGATGTACCTAAGTTGTCTGAGGGGCCAAGAACTTATACCCCGGCAGAAACCACGGCCTTGCTGCAAGGCTATCAAGTTAATCATGCTGTCTCATATAACGATCCTCTGATGTATGGGGAGTACTTGATAAGCGGGAATGTATTTAACTACCGAAGTTCCGAGATGAATAGTCAAGCCGACTACTATGAGAGGAATCTAAAGTACAATGTTCCCTCTTTAGAATCTGTGGGCTCTTTAGGTTCTGGGCTGGTGGAGGGCGTGCAAGGGATAGGGAGCGGGTTTTATGGGGTGGGGAAAGGTATATATGAGCTTGGAAGTGGGCTTGTAAGCGATTTTCCCGGGACCAGTTCCCAGGTTGCAAATGGCCTTTTGGGTGTTGCTGCGGGAACCGGTTGGGATGGCTATAGAGCAAAAAGCAACGAGGGTCAGATAGTTGACTATCTTGCCAGTTTGCAAGGGTACTCTTCGGCTTATAATGAGCTAAAAGGCAAGCAGATTGCTGAAGATGCGCTTTACCTCATTCCTGCTGGTCGTATAGGAGCGTTGGGTAAGGTCGCGGATTTTGCTGAATGGACTAATAGTGCAAAAAGTGCAGGACGTATTTTGGCCTATAGCGGGGATCTCTATGCGGCCGATTTTGTTGGCCCAGTGGAATGGAAGTATTTCTATCGCGGCGATGCGACATTAAGATCGGAATTTCTGTCTTCAATGGCTCAGGAGCGGGGTGTTCCGGCAACCAATGATTTCCTGAGTGGTCGCTCATCCGCCCAACTTAACGATATCTACGCAGAACATGGGATAGGCAGCCAAGGCCTACCTACAATAGGTGTCTCGGACAATCCGTCCGTTGCGGAGTATTTCGCTCGTGGTCCCAGCCAGAACCAAAATGGCTTCGTCACTACGTTCCGTGTGGAGTCACGTGATGCTGCGAACTATGCTGTCCAGAACTACGAGAACCCGCAAGCGTTCTTCGAAATTAATCCGAGCATTGGCTTGCCTGAGCGGGAGTATTTATTCCATAATCAGATAGATTCAAGATTTATTTATCAACAAGTGCCAGTGGGTGCAAAATGAATGAGCTTAGACTTGCATGGGAACCGGTAAATATTACACCGTTGGATGCCATTGAAGAGCGCATGATTGCTTATACAAAGGGGCGTGGTGGAATAATTATCATGGGCAATGGTACGTTGCTTGCCCTTACCAAAGGTGATGATGATATTGACGATGCGAAGAAAGCTTTAAATGAGGCGCGATTCATCATCGACTTCCGTGTGATACCTCTTAAGGAAGGCGGATATATGGTGGCATTTCACGATGCTGTCTCCGTATTCGTCGGACAAGAAGAGTTTGAGCAGAAGAGGGATGAAATCGTGGCTCGGCAAAGCGAATTACGATTTCCGGGAGAGAGATTTTTCGTGCCGACAAGTGATTCGTCGTCTCACATTCTTGTTGGTTTGTATGCTCGTGGAAAACTTCAAAGGGATGCGTATTTCTTTAATTTTTATAAGAGAATTTAAGAGTATATATCTAGTTAAGCCATCTATTTTGATGATCTGAAGTGTTCAGGTGGCGGTTTTTTGTGCGTGAGTAAGATGCCAGGTTTATCAGCTGCATCTGAAAAACTAGTTTATGGTAGGTTCAAGCGGTCGATGCAACGTACACTATTTGTACTGAGCCAAGGGGGATAGCTGGGTGGGTTTCATCGAACTTGCGTTTGACGTTCTCGATATGTTTGATTATCAGTCGTCCTGCGAAAAAAAACCTCGCCGGGTCTTCACAAGGGAGGGGCGTCGTATTCTGTGTGATAGTCGCTGTGCTTGAGCTGATGACGCTGAATCACCTTTATGGAACGCACGGCTGAATATTGGCTCGCGAATCGAGACAAGTCCTAAAAGGTGAATGCTAAAGGGGGACGTGCTAAAGGGGGACGGATTTATTTTAATTTTTACATCAGTAGTTCAGCCGAATGGGACGGTGAAGTCTATAGGTCCGCAAGATTTTGCACCGGTTAAACAGGGTGGGGTGAAATGGTAAGTGAAAATAATACGGCCTTCGTCAATAAAGTGTCTTTCAGGAGCATTGGCGCATCAGCTGAAGAATGGCTGGAGAACCCGAAGGAAAGTGTGCTGGGTAGTTACTTGTCAGCCATGAAGAAAGGTGAGATTGAGAGCCTGACGCTTTATGGTAAAAGTGAGGAGCGGTTATTCATTGTCAATAAACCTGGTTTTTATCACGTAACAATTTTTTTAGATGAGTCTGAAGGGTATGGGTACAGCGATGGTACTGGAGATACATCAAGCATAGATATAGCAGGAGATTACTGGCCGTCATTTCGTATTTGTAAAGATTTTATGAAATTGGGGTCAATTGTTCATGAGTTTTTTGTTTCGGGGACTCCGTCAGCGTCTGCTCATTGGATTCATTTCTCTGATGATGATTAAGAGGGAATACGGCGGCGAATATCGATTTTTAGCAGAAAAGAGCAGAAAAGTGGACCAGAAAAGGGGACACCCATTAGCCTTGACTCGAGACCGGCTAATGGGCGTCCCCTTTTTCGTCCCGCACCATTGAAGCGACAAAACCCATCCATTTGGTACTGCTAGGATGGGCCAGCGGTAACCGCGCCTGCCGGGTCGATTTTGTCAGTGAGTTCATTCCGGGAGCCCGCTATGTGATCAAGGGGGGCATCGCAGATGGCCCGAATAATTTCGGCACCTGCCAGGTCAGCATCTTTGATCAGGATTCCGGTGTTCGACTCCCTCTGAGCAGCCAGGAATTGCCGAAGGCCGACGGCTGCACCCTGGATCAGTGGTTACCGCCGGTGCTTTGATTGCTCTGGTGACACTTTGGCAATCGATCTAAAAGGGAGCGGATTTATTTTTTGGGTGAGTAAAGCGGTGGTCCTGTCAGACGTATCGAAAATAAATTCGTACCCTTTTCAAGTTACCTTGTCAGTAATTTCTTACAGTGATCCGGCAGTCAAGAGATAATATGGAATTCAGTATGGATGGACGCGCACAGAAACACTCTCCCAATTTGGCCAGCCCAATTCGTCGATTAGCTGCTCAGATCATTGACTCAGTCATCGTGCTTTTTCTGATTTCTGTCATCATCACGGTTTTGAGCTTTGTAGGCCCGTACAGTATCTCCTCTCTCGTGGGGATGGTCGTCGGTGGCGGATATTTTTTATTTTCTGACGCTATTTGGGATGGCCAAAGCATTGGTAAAAAAATGATGAAGATTTCAGCTGTTGATGAGTTCAGCCTTTTAGGCTGCAGCTATCTTCAGTCATTTGTTCGGAATTTTTTGAAGTTTAATCTGCTATTTATAGATTGGGTGTTCGTATTTTTTGGAGGGCGGAAAAGATTGGGGGACATGCTCGCGTCGACAGTAGTGATCAACGCAGAATAGGTGTTATATCTTTCGATATTACATGCTAAGGGGGGGGCGGATTTATTTTAATTTTTATGAGTAAGGTAGTGCTCCTGCTAGGCACGATGAAAATAAATCCGTCCCATTTTGGTGCTTTTGGTGAATTAATGAGGGGTAAAGTGCAAAGCTTTGATATCCTGCATCCAGGAGTATGGTTTGGGCCAGAATTGGAGAAGCAAGAGGGTATCCGCTTGAAGTCTGTCGACGAACTTGGTGAACTTCAGTTTCTCTGTGAGCATCTGAAATGTGGTGATTTTTCGATTCGATCACGTCTTCAGGAACTAATTGTTTCTTGCCGAGACGCGTCGGTAAGGAAGCAGGCAATCCGATTGTATTGTTATACGGCTCGCCATCAGGATGTTGCGTTTGTATACAATCTTCTTGAGGAGCTTGATCACGATGATATATTGACCGTTGTCGTTACCGCGCCAGATACTCTTTCGCCAGAGGTGGTTCCCTATCTGTTCACGTTGCTTGGTGAGTATGGTGAGGTATCAATTTCACAAGATATATTGTCATCTATCGATAGGGTTTTTCCATGGGGCTATGTTGGTGGGGAGGTTGATCTGATAGGCCTGTCCGAGAAGTTCTCTGGATTTGCTAAGTCGCTTGTGACTGGTGCATATTACTATGGGGGTGCGCTTGCTCATCCCGGGTCACTATGCAAGGCTTTGATTGAGGCCGTTGCTCAGTCGAGGCACTCAAAGAGAAAGTTTCCGCTTGCCAATGCACCAACGTTGCTTTCGGTTTGGAGTGGGGAAAAATGTCCTGTGTTTTATGGGCAAGATGTGGACGATAGGTGTATGCAGGATGTTATGGGTTACGTGAATCGAATTGCGTCGTTGCAGTGGGATGCCGGGAGAAAATATTTCTACAAGCATATAGTTGAGTAGTGTGGTCCTAAGATGGGATGCGCCCTTTTTGAAATTTATTTATCAACAAGGGCCGGTGGTTGAAAGATGAATGGGCTTCGATTTGCGTGGGAACCGGTAAATATTACACCGTTGGATGCCATTGAAGAGCGCATGATTGCTTATACAAAGGGGCGTGGTGGAATAATTATCATGGGCAATGGTACGTTGCTTGCCCTTACCAAAGGTGATGATGATATTGACGATGCGAAGAAAGCTTTAAATGAGGCGCGATTCATCATCGACTTCCGTGTGATACCTCTTAAGGAAGGCGGATATATGGTGGCATTTCACGATGCTGTCTCCGTATTCGTCGGACAAGAAGAGTTTGAGCAGAAGAGGGATGAAATCGTGGCTCGGCAAAGCGAATTACGATTTCCGGGAGAGAGATTTTTCGTGCCGACAAGTGATTCGTCGTCTCACATTCTTGTTGGTTTGTATGCTCGTGGAAAACTTCAAAGGGATGCGTATTTCTTTAATTTTTATAAGAGAATTTAAGAGTATATATCTAGTTAAGCCATCTATTTTGATGATCTGAAGTGTTCAGGTGGCGGTTTTTTGTGCGTGAGTAAGATGCCAGGTTTATCAGCTGCATCTGAAAAACTAGTTTATGGTAGGTTCAAGCGGTCGATGCAACGTACACTATTTGTACTGAGCCAAGGGGGATAGCTGGGTGGGTTTCATCGAACTTGCGTTTGACGTTCTCGATATGTTTGATTATCAGTCGTCCTGCGAAAAAAAACCTCGCCGGGTCTTCACAAGGGAGGGGCGTCGTATTCTGTGTGATAGTCGCTGTGCTTGAGCTGATGACGCTGAATCACCTTTATGGAACGCACGGCTGAATATTGGCTCGCGAATCGAGACAAGTCCTAAAAGGTGAATGCTAAAGGGGGACGGATTTATTTTAATTTTTACATCAGTAGTTCAGCCGAATGGGACGGTGAAGTCTATAGGTCCGCAAGATTTTGCACCGGTTAAACAGGGTGGGGTGAAATGGTAAGTGAAAATAATACGGACCTAAAGGGGGCGGATTTATTTTTATGAATAAGGTAGTGCTCCTGCCAGGTACGTCGAAAATAAATCCGTCCCCTTTGTCCGCGTCCCCTTTGTCCGGTCCCCTTTGTCCGTGGTTGAGTGAGGGGGTTCCTTCTTCGATTAGAGCGCATTCACGGCAAGATCCGAAGCGCTCGTATGCGACGGCGATCCGCTTCGATGTTATGGAGGCTTATCTGTTGAGTCTGATTGAAAAAATTGAACAATAATGAGGGCGAGTATGAATGTCCTCAAAGAGTGGTTGTATGAGTGGAAATAAGATTGATTTATCGGTTTTTTGTATGAGGGCAAGAGGGTTTCTATCCCAAGGTCGGACTGATGATGCGCTTGGTTTATACGGGGATGTCATTCAGGTCGATCCAGACAATGCTTTGGCTTATGCTGATCGTGGTACCGCGTATGCGATGCTGAAAAAATTCGATATGGCGCTCATTGATCTGGAACGAGCTTTTGCGCTGGGGTATGCAGATGCACTAGCTTATAGTGCGATGGCTACGATTTATTTTGAATTGAAGCGATTTTCAGATGCGCTCAAATATTTTGCTAAAGCTATCGAGCTGGATCCGAATCACCCATTGATTTACTACAATAGATCTAATGTTTTGCACGCGCTGGGTGATAATGAGGCTGCCATCGCGGACCTTGAAAAGTGTCTCGGATTCAATCCGGATGAGAATTTCAAAAAAATGATTTTGAGTCGTCTTGATTTGCTGAAAACTCAGTAATGTCCCTAGAAATGATAGATTTATTTTTATGTGGGTAGGTGGTAAATTTTCCAGCTGTATCTGAGAATAAATCCATCTCTTTTTGATTTGAATCCACCGCCCCTTATTCTCGTAGTTGCAGATTACGTGAGAAATTAACAGGTAGCGTTGCCTGCTCCTGAGATGCTTCAGTCGGACAGAAAGTGATTTTCAATATCGTACATGGAGTGTTCATGAAAAAGACGTCGCTGTTAATGTTGAGCCTGATTCTGATATTGCCTGGGTGTAAATCCAACGTCAGAAACTCTTCCCCAAGTTTGCTCAACGACGGTATCCAACTGGGTCAGAGCAAAGTGACTGTCGACGCGCAGCACGCCAAGGTCATCATGAAGGCGTCGGGTGCCACCTTCCCGGTAGAGTTTTCGATCAGGCGTGCAAAGGACCCTGACCAGCGCATGGATGTCCTGGGAACCGTAGCGGATACCGGCCGAGGCAAGGTGTTCGGCTGGATTGCCAAACTCAACGAAACGGTTCACAGCGCAACGTTGAAGCACTTCCCGCAGCTTGAAGTACAGGCCGACGCCGATCAATCGTTCGAGGTGTTGGGTTACGCCAGTGGCGAAAGCATTGGCAGTCTCTACCGATGTGGCCCGCTCAGAAGCATATTCACACCGGAGCGAAGCAAGGTCTATCTGGTGGAGTTTCAGTTTGTGAGTGACCGCTGTGAACAGCATGTCTACGATGTCACCCAGTCAGAGGCGCGTATTCCCGTGGCAAGCGTATCGGGTCTTTGAGTCCGATTTGAGAAACCGAAGGCTACCTCTCAAGGGAAACCATGCAGAGACTTTTTACCCCGCTCATCACCTTCTTCTCCGGTATTCGCTCGATTGCCCTCATCGTGTTTGGGGTAGCCTTCCTCGTTTGCGCTGGCATGGCGCTTTACGATGCCGCCACGCTTTGGCAAGCGCGTGGCTGGCCATCGGTCGAGGCTCGAGTCGATCAATGCACGATGAACATGCACTACAGCAAACAGGACTCGTGGTGGGACGTCTCGGCTACATTCAGCTACGGGGACGGCTTCGCCCGCCACTACCAGGAAACGTGGACGCCGCCAGATACGCCGAGGTATAGCCGTCATCCTGACCCTGTTATCAGCGAGAGTGAGCAGAGCGCGCTCGCAAAACGATTCTGCGACAAGGCGGCAGCCGAAGGGCTGAGGGTGTCGCCAGACCATCCATGGATGGCCTGGAGAAGCGAAGCTGTCGCGACGGGGGAGTGGAAGACGAATGTTGTGATGATCTCTGTGTGTGGTCTGGGCGCAGTGATTCTTATTGCCCTGGGCGTGTCGCTATGGCCGGGAAGGGAAGCGGCGGTGAAGGCGGCCGGTCGAAGAAAACGCCTTCAGGCGGCGAGGAAGAAGGTGTAAAAGGTCGCGGATTCGAAGGGCACTCACTTAAGCGATGTGCCGCCGAAGATCGTGCATTGCCTGCGGGCATGATCTTCGACAGCGCGGGAAGCACCCGCAATACGTGGTATTCCGGCCACCGATCAGCGTCAACCGATGGTCAGTTCGAACGTAGCGACCCCCTCGATCCCCGCGCTGACCCGATCCCCCGCGACCAGGGCACCAACGCCTGCCGGTGTACCGGTGAAGATCAGGTCGCCGGCCTTGAGTTCGACCGAGCGCGATATATGGCTGATCACATCCGGCACTGACCAGATCTGATCCGCCAGGTCGCCGCGCTGGCGCTCGACATCGTTGACCTTCAGCCAGATCGCGCCGCTTTGCGGATGCCCCAGCCCAGTGGCGCGGCGCAAAGCGGTGCAAGGCGCCGACTCGTCGAAACCCTTGGCCCAATCCCACGGCCGTCCGAGCTTCTTGGCCTGGGCCTGGATATCCCGGCGTGTCAGGTCGAGGCCGACGCCGTAGCCCCATACATGGGCGAGAGCGTCGTCCGGGTCGATATCCGTGCCGCCTTCACCGATGGCCACCACCAGCTCGATTTCGTGGTGCAGGTCCTGGGTCAGTGGTGGGTAGGCGATCACGCCGCTGGCCGGGACCACCGCATCGGCGGGTTTCATGAAAAAGAACGGCGGTTCGCGGTCCGGGTCGTGGCCCATTTCCCGGGCATGTTCGGAGTAGTTGCGGCCGACGCAGAACACTCGGCGAATCGGAAAGCGCGCCGACTCGCCTTCTACAGCCAGGGATGGGATGGTCTGGGGGGCGAACACATAATCGCTCATGGTATTTCTCCTCGTTGGAATCGGGCCGTGGGTCCGTGGCCATGGCTCAAGTGTGGAGGAGTGGTGCGGCGGGAAATTGGACAAATCCAGCATGCTTCTGGATTTTGCACGGCAGCGAGGTGCCGTCGGGTCGTGCTTGCAGAAAAACAAAACCCGGCGATAGCCGGGTTTTGTGTGAGACGCCTTGCGTGACTCAGTTATCGCGAGTCTTCAGGCGCTCTTCGGCAGGGCATGGTGGGAGGCCCATTCCGACTTGAGCGATTGCAGCACGCGAGCCATGAAGTCTTTGTCGGCTGCGGCTTTCTTGCCGACATAGCCCTGGCCCCGGCGGTACATCTTGATGCAGGCGAACAGCGCGGGCTGGGCCTGGCTGAAGGCGCGCTCGTCGGCGTAAGGCGAGCGAGCGTCGAGTTTCACGTCTCCGGTCTGGCTGATCCAGAGAATATGGTCGTCAAGGCTGTCTTTGCGCGATGCGAACAGGCCAGCCAGTTGATCGATAGTCGTTTGATTGTTCAGATTCATGTTAAAGCCCCTTTGACCACTCGTTAATCTGTCTGGTTTACGTGTGTATCGTTGCCAAGACGGCGAATTGCTGCGGTGCCGCACACGGACAATGGTGTCCGTCGAGTGTGGCGCCGGCCCTGGGCGCGATTTATGTAGCGGGGTTCAAACCCTGCTACACGCAACGTTTCAACGATAAGAAGCAGCAGCGCAATCCTTAGAACGGCGCTGACGACAGTAACGAAGTCAGCCACAAGCATTTTGAGGACGTTAGGCCAGTGCTTCTCGTCCGTTGGGACGATCACGCCAGGTCAGCTTCATCAATCTGCCTTGTGGGCAGTACAGATCCGGAACAGCTCGACGGCTTGTCGAGCCTGTTGTAACAACAGCTTTTGCAGCGCTCCCGATCGGGGAGGCAGGTCCATCATGCAAGCGCGGAAAGAAGGCGTCAACCATTTTGTAGTGAATATTTTTAAGCACTACATATTGCAAAGTCACGATTTCTTACAACATTGGAAAAGGGCTGGATGGACGAAATGTGACCGGTAAGTCTTGGTTTCAGAGGATTACCTAGTAACGCCGGTGGGTTCGACACGTGTCGTACTGTTGCAGCCTGCGTAACAGACCTTTCTGGATCTGCCGATGTAAAACGGCGGGAGACTGGCCTAAGCTCGGTAGCTTCTGAATCAGCCTCGGGAAACACGATGTCACAGCTATTTCCGACGACGCGCCTGCGTCGCCTGCGCCGAAATGAAAGCCTGCGGGGCCTGTTCCAGGAAACCGAGTTCAGCCTCAATGACCTGGTGTTGCCGATTTTCGTCGAGGAAGGCATCGACGACTTCGTGCCCATCACCAGTATGCCCGGGGTGATGCGGATCCCGGAAAAGAAACTGGCGAGCGAGATCGAGCGTTATGCCCGCGCCGGTATCAAGTCGGTGATGACCTTTGGCGTGTCCCATCACCTGGACGCGACGGGCAGCGACACCTGGAACGAGCAGGGCCTGGTGGCGCGCATGGTGCGGATCTGCAAGGACACGGCGCCGGAAATGCTGGTGATGTCCGACACCTGTTTTTGCGAGTACACCTCCCATGGCCATTGCGGCGTGCTGCATGGTGACGCGGTCGACAACGATGCGACCCTGGAGAACCTCGGGCGCCAGGCGGTGGTGGCGGCACAGGCGGGGGCTGACTTTATCTCGCCGTCAGCGGCCATGGACGGCCAGGTCCAGGCCATTCGCAGTGCCCTGGACGCCGCGGGTTTTCTCGATACTTCGATCATGGCCTATTCGACCAAGTTCGCCTCGGCGCTCTACGGCCCGTTCCGCGAGGCCGGCGGTACGGCGCTCAAGGGTGACCGCAAGGCGTACCAGATGAATCCGATGAATCGGCGCGAAGCGGTGCGTGAATCCTTGCTGGACGAACAGGAAGGGGCCGATGTGCTGATGGTCAAGCCAGCCGGCGCCTACCTCGACATCATTCGTGATATCCGCGAAGCCTCGCGCCTGCCGCTGGCGGCGTATCAGGTCAGTGGCGAGTACGCGATGATCAAGTTCGGTGCCCAGGCCGGGGCCATCGACGAGCATCGCATCGTTCGCGAAAGCCTGGGCGCCATCAAGCGCGCCGGGGCAGACATCATCCTGAGTTACTTCGCGATGGACATTGCCCGCGACGGGATCTGAGTCGCGTCGAAGTTGCATCGCGGATAGCCGGTTTGTGTGTTCATGGCAGACGAACAATCGGCAGGCTTGGCGGCGTTAGGCTGCACCCCTCATTACTCAGAGGGTCAAGCCATGTATGTCATCACCGGTGCAACCAGCCGTACAGGTAACCAGATCGCCCGCCGTCTCCTGGCGGCGGGCCAGTCCGTGCGGGTGATTGGCCGCAGTGCCGAACGCCTGCAAGCGCTTGCCGACCTGGGCGCCGAAGTCGTTGTGGCCGAGCCTGCGGACGCTATGGCGCTGACCCATGCCTTTCGCGGTGTGAAGGCGGCCTGGATCATGCTGCAACCGAACTACATCATCGACAGCCCGGACTTCCGTGCTTTCCAGGACAGTGTTACCGGCGCGCTCTCGGCGGCGTTGCTGCAATCGTCGGTGACCCATGCGGTGGTCCTGAGCAGCTGGGGCGCCGACTTGCCGTCAGGCAATGGCCCAGTCGCCGGGTTGCATGCTCTGGAGCGGCGCCTGGCGGCCCATTCAACCTTGAACGTATTGAACCTGCGAGCCGGCTACTTCATGGAGAACACCTTGTCCTTTGCCGACTCGATCCTGGCCGAGCAGACGGTTCTCAGCCCGTTCGATCCCAAGGTGCGCATGCCGTTGGTGGCCATTGAGGACATCGTCGAGGCGGCGGTTGAACATCTGCTGCAGTTGGACTTCAGTGGGCAACAGGCACTGGAACTGCAGGGCCATGAGGATCTTTGCCTGGGCGAAGCCACCCGCCGGATCGGTCAGTTGATCGGGCGTCCCGACCTGGTTTTCCGTCAGATCAGCGAGCAGGCATTCGTCGATGGATTGCTCGCCGCGGGGGCCTCGACCAGCATTATCGGGTTGATGTGCGAAGTGGTCTCGGCCATCAACGGCGGGCTGATCCGCGCACGACAGCCGCGCAGCAGCAAAACCACGGGTACCGTGCGTTATGAAGACTTTGCCCGCCAGTCGCTGCTGCCACGTTTGAACGGTCTTCAGGTCTGAAGAAATAGCGGATTGCGTTCGACCAGCTCTTCCAGCCAGTCGATAAACACCCGGGTCGCCTGGGGCAGGTTGCGTCCCTGGGCAAAGAGCACCGAGACCGGAGTCGGTGGGGTTCTGAACGCGGCGAGTACCTCGCGCAAGCGGCCGCTCTGCAAGTAAGGGCGAAGCAGAAACTCGGTCAGTTGGACCAGGCCAAGGCCTTCCAGCACACAATGCTGGTAGGCCTCGGTATCGTTTACGCACAGTCGTCCGGCGAGCTCCATCGAGCGGGTCTGCTGTTCTATCTGAAACTGCCAGGCTCTTGGCCGCCCCGTCAGCGCGGCCTGGTAGTTGATGATCTGGTGTTGCGCCAGGTCTTCCGGTGTCTGGGGTGTGCCATGGCTGTTGAGGTAGGTCGTGGCCGCGCAGGTCATCCATTGTACGGCGCCCAGGGGCTTGGCGATCAGGCTCGAGTCGGGCAGTTGTCCGCTACGGATCACGCAATCCACGCCTTCGCCGACCATGTCGATGGGTTTGTCGCTCAAGCTCAGGATCAGCTCGATTTCCGGAAAACGCTGCTGAAAATCCTTGAGTCGTGGCCATATCAGGACCTTGGCCAGGGCGCCGGGCATATCGACACGTACGCGTCCCCGAGGCGCGCTACTGGTGTCGCGCAACTGCTCCTCGAACGCATCCAGCTCAGCGAGCCACTGGACGCAGTGTCGATAGTACTGCTCACCCCGGTCGGTCAGGCTCAGGCTGCGTGTCGTGCGCTGCAGCAGGGCAAAACCCAGGTGCGCCTCAAGTTGCTTGACCAGGCTGGTCACGGAGGAGCGCGGCAACGACATGGCCTGCGCGGCACGGGAGAAACCCTGGCTATCGACCACCCGCACAAAGGTGCGCATGGCATGAAAACGGTCCATTCAGTCAGCCTGTGGTCAATGGGGTTACCAACGTTGCATCCAGTAGGGTAGTGGCACTGCACGCAAAGAAAAAGCCCGGCTGATAAGGCCGGGCTCTTGGCTGGATGCTGCGGTAAAGCGACTCATGCACGATTCTGGATCAGACGGTCGGAACCACCTTCGGCTACACGGCGGTCGATCAGGCGATCAGAGCCACCTTCGGCCACGCGGCGGTCGATCAGACGATCAGAACCACCTTCAGCTACACGGCGGTCGATCAGTCGATCTGAACCACCTTCGGCTACACGGCGGTCGATCAGTCGATCAGAACCACCTTCGGCTACACGACGGTCGATTAGACGGTCGGAACCACCTTCGGCTACACGGCGGTCGATCAGACGATCAGAGCCACCTTCGGCTACACGGCGATCGATCAGACGATCAGAGCCGCCTTCAGCCACTGCCTGTTGAGTATGGGCGACCACGGGTTGAGCCGAGGAGGCGGCGAAAGCGTTGACTGCCAGTACCGAGAAAGCGAGGCCGAGAAAGAGTTGGCGTTTCATGGTGGTGTGCTCCGGGTGTTATGTGTTGGGTATGGAGCGAAGGTTACGCGCCTGGATTTTTAAGAGAACTTCATTGGGTCGATGGTGACCATCGACGGCAATGATGGAGCTGCCTGACAGGTGTAGGGGCTGAAAAGGGTTCGACTGTGTGGGTTCAAAAGCAGGGTTGTGTGATGAAATCCCTGAACTGACCGCCGACCCTTTTTCACCGGAGAGCCCGACCATGAGCCAGCACGATTTCAAGCAACTGGATGTTTTCAGCCGCGAGTCATTCAAGGGCAATCCACTGGCCGTGGTCTTCGCCGCCGACCCGCTGACTGACCAGCAGATGCAGGCCTTCGCGACCTGGACCAATCTCAGCGAAACCACCTTCCTGCAAACGCCCCAGGACCCTCGGGCGGATTACCGGGTACGAATATTCACCACGACCAGGGAGCTGCCCTTCGCCGGGCACCCGACCCTGGGCTCATGCCATGCCTGGTTGGAGGCCGGTGGCGTGCCCCAGGGCGAGGAGATCATTCAGGAGTGCGGGATCGGTCTGGTGCGGATTCGGCGCGAGGGCGATGACCTGGCCTTTATCGCACCGCCGCTGCGTCGCGCAGGTCCCCTGGACGAGGCGTTGCGCGAGCAGGTTCGTCTCGGGCTGGGGTTGGCTCCGGAGGAGGTGCTCGATGCCCAGTGGGTCGACAACGGCGTCGATTGGCTGGTGCTGATGCTGCCCGATCGGGCGCGGGTACTGGCGGTAAAACCTGACTACGCCCAATTGAAAGGGTTGGCGGTAGGGCTGGTCGCACCCTGGAATCCAGCACTGGACGGCGACGAATGTCAGTTCGAAGTGCGTGCCTTTATCGCCGGTGACGGCATGTGCGAAGACCCTGCCACCGGTAGCCTGAACGCCGGTATTGCGCGTTGGCTGCTGGGAGAGGGACGGGCGCCGCAGTCGTATCGGGTCAGCCAGGGCACGGCGATGGGCCGTGCCGGGCGGATCCGCGTGGAGCAGGTGGGTGACGAGATCTGGGTCGGTGGTGCCGCCGTGACCTGCATCACCGGCAGCCTGAACCTATAAGGGCTGGGCGATCAGCATCATCGCCGCCGACAAGGTATGCCCGTCGGTAATCTTGCCGGCGGCAATCATCGCCTTGAGTTCGGCCACGCTGACGAACAGCACCTTGTCGACCTCGCCATCGGTACCTTCCACCGCTTCGCTGTCAATGTCCACCCGGCAGACGGCAACCGCGCTGGCGATCAGCGAGGTATTGCTGTGCAGCAGGCCCAGTTCGGTGACCTTCAGGGCCGGCCAGCCGGTTTCTTCCAGCAGTTCGCGAGCAGCGGCATCGCTGGCGGTCTCACCACGGTCGATGGCGCCACGGGGGAACTCGATCGACTGGGCGCCGATGGCCCGGCGTTGCAGCACCGCCAGCATCAGGCGGCCATCCGGCAGGACGGGCACCGCGACCACGCCATTGATTGCCTGGGCTTCCTTGACGATAAAATAACCCCGCTCCTTGACCACGTCGAAGTAGGGCGTGTGCAGCAGGCATTCGGATTCGGTGTCGGGCTTCATGCGCGGTGTTACTCCAGAAAGCAGCGGTCGAACAGATAGAGCGCGTCAGGTTTGAGGTTTTCCAGGGTGGCTTGCGGGCGGCCGCCGTCACCCTGTTTCTTGCGTCCGGTTTCCCGCAGGTAGCCGGCTTCGGTCATCTTCAGCAAGCGTTGCCGGGTGCTGGTCTTGAGCACCGGCCGCGCCAGCACCCGGGAAAAGATCGAGGTGGCTTCCGGGGCGCTGAACTCGGAACCGAGAAACATCAGCGGCAGGCTGCTGTACAGCGATTTGGAGAGCAGCCGCTCCTGTGCCGCCGCCACTAGCGTGTTGTGATCGAAGGGCAGGCGCACCGAAGCATCGGCGACGCTGTCGAGGGCAAACCAGGCCTGTTGCTCGTTCAGGATCGGCTCTTCACTGACAATGGCCAGGTAGAAGGTCGAGGATGACCAGCAGCGCGGGTCGCGAAAGGCATCGCCGACGGTGCCCACCTGTTCGATCCAGGCCAGCGGCAGATTGACCTTGTCGCTGGCGCGCAGGCGTTCCACCGCGTCGTCCAGCGTCAGGTCGGCCACCGCGCCGTTGACCACCACACCCGGGAGTGCCCAATGGCCCTGGAAGGGATCGGCTTCACGCTTGTGCAGCAGGATCTGCAGTGCCTGGGAGTCACGGCAGTAGAAAAGCACGCACAAGTCGACGGTGTGCAGGTAGTCGCTTTTCCTCGGCGCGGTGGGGGAACGGTCCGGCATATCAAGTCCTGTGTGCGGCATAGAGGTCGTAGTCTACCGGATCCATCCCGGGTGCCATCCAGTGGGCGGGCAATGTTTCGCCCTGCGCCAGTCGTTCGCGCAGCAAGGTGCTGCGTACACCGGCCTGTTCCTCCACGCACAGCACTGAAAAACGTTCGAGCAGTTGTGCACCCAGATGGAAGTCCGGCAACTGCGCGGCCACGTCGTGTCCAACCACCAGGGCGATCTGGCGGGTGGGCAGGCCGGTCATCTCGGCCAGGGCGCAGAGCAACTCATAACTGTAGATGGGAGACTCGGTCTCCCGGGCCAGTTGCTCCTCGATCCGGCACAGCGAAATCGCCGACGAGCAGGCCGGACGCACCCGTTCGACGATCGCTTGCAGCCAGCCCAGGCGCCGCTCGTACTCGGCCATGCGCTTGCCGTGGGGATGCCTGAAGGACGGCACCACCCACACCGAGCGGGCGTGACGGGAGGCTTCGATCATCACCTGGGCGTGACCTGCATGGGGAGGATTGAAGGCGCCGCCGTAGATTGCGAGTTCGTACATGGGTGGGTCTCCTTTGTGTTTAAGGTACTCGTCATGTACTTACGTATCAAGCGGCTTTCTAACGAAGTAATCCTTATTAAATTTGAAAGGTTTGCCATCGGTAAAATCGTGCTTGATTTGAAAGTACATGACATGTACCTTTGTTTCATCGCAAAGGGAGAACCCGCCATGAACGCTCAAGTGATCAAGACCGCCGCCTTCGATGTCGATGCCCAGAAGGGTTTCACGCCACTCTGCCCGGATGAGTTGCCGGTGGTGGGCGGCCATCTGATCGGTGCGGAGCTGAACTTCATGGCCTCGCTGGCCGATATCCGCGTCGGCAGCAAGGACGCCCACAGTCCCCTGGCCCCCTGGGTGGTGGACTCCCACGAGCAGATGCTCAAGCCCACGGGGCTGGAGCACGCCGATCTGACCTGGGTCAGCCACTGCGTCCCCGGCACCGAAGGTTTCACGCTGCTCGATGAGCTGCCGGCGCCCCAGGACTACGACTATTTCGTCTGGAAGGGCGTGGAGCCGGCATTGCACCCCTACGGCGCCTGCTTCCACGATCTCCAGCACAAACTCTCCACCGGCGTGATCGAGTACCTGAATGCCCGGCACGTCCGGCAGGTGATCGTCGGCGGGCTGGCCCTGGATTTCTGCGTCAAGACCACCGCGCTGCAACTGGCGGGGGCGGGTTTCAAAGTCATCGTCTACCTGCCGGCCTGTCGCGCCATCAGCGCCGATGGCGCGCAGCAGGCGGTCCACGACCTGCAACAGGCGCGTATCGAACTCGTCAACAGTCGCGAACAGCTGGCCCGCGTGGCGAGCCACAAGGAGTAAGTCATGGAAAGTGCATTCAACCGCGAAGGCGGCATCATCCAGGGACTGCTGGATACCGACTACTACACCTTCACCATGATGCAGGCGGTGCTGCACCAGTACCCCAATGTCGAGGTGGAATATCAGTTCATCGTGCGTTCCCGGGAGAGGCTCACGCACCTGATCCCCGAGCTGCGCCTCGAGCTGGAAAAGCTCGCCGACCTGCAAATGCGCGACGGTGAACTGCGCTTTCTGTTCAACCGGCGTTTTCGCGAATACCTGACACCGGACTTCGAGCAGTTCCTCGGGCTGTTCCGATTCAACCTGAGCTATATCCATGTCAGCGAAATCGACGGTCAACTGAGCATCCGCGTCCGTGGCCCGATGTTGCACTGCATCATGTTCGAACAACCGGTGTTGGCCCTGGTCAGCGAGTTGCGCAACCGCGACAAATACCCGGAGGTGACCCTGGAAGACGTCACCCGCAAGCTCTATCAGAAGTTCGAGTGGCTGGAGAAAAACCTCAGCCGCGATGAATTGGCCGACCTGCGGGTCTCGGACTTCTCGACCCGCCGTCGCCTGTCGTTCCGCGCCCAGCGCGAGGTGGTGGACATCATGCGGCGGGATTTCCCCGGGGTGTTCGTTGGCACCAGCAATGCGCACCTGGCCTATGAGTTCGATCTCCCGCTGATCGGCACCATGGCCCACCAGTGGCTGATGGTGCACCAGCAACTCGGTCGCCTGCGGGAAAGCCAGAATGCGGCGCTGGAGAACTGGGTGCGCGAATACCGTGGGCGTCTCGGGATCGCCCTGACCGACTGCATCAGCACCGATTTTTTCCTCAAGGACTTCGACCTGTATTTCGCCAAGCTCTACGACGGCCTGCGCCAGGATTCGGGTGATCCGATTGTCTGGGCCGACAAAGTGTTGGCGCGTTATGTGCAGCTGGGAATCGATCCGATGACCAAGGACCTGATGTTTTCCGATGGGCTGAATTTCGAGAAGTGCCTGCCGATCCTCCGTCACATTCGTGGCAAGGCGCGGTTCGGCTTCGGCATGGGCACCAGCCTGGCCTGCGATGTCGATGGGGTCGAACCGCTGAGCATCGTGATGAAGCTGGTGCGGGTCCACGGCGAGCCGGTGGTGAAGTTTTCCGATGACCCGGTGAAGAATGTGTGTGAAGACCCGTCGTTCCTGCGTTATGCGGCGCAGGTGTTCAACGTGACTGAATTCAACCAGAAGCTGGAGGTGTGAGATGGGAACCGAGAATCAGGATCGTATTGCCAAGGCGCTTGGGGTGAACCGGCAGTTGGTACCGGGCGACGAGGCAGCGGAACTGGCCCGCCGCATCAACTTCATCAAGGCCCTGTTGAAGCGCTCCGGTTGCGAGGCGCTGGTGTTGGGAATCAGCGGCGGCGTCGACTCACTGACCGCCGGCCGGCTGTGTCAGTTGGCGGTGGAGCAGTTGCGCGAGGAGGGCGGCACGGCACGTTTTATCGCCATGCGTTTGCCGTACCGGACCCAGGCGGATGAACACGATGCCCAGGCGTCCCTGGCCTTTATCCGGCCGGACCAGGTCAGCAGCGCGAATATCTCGGCCTGCGTGGAGGGGTTGATGGGCAGTCTTGAGGTCGAGGGCCTGGAGGCAGCGCCGGCGCAGGTGGATTTCGTCAAGGGCAACGTCAAGGCCCGGGCGCGGATGATGACCCAGTATGCGCTCGCCAACTTCGTCAATGGGCTGGTGGTCGGTACCGATCATGCTGCGGAGGCGCTGATGGGGTTTTTCACCAAGTTCGGTGACGGAGCCTGCGACCTGGCGCCCTTGTCCGGTTTGACCAAGGGGCAGGTACGACGGCTGGCTTCGGCCCTGGGGGCGCCGGAACAACTGGTGTACAAGGCGCCGACAGCCGATCTGGAAGAACTGGTGCCGGGCAAGCCGGACGAGGTCGCCTATGGTTGCACCTACGCCGAGATCGACGCTTACCTGTTGGGGCAACCCGTGTCGGCGCAGGCCAGTTCGATCATCGAAGCGGCCTACGCCAGGACCGCGCACAAACGGGCCTTGCCGTACTCGCCGGTGTGAGCCGGGATCAGCGTGGGGTGTCGAGGGTGTTGTTCAAGGCCACATACTGCAAGAGCATGATGGTCTTGGCATCGACGATCTCCCCGCGCCGGATGGCTTGCAGTGCGTCGTCCAGGGACAACTCCAGCACTTCCAGGTCCTCGCCCTCGGCTTCCAGGCCGCCACCATGGCTGACCTTGCTGTCACCGTCGTATTCGCCGAGGAAGAAATGCAGTTTCTCGGTTACCGAGCCGGGGCTCATGAAGGCCTCGAAGATCTTCTGCACGTTCTGCACGCGGTAGCCGGTTTCCTCCTCGGCTTCGGCACGGATGCGGTCTTCGGGTGAAGCGTTTTCCAGCAGGCCGGCGGCGGCCTCCACCAGCATGCCGTCGTGGCCGTTGACGAACACCGGAAAGCGGAATTGCCGGGTCAGCACCACGCTGCGTTTTTCGCGGTTGAACAGCAGGATGGTCGCGCCATTGCCACGGTCGTAGGTCTCGCGGCTTTGCCGCTGCCAGGTGCCGTCGCTGCGCAGGAAGTCAAAGGTGGTTTTCTTCAACAGGTACCAGTCGTCCGAGAGGACGGTGCTGTCGATGATACGAACCCGGTCTTTCGTTGCGGTCATGATCCACGCCCTGTGGTATGCAAAGCGCAGATCATACAAGTTTATGCCACCGCCATCTGCCGCTTCTGGCGATTGGCGACCACGAGGAAACTCAACAGCGCCACCAGCGGCATCGCGCTGCCCAGCGCCATGATCGCCAGCCAACCGCCTTGCTCATACAACACGCTGGCCAGGGCCGAGCCGGTAGCGCCGCCGATGAAAATGCTGGTCATGTACAAGGCATTCAGGCGACCGCGGCTGGCTGCATCAAGGGCGTAGACGGAACGCTGCCCGAGCACCATGTTCATCTGCACCGCGAAGTCCAGCAACACGCCGGTCACGGCCAGGCCGATCACGCTGTAGGCCGGATGGATCAGCGCCGGGGCAAAGCTCAGGGTTGCCAGCAACATCGCCAGCCAGGACGCCCGGTGCGTATGCCCGGCATCCGCCAGTCGACCCGCCATCGGCGCGGCGATGGCCCCCATCGCTCCGACCAGGGCAAACAGGGCGATCTGCGACTGCGACAAGCCATGGACCCGCGACAGCTCCAGGGGCACGGCGGTCCAGAACAGGCTGAAAGTGGCGAACATCAGGCCCTGGTACCAGGCACGCTGGCGCAGTACCGGTTGGTCGCGGAACAGTTTCCCCAGCGACCCCAGCAGTTGCCCGTAGGTGGCGCTGTGGTTGGGCTGGCGCTTGGGCATGGTGGTGAGGATCACCAGCATGATGAACAGCATCAGCACGGCGGCGGCGATAAACACCGTGCGCCAGCCGAAGTGATCGGCGATCACGCTGGACAGCGGCCGCGCCAGCAGGATGCCCAGCAGCAGGCCGCCCATGATGCCGCCGACCACGCGCCCACGTGATTCTTCAGGGGCCAGGTGCGCGGCCAGGGGAATCAGGATCTGCACCGAGACCGAACTGAAGCCGATCAGCAGCGACACCACGAGGAACACCCCGGGTTGCCGGGCCAGGCCGGCGGCCACCAGGCTGATCACCGCGATCAGCGCGGTGCCGATCATCAGCTTGCGGTTTTCCAGCAGGTCACCCAGCGGCACCAGGAAAAACAGGCCCAGTGCGTAGCCGATCTGGGTCAGGGACACGATCAGGCTGGCGCTGTGGGCGGAAATACCGAGGTCCGGAGCAATGAGTTCGATGATCGGCTGGGCGTAGTAGATGTTGGCCACGATGGCGCCGCAGCAGAAGGCGAACAGCATCACCAGAGCGCGGGTCATGATGGGGGCGGGGTGGTTTTTCATCGGCGAAGGCTCTGGAACGGACGGAGAGCGAGTCTAGACATTGGCGGGCGGCGGTGTAAGAGGGTCACAGGCATAGTCGATATCAGCCACGTTGATTATTCGGCGGCCATCAGGGGGAGTTGTTCGAAGATGTAACAACTTGCCCGCAGTCTCGCCTTCGATTTTATAAATCTCATTTTTAATCAATGACTTGTCTTTTAAGTCCACGCATCTGTGGATTTTCCTCAAAGATTGCGGTGTTACTGAACACTTGTTTAGTATCGGCGACAACGCTTCACCTCACGCTCAAAAACAATAAGACGAGGGCCCTTCATGACCTCCCACCCGACACTGCTTCACGCGGTCGAGGCCGGCATCGCCCGGATCACCCTCAACCGCCCCGAGCAACGCAATGCGCTGGACATTCCCACCCTCAAGGCACTGATCGACCTGCTGGAACGCCTCGAAGCCGACCCGGCGGTGCGGGTGCTGATACTGACTGGCAGCGGCCGCAGCTTCTGTGCCGGCGCGGATCTGGCCGAATGGGCCGATGCCGAACGCCGCGGGGTCCTCGAAAGCTACGGCTGGACCGAAACCGCCCACGTCCTGATGAACCGACTGCACAACTTCACCAAACCGACCATCGCCGCCATCAACGGCACGGCAGTGGGAGCCGGGATGGACCTGACCCTGTGCTGCGATTTCCGTCTGGCCACGCAATCGGCGCGCTTCAAGGCTGGCTACACCAGCATGGCCTATTCGCCGGACGCCGGGGCCAGTTGGCACCTGCCACGCCTGATCGGTACCGAGCAGGCCAAGCGCCTGTTGTTCCTCGACGAACTCTGGGGCGCCGACCGTGCCCTTGCCACCGGCCTGGTGAGCGAAGTCTGCGCCGATGAGCAACTGGCATCCGCCGCCACCGAGCTGGCTGCCCGACTGGCAGCGGGCCCGACCTTCGCCTTTGCCCAGATCAAAGTGCTGATCCGCGACGGCGCCCAGCGCAACCTGGCCGAACAGCTCCAGGCCGAACAGGCCGCCGGTTTGCTCTGTGGCCGTAGCCGCGATGGCGCCGAAGCGCTCCAGGCTGCGGTGGAAAAACGCGCCCCTCATTTTATCGGCCAATAACCGAACAGCAGGTACCCCATGAATTTCCAACTGACCCAAGAGCAGGACATGCTGGTGGACGCGGTGAGCAGCTTTGTCGAAAAAGAGCTGCTGCCCCATGAAGAAGCCGTTGACCGCGCCGACGCAGTGTCGCCGGAGCTGGCCGCGCAGATTCGAGCCAAGGCCATCGCGGCGGGCTTCTATGCCTTCAA
>Ga0302155_10000413_pt1 | contig 34509 bp, 30 predicted proteins | sample I_Bog_N3_1_FD_193508 | JGI IMG/M metagenome (GOLD analysis project Ga0302155, IMG submission 193508) | Peat permafrost microbial communities from Stordalen Mire near Abisko, Sweden - I_Bog_N3_1 | ecosystem: Environmental > Terrestrial > Soil > Wetlands > Peat | place: Sweden: Abisko, Stordalen...
ACCTGCAACCCGCGCAATCTCCGCGCGACCGCGACGATGAACTACCCCTACTGACTCTCCACTCATGGCTACAGTCCATCACAACCATGAACTGTTTAACAGATGCGGTTGCTCTGACGGATACTGTTAACAGTAAGCTCGGCAAATGCGAGCACTATGCTCGCCAATACCGGGCGTGGACTTTCCTTGAATCTCTTTGCTTCCCCTGCCGATATATCCAGTGTTCTCCAGATTTGGCAAGAAAAACCGCATGTTTCTCATAGTTTCGGCCGACGAGCTTTCGGGCAGCATTAAATAACACATCGTTCTGTTCCATACCACTAACGACCTCCACGACGCCATGATGAAAGGTTAGGCGCGAGGCTAAATCGGCGAAAAGCTCCTTCAATGAACTCCCGGCTCGGTTATCAAGAAGAGGCGTAAGATGATGACCGGCTCAATGAACGATTTCAGCTCACTACCAAATCAAGCCGATTGCGGTCAATCGAGAGAGCCGGAGCAAGACTCAGGATAAGAGAGAGATGCGCCCCTGCAAATGCATCGGAGTGAGGACCGGCTTTTGACCTGATCGGAGTGGTTTCGCGATGCACCAATCTGAGAACAGCGGTGATCCCGCATTGGGATTTGGTGGCAAGTACCCTGGAGCCTCCGGCACTTTTTGACAGATTGCCTGCGCCGGACCAATAGCTCGAACGGAAAGGTTCACATGGCTGTAATTGCCAATGCGCTCGATGTTGCATTGCCCGAGTCGGAAGGTGTAATGCGGTTTGTGGCGCGGCAGCCAATACTGGACTTGCATTGTGTGGTTCATGGCTACGAATTACTCTTCCGGGGTGGTTTGGAATCGGTCTTCAGCGGAGATGGCGACTTTGCCACTCGCACGATGCTCGACAATACGGTGATTTTTTGGGCTGGAAAAGCTCACGGCGGGGTTGCCGGCGTTTGTGAATTGCACCTTGGATTCACTTTCCGAGCGGCTGGTAGAAGTTCTTCCGCCTGGGTTGACCATCCTGGAGATACTTGAGACGCTGGAGCCCACGCCCGAACTGATTGCTACATGCCGCAAGCTGAAGGCTGCTGGCTACCGGATCGCCCTCGATGATTTCATCTGGAAGCCGAAGCTCGCACCGCTGGTGGAGCTGGCCGACTACATCAAGGTGGATTTTCTTCAGACGGACGCGGCGGGACGGCAGGAGTTGTTCAGGCGGCTACGGGGTATCACGGCAGTGTTGGTGGCGGAGAAGGTGGAGACGCAGGAGGAGTACAAGCAGGCCTGTGCAGAGGGATTCACTCTGTTTCAGGGATACTATTTCTGCCGTCCGTCGCTCTTCAAGTACCGGAAGATCTCGGCCAACAGGTCTACGCATTTTCAGATTTTGGATCTCCTGCAACACGACCCCTTGGATATGGATCAGCTGAGCCAGCTTGTGAAGCGGGACGCCTCTCTTACTTACCGGTTTCTGAGGCTTGTCAACTCGCCGGTGTGCTCCAAGCACGAGAGAGTTTGCTCGATTCATTCGGCTTTGGTTCTAGTGGGTGACGATGCAATTCGCCGCGTCGCCACGCTGGCAATCGCCACTGAGTTCAACGCCAAACAGCCGCGGGAGATCCTTCGGATGGCCTTTGTGCGAGGCCGGTTCGGCGAGTTGGCTGCCTGTTTTTGTAGGCTGGAGCCTGCGGAGCAATATTTGCTCGGGATGTTTAGCCTGCTGCCGGCGATGCTGCGTCTTCCAATGGCGGATCTGGCGCAGGCACTGCCCTTAAGGGAAAAGGTTCGGGAAGCGTTGCAGGGTGCGGTAAGTCTTGAGAGCAGCCTGTTGCGTTGGGTAGAAGCTCGCGAGCGCGGAGATTGGATGAACTGCGATGTGATCGTTCACTCCTATGGCTTGAACCTGAAAGAAATGATCGAGTGTTATGCAAAGGCTGTGATCTGGGCTGATGCGGCATTGCACTTCGCACTCTCGAACGCAGCATGATTGGCAAGTTCAGGTTGTCTCAACCGAGGGGTTCACCCCAAATGACTGTGCCCATTTTTGTGCCCATGCTCCGTCAAAGTTGGTCACAATTCAGGCTGTATGGATAGCAAGCAGCAATTTTTGCGCAGTTCGTAAACGTATCTTGTATAGTGGTTTATAGCAAACGATAGCAGCAGGAGGGCTGGCGAATTCGGTGGCTCTTAACCGACAGGTTGTAGGTTCGATTCCTACCGCGTCCACCAATATAATCAACAATTTAAGGCCGTGGTGGACTGGTATGGTCCGGCAGACCTCCCCGACCTGATCGTCGGTTTGAGCCGCAAGACCTATGCCGTAGCTTAGCTCGGCAGTCTGCCCGGCAAGGTAGCGGTGGCCCGGCGCGTATCGCCGCTCAGCTATGTGCGGGAGGGCCTGCCGCCCATCTTTATCGTGCGCGGCGATCAGGACCCGGTGGTTCCTTACGATCATTCGATGAGGCTGCATCGGGAGCTTGACCGCGCCCATGTCCCCAACCAGCTATACACCATTCCCGGTGGCAAGCATGGAGTTTTCGTGCTGAGGCCAACCACAAAGCTCATGCCGCTATCGTCGACTTCCTCGAAAAGAACGTCCCTTCGCTACCCAAGCGAAGCAGAGAAACAGCAAAAGAGAAATGACATGGGGCCGGTGGGCTGGCTTCGACCGGCCTTCTAGAGCAAAGCCTCAGTAGCTGTATCCCGATAACCGCAGGAACGGAACCATGCGGCGGCATTGTCTGGAGTGATGACCTTGAGAGCTTCGGTGATGGCTTGGTCCAAGGCTTCGGCAGTCCGTGCCTTGGCTGAGCGCAAGAACTGTTTGAACTTGGACCAGGCCTTCTCGATAGGGTTCAGGTCCGGTGAGTAAGGCGGCAGATAGAGCAGTTGCGCGCCGCATCCCTCGATCAACTCCCGGATTCCGTCGACCTTGTGCGCACTCAGATTATCCATCACGACAACATCTCCAGGGTGCAACTGAGCACACAGCACTTGCTCGACATAAGCTCGAAAGACATCGCCATCCGTGGCCGAAGGGACCGTCATCACCGCTTCCATGCCGTTCAGGCTCATGGTTCCCAGGGTGGTTAATACCTGCCAGCGGCCATCAGGAGTAGCCTCGTTCACTCGTTCGCCTTTCGGAGCTCGCCCCCATAGCCGGGTCATCTGCGTGGTCACTCCGCTTTCGTCGAGGAACTTCAGCTTTTCCGCCGGGATCGCAGCTACTGTAGCAAGGAACTGCTTGCGCCGGTCGAGGTTGGCCTCAGTGTCCCGTTCGGCCGCGTGAAGAGTTTTTTTTAAGCTGCAGGCCCATCCGCCGCAACAGGCGACCCATCAGACTCCGGGAAGCCTGAACACCGATCCCTGCCAGTCGTTCGCACAGTTCCAACTCGGTTAGGTCCGGTTGCGCACACACCCAGTCGCGCACCTGCCTCTGAACCTCAGCGGTCATGCGGCTGACAGGACCATGCCGCCGTTGCGGCCGACGCTTCTTCTCGCCGCTGCGCAGCTGCTGCATACGGATCTTCTTGCAATATCCCCAACTGACGCGAAACTGAGTTGCCAAAACGCGAAGGCATTCTGCTCCTGCCTCATAGGCTTCCAGAATCCGAGTGCGCAAATCATCCGAAATGGGCTGTGCCATCTTCTTCGCTTCGCGGAAATCGCCGAATCCAATGTAACCCGAGTCAAGAATGCGGGATATAGCTACTTTGGTTCCGCTCTAGAGAGGTTCCAGGTGTCGGGGATCGTGCCAGCAGGCAAGCCGCGCGCCTGCAACTCAGTTCCCCAGGCGCCGTCGGTGATGATCAGGCCGTCGGCCAGCCACTCCTGCAGACGGCTCATGCAATCCCCCGTTGGGGTGCCGGCGGTCCCGCGAATTGCCGCTCTCTTTCGATCAGGTTTTCCTTCCCTTTCTCTAGTTCAGGCATACAAAACTCCGTGGCACGGTACCGCCCGCCACAAGGTACCGGTGGACCAGTTTTGCTTTCCATCGATCAACAACACAGCGGCTCGTGCGGCGTATCCTAGTTGTCAGCCGATGCAGCGTACTGACGAGCCGGAATACCCCTCACTAATCCCGCTTCGCAGAGTCCCAGAAATGCTCCACGCGGACCGCCCTTCTGGCTCTGGCAGGATGTGTTACGCAACCAGGATATTTCGGTTGCAAAGGCCAAACAGACCATTTCCACTTACCGAAAGGCGGTTGGCGAACCTGCCGGACTCGCAGAGCTGATGGTGTCCTTTTGCGAAAGTGCGGCTGGCTTCTCCGACAATATCGGGTATCAGGATGAAGGCTACTTCGATGCTCTTGTCCATATGTTTGAACAGGCTCTCAAGGTCACTTGTCAGCTACCTGCAGGCGACCGCGATGCCTCGATCGCCCGGCTGGACCGCGTGCCCACCATCAGCCACAATTGTGGATATGCTGTAGGCGACGACATGGACGACCTGCTTGCAAAATATGACCGCACCTAACTGATCCTCGCGGCCGGTTCACGCCTGCACGGACATGCTACGCAGCCTTCCCGAAAACTCACGAATTACTGCGACTAGTCACTCGCGTGCGCGTAGCCCTGATCGATATGCAGAATCGCTCCGTGTCGCCGCAGCATATGCTGCAGCTGCTCTACGGATATGTCCTGTACGGCCACGCGATTACGTACTGCCAATGCAGCTGCTTCCCCGCCTGCCTGACCAAGAATCATGTATTGCGGCTCCATTCGGAGCGATGAATACGCAACGTGCGTCGCCGACACGCAAACCGTGACCAGCAGATTCTCCGCGTCGGCAGGCTTGGGGATTATGCTGCGGTACGGAATTTCGTAAGATCCCAACCGAACCTCCACATCGCCTTCGTTCTGCACAGTGCGATCAGGCATAGCCACACGCTGGATATTATGTGAGTCGCTGTTATATGACCCCATTCCGATCGAGTCGGGCTCCGAATGGTTGTTTTCGAGGTCTGACTGCCTCATGAAATAGACACCGAGCATACGCCGCGCCTCGCGCACGTAGAGCTGATTGGGCCAATGCCCTGTATCGGAAAACTCATCCTTTGGCAATCCCCAATGGTTCAGTTCGTTGCGCAGGCTTTCAGGCACACTCAGATCGTGGGAAAGGAAATAGACAAGAGACTCGGTATAGAGAAGGTGGTCGTTCCAAATCCTCTCCCGTTCCGCGTAAGACGCTTCGGGATAGGCCCAACTATGTCCAATGTAGTCCGTCGAGATAGGGCCATTGTTATTGAAATCGGCCTTATTATTCGGAATCGCTACCGGGTTGAAAAAGTCATTTAATACGGGCGAACGGCCTCGATGCTGCTCGAATTCCCGCAGGTACTCCTCGAGAAGGGCAAACCTGCCGCGGTCGTATCCCTCGGGCCTTGAAAATGGCAACTTGTCTTCTGCTTTTGCGGTAAGAATTAGCCTGAAGTTATAAGACTGTATCTTCTTGTCGCCCGATCCGGCCGATTGCGGCGGCCCGGAATTAACCTCAGGATACAGTTTTCCGTTTTTATCGAAAGCCGGCATGGGCCATGGAAACTGGTGTCCGGGCGTTACACTGCGCACACCGGCAAGGCTCTCGCCGAATTGCGCAACACTCTCTCGGCCTAGCGTATAGCTCACGCCCGCTTCAGCCATTAGATCGCCCTCATAGGTGCTGTCAATGTATATTTTCGCTTCCCATTGCTTTTTGTCTGCCGTGGTAATTCGAACAATCCGTTGACCGCTCTTCTCTACACCGCGCTTTGCTTGCAATTGTTCGTGCAGATGAACATCAACACCTGCATCTTTGAGCATTGCAGTGAAGATGCTCTCGTCAACATGCGGTTCCGAGAACCAATTGCCGGGCTTGTCGAGATTATGTACTCCGTAGTGGGCAGCAGCCCGCAGATAGAATGCGCGCGCATACCCGCCGATGACCCAGTAGTCCGCAATGTCGGTGGCCGATAAGCCTCCGGTCACCATGCCTCCAAGATGGGAGCCTGGTTCGAGCAATACAACTTTCAATCCGTCGCGACCTGCGGAATATGCCGCCATAACTCCGGAGGCTGTGCCTCCGTAAACAATCAGGTCTGCCTGCTGTTTCCCCGTTTGCGCTTGCAGGTTAGCCGGCGTGGCAACTGAAAGAAGGTAGATTCCGCATAGAACGCAGGCTCGTTGAGCTTTGATGAGATTTCGCATTCGTACTCCGAAATGAAATTATTTTTGAGAATTGTTGCGCTGCTGGATCTACTTCAATGCCATCTGCCAAGACCTTGCCGCCCAACCTGATGGCGACTTCTTGTTGTAAATTGTTTCTGTTGTTCGGAACCCGCGCGGCAGACTGCGTTCCGCACGGCTGAAGAGCCGGGTTCTGACGTATGATCGGAATTTGAGCGAGCGGCATTTGCCGCTCGCTCAAATCGTATGCTGAGCCGCAACGAAGTTAGAAGTGCAGTTTCGCAGCCAACTGGACGTTGCGCGGCGAATTGTACATTCCGGTTATGTTGCCGAACGAGGAACCGCCGAATTGGTTATTGGGTTGATTGAAGTCAACTTTGTTGAGAACGTTGAATGCCTCGACGCGGAATTCGAGCATCAGGTCTTCGTGAATAGGGAGGTTCTTGATGAGCGAAGCGTTGTCGTCGAATGAGATAGGGCTGCGCATCGCCGCGGCCGAGCGGGGAACCGTGCCAAGTTCGAACGATTGCGGAAGCCGGAAGCCCGCGCGGTTGAAGTAGTTCTGAGTTTGGCCGGCGCCGCCGAGCCGATTATGAATCCCGCCAGAGGTGAGCGTGGCCGATCCCGTATACACCGGGCGCGTACCGGCGAAGGCCGGAGCCCCCGTTACGGACAGGCCAAGCGGGAATCCGCTGTATACATCGACGATCGTCGTGATGGTCCAGCCGCCTACGACTTCGTTCGCCCAGGTGGGAAGGTTGTTGGCAAACCGCCTGCCTTTGCCGATTGGCAGCGGGTAGGAGGCTGTGCCGGCGATGCGATGCGGAATATCCGTTGAAAGATTGGAGTGCTCGTACTGCAAGAAATAGTAATTCTGAATGTTCGGGTTGCCGGTTGGGTTCAGGGAGCCATTGATCAAATCGGTGACATTGCCCAGAAGTTTCGAGAAGATGTAGGATACCGATCCGGTCAGGCCGTTGGGGCGATTCACGAGCCACATTGCCTGCAGGGCATTGTAGGTGGCTGACCCAAAGGCTATCGGCTGGATCGTTACTGAGCTGTTCTGGATACTAGAGCTGGCGCCGCTGGTGTATTCCGGGTATGCGGCCAGCAATTGCAGGCGCTGTACAGTGGGATTGGTCAGCGTGCCGCTGGCTACTCCGCTCGCTCCATAAAAGGGGTTTGTGATCTGCGACTGAAGGTAGGTGACCTGGCTGGTCTGACCTGGAGTGCCCCAATATGCGGGTTGCAAATCGTTGGCCCTGTAGTTCATGGGCAGATCGACGCCATGACTGCCGACGTAGCTGAGAGATGCCGACATTCCGCGGCCAAGGCTGCGCTCGAAGCCAAAGTTCCATTGCTGCTGGTAGCTGAGCGGAATCTTGTAAGGCACGCCGGAGATGGAGGTACCAACGCTTACACCGACCCCTGCCGCCGGACCTGCTGGCAATAAGACGCCGCTGGGAAAGGGATTATCGCTGGTTACAGCAGGCGTGAATCCGGTGGCAGATGTGGGAAGATTGGTCCGCTGCGTAAACCCTATGTTGGAGGTTTGGTTGCTATATTGGCGCGAAGAGAGCGGCAGATAGAGTATGCCGTATCCGCCACGGGCCACAGTCTTGGGCGCAAATTCGTAGGAAAAGCCGAAGCGCGGACCGACCGCGTGATAGAGGGTCTGCCAATCGCGAGTGGGATTGCCAGCCGAACCCAAGAAGTTTGCGCCGCCACGTACCTGAAAATTGACTTGCGCCGAGATAGGATTGGTGACGTTGGGATCGAAGTCTGCCCAGTTGTTATGGCGCTCCTTATACCCAGTTTCAATATCCCAGCGGAGGCCCATATTAATGGTCAAATTCGAGAACGCGCGCCAGTCATCCTGAGCATAAAAGCTGTTGACCCACTGATTGAGCGCGAGTGTTTTTTGACGAATGAGATAACCTGCGGTTGGATCGCCGAGCAGGAACGACGCCCAGCCGGCGAATGCGCTCTGCCCACTGGGCAGCGAGGAGTTCGGCGTCGGCCCACCGGTGAAATTGGCGCCGTAGGTCAAATATCCGGTCGGACCGCTAAGGCCCTCTACGTTCTCGAGGCCCAGGCGGCCGTTGTATCCCAGAGCAAGGTCGTGCTTGCCCTTGTGTATGAGAGCGCTGGCGTTGAACGAGTGAGTGTAGTGCGCCCAGTCGTTAAAGCTCGCCTGGTAGGTCGGCCCGTATTCGCCCGAAATGCTGAAGTAGGGCAAACCGGTCACCTGCTGTTCGCCCGTGAAGTTGCTCGAGAAGCCGTATTTGGCCGCGTCGTACTGGAAGAAGTTGTTGCCCGGTTGGAAATTGGCTTGGCGCGCAAAGCCATAGCTGAACTCTACAAGCGTCGATGGCGACACGGTCCATATATCGCCCAGAGCAAACAAGTACGCGGTCAGGTGCTGCTGCCAGGCCGCAGGTCCTGTCGCACTGTTGAATTCGTCGTTAGCCTTGTATTCGTTCTTGCTCTTGGTGCCGCGCATAAAGATGCGCTGATTCTCACTGAAGTTATGGTCGATCCGGAAATTGAACTGATCGTCTGCGGTCGTATTGTTCTGAGCATAGGCAAGGTTGTTGGTTGTCCCAGGCAGGTTTGGCGCCGGGAAAAAAGTGAGCATAGTCTGGGCCACGGCGTTCCAGCTGGATTGCGGAATGCAATAGCCTGCTGCATAGGCGGTGCCGTTGCAGGTCGCGGCGGCAATGGGTGTTCTGGAGGCGCCCCCAGCATTCGAAGAATTCGGATCGTAGATAGCTAATGGTGCTTCCGTGAAGATGCCTTGGCGCATCAGAGCGGTAGGCACGGTGTCGGTGCCGGAGGTTGGTTGAAGGTTGCGAATGGCCTCATAACCGAAGGTGAAAAATGTCTTGTCCTTGCCGTTGTAGAAGTGCGGCAGGTAGACTGGACCGCCGACAAAGGCGCCATACTGGTTGGCACGATGCGGATTACGGTAATCGGCATGCCCAGGATAGGGATAGACACCGCTGCGCTTGGTAAAGTAGTTGGCCGCATCGAGCTTGTCGTTACGTAGAAAGTCATAGATATCGCCGTGAAGTTGGTTGGTGCCGGAATTCGTTACGAGGCTAAGGACTCCTCCAGAGGAGCGGCCATATTGCGCCGGGGCGTTGGAGGCGACGACTTTGAACTGGCCGACAACTTCAGCGGAAGGAGTGACGGCTGGCTGGCCCTGGCAGCAGACGATAATGGAAACGCCGTCCAACAGAATCTCGTTGTTGCCGCCTACTCCGCCGTTGGACTCGAAATTGTTAGTCGCGGCGGCAACAACCGCCCCGCGTTGCACAGCGACACCTACACCGAAGTTGTTGCCCGGCATAATACCCGGCGCCAGGGCCGCCAGTCCGTATAGGTTGCGCCCATTCATCGGAAGTGTGCCCACCTGCTGAGATTGAACGGTGTAGTCAAGGTTGGAAGTCTGCAAATCCAGTGACGTGGCGTCTCCTGCCTCGATGGTGATGGCCTGAGTCTCGCTGCCGACAGGTAGGGTGACATCGATACGCACAGCCTGGCCGACAGTGAGCGTCAGTTTCGTGATTGTTTTCCGGAATCCCTCCTTTTCAACGGAGATCATGTATGGTCCGGGGAGAAGTTGCGGAAATGCATAGAGGCCTTCATCGTTGGTTTGGCCATGCAACTGCAGATTGGTGGCCTGTTGAACTAACGTGACGGCGGCGTCGGGCACCCTGGATCCCGTAGCATCGGTCACAAGACCGGAGATGCTTCCGTTTTGAACTTGCGCATTTCCCTCCACAACACCGGTAAATAGGACTAGAAGAACAAGGCACAAACAGACTAGCCCGCTTGAAATGCTGATGCGACGTTGTATGGTCTCGCTCTCGGACTTGCACATCTCCGGCGAACCCAAGCTTAGCCACGAACTATGGCGATTCTTCATCAATTGCCTCCAAACGTAAGAAAATCGGGTTGATTTATGCGTGCCTCGCATTCCGTGCTTCTCATTGGCACGCCCCTTGCTAGCCTGAACAACGAAAATCAGGACTAGCCTTCAATGCCATTCATTTGTAGGCTTCAACTCGCGGCGCTGGCAGTATCCCCCTGTTTGTTACGCGTAACTTGGCTTTGGATTCAATTATTTACCGACCACTCCCTTCATGGAACTCCAGTGACGACATCGAGCAAGATAACTCTCCAGCCCGGCAAAGGACCTACTTCATGCCGTCGCTCCACCTTGAACGAGACCGCCCGTCTCGAAGATTCCTCGAGCTTCGGGCGTGTTGCGAACAGGTTTCAAAGTCCCCATCTGTGGGAAGGTGGGTGCCTGACAGGACCCGATGGCGATTCTGACTGCAAAGCCTTGGGGGGCGGTTCCTCTGCTGGAAGTTTTGAGATTTAGAGTCGCCTATCGGGGATGGGTAACCCCCACGCCTTTAGGCGGGTGTAGCACTTGTTCATGCCTTTTAGCCCTCTCCAGTCCACCAGGGACGGAGTGAGCACAAAGGCGTTCAGGGTAACGGAGCTGAAGCGGCAATATCGGCCGCATGGCCGATCAATCCGGCTTTCAGCTGTAACTCCGAAGCCACCGAGCAGGTCGGTCAGCTCACATCGGCCTAAGGATGGTAGGGATGGAAGATCGTCAGTTTGCTCCCCAGTTCGGTATTGCCATCAATCCGCGATTCGATGACCGCCTCAAAATACTGGCAGTTGCCGTGCCCGGCCTGGGCCTGCTGAAGCGCACGTACCCCGCTTTCCGAGATGAGGAAGGCAACAAGCGCGGAGGTGTTGTAAGTGGTCACCAGAACCAAAAGATGCGTCCCGGCCGGTCCCCCGGGCAGCGAAGCGATCACCCCTGGCGTAACAACGCGCGATGGCGTCTCATGCACCGTGTCGATCACAGCCAACTCGCCGGGCAGCGGCTTGTGGTTATAGACACGGGAATTCGTCGTGTCGACCTGGAAGCTCAAACGGCTCAAAATCCCGGGAAGAGATTCGAGGGTATGCGAAGTTCCAGCAACAATCACATTTTCGTGCTCTATTACATCGATCGACGTCTCGCCGGTGGGCGAAATCGATACCAGCTTGCCATGCGTTTCCAGAAATTGATCGAGGCGTGCCATGGCAAATGCGTCCGACGATGCAACGTACTGTTGCGACAATGACGGGCTTCCGTATTCATCGCGCAGTTTCCTTAGCCGCTTAGAGTCAATGAGCGCCTGGAAGTCGTTCACCTGCACGTCCCGCACCATCAGCCCATTGGCATACGCGAAGAAGATCGGGTTGGGAACGATAATCCTTGTGTTCTTGCCATTGTTCAGGAATTGGCTCCAGAACGGCTGCATCGTCGCCGGTCGAGACTGAGTAGCCAAAGACAGCCGACGCAGTTTTGCCCATAGCTGCCATCCACCTGTTGCCAGCAGAAGGATCAAGAGCAGCTGTACAACGATGATCTTCTTGCTGATTTCCAACTTTTTGCTAAGCCCGCCCTTGTGCGCGGCCAGAGGAAACGGGGCTTGCTCCTCCGCGCTTCCCTTTTCGATCATTTGAATCTGATGCGTACCTAGGGGAATGTCGATACGCGTGGCAAGCTCAGAACCTTCGCCTTCGTAGTAGTCCTTCAGCCGCCGGCGCAGACGAGAAACAAGCACCCGCACTGTGGCATCGTATCGCGGCTCAAAATCCGCCCGTCTCTTTAGCGCCTCAGTAGCGATCGCATATTCGCTGATCTCTTCGTCTCGATGCTGCCAGAGATACTCCAGAAGACGGCGCAGCGTCGGCGCTTTGCCAAACGTCTGACTCTTTAGTACCTTGTCCAGTTCAGCAGTCGCTGTCTCAATCAGAAGATCGGCCCCTGTGGCATGGATCGGTCCTGAGCTGCCAGTAGCCACAAAGAAGATTATCCCCTTAGGAGACTATATGCCTTCACGCGAAGTCCCTTCAAGCCTGCGTAACACTGCGTAACAAAGCTGCGCAGACGCCGTCGTTCCCCTCCGAATTGAGAGTCTCCAGCTGCGACTTCAATACTGTGCAGCCCGCGGTAAACTTCGTTCCCGGCAATCCAACTCCTTGGCCACCGCCACCACAGGCCAGGGAGATCAACTGTCCGGTCTCGAATGGCGGCGAACCTCAATCGACTGCCCGATAACCACGGCCTCAGCCATCCCTATGCGGAGGCCATGTTCATCAATCGTCCAACGTAAGGTATCCCACCCAACGAGGTGGGGACTGATCGAAGATGAAACCTCACACCTTCATTTCTGGGAGTTCAGCAGCCCCGATCTTGACGGTCTCCCGGTCGAAACCAGCCAACGTAACTCGGTATCCAGACAGCTCACCATGCCACAGGATGCCTAGAGCCTGTTATGAACTTAATTCCTGTAGAATGAAAAAATTCTGATCCAAGGCTTGAAATTGGCAACATAGTTGCCTAGGAAAGGAATATCGGACGGGGTATCCGAGCGACGTAAGCGATGAGGAATGGGCATTTATGGCTCCGTGCCTAGCGTTGTGCCGTGAGGATGCAACGCAGCGCGAGCATTCTCTGAGAGCTGTATTCAACGGGCTGCGCTATATCGTGAAGACCGGTAACCAGTGGCGCTTCATGCCGCACGATTTGCCGCCTTGGCCAGTGGTTTATCAGCAAATGCGGCGCCGGCTGGATGCTGGTTGCTTTGAAATCATGGTCGAAGATCTGCGCAGCTTGCTGCGCGAGTTTGCCGGGACTAAGGATCGCCCGACGGCGATGATTCTGGATAGCCGGACTTTGCAGTCCACGCCAAAGTCAGGTGGCCGCGCCGGATATGACGGGGCCAAACGGCGCAAGGGATCGAAGATGCATGCGGCCGTCTATACGCTGGGCCATCTTCTAGCGCTGCATGTGACCGCAGCCGATGAGCAGGATCGTGCGCAGGTGGAGTGGTTGGCTGAAGACGTGCAACGAATCACCGAGGACAGCGTGGAACTTGCCTATGTCGACCAGGGTTACACCGGAGAGCGCAATGCAGGCAGTTGAGAAGCACGGTATCCAATTGGAGGTAGTGAAACACACAAAGGCAAAACGTGGATTCGTACTGCTGCCGCGTCGATGGGTGGTAGAAAGAAGTTTTGCCTGGGCGGCTCGATTTCGTAGATTGGCCAAAGACTCCGAACGCCTCTCTACCTCCCTGGCCGGATACCACTACTTTGCGTTTGCCTGGCTCATGCTAGCCCAGCTCTTCAAATTACTCAACCGAAGTTCATAACAGGCTCTAGCCGTTTCCTTATCCATACTTTCGAGCAGAATCTTCACTATGTCCAGTCCCCAGGATGGATGTTCGGTCATTGGCGGCAATTTCTCGAACTCGATGACGATACTTGGCGCTTCAAGTTCCGCGGCGCGCCGCAAGACACCCTCAATGATTTGCTCGTAGTTGTGCCGCACCTCTGGCATGGTGCTTGCGTCGATTCTCATCGGCCGCAGCGCAAAATTCAATTCCGGATAGACCGTGCCCCCTCCAATGACCATTCCACTGCGCGTGGTCACCGGTTGCGGAGCGATGCCGAAGATGAGTTCGGAGGGATCTTCGATGGCATGGGATGTATATCGCATGGATCCTTTCTTCACGAATATGACTCAGGCAGTCGTTTGCAGCAACTCGTTCGCTATATCGACTGCGGCACCGGCATCCACCGCGTATCCATCGGCGCCAATCTCACGCGCAAATTCGCACGTGATGGGCGCTCCTCCAACCATAATCTTGACATTCAAGCCAGCATCTCGGATCGCCTTTACAGTGTCGCGCATCGACGGCATTGTAGTAGTGAGCAGCGCTGATAAGCTCAGAATTACGGGTCGGCTAGTCTTCAGAGAAATCTACGCTTAGTAGGAGTTCTCAAATGACCCACGCATTGCCGGTATTCTTCTTTCGATCGCTTTCCGTGCTGGTGGCGGCGCTTTGCTTTGTAATTCCCGCATCTGCCTTTGCCGCATTCGGTCAGGATGATTTGCCGCAAGCCGCACGAGAATCGATGGGGTTTTCCTCCCAGCGCCTGGAACGGCTACACACGCTGATCCAGGACGAGGTCAATCGCAAACAGCTTGCTGGCGCAATTACCTTGCTTGCTAGTGTAGGTCGCCGTTAATCTCGTCATTTATTGAGAGCTGCCCTTGCGCGTGTGACCTTTTCCAAAATATCTTTGGCCTTGGCGGTCCAGATGAAAGGCTTCGGGCTTTCGTTGTGGCGGTCGATGTAGTGGCCGATGGCCATGATCAGTTGCTCCAGGTCTTGGAAGGCACCGCGCCGGATTCTGTTTTCCGTCAGATCGCGAAAGAAGCATTCGATCATATTGGGCCACGAGGCCGAGGTCGGCGTGAAGTGCACATGGAAGCGCTTGTGTCGCTCCAGCCACCGTTCGACACGTTCGTGTTTGTGCGTTCCGTAGTTGTCGCAGATGACATGGATCTGCTTATCGGCGGGCACGGTCTGGTCGATCATGCGCAAGAACTTTAGCTACTCCTGATGCCGGTGGCGCTGCTGGCATAGGTGGTAGACCTCTCCGTTGGCGGTGTTGAGCGCGGCGAAAAGCGTGGTTGTTCCGTTGCGCTTGTAGTCATGCGTCATGGTCTGGCCGCGGTCCTTTTTCATCGGCAAGCCAGGCTGGGTACGATCCAGAGCCTGAATCTGGCTCTTCTCATCGACGCTGAGTACCAAAGCGTGCTCAGGAGGATCGAGATAGAGGCCGACGATATTTTCGAGCTTGGCAGCGAACTCCGGATCGTTGCTGGTCTTGAAACTCTCCACGCGGTGCGGCTTCAATCCATGAACACGCCAAATACGGCCTACGCTGGATTCCGAAATGCCCGCAAGTCGCGCCATCTTGCTGCACGACCAACGCGTGGCGTTCACCGGCGTCGTTTGTGCGGTCTTGGCGGTGATTTCGGATACTTTCTCCGCGGTGATCGTCGGCGTGCGGCCCGGTCGCGGCGCATCCTTCACTAATCCCGCCACCCCTTGCGACAGAAAACGGCTGCGCCACCTTGAAGCCATGAGCGGCGCTACAGAAATGCGCTCGGCAATCTGCTTATCTTGAAGTCCCTCGGCAGCCAGCAAAACTATGCGGCAGCGCTCGGCCACACGCACAGGTGTGGTCCGGCGTCGCAAAAGCTTGTGCAATTCGGCCCGTGCTGCTGAACTCAGATGGATCGCCTGCGCTACACGCATATCGGTCACCTCAACTGTATATGAGATGATCGCCACTATATAATAGACTCTATTTATGGCGCTCTACACTAGAGCAAAGCCTCAGTAGCTGTATCCCGATAACCGCAGGAACGGAACCATGCGGCGGCATTGTCTGGAGTGATGACCTTGAGAGCTTCGGTGATGGCTTGGTCCAAGGCTTCGGCAGTCCGTGCCTTGGCTGAGCGCAAGAACTGTTTGAACTTGGACCAGGCCTTCTCGATAGGGTTCAGGTCCGGTGAGTAAGGCGGCAGATAGAGCAGTTGCGCGCCGCATCCCTCGATCAACTCCCGGATTCCGTCGACCTTGTGCGCACTCAGATTATCCATCACGACAACATCTCCAGGGTGCAACTGAGCACACAGCACTTGCTCGACATAAGCTCGAAAGACATCGCCATCCGTGGCCGAAGGGACCGTCATCACCGCTTCCATGCCGTTCAGGCTCATGGTTCCCAGGGTGGTTAATACCTGCCAGCGGCCATCAGGAGTAGCCTCGTTCACTCGTTCGCCTTTCGGAGCTCGCCCCCATAGCCGGGTCATCTGCGTGGTCACTCCGCTTTCGTCGAGGAACTTCAGCTTTTCCGCCGGGATCGCAGCTACTGTAGCAAGGAACTGCTTGCGCCGGTCGAGGTTGGCCTCAGTGTCCCGTTCGGCCGCGTGAAGAGTTTTTTTTAAGCTGCAGGCCCATCCGCCGCAACAGGCGACCCATCAGACTCCGGGAAGCCTGAACACCGATCCCTGCCAGTCGTTCGCACAGTTCCAACTCGGTTAGGTCCGGTTGCGCACACACCCAGTCGCGCACCTGCCTCTGAACCTCAGCGGTCATGCGGCTGACAGGACCATGCCGCCGTTGCGGCCGACGCTTCTTCTCGCCGCTGCGCAGCTGCTGCATACGGATCTTCTTGCAATATCCCCAACTGACGCGAAACTGAGTTGCCAAAACGCGAAGGCATTCTGCTCCTGCCTCATAGGCTTCCAGAATCCGAGTGCGCAAATCATCCGAAATGGGCTGTGCCATCTTCTTCGCTTCGCGGAAATCGCCGAATCCAATGTAACCCGAGTCAAGAATGCGGGATATAGCTACTTTGGTTCCGCTCTAGGCAAACAGAACATGAATCTCTATCACATAGTGGTGGTCGCGCGCCGTTGGCGAGTCAGTAGCGCAGAAGAATCCGGAAGGTGCGCTTGCCGGAAAATTGCGACCGATCAGTTAGGGTCCGCGCCTGTTCGAGGCCCATCGGTTCTTGGCCTCGGCCTTTTCGATTCCTGCAGGCGAATTTTCACATTGAGTTGATATTGGTGTAGACGGCTGGTTGCCTGGGCCAGAAATCCGATGTAAGCGGTATCGGCACACAAGGTTTCGATCTGCCCGTTGCCTGAAGCCGCTCGATGGAAGACGATGGCTCCTAGATTGGCGCCCAGCAGATAGCTGTTATGGCTGTTGGCCCCGTTTGTGACGAACGACAACGGGATGACACGCGCATTCACCACCAGACTGCACGTGCGCCCATTCTTTTCCTGATCTGTGGAGTTGACTCCCACTCACTCATTGGCCGGCAGCGCTTACCCCGTAGCCCCATCGATGTTCTGTCAGTGGCGCTCGCACCAACAATTCAGAACAGGTGTCAACTAAACTACTATTTGCGGATAAGTTGTGACTCCTCTGGAGCGGACCGATCCACATTGCTCGGTACCAGCACACGGGCAGTGACAGGTTCCGTATCAGACGCTCTGGAAAACAGTATTCTCACTTCTTTCTTAAATGCCCCGGCATCGAGCAATTCTTCCATGATCGAACTGTCCCAACGGCGCAATACGCTATCGACAATGAGCTTGAGGTCGGAATGAAACGTGGCGCGGGCCATGTACTCCGCGTCGAGCCGGCGCTTGGCGGGAAGAACGACCGTGTGATAGCAGGATTCCAAAGAATGCACGGGCACGCGATCGAGGACCTCCTCCTCGAGAGCGAAAGCGATGGTGGCCGCGCCCGTGATCCCCGGCCGGCACGTGAGATTGGAAGTCGCATGTTCCAGCATCTTGGGGCGGGGTCCAACTAGGCTCATATCTCCCCAAAGCACATTCAACAACTGGGGCAGTTCATCGAGCTTCCAGCGGCGCAGAAAAGAACCTGCCGGAGTGAAGCGCTGGTTGAAGGCCGTGGTGACCGGGCGATGCGCTCTGTCTGTAGCGTGGATCATGGTTCGGAACTTCAGAATGGTGAAGACCCGGCCGTGACGGCCCATGCGCCTTTGCAAGAAGAGGACGGGACCGGACGATGTGAGCCGCACCGCCAGCGCGATTGCCAGGAAGGCAGGAACTAGCATAGGCAACACCAGTAGGACGCAGACGCAGTCGAAGACGCGCTTGGCGCTCGACTGCGACCAGGGGCTCAGCCGCTTTATGACCAGATAGGGCGAAGAACGATCCGCTAATTCAAGTTCCTGAGCAGATGTCAGCTCTTCGATCCCATCTGCGCCGCCGCGGGCATGATGCTGCTCGGATTGATTCATGGTAGTAATTCCTTGAACTCCGAGACAATCAACATAGTGCTCAAATGCCCCTCCCATGGCTGAAGTCAGCCATCGCACTGCAGACTTCCTTTGCTGGACATATTTTCCAGCGGCTTTGGATCTGTTGACGCCGTCGATGTGTCTACTCACGCCGCTGTCAGTTATGAGAAGCAACTTTTGCAATCTTGGCCGCGTGCTGCATCAAGGCAAAAAGGAATACGCATAAGTCGAAAAGTTCTAGCTGAACAACCTACTTCACAATACCCCGGCCTGACTCGATTAGGCGCGCGGCCAGAAGAGTTTAGACAAGGAGATGACAATTCAGTTACAAGACGTTCCCTATGGTGACATCTACTAGTGACAGCCTGGTGTCAGGCATCGAAGTGGATACGACAATGGCACTGTTGCTTGCGCGCACCGGAAACGAATACAGAAATGATCACTGTGGGGCATCAAATCGTCCAGCCTCCCGCTGGAATTCGATTGATTGCGCCGCTCGGCCTGCGAAGCGATGGTCAAAGCATGGGAAGGTGTTCTTGTTAATCCTCTCTTCTTTGCATGCGAGAAAGAAATTCCGCGCTGGTAACCCAATGATCGTCGCTGGGATTAATCCTGTTCGAGCGCATTTTGTCCAAGGATACTTATGTGCGTCTGTTGGCAAGACCGGCAGCCTGAAATGCGCGCTGACTGCGCCGCCCTACGAGTGGAACCGGATTCTCGATGCGTCCGCGCAGTTTGAGCGCGACAGGAGTAGTGGTGGTTATCGGCACGGCTCTTCCATCGACCGGCCGTCATGGCGGGCTGGCAAGATAAGTCAGATAGGGCTTGTTGCCCTGCTGTCGTGGCTTACGACGGTGTTGTACGCCCAACCGCCATCCCAGAGTGGCACTTCGGCAGGGGTGCAGAGCCCGAGTGCGTCGGACTGTTCCGACCCTCTGCTGGCGACTACGCAGGAGTGTTCCGGCCAGACTCAGCAAGAGACCGCGCCGCTTCTGCCTCCGCAAACGCGCTCCTTGCAGCCCGGGGAATCCGTTGATCAGTTCCGGAATCCCAGTTACAACTATTCGGATGTCGAGCAATTGTCCCGGCAGGTTCCCATTCGTGGCCAGTCGCTGCCGGTCAAGCCTCTGCTGGAGCCGCTGACCGAGTTCCAAAAGTTCGTGCTCTCAACCACCGGCCAGATTTTGCCCATCTACGGAGCAGGCCTGTTCAGCAATGTGCCGTCTACCTTTGCGCCGCTGGACATGACTCCGGTACCACCCGATTACATCATCGGGCCAGGCGATGAACTCCGCATCCGCGTATGGGGGCAGGTGAGCTTCCAGAACAACGTGCGCGTGGACCGTTCGGGGGAGATATTCCTTCCGCAGGTTGGTCCGGTGCATGTGGCGGGGATGCCCTATTCGATGCTCGACGCGCATCTGCGCGGCGCTATCGGGCGCATCTTTCATAACTTCGACCTGAGCGCCGATGTGGGTCAGATTCGCGCCATCCAGATATATGTCTCCGGAGAGGCGAGGCGTCCCGGCGTGTATACCGTGAGTTCGCTGAGTTCGCTGGTTGACGCGCTGTTTGCCAGCGGCGGGCCCTCGGTACAAGGCTCGATGCGGCGCATTCAGTTGCGCCGAAGCGGCGCGGTAGTAACCGAATTCGATCTCTACGGCCTGCTCGTTCACGGCGATAAGTCGAAGGACGTGAAGGTCGAGTCTGGCGATGTTATCTTCATCCCTCCGTCCGGTCCCCAGGCGGCAGTTACCGGCAGTGTTCACAATCCAGCCATCTATGAGTTACGAGCGGATGAGCCGCTGGCCAGCCTTCTCGCCAACGCCGGGGGCGTTTCTTCGGTCGCCGCGGCGGCGCGCGTGTCGATTGAGCGCATCGAGAATCATAGCGCCCGGCGCGCCATGGAAGTCGCCTACGACGACGACGGCCTGGCCACCTTGCTGGCCGACGGTGACTTGGTGCGTGTCTATTCCATGACGCCCATCTATAGGAAAACCGTCATCCTCCGGGGAAACACCGCTAACTCGGGAAGATTCGCCTGGCGCCCAGGCATGCGCATCAGCGATCTGATTCCGGACAAGGAATCGCTGATCACACGAAATTACTGGTGGAGGCGAGCGCAGCTCGGGCTGCCCGCTCCGGAGTTCGAGCCGATACCTGGCCTCGACAATCTGCGGCAACCCGCGGACAACCACGCCATTACAATGCAACGTTCCCTCCAGGAAAACAAAAGCGCATTGAATCATCCTAGATATCAGCAGGAGCATCCTGGGTATCAGCAAGGACAATCGGAATATCCGCAAGGACAGGGTGAATATCAGCAGGGACAATCTGACTATCCGCAAGGACAGGAAGGACAGGGTGGATATCAGAAGGAACAGCCGGGGTATCAGCATGGACAGCCGGAGTATCAGCAAGACCAGTCTGGTTTTCAACAGAACCAGAATATAGGTGCGCAGCAGCGCGCAGGCAACTCTTCCCTGGCAGCTGCGCAGTCTTCTTCCGCCGGCCGATTCCTGCCCCCGGCGCAGCGCACCGAGGTTCGGGCCCTGGCGCCGGAGATCGATTGGGATTATGCCGTCATCGAGCGTCTTGACTTGGAATCCCTGAAGACCGTTCTTCTCCCGTTCGATCTGGGCAAGCTGGTGTTGCAACATGATCTTTCTCAGGATCTCGAACTTGAGGCCGGCGACGTGGTTTCCATCTTTTCCGAGGCCGATATTCGCGTGCCCCTCGCCCACCAGACCAAGACAGTTACGCTGGACGGTGAGTTTGCCCACGCCGGTGTTTATTCCGTCCATCCAGGAGAAACGCTGCGCGATCTGGTCGAGCGCGCCGGAGGCCTCACTCCTAATGCCTACCTATTCGGCTCGGAGTTCACGCGCCAGTCGACGCGCGCGGTGCAGCAGGCTCGGATCGACGAATACGTGCAGAGCCTGGGCATGGAAATCCAACGCGGTTATCTAGCCATGGTCTCGTCGTCGGCCAGTTCGGCGCAGGATCTGACCAGCGCCGCCTCGGCCCAGAACAGCGAACAAGCACTACTGGCAAGCCTGCGGCAAATTCGAGCCACGGGGCGAGTGGTGCTCAGGTTTGCGCCCGAAGCCAGAGCCGCCAGCAGCATCCCCGGCATTCCTATGGAAGACGGCGATCGCTTTGTCGTCCCGCCCATTCCCGCCACGGTCAACGTGGTCGGCGCGGTCTACGATCAGAATTCCTTCCTGTGCGAGCCGGGGAAAAGAGCCGGCGCATACCTGCAGCTCGCCGGTGGACCCAACCGGGACGCCGACTGGAGACATGAGTTCATCATCCGTGCCGACGGCGAGGTGGTGAGCCGCAACAAGGGAAAAACAGTTTGGGAGAGCAGCCAGTTCAACAATCTGCGCATCAATCCTGGCGATACCATCATTGTCCCGGAAAAGAGTTTCAAGCCTTCCGCGTTGCGCGGCGTGATCGACTGGTCGCAGATGTTCTCACAATTCGCGCTGGGCGCCGCGGCGCTGAGTGTACTGAGGTAAAGGGGTAGCTGCTCAGCGCCCGCAAGAATGCAGGCAGGCATACGCGACAGTCCCCTAATCGGGCAGGAGACGATGACCACTAAAATTCCGCTTCTCGAATTGAATGAGCAAACCGATTCTCCTCCTGCAATGCCCGCCGCTGGGTGCGCCGCAGAGGAGAACAGCGAAATCTCCGTGCTCGATCTTCTGATCGTCCTTGCCGAGCAGAAGCGCGTCGTCTTTTGGGTCACTGCGGTCTTCGCTATGCTCGCCATCGTGATCTCGCTGATTCTGCCCAAGCGATACACCGCTACCGTTACCTTGCTGCCACCGCAACAGAACGTTTCGATTGGCTCCACGCTGGGCGGGCAACTGGGCGGCATCGCCGCGCTGACGAGTGGTGCTTTCCGTTTGAGTTCTAACCCAAACGAAGCTTTCGTCGGCATGTTCAAAAGCCGTACGGTTGAAGACGCCATGATCCAGCGATTCGGCCTCATGCAGGAATACCGAAAACAGTATCTCTCTGAAGCGCGCAAGAAATTCGAGAATCGCGCCACCGTGGACGGCAACGGCAAGGACAACCTGATCCGCATCTCCGTGGTGGATAGTGATCCGCGCCGCGCCGCTGAACTGGCCAACGGCTACGTCGAGCAGTTCCGAGATCTCTCTCAGCATCTGGCCATCACAGAAGCCGCCCAGCGCAGGCTTTTCTTCCAGCGGGAGTTGGAACAGGCGAAGAACAACATGGCCAACGCCGAGGAGGCCTTAAAGCAGACAGAACAATCCACCGGGCTGATCCAGCTCGACAGCCAGGCGCGCGCCTTGATTGAATCGGCCGCGTCTCTGCGCGCGCAGATCACAGCGAGGGAAGTGCAGATTCAGGGGATGCAGACGTATGCGACCGGCGAAAACGCCCAGTTGATACAGGCACAGCGGGAGCTGGAGGGCCTGCGTGCGCAGTTGGCCAAGCTGGTTGGATCCGAAGACAGTGCCGGCGGCGAACTCATCGTCCCCAAAGGCCGGGTTCCAGAGGCCGGGATGGAGTACATCCGTAGGCTCCGCGACGTGAAGTACAACGAAACGATCTTTGAAATCCTTGCGCGGCAGTTCGAGGTAGCCAAGCTCGATGAGGCCAAGCAGGGGGCACTCATTCAGGTCGTCGATCCCGCAGTTCCTCCCGACAAGCGATCTTTCCCGAAGCGCGGCTTGATTGTGATCGGAGCCACCGCGTTCGGATTCTTCTTTGGGGTCTTTCTCGCACTCATGCGGGCGGGTCTTGAACGCATAAAAGACGATCCCGATACGGCTGAAAAGTTTGCACTGCTGAAGCGAGCCTTGTCTGTGAGGAAACCGAGCGCGCTGAAGACGTCATGGTCTCTTACTGGACGATAAATGATCCAGGAGATTTTTCGGAAGGAGCAAGCAGGCAACGTGTCAAAAGCTACTAACCAGAAGACTGACGCCCCAACGGAAGGGGTTGAAAACACCGAGGCCGGAGAGCTGACCCGCGGATCGTTGCTGGCTCGCAATACGGTCTGGAATCTGGTTGGACAGGTTGCTCCAATGGGTGTGGCATTGTTTGCCATTCCCTTGCTGATTCGCCACATGGGAATAGATCGCTTCGGGATTCTTACGATTGCCTGGGTGGTCGTTGGCTATTTTAGCCTTTTCGATCTTGGACTTGGTCGAGCTTTGACCCATTTGATAGCTCAACGTCTTGGAAAAAGCTGTCAAGACGAGTTACCCGCCATTGTCTGGACAGCCAATAGCATCATGGCAGGGATGGGCATTGTTGGGGCAATCGCGCTTGCCGCGATCACTCCCTTGCTTACCCACTCCCTGCTGAAAATTCCGCTTCACCTGCAAGAGGAGACACTGCACTCCTTGTTCCTTCTTAGCATTGCAGTGCCGCTGGTCATCAGTGCAGCGGGCTTCAGAGGAATTCTGGAAGCGCGGCAAAAATTTGGTTCGCTCAATATCGTGAAAATTCCGATGGGTGTTGCCACCTTTCTCGTACCCGTCGTGTTGCTGCCGTTTACTAACAGCCTTACGGCTCTTATCGGCGCCATCGTCTTTACGCGCGTCATTTTCCTCGTCGCCTGCATTGCCCTGGCTCTGCGCGAGATGCCGACGCTGCGCTATCGGTTTGCTTTCGATAAAGCGCTAGTAGGTCCACTTTTCACCTTTGGCGGATGGATGACGGTGTCGAATATCGTTTCCCCGATGATGGTCTATGTGGACCGGTTCTTGATTGGGAGCATACTTTCCCTCACCGCTGTTGCCTACTATGCGACTCCCTACGAAATAGTGACCAAGTTGCTGATGGTGCCCGGTGCGTTGGTTGGGGTAATGTTTCCCGCATTTTCGGCATCCATGGCAGCGGACCAGGTGCGCGCCGCGATACTTTATCGCCGAGCCGCAAAATATGTAGGGCTGTTTCTCTTCCCCGTGTCCCTTGCATTGATCGTATTCGGCCAGAACCTGCTTCAGATATGGCTCGGCCATGAATTTGCTGTTCAAAGCACGCGGGCACTGCAAATCCTGAGCCTGGGGGTTTTGGCGAACGGCTTGGCTGCCGTCCCATTTGCGTTGATACAAGGCACGGGCCGCGCGGACATAACTGGAAAACTTCATTTGATGGAATTGCCGTTCTACATGGCCGCGGTGTGGTATTTGACAGTGCGCTATGGAATCGTAGGCACGGCAATTGCCTGGCTCGTGCGCGTCACTGCCGATTGCATCCTGCTGTTTGTGATCGCGGATAACGTATTGGGCTCGCGACATCGCATCTTGTGGCCTGTTGCTGGCTCGATTGGCGCAGGCGCGGTTGCGGTCGCGATTACGCCGATGCTCGGCGGAATGTCGACTAGATTGCCAGTTGCGGGTTGTGTGCTTGCCGTTTTTGCATTGATCGTCTGGCGACATGCACTATCTGCGGAAGAACGGTATGCCTTGCATCGCGCGCTTATGAGCGCTGCTTAGATGTTGGTGGCCAACGCTATGTCCAAGGCCTTTGGAGGTGATTTGGTAGCCGCAATTGTCGTGCTTTACCGGCCAGAGTGTAACGCGGTTCAGTGCCTGATTCGGAGTCTGGAAGATCAGGTCGGTGTCATTTTCGTCATCGACAATACTCCCGCCAATGAGTTCGTACACGAAAGGGAACTGTTCCCGCCCAAGTGCAACGTTCCGCACTATTACAAAGCGCAGGGTGAAAACATGGGAATTGCTGCCGCGCAGAATACAGGCATTCGCCAAGCTCTTGGCGCGGGGTCGTCGCATATCATCCTATTCGATCAGGACAGCGTTCCAGCTGCTGGAATGGTTCAGGCTCTGCTCTCCGCCGAGGGCACTCTGGCCAGCCAAGGATTGCCTGTGGCCGCGGTCGGTCCTATCTTTATCGACGAGAGAAGCGGTTGGGTTTCCCCGGCCGTTCGATACAGCTTTTTAGGACTTCGAACCATACCGGTTGATCTCTCCAAGTCCGTTGTGGTCGAGGCCCATTTCCTCATCGCCTCAGGTTGCCTTATCCGTGCATCGGTTCTCTCGAGGGTGGGAGTGATGCGTGAAGATCTGTTCATCGATTGGGTTGATAACGAATGGGGGCTTCGCGCCCGTAAGATGGGCTTGCGTTGCTATGTCGTACCCGAGGCCCGAATGAGACACCGCATCGGCGACGGAGTAATTCACCTTTTTGGAAAACAGTTACATGTTCATACGGAGACGCGAAACTATTACCTGTTGCGCAACGCCATCTACCTCATGCGTGTGCGAACCATGGGACTTCGGTGGAAGCTCAGCTTCCTGCCTAGGCTTCCCTTTTATCTCGTGATCTATCCGCTTCTTGCAGAACATAAATTGCGCCACTTTGTTATGCTTCTTCGCGCTGTGCATGACGGTATGTGCGGGCGGCTCGGAAGGTTGAACCGTTCATGAATGGAGAACAAGATATGGGTTTGGATATTCTTATTCTTGCACTCACGTTGCTAGTACTTGTGAATTATCGATTCAGGCGCTCTGTGTTATATCCGCCGTTTCTCTTTTGCGGAATGTGGCTTCTTGATGCGCTCGTCTATCGTCTTCACTTGATCAACATAAACCCAATTCATCCGATTACGTTGTATGTAATAGCGGCCGGTGCAATACTGTTCTCTCTCGGTGGACTTTCCGCGTTCCTAATCCCAGGAAATCTGATTGCAACCCGCCTAACAGTCCTAGGGAAACCTAAGATTAGTGGAAGCTGGATGAGATATCTGATCCTGCTCTTCCTGACCGTCTGCGTTTGCTTCACGATACGCGCGATGATGATTATCGCTGCCGAAGCCGGCGGGATGGGTGGTCTATTTTTCGCAGTAGCGCGGGAGATTGTGATCGAGAACATAAATGAGGGCCACGGGTCGATCCCATGGTATTCCTATGCGGCGACGTGGACCATCTTCGCGGCTACTTTATTTCAGTCCGAGCGAAGCGATAAAGTTTCCTGGACCGTCACGGCCATAGCCTTTATCAGTTGTATTATAAGCGGGGGCCGGGGAGGATTTCTCTTTCTCTTTTCTTCGCTGATCTGTGTTTATCTCGTAAAAACGAGGCGCGAGAAATTTGCGGCCGCTATGCGATTTACACGCTGGCCCATCATTGGCTTCTTCCTTCTTTTCGCAAGCTTGCTTTTTGTCGATAAAAATATATCGACGACTGATAAGAATGCATTTGCATTTGCCGGAACGTCTGTGGTGGCTTATATCGTTGGCCCGGTCGCCGCTTTAGACCAGGTGCTACAGCATCCGTTCGACTATACTGGGTTGCCGAACCATACATTTCGGCTCTTCCTCCGGCTCGGCTCGTGGCTTGGATTTGTTTCCTATACTCCTGCTCCGAGACTCGATAAGTTTATCTTCATCCCCTTTGGGACAAATGTATATACAGTTTATAAGTATTTTATCACTGATTATGGGTTGGGTTCTTCTCTGGCCATTATGGGAATGATCGGATTCTTGCATAGCTTGCTCTTCCGAAAAGCCCACTCGAACAGTCTCTTGGGACTGTATTTATTTGCTCTGACAATCTTTCCAGTGCTGATGGTGATCTTTGACGACCAGTATTCGCAATTCGCGCTGTACATCGATGCTCTTGTCCTTGCTACGATCTATCTCACGATCAAGTCGATTCCGTGGCGCGTTTTCAGAAGTAGAGCGGTTGACAAGAAACTCAGACTGCAAACCCTTCCCTGCAATCCGCACACATCGATACAAACACATGACAAATCGGCGACAAGTTGCAGAGCTGATTACCTATAAAATTCACCAATGCAACACGAATCCTCGAAGGAACTATCTGAGGGACAACGGCGCCGGCCGCTGGTCGAGATCCGCCAGGCAGGCCAGTTGCGTAAGCGCCAAGTGAGCATGGGCAATAAGAACCCTCCATCCGGCGATGATCGCTACAACATCCTGCACGTCGGGAAGTATTACCCGCCACACATGGGCGGGATTGAGACATACCTCCAGAGCTTGGTGCGGCGCCAGGCACGAAGCTGCACGGTCAAAGTGATCGTTGCGAACGATGGCATTCGCTCGATACATGAATGCAAGGATGGCGCGGAATTGTTTCGCCTGGGCTGCTTGGGGACGATCAAGTCAATGCCGCTGTGTCCCACATTGCCATGGCATATTGGCAAAGCGCAAACGGACATCATTCATATGCACATGCCGAACCCGGCAGCGGCGTTCGCCTATATCGTTAGCCGCTGTCAGATACCTCTAGTGATCACACATCATTCGGACACCACGGGACGAGCGAACATTCGACGGCTGAGCGAACCGTTTGTGCAAGAGGCGATGCGCCGGGCGTTTCGAATTATTGTTACTTCCAGGCGTTACGCGGATACGTCGATGGAGTTGGAGTTGCATCTCGACAAGATCGAGGTAATTCCTCACGGCATTGATCCCTCACGGTTCGCGGAGCCCGACCAGAGAACAGTCAGTAACATTCAAAGCAGATATGGACCGCGTCTGATAATTGCAATTGGAAGGCTCGTTCCTTTCAAGGGATTCGAGATTCTAATACAGGCTATGCAGAAAGTACCTGGGAATCTGCTCCTCATCGGAGAAGGTCCGCTACGCAAGCATCTTGAGGGACTGGCGATCGAATGCGGCATTTCAGGGCGAGTCTTCTTCGCGGGAGAGATCGATAATTCTCAGATTGTGAATTATCTTTCGGCTGCAGATGTCTTTACTATGCCGTCGATATCCCGCGCCGAATCCTTTGGGATTGTGCAACTGGAGGCGATGGCCGCAGGCATTCCAGTCGTGAACACTAGCATTGATTCAGGTGTTCCTGATGTTTCCCTCGACGGAATTACCGGGATGACTGTTCCGCCTGCAGACGCGTGTGCACTTGCACATGCACTGACCACACTGCTCACTGACAGGGAAGCACGGCTAAAGATGGGAGAGGCCGGCAAAGCCAGGGTGCGCAGAGAATTCTCGGAAGAGCGGATGTCTCTGAGGACGACGAGGATTTATGACGAAATATTGGGTGAAAGGGCAGTCCGCTGTGCAACCCAACCTATCCAGTGGGATCGAGCTTAAGCTAGGCAGCATAAGCCCGAGGCACAGAACCGCTCGCAGTTCGCTCGATGCGGTATCTCCGGATTCGGGTGATTGACGCCGTGCATGACCAGGTTGGGCTGACCTGCCTACGATACCGTTGCTCCGCCAGCGTGCACGGTTATGGCGCCGGTGACAAGTAACTCACACTCCTAGCCCTCCTCTGCAATCGGCACACATCGATACAAAAGAGTGACAAATCGGCAACAAGTCACGGGGCCAACTGTCTATAAGATGCCACAATGCAACACGAATCCTCGAAAGATATTTGAGGGACAACTGCATGACGGGCGATCTGCTGCGACACGATACTGCTGGATGGGCGATGATCTTGCTCGTCCTGATTGGGAAGGCCTTCGGGCAGACACCTGGAACGGGCGCCATCTCCGGTGTCGTATATGACCCTTCCCATCGAGTCATTGCCAATGCCGAGGTACTGTCGGTGAATGAGGGGACCCACGTGCCGCGTTCAGCGGTCACCACGGCGGAGGGCGTCTTTCGCGTGCCGCTGCTGTCGCCGGGGATCTACGTGGTGACAGTAAAGACATCCGGCTTTGCAATGTACACTTCGCAGCCAATTCCGGTAACCGCGAGCGAGACAAGCTCCTTGAATGTGACGCTGGCGGTTGCAGGGACGAGCGCGAGCGTGCAGGTGGCAAGCGATGCGGAGATCGCCGAACTGGAAAGTTCAACACTTGGGCGTGCCGTAGAGCAGGAATCGATGCAGGCTTTGCCACTCTCCAGCCGGAATTACACACAGATTCTGGCGCTCTCGCCGGGAGTGATTGTGGCACTTCCGGATGCTACGTCTCTAAGCAGCGGGACGCAGAATGTCACCTCCAATGGTGCCAAGACGACCTCGAACAATATTCAGTTCAACGGCATCGACGCCAATAACCTCTCGCAGAACTCGGCCAGGAACGATGGAGAAGAGGTGGGCACGGCCATTCCCGCGCCGGACGCCATCCTGGAGTTCAAGGTGCAGACAGCCAATTACGACGCCTCCTATGGAAGGGGAGCCGGAGCCAACGTCGACCTGGTAAGCAAAAGTGGCACAAACCGGTTTCACGGCAGCGCGTGGGAGTTTGTGCGCAATAACATCTTCAACTCGAACGACTTCTTTTTGAAACTGGACGGTCAACCGCGCCCCAGGCTGAAGCAGAACCAGTTCGGAGCATCGTTTGGAGGACCAGTCTTGAAGGACAAAACCTTCTTTTTCGTCGCCTATCAGGGGCAAACGGAAATCAATGGCGAGGCAGCCGGAGCCAAACAGACTACGATTCTGCCACAACTAACTTCCGACCGCTCCGCTGCGACGCTGGGCGCACAGTTTTGTCCTGCGAATCACTTGAACGCGGCTGGATATCTGACTAATGCGGGCGGAACCCAGGTGGCCTGCGACGGCTCGAACATCAATCCTGCAGCACTGGCGCTACTCAACTTCAAGCTGAGCAACGGCCAGTACGCCATTCCCAATCCGCAGGTGAACCTACCCACTACCGACCTCACGCAGCTCCAAGTCGGTCAGTCTACCTTTGCCATCCCCGCCAGTTACAAAGACAGTCAGTTCAGTGTAAACATCGACCAGGTTATGACGGAGAAGGACTCTCTCTCGGGAAGGTTCTTCTACTCACGGGCGCCAACGAATGAAGCCTTCTCGCAGAATGCCGCCAACGTTCCCGGCTGGGGTACCGATGAACTCGACCAGAACACGATGTTTGTCCTGGCGAACACGCACGTCTTCAACTCGAACCTAATCAACCTCGCGCGCTTTGGTTACATGCGCTTCAGCGGCTTTGCCATTGTCAGCAATCCTATCCAGGCCTCGGACCTGGGCATGAGCACGCCCACGGGTATGCCAGGCGTGGCTCCGGGCGTGAGCATCAGCGGACTGTTCACCACCGGAGACGCCGGCACGCCGTCGCAGTGGCAGAACACAAACAGTTTCATCTGGCAAGACACCGTCTCCCATACCCGCAGTCGCCATGACCTGCGGTTTGGCCTGGAGCTGAAGCGTCATGAAGTGGACATAAACGCGCCTTACAGCTCCGATGGACTGCTTCAGATCAACACGTTCGCGGATTTTCTGCTGGGGCAAAGCGCTTTGCAGAACGGCAGCCCCATCGGGGCGAGCAACGTGACAGAAAGTGGGGGCAGCTCCGGACTATTCCGCGAGAACGAGCGATACACAGACGCAGCGGCCTTTATTCAGGACGATATCAATTTGACGCGCCGACTTACTGTGAACGCCGGGCTGCGCTATGAGATCTTCGGTCCGCCGGTAGAAATCCACGGCCACTTTGCCAGCTTCGATCCATCGATTGCCGCAGGTCAAGTTCCGGCAACGGGATCGCTCAGCGGCTTTACTCTGCCGGCGAACTACACCGGTTGGGTCCCCGCGGGCGTAACGAAGACTCCGACCGCGGGTCTGTGGTCGACCGGCTATCACGACATCTCGCCGCGGCTGGGCTTCGCACTGCAGTTAACTCAAAAACCGGTCATCCTGCTCCGCGGCGGATACGGCATCTACTACGATCGCCCCTCGGGAGGTTTCGCCGAATCCCTGGTGGGACAGCAACCGTTTTCACTCGAGCAACTCTCTTACGGTGTGCAGAATGGCGGGGCAACACTCCAAAATCCCTTCAATCCGCTACTGCCGCCAACTTCCAGCTTCCCCGTTTATCAGCCGCGCATTACCGGCAAGGGCGCATTTACTTCCGGTGTGTCGCCGCACATCATCGACCCATGGACCCAGGAGTACAATCTGAACCTCCAGTACGCCTTCGCAAGGGACTTTCTGCTGGAAGCTGGCTACGTGGGCGCGCACACCACTCATTCTCCCGGAAGTGTCGAGTTCAACCAGGCCTTGTTAGCGAGTACGCAGAACCCGGTCAATGGCACCGCCATGAATACCGCGGCCAATGTTATCCAGCGGCTGCCCTTCGCCGGTATCTCCACGGGATCGCTCTTCTCCGAAACTGAGTTCAAAGCAAACTATAACTCACTGCAGATCAGCATTACCAAGCGGCTGGGGCATGGACTCCAGTTGCTCGCCAGTTACACCTGGTCAAAAATACTGGACGAAACCAGCGGTTCGGGGGGCGGCGATGTCTTCGAATTGTGGCTCGTGACCAACAACCAGAACAATCCGAGGCAGGCATACGGGTTGACGGACTTCGATCGCGACCAGAGGGCCGTCGTGAATTTTACCTGGACTTCGCCGAAGTTTCATCGGGCGCCGATGCTGGCCCGGCAGACGCTTTCGGACTGGGAATTCTCAGGCATCGCCGTGATTCAGTCAGGCAGCCCCATCACGGTGCTCGACGGCAACGCCGGCGCGGTTTATGGAAATTTCTTGAATAGGGCGCAGCGCGCCGGGTCGAATCCCTCCACGCAGGGTTCGCTCCATTCACGCGTGCTCAACGGATATCTCGACCCAAACGCATTTACTATTGCGCCGGAGGCTCCCAACGGAAGCGGGCCCGGAGATACGGACTTTGGCAACAGTGGTGTCGGCATTGTGCGCGGTCCAGGCCAGCACAATATGGATCTGGCCGTCGAGCGCATCTTCCCGGTAACCGCATCGAGCAGCTTTCGTTTTCGGGCTGAGTTTTTCAACCTCACGAATACGCCGCAATTCGCCAACCCAAATAACAATGTCAACTTCATCCTGAGTCCCACTGGTCCCGCCAACCAGAATCCTTCGTTTGGCATGATCAATGCGACCGCGGCGAATCCCCGGATTATCCAGTTCGCGGCAAAGTTCTTGTTCTGACGAACCGCGGTGCGGTTCCAGCAAACTACCGGGAGGGACACTTAACGATGACGGTCGAAGAGATAGAGTCCGCGTGTGATGCGTCCGAACCGCTCGACTTCTCCAGGCATGAGGTGGAGGTCCCAAAGCTTTCGCATGGGGAGATATTTTATCCTCTCGGGTTTCCGACTGAGTTGAGAACGAATTCTCTCGAGATCCTGTCGCAAGCTCGCAGCCTGTGGCCTGTTTTCGAGAAGCAATTCGATACGGAACTTATCCGCGTAGACGTGCATGTGGTGGAGAGCGACTCGAATGAGTGCCCTCCAACACCGGTCTGCCGGATCATGTACCCGCTACTGGTTAGCGTAGCGGATGCAGACAACTACAGCATCGCCCATCTTGACCGGAACAGGACACAGATTACGATCTCGCGGGCCGCCGAAAAGCACCGCAGCTATCTGGCGTATTTTTTTCTGGGATACGCTCCACATAGCCACATTCAATCCAGATACCTGACACCTATACATGGGGGATGCGTTGCTCTCGACGGCCGGGGAGTGTTGCTGTGTGGAGACTCAGGCGCCGGCAAATCGACTCTGTCGTACGCATGCGCGCGCGCAGGGTGGACTTATGTCTCTGACGACGCGAGTTCTCTGTTCAACAACGGCTCGGATCGTCTGATATTTGGCAATTGCCATCAGGTGCGTTTTCGCCCTTCTGCGGCGGAAATATTCCCCGAGTTGGACGGACTCGAAATTACGCCGCGGGCAGCAGGCAAGCCGTCTATCGAATTGCCGACTGCGCCGATGCCGGGGTTGACCTGTGCGCCTACCGCGCAGGTGGACTTCCTGGTGTTTCTCAACCGGCGCGGCCCCGGCCCTCCGGAATTGGTTCCCTATCGCAAGGAAGTGGCGAGGTATTTTATGCGGCAGGTCTTGTTCGGACCGGTGGAGTCGCTTGCCATGCAATACGCTGCGTTGGAGCGATTGCTGACAGCAGAAGTCTTTGAGTTGCGATACAGCGACTTGGATTGGGCGGTGCGCCGTCTGAAGACGCTTGTACAGGAGGGGCGCTAGTGGAACAGTTGCTACAGGCTGAGCCGGTTGAGGCACCGAGCCGAAATAGGATCTCCATCCGGAAGATCGCAGCTGCGTGGCTGCTGGAGAAAAGATTCAGCAGAAGTTTTTGGGTGTTCTTTGCGGTCGCCTTGTTTTTCGACTTCGGATTTTCGGTCTATTTTTTCCTGTTCAATCTCTACCTGCTGGATTTTCACTTCAATGAGCGAACCATCGGCCTCGTTGGAGGCGCGCTGGCCCTGGGATCGATGGCAGGAACGCTGCCTGTCGGATGGCTTGCGCGCAAGACCGGGCTGCGTCCGCTGCTGGCGATCTGCATGACCGCTGCCCCGCTCCTGGGGGTAGCGCGCGCAACAGTGATGTGGGAGCCGGCACAGATCGGCCTGGCGTTTCTGGCCGGGCTGGCGATGTGTATCTGGGGAGTCTGCTTCCTGCCAGCGCTGGCAAGGCTTACGACGGAGGAGAACCGCGCGTCTGCATTCAGTCTCAATTTCTCGTCGAGCATCGGCACTGCGGCGCTGGGCGTATTGGTATGCGGCTATCTGCCCCAGTGGTTGAAGATGGTTGGGCATGAGATGCAAGCCATGGAGGTAAAGAGGTTTATTCTGATCGGTGCCTGCGTTATTGCAGCGATTGGACTGATTCCTTTGCTGCGCCTGCGGTTGCCGTTGGAGGAGAGCGCGCCTCTTGCCCACGACAAGGCCGGAAATCGCCCATGGAGGGTGAATCCCTTTCTGCTGCGATTCTTGCCGGCGATGGCGCTGTGGGCGGCCGTGCAGGCTTCGTTTACGCCATTTGCCAATGTGTATCTGTCGCAGTATGTCCATATTCCCTTTGCGCGGATAGGGCTGATTTTCTCCGCAGCGCAGGTGTTTCAGTTGTGCGTGGTTCTCTTGACGCCGTTGGTTTTTCGCTGGCTGGGCCTGATCAATGGGATTGTTGCAACACAGCTGGCTACAGCTGTGGTCATGGGCTGCCTGGCGGGAACCCACGATCGAAGGCTGGCGGTTGCGCTTTACCTGAGCTTTTCCGCGATGCAATGGATGAGTTCTCCGGGGCTCTACAACCTCCTAATGAGCAGAACACCTGACGAGGAGCGCAGTATGGCGGCGGCGATGACGTTGTTCTGCAATGCGCTGCTTCAGTCCTGCGCTACGGCGGTCGCGGGAATATTGTTCGTACGATTTGGGTACCCGCACACACTTTTGGGGATTGCCGCGTTGGCGCTGACAGCGGCGATTCTTTTCGAAACTTTGGTTTCGCCGGCAGGCCGTCGCACGCCGCCGCTGCAACTGTAGCCGGACGGGTGGACCAGGACGCTATGGGTTGAAAAAGCGCAGCAGTTTCTCCTCGTCATGTCGGCTCAGCGAGGCGCGAACGCGCATGTGGCGCACGATGGTGCCGGATATGCCGGGCGAGAACCCTTCGGGTGCCGAGTGGCAGCGAGAGCAGTTCTGTTTGAAGATGCGCTCGCCGTCATCTTGCTGCTGACCGGTTTGCTTTTGAACAGCGGACTTGCTGGCCGGCGCGATTACCGGCGTGTTGTTCTTTTGTGCGGCAACTGCGAGCGCTGAAACCGTAGCCAGGAGAACGACACCAAATATTACTGAACCCCGCGTAATACAGTGACACTACGGATCAAAAAAAGAGTCCCGCGTGGTGCAGGAAAGAAAATGGCAGCGTGGATTTGCGCACTCGAT
>Ga0302155_10000420_pt1 | contig 34231 bp, 25 predicted proteins | sample I_Bog_N3_1_FD_193508 | JGI IMG/M metagenome (GOLD analysis project Ga0302155, IMG submission 193508) | Peat permafrost microbial communities from Stordalen Mire near Abisko, Sweden - I_Bog_N3_1 | ecosystem: Environmental > Terrestrial > Soil > Wetlands > Peat | place: Sweden: Abisko, Stordalen...
GGGATCTCCAAAATGCCCGGAAAAAGAAGCGGAATACTACGAGAAATACGCCGCTGAATTCCCTGACGGCCCCCGCACCGCCCAGGCGCTTTATCTGGCCACATACCGCTTGGCCGTGCTGCATGACATGTTCTCCGCCGACGGCAGCGACAAAAAAGCCGACACAGCCCTCAGCCACGCCAAAGAACTGGCCGCGCACCTGAAAGACAAATTTCCCCAGTCCGACTACACCTGGCGCGCAGGCGCCCTGGCGTACAAATTGGAAGAGGGCGTTCCCGTCTACGGCATCGACCTGCAATAGCCATATTCGTCCGCTTTTACCCTTGGGTCGTCCGGATCGCCATGTCCCGTGTTTACGACACGGCAAGCGGGGAGCTGAAATCTACACGGGTCCCCGAATTTCGAAAACAGTGTCAAGCCCCCGTCCCTCCCATCTCGAAAGCATCTACATGGTTTTCAGCGACTTCCGCTGACATCCCATTTGCCGGTTGTTTCTCTCAATTTGCTAACCTGTAGTTGAGGGTCATTTTCTTGTCCACAGACCCATCGCATCGAATCCGGCTCGGTCTCGCGCACGGCTCTGCGTAAGTTCTCCATTTTCATATATTTGGCTTCCAAATTCCTGAAAAAAAGGAACTTACGCCAGTACCCTGCCGCCAACGCGTTGAAAACAGGCGACTTCTACCAAGCACCCCCCGGGGGATATCCCCCATCACGGTGGTACGGACCGGGCGGATGTCCGACCAAATAGACCAGGGACAAGTCTCCGGATGGGGTGGGAAGCCAGCCAAGCCTATTCGAGCCTCTCGCGAGCGTCTGCCGGGTGCCCCATCTCCGGGGTGGTCCGTGGGGTGCATGTCCCTCGCACTTGGGGACATGGGAAAGTATGAAGCCCGTGCGAGCCTCCCGCGAGCGTCCGCCGCACCGCAGGTGCCTGCGGTATTCTTTTATTGACCACCACCCTAAGCGCGATTTCAGCCAGCTTTTTTATATTCCGGAGGCTTCTTGAATCCTTATCTTCAGTCCGTCCTGCTAGGCATCGTCGAAGGCCTGACCGAGTTCCTGCCCGTCAGTTCCACCGCGCACCTCCGCATTACGGAAGCTCTCATGCATATCCCGCTCGACGACGCCTATTGGAAGATGTACACCATCGTCATCCAACTCGGCGCCATCGTGGCCCTGTGTCTTTTGTTCCTCAGCCGCATCGTCGGCTTCCTGCGCACCTTCCCCAAAGGTGAAAACGGCGACCGCACCTGGTATAACCATCCCATCTCGCTCACCCTCATCGCCTTCGCCGTCACCTCCGTTCCTTCGCTGCTGCTGCACAAGTGGAGCGAGAAGAATCTGCAAAGCATCTGGGTCATGGCGCTCGCACTGCTGCTGGGCGGCATCGTCATGTGGGCCATCGATGTCTGGTCCACCCGCTACGAGTCCTCCACCCTGCATGTCGAGGAGATGGGCCTGGGGCAGGCCATCTGGATCGGCCTCTGCCAGACCCTCTCGGCCGTCTTCCCCGGCACCTCGCGCTCCATGTCCACCATCGCCAGCGGCCAGTTGGCAGGCCTCGATCGCCCCACCGCCCTGGAATTCAGCTTCCTGCTCTCCATCCCCACCATGGTGGCCGCCACCGCATGGGACTTCATCAAGGAAGTTCATCCCAGCAAAGCCGCCCTCGCTGCCGGAACCGCCGCCCATGTCGTCATGAGCAGCGAACGCTGGATTGTCCTCCTCATCGGCCTGGTCGTCTCCTTCATCGTCGCCCTCGGCGTTGTCGAGTGGTTCCTTCACTGGGTCCGCCGGAACGGCTTCACCGTCTTCGCCATCTACCGCATTGTGTTGGGGATTGTCCTGCTGATCTGGGGCACGAAGTACCTCGCCAGCTAAGCCTGTTGTGAGAATTGCAGTCATTCTTGTCGTTTCCAGATGGGTGAAGAACTCCGCTTTGGGCGCGCACTGTAACAGGGCCTGACTTCACAGCTTGGTGAAAAACTCTCCTTTCGACGGGCTTTGTATCGGGGTGCGAGTTTACCCGCGCCGCAAGCCGTTTAGATTGAGAGAAAGGGCTTTAGCCCCTCCGCCACTTCTTCCAATTTTCGGGAAGACCAGAACTTTTTCACCAAGCTGTTCAGTCGGGCTGAAAAAGCTGCAACCCCACTCTGGCCGTTCGTGTACGCGGCGCAAGCCGCGTAATGGTCTTCAACCCGATTCACCACCCACATCTTCGCGCAGGCCGCCTTACTGGGCCGGCGCGTTCGCGCCCTTTCTCAGCTCCCTCTTCAAAATCTTCCCCGTCCCCGTCTTCGGCAGCACCTCCAGAAACTCAACCGAGTGCGGGCATTTATACCGCGCCAGGCAAGACCGGCAAAGCTCCAGCAGCTCGCTCTCCGTCACCATTGTCCCCGGCTTGCGCACGATGCACGCCTTGGGAACCTCGCCCCACTTCTCATGCGGCACCGCAATCACCGCCGCCTCATACACGCTGGGGTGAGTTGCCAGCGTCTTCTCCAGTTCCAGCGAAGAGATGTTCTCTCCGCCGCTCACGATGATGTCTTTCTCGCGGTCGACGATCACGATGTAGCGCTCAGGGTCCATCACGGCCAGGTCGCCGGTGTGGAACCATCCGCCGCGAAAGACATATTCCGTCTCCTCCGGCTGGCGCCAGTAGCCCGCCATCACGCCATCGCCGCGCGCAACCACCAGGCCCACCGTCTCTCCATCCGCCGGAACATCGTTCCCTTCAGGGTCCAACACGCGCACCTCGGCGCCGGCAATGGCGTGGCCGGCCATCGCCTGCCGCGCATGCCGCTCGCTCTCAGTGGATTCAATGCCCGTCTTGATGCTTGAAAGAGTCAACACCGGCGAAGTCTCCGTCAGCCCGTAGCCGGAGATGCAACTGCACCCGAGTTTCTCTTCCACCTCACGCACCAGCGTTGGCGAAGATGCCGCCCCGCCGATCAGCGTTCGCCGCAGGCTGCTCAGGTCAAACCTGGTCCGCTCCGGCGAATTCACCAGCGCGATGGCCATGGTCGGCACCAGGCAACAGTCGTGCACACGCTCCCGCTCAATCAGCCGGAACACCTCCGCGGGAATGAACTGGTGAATCATCACGTGCTTGCCGCCCACCATGGTCACCGTGTGCGCCGCGCCCCATCCGTTGGCGTGAAACAGCGGAATGGTGTGCAGGTTGACCGCGTCCCCACTCAGGTTGAGCGCTGCAATGCAATTGAGCGCGTGCAGGTAGATGTTGCGGTGGGTCAGCATCACGCCTTTGGGATTGGCGGAAGTTCCGCTGGTATAGAACAGTTCGGCCAGCGAATCCTCATCCACTTCCATCACGTCGCGCTGGTAGACCTCCGCGCCGGCCAGTAAATCTTCGTAGTTCCCCGGCTCCGTCCATTCCGGCGCAATCCACTCGGCCTGCGGGTCTGCGTCCAGCAGCACGAATGCCTTGATAGAACCCGTCGACTGCCGAAACGCCTCCACCAGAGGCAGAAACTGCCTTTCAAAGAACAGAACCGTCGCCGCCGAGTCGTTCAGAATGTAGCAAAGCTCCTGCGCAGCCAGCCGAATATTCAACGGCAGCAGCACCGCTCCGGCTTCGAGTGCTCCGTAGTAAGCCTCGAGCAGCCGGTGGCAATTTGAGCTGAGAAAAGCGACGCGCTCGCCGCCCTCGACGCCCAGCCCGCATAAGGCTCCGCCCAGCCGTCCGGCCCTCTCAGCAAACTCCGCGTAGGTGAATCGCCGGTCGTCGCACACCACCGCGGTCGAATTTGCAAACTGCTCTTCCGCGCGGCGCAAACACCGGAGCGGCGTAAGGGGAATGTTCATCGTCTTGCTCGTTCCTGCTGCGCGGGGCCGGCAATGCAAGGGAAGACCGGTCAGCGGCGCGCGCAGCTTATGCAGAGATTCATTTGTCTGATCGGCTACCGAAACACTATAGCCGCCGTAAGTGCCGCTTGCGATCTCTTTTGTCGTCCTCTCCAACCCCACAAATTAAAATGAACCCAGTCCCGGCCTTTCCGCTTCTTTGAGGACACTGTGACCGACGCCCAACATTCCCCCAATCGACGCGCTCTCCTTGATCAGTTCCGTGAACTGGCCGCAATCTGCTCGTCTCTTGAGGCATTGCAAACTGGAATTGTTGAAGCAGCCGCGCGCAGCCTGCCGCACTTTAGTTGGACCGGCTTCTACATGCTCGACCCGTCCGACCCGGCAATGCTCGTCCTCGGCCCTTTTGTCGGCGCTCCCACGCCCCATGTGCGCATCCCCGTCACCGAAGGCATCTGCGGTGCGGCAGTCGCTTCCGGCCAAACCGTCATTGTCGACGATGTGACCGCCGATCCGCGCTATCTCTCCTGCTCTATTGAAACGAGGTCGGAAATTGTCGTTCCCATCTACGCCCATGGAAAAGTCGTGGGGGAAATCGACATCGACAGCCACGATCCCGCCGCCTTCAAACAGGAAGACAGAGATTTCCTTGAAGAGGCCGCCCGCATCGTAGGCAGCTACATGGAAGCGCACCCGGCCCAGGAACTCTGAGAGCTTGCCCTGACCGCAGTCGAAGGGCCTCGTCTTTTGCCCGCTCGTGTATTCTCAGGCTAAAAGCACATGAATGGAGATGGATGCGCCCAGAATCACCAACCAGCCAGAACGGCCCATCAAAGCGGAAACCCCGGCTAATCTGGTTTTTTCCCTTCTGCTGCTCGTGCTGGGCGCGTACGCAGTCAGGGTGCAGTTGGAGCGCGCCTTCATCGCTCTGGAAATATATCGCTCCCACGCATTCACTCCGCCGCCAATTGAGCCCAACGAATCGAAGCTCCATTGGTGCATTGCCAACGCACAATTCTACTGGGACTTCTCGGCCATTCGCGTCGCCAGAGAACGCCGGTTGAAGCTGTTGAATCCCGAGTTGAAGCCCCTGGTCAGCGAGATTGCGCGCCGCCAGGCGGCCGGCGAAGGAATGCAGTATTCCATGCACCTTTACCGGCAGATCCGCTGGCGCTTGAACTTCACGCCCGATCTTGACGCCACGCGGGCAGACATCGCCGATCTCCGTCAAAGTCTCGGTCAGCCGGAATTGCAGCAACAGGCGGCGCAGCAGCAATCCTCCGACGGAAGCTGGGGGTTGGGCATCAATGTCTGGTATCTCAGGCTCTATTATTCGGTCGAAGATGGCCTCAAGAGCACCGGTCCTCCGCCCCAATACCCGCTCAAATTTCTCGACCGCATCAACGCTCCGGCCAAGCTCAATCAGCAACTCGATTCCGATCTTCACGACGACTTCACCCCAACCGGGATCTTCAACCGCGAAGAGCTCGACGAAACCTTCTCAGCCTTGGCGCGATTGCTTTATGGGCACAAGCAGACTGGCTATGCCTTCGATCCCGCACTCGCCGGTGCCTTGCGGCAGTTCGTGGCGCGCTGGCAGAATCCTCAAACTGGCTTCTGGGGCCAATGGGTCATCGACAGGCAGGGAAGAACCTGGAAGATGGATGACATGGCGATGACCTTTCATGTCGTCTCCGATCTTCTCGGGGAGGTCGACCACAGGCAGATGATCGCGAAGCGTCTGCTGCAACTTGACAAAGTAAACTTCCCTGCCGGCATTCGCTTTGACGGCGAGTATGAAAACTATCTCAACATGGACGTGGTGAAGATCTTCCGCATGACGTGGCCGGACCTCGATGAGCCCACCCGGGCCCAGGCGCGCGCTGAGATCTCACGCATGCTCGATTGGTGCCTGACCAAATCTCTTCAAAAAGATGGATCCTTCAAAGTGACCGAATTGGACGACACCACCGGAGACGCATTCAGTTACGGTGTGTCGTTCTTGACCGAGGCGGGGTATTTCAAACATGCAGACCGCTTCTGGACGGATCAGGATTTCCCGGAGTCAAATGCCATTCGAGAACGCATCGAAGCAAAGCTGAAAACAATCGGACTGAGCGATCCAGGCATGAAGGGCGCATTTGAACAGCTGCAAGCATCCGAATAGCCTGCTGAGCAGCCAAAGCGCCTGAGTCCCTAGTCCCTCAGTCCCTAAGTCCCTGTTCCCCGATTCCTGACCCCTGACACCTGATACCTGACCAGGTTCCCCCCGGCGTTTTACCCCCGGAATCTCCCTCCCGGACCCGGATAATAGAGGCTGCTCTGGGACTCTTCGTCCGCTCCATTGGCTCGCTCGCGGCAGGTCCCGGGCAGCTACGGAACGGGAGCGCCCCTGCCATGAAGCCAATTCGCATTGTTCTCTCGCCCACGCGAAGCCGCCCCCTGAACGTATTTCTGGGGCTTGTGCTGTTGCTGGTCTCGCTCCTCGGCCTCCTCGCGCTCGCCACCTGGCATGCCGCCGACCCCTCGCTCAATACCGCAACCGATCCACTACTACCCCACGCCGTCCGCAACTGGATCGGCCTCCTGGGCGCATACCTGAGCGATGTCCTGCTGCAGTCCATCGGCATCACCGCCTTTTTGCTGCCTCTCTGGCTGGGCGGCCTCGGCTGGACCTGGATGCACTCCCGTCCCGGCGGCTCGGCCTGGCTGCGCTGGGCCGGCACCGTCCTGGCGCTCGTCTTCTTCCCCGCTGCTCTTGGACTGCTTCCCTGGCACGTTCGCTGGCTCCATGCCGTCCCCATTGAGGGCGTCATGGGCCGCCTGATGGCTGGCCTGCTTGTCACCTACCTCAACATCCAGGGCGCATGGCTCGTTGCCGGCGTGTTCGCCGCCGCTGGGCTCTACTTTGCCTCGGCCGTCAGCTTCTGGGCACTCGCTGAAGGCATCCAGGACCGCTGGATCCACGGCCAGTCCCTCTACGACCGCTGGCGCAACTGGCGTGAAGAACGCGCCGAGCGCAGAGCCGACCGGTTGGCCGAGCAGCAAGCCCTGCGCGTTGAAGATCCCGAGCCGATGGAGGCGGAAGCGGAGTATCGCCCCGGCTTCTTCGCCAGGTTCTTTCGCCGCAAGCCGGAGCCTCTGCCCGATCCCATCGACGAGGTCCCCGCCTACCAGCGCGCCGCCGCCGGCGACGGCCAGTTCCCCGCGCCGCTCCGCCCCAGCATCTGGGAGCGCCCGGCAGCGGGTACAACTGCGGGCGCCCCAGGCCACCCATCCACGAGCTGGGAATCGGCTCCCCCGGCAGCAAAGCCCACCCCGGCCCAATCAAGAGACCTTGATTTCGAGTCCTGGACCACTCCCGCGCCCATCACGCCCGCGCCCATCACCCCCCCCATCCAGGAGCCTCTACGCTCCGTGCGCCCCGTAACTGCGGCCTGGGACCCAGCGCCAGCACCGGCCGCACCGGCCGAAACCATCGCCATCCACCATCGCGCCGACGCCGATGTCCGCACCGCGACTGTCGCGCCCAAGCACGTCAGCGGATTCAAACTCCCGCCCAGCACCCTGCTCAACACCGGCGATGGCCCGCAGATTGTTCGTGAAGACGAACTCCGCGAGGAAGCCAAAGTCCTGGTAGAAAAATGCGGCGAGTTCGACGTGCGCGGCCAGGTGGTGCGCATCAATCCCGGCCCCATGGTCACCACCTACGAGTTCAAGCCTGAAGCCGGCGTAAAGTACTCGCGCGTCACCGGACTGGCCGACGACCTCTGCCTCGCCATGCGCGCCGAATCCATCCTCATTGAGCGCATGGCCGGCCAATCCACCGTCGGCATCCAGGTGCCCAACCACGAGCGCGAAACCATCCATCTGCGCGACGTGATCGAGAGCGATACCTTCGCTAAATCCAAGGCGCGCCTCACCATCGCCATGGGCAAGGACATCAACGGCCGCATCGTCACCGCCGATCTCGCCTCCATGCCCCACGTGCTCATCGCCGGCTCCACCGGGTCGGGAAAATCGGTGGCCATCAACGCCATGATCATGAGCCTTCTGTTCCGCACCACGCCCGCGCAGGTGCGCCTCATCCTCGTCGATCCCAAGCGCGTTGAGCTGGGCATGTATGAAGGCATTCCGCATCTCTTCACCCCCATCATCACCGAGCCCAAGCTGGCCGCCAACGCATTGCGCAACGCGGTGAGAGAAATGGAACGCCGCCTCAAGCTGCTGGCCAGCCGCAGCGTCCGCAACATCGACCAGTACAACAAGCTCTTTGAAGGCGCCATGCCCTCGCTCTTCGATGACAGCGAGGATAACGAGCCGCTGCCCTACATCGTCATCATCATCGACGAGCTCGCCGACCTGATGATGCTCGACCGCGCCAACGTGGAAGAATCCATCACCCGCCTGGCGCAGATGGCCCGCGCCGTCGGCATTCACCTCATCCTCGCCACGCAGCGGCCTTCGGTGGACGTCATCACCGGCCTCATCAAGGCCAACGTGCCCACGCGCATCAGCTTCCGCCTCGCGACAAAGGTTGACTCGCGCACCATCCTCGACACCAACGGGGCAGAGGCTCTATTAGGCCGCGGCGACATGCTCTTCCTGCCGCCCGGAACCAGCCGCCTCATGCGCCTGCACGCGCCCTACGTGAGTGAAAAGGAAACTGCCGCCATCGTCGCCTTCTGGAAGGATCAAGGCCAGGCTGAATATGTGCAGGGCTTCCTCGAATCGCCCAGGGACGAGCGCGTCTCTCCCGACGGCTCCAACGCCAACCCCGACGAGAACGACCCCATGTTCGACGATGCCGTGCGCCTGGTCTTCGAATTCGGCAAAGCCAGCACATCGCTCTTGCAGCGCCGTCTCCGCGTAGGCTACGGCCGCGCCGCGCACCTCATCGACCTGATGGAGCGCGACGGATTAGTCGGCGCCGCCGACGGCTCCCGCCCCCGCGAGCTTCTAAAAGCCCCCGGCTGGCTCCACGAAGTAGCCGCCACCGCCAACGAATGATCTGATCGTCAGCGTAATGACTCAATAAAAGTTGTCATCCTGAGCGACCCTGAGCGAAGCGAATGGGAAGTCGCAGGACCTGCGGTTGCTTTTCGTCGCGCCTCGAAACAACACTGGTTCGCGCACCTTGAAAGCCGGCTGCATTCAATTCCCGTCGAACGACGGCGCTGTGGACGCGCACTGTAGCAGGGCCTGACTTCAGTCGGGCCGCAAAAGCCTCAACCCAATTTGTAAAATCGTGTACGCGGCGCAAGCCGCGTACGGGCCTTCATATCGAATCAAGACCCAGACAAAACCGCAATTTTCATATGAATAGTGAATACGACTTTCGCCCTGAGCGAGCGCAGCGAGCCGAAGAATATGCTTCCTCTCGTATTTCTTCAAGAACTACACCCATTTCATCGCCCCATCGTCGCAAACATCGCCACCGCGGCCGCGCCCATGAACACAAACGTCGCCCACACCAGCACATTTGAGAGCGTCCCGCTGCGGTATGCGCCCATGATCTCCCTGTTGCGCGCGATACGCGCAATCAGAAATATCAATGGCACCGCAACCACGCCGTTGATCACCGCCGTGACCACCAGCGCCTGAATGGGATTGATGCCGATAAAGTTGATCATCAAGCCAACCAGCGTGGCAATCGTAATCACCCCGTAGAATCCATGCGCCCGCTTCAACTTCAGGTTCAGGCCCGCATTCCAGCTCAGCGCCTCGGAGAGCGCGTAGGAGGCCGATCCTGAGAAGACAGGCACCGCGAGAAATCCCAATCCAATAATGCCGATGGCGAAGATCAGTTCCGCCAGAAACCCTGCGTGAGGAAAGCTGTGCACCAGCGGTTCCAGGGCTTTCGCCGCCTGCGCCGCGCTGTCGATGTGCGTCACTCCACTCTGATGCAGCACCGTCGCGCCAACCACGATGATGCACCATGCCCCAATCTGCGACGACAGCATCCCGAGGAAGTTATCGATCCTCAGCAGCTTCATGAACCGCGCCGTAAGCGCCGGCTTTCCGTTGTGGATCATGTGCTCGCTGCGCTCCTCTTCCACCTCTTCTGAAGCCTCCCAGAAAAACATGTACGGCGAAATCGTTGTGCCGATCACGCCGGTGATGATGAAGAAGAACGCAGAAGTAAATTCAATATGCGGAACAAACGTTGCCCGCAGGATGACTGCCCACGGCTCATGCACAAGAAACACTGTAATGACATACGAGAAGAGCGTGACGCAAAGCCATTTCAGAATCCGCGCGTAGGTGCGGTAAGAGGTGAATATCTCCAAGATCAGAATCGCCGCCGTGAAAAACAGCACCAGTACCGTAAAGTTCACCGGCACAATCAGCTGTGCCGCCGCGCCCATCGCGCCCAGGTCGGCGCCCAGGTTGATGGTATTGGCCACAACAATCAGCACCAGCATTCCATACAGCACTTTCTTGCTGTAGTGTTCCTTCACCACCGCGGCAATGCCTTTTCCGGTCACAGCGCCAATGCGCGCGCAAGCTTCCTGCACCGCGGTCAGCATCGGCAGCACCAGCAGCGCCGTCCACAACTGCCCGTACCCAAACTGCGCTCCGGTCTGCGTATACGTCGCGATCCCTGACGGATCGTCGTCCGCGGCGCCGGTGATAATCCCGGGCCCGGCAATCTTCAAAAGCTGTTTTACCTGTCTTCCGAACCTGGCCATTCGCAAAAGTATACGGGCAGAACGCCTGCGCCAATGCTCAATTTTGTCCACTGCGCGACTCAGTTGACTCCGAGCGAACAATCCTGCTCCGTCTATCATCAAGACCGTTGGGCGCCCCACCCTTGCGATTTTTCCTGTCGCATGGGTGGGAAAGCACAGAACCCAATGCGAGCGGATAGCGAGCGTCTGCCACACCGCAGGTGTCGAGCGTCTGCCCCCACCGCAGGTGTCGAGCGTCTGCCCCACCGCAGGTGTCGAGCGTCTGCCCCACCGCAGGTGGTCTGCCGCACCGCCGGTGCCTGATTTATAGTGTCTGCACAGCATTGGGCTGGTTCCAACAGCCCTTGGAATGAGGCCGGAATGCGTCGAGTTTTCCCTCTCTTTTACTTTGCAGTCCTTACCATCGTCCTCGTCGCACCGCAAGCTCCGGCGCAGGCCCGGCCTGACACGGCGCTCATTGACAAGCGCAACGCCATTGAAAAAGAGCTTGAATCCATCGCCGTCATCGACCGCAAAGTCATGGTGCCCATGCGCGACGGCAAGCGCATGCAGGCCGACATCTACCGGCCAAAGGACGAATCGAAAAAGTATCCCATCATCTTCTCCCGCACCCCCTATAACTTCAACTACTGGGATGTGGACTTGGGCGCGCCCCGCGACATGTCCACGGCCCTCGACGCCGTCAAGCACGGCTACGCCTACATCGAGATGAACGAGCGCGGCCGCTACTTCTCAGAGGGCGACTACGACATCCTCGGCGTTCCCCTCACTGACGCCGACGACGCGCTCGATTGGATGGGCGCCCAGCCCTGGTCCGCTGACAAGGTCGGACTCATCGGCTGCTCTTCCACCGCCGAGTGGCAGTTGGCCGTGGCCTCGCGCGGCAACAAGGCCTTGGCCGCGTTCATTCCCGAAAGCTTCGGCGCAGGCGTCGGCCGCGTCGGTCCGTACTACGAGCAGGGCAACTGGTTCCGCGGCGGCGCTGTGCAAATGCTCTTCACCACATGGCTCTACGGCTCCGGCCTTGAGACCAACGACGGCAAACCGAACTTCCCCGCAGGCATGTCGCAGCAAGCCCTCGTCGCCGCTGCAAAGAGTTACGACCTCTCTTCGCACTCGCCCGCGGTCGACTGGGGCAAAGCGCTCGCGCATCTTCCTGAAAAGGACATCCTCGCCGCCGTCGGCGCGCAGCACGGCATCTTCGCCGACACTACGCCCAGCGGCCAGCCCGGCATGATCCTGCGCACCCCGAACGATCCCTCCTGGTACAAGGGCGGCCTGTGGAACGACAGCATGAAGATCGACATTCCCGGCCTGTGGATGATGACCTGGTACGACGTAAGCACCGCGCCCAATCTGGCCGCGTACAACTACGTCCGCAGCACCGCCGGCCCCGCCGTCGCCAATCAGCAGTACGCCATCATCGCACCCACCGGTCATTGCGGATACAAACGCGCCGCGGAACACACCATCGTCGGCGAGCGCGATCTTGGCGACGCGCGCCTGGACTACGACGCCCTCACCTTCGCGTGGTTCGATCGCTATCTCAAAGACCAGCCCAGCCCCCTGCTCGAAAAAACGCCCAAGGTGCAGTACTACACCATGGGCCTCAACAAGTGGCAGGCCTCCGACACCTGGCCGCCGAAAGAAGCAAAGCCCGTCACCTTCTATCTCACCAGCGCAGGCCACGCCAACTCGCTCAACGGCGACGGCGCGCTTCTTTCTTCTTCTCAGCCGAAAGACGCCCCGGACAGCCTCGTCTACGATCCCATGAATCCCGTGCCCACCCACGGCGGAGGCTTCTGCTGCATGGGCCCCGACTTCAAGTCCGGCGCGCTCGATCAGCGCGGCATGGAGACGCGCGACGACATCCTCGTCTACAGCACCGGCACGCTCAAGGACGGCGTTGAAGTCAGCGGCCCCATCGATGTCACTCTCTATGTTTCGAGCGACGCCAAAGATACTGACTTCACCGTGAAGCTCATCGACGTGCTGCCCGATGGCACCGCCTACAACATCGATGAAAACATCCAGCGCGCCCGCTATCGCGAGGGCTACGACAAGCCGCCCGTCTTCATGGAGAAGGGCAAAGTCTACAAGCTTTCCTTTCAGCCCATGCAGACCAGCACCTATTTCGCGCAGGGCCATCAGATCCGCATTGAAGTCAGCAGCAGCAACTTTCCCCGCTTCGATCGCAACCTCAACACCGGCGGCGACAACGTCAGCGAATCCGAAGGTGTAGTCGCCCACAACGCCATCCACCACTCAGCCCAATATCCCTCCAGCATCACCCTGAGCGTGGTGAAAAAGTAGCACGACAGCTAACTTCGCAATAAGAAGCATCAATCTTGTTCATCGAAAAAAGTTGTCGCCTGAGTTTCAAAAAAGCGGCGGTCATTCTGAGCGAACGGGGCCCCGAACGCTTTTCGGTTCCGGGGTCCCCAAAGAGCGGTCTCTGCTCTTTGGGGTGGAGTTCGGGGGTGGTGAGTCGAAAAATCTGGTTATGTTCCTTCGTTTACAAAGAACTTTGCAGAGGGGACATTGTTCCCTATCCCCTGTTCCCTGTTCCCTAATCCCTAATCCCTGCTCCCTGTTCCCTGCTCCCTGCTCCCCGCTTTCCGCATCTATATCTCTGGAGCCCTGTCAATGAAGAGTTGCCCTGCCCTCAGCCTCCTTGCCTGCGTCATCTTCGTTGCCTGCGCCGTCCTACCCGCCCAACAGGTTCCCGGCGCGACCCAACTCCCCGACCGTCCCTATGCGATCAAAAAGACCTGGATCATCGGCGGCGCGGGTAACTGGGACTACCTCACTGCGGACCCCACGGCTCGCCGCCTCTTCATCGCGCACTCCACCCAGGTGCAGGTGGTCGACCTGGACACAGGCACCCTCTCGGGTCAGATCACCGGCCTGCGCGAGGCCCGCGACATTGCCCTCGACGACGCGGGCCAACTCGGCTACATCAGCGACGGCGCGGACAATCAGGTCAAGGTTTTTGATCGCCGTTCTCTTCAGGTCGTGGCCTCCATCCCCACCGGCCCCGGCCCCCGCGCGCTTGTTCTTGAACCACAAACCAGGCTGCTCTTCGCCGTTTGCACTACCCCAACCGCCCGTCCTGCGCAAACCCCGAATGCCCCGCCCGTGCGCGAAAGCGAAATCAAAACGACCATCACGGTGATCGACACGGAGAGCCGCACGCCGCTGGCCGAAATCCTCATGCCCGGCCGGCTCGGCTTCGCTCAGACCGACGGCAACGGCCAGGTCTTCGTGAACATCGTCAATCGCAACCAGGTCGCCCGCATTGACGCCCAGTCCATCGCCGCCTATTTGCGCGCACACGCCGCCGTTCCGCCTGCTGCGAACTCACCTGGTCCCGCGAACGCATCCGGTCCCCCGAACGCATCCAGCCCCGCAAAGCCGGCCGATTCGACTCGTGTTTTTGACTGGAGCCATGAGTCCCGCCTGCCCAACTCCGCGCAGAGCAGCATGGCGATCTTTGCCCTCGGCTCCGACTGCTCTGACCCACGCGCCCTGGCCGTCGACGCCCAACACGGCCGCCTCTTTGCCGCATGCAACAACATGAAGATGATCGTGCTCAACGCCTCAACCGGCGAGGCGATCACATCGCTGAACACCGGCCCCGGCACTGACGCCGTCGCCTATGATCCCGACCACAGCATGATCTACGTCTCCAACGGCGGTGCGCAGGGAAGCCTCACCATCATTCATCAGGACGTGACAGACACCTACGCCGTGGTTCAGGTTCTGTCCACGCGCCAGCGCGCCCGCACCCTCGCCGTCGATCGCTCCAACGGCCAGGTGCTTCTGGTCACCGACCTGCTTGCCGTTGACCTCGCGGAGCCGGGCACGATCGGCTCTCTCAAGACCGCTCCCGCCAGCGGCAGCTTCCAGGTCCTGGTCATTTCCAACTGAAGCAAGCCATGCCCAACCAGGTTCACCCGCATAATTTCAACCTTTTTGTGCCTCTCCCGGTGCACACTAGACGGATGCTGGACTTCGGCTCCAGGCAGGATCTGCCCACGGTGCTGTTGATCGACGACGACCTCGTCAGTCGCGAGGTCATGGCGACGGTGCTCACCATGAGTGGGTACACGGTCCACACCGCGGCCGATGGCGACGCGTCGCTCAGTCTGCTTGCGGCCGGCGAATGCATGCCCGACGTCATCCTGATGGACGCGCAGATGCCGGGCTTGAGTGGCACCGAGCTCATCGCCCAGCTCCGCCAACGCACCCGCGCAACGGTCTACGCCATCAGCGGCAGCAACGCGCCCGAGGACGTGGTTGCCGCCAGCGACGGGTTTCTACTCAAGCCCTTCGGCGCCGACGCCCTCAACCGGCTGCTCGAAGAGCACGCGGCGCAAGCCAACCCCTCCACCGCGCCCAGCATCGTAGCCGATGAACCGGTGGTGAATGCAGAGACCCTCGCCCAGCTTCGCGCCCTCATGCCCGAGTCGTCCGTGCGCGAGATTTACGCGGCTGTTGTCGCCGACCTGGGCAAGAAAATCAACGCCCTTCAAATCGCCTTCGCCAAACGCGACACCGCTGAAATCCGCCGCATCGGCCATTCCATCAAGGGCGGCTGCGCCATGGCCGGAGCCCAGCAGGCCGCGCGCCTCGGCGCCATTCTCGAAGCTTCCGCAGGGGCATCGGCCGCTGCGCAAAGCGGTAACTATTTGGATAACAGCTCCGCCCTCCTCAAAGATTTACGCGCCGCCGCCCTCCACCTTGAGCGTATGCTTGAGGTTGAGTTTCCGGCCTAGCTCACAGGCATACTTCAGAAGGTGACTACTCCAGTGGACCGACCCATCCGTATCGTGCTCGCAGACGACCATCCCGTGGTCCGGATTGGCGTGAGCAATATGCTCACTCCCAGGGATGGCTTTGAAGTAGTAGGAGACGCCTCAGATGGCGACGAAGCCATCACGCAGACGCTCGAACTTGAACCGGATATTCTTCTTCTGGATGTGCAGATGCCGCGCCTGCCTGGTCTGGAGGCGATGCGCGCCATTATGGCCGGCACACCCACCGTGAAGATCCTTCTTCTCACCTCAACAATCACTACGCAGCAGATCATTGAGGCCCTGCACATCGGCGCCCGCGGCATCGTGCTCAAAGACGCGCTGGCCGGCCATCTGCAAACCGCCATCCGCACCGTCATGAGTGGCGACTACTGGATCGGCGGCAAGCGCGTGATCAATCTTGTCTCAGCGCTTCATGACCTGATGCAGCAGGCAGCGGTGCCCCAGCACAAAACCTACGGCCTCACCCCGCGCGAACTCGAAGTGGTGGGCGCAATCGTGGAAGGCTGCAGCAACCGCGACATCGCCAAGCAGTTCTCGCTGAGCGAAGAGACGGTCAAGCGCCACCTGTCCAACATCTTTGACAAGACCGGCGTCTCCACGCGCCTCGAGCTCGCTCTGTTTGCCATCGCGCACCATCTGGTCGCACCGCAATAAACTCCCTCTGGATTTCGACGCGATCCTCCGAGTGCTTTCCCCCTTATCGACGGAAACCGGCAGAATAACGTATTTATTTCCTGAAGAGCAATAAGTGGTATAGACATTCTCCCGAATTAGTCATAAAGTGACGGGCATGCCAGTAGACTTGGCCGCGGTGCGTCGAGCTCTCGATAACGATGAGCTTGAGCCCTGCTTCCAGCCAGTGGTGGAACTTCCTACCGGCCGCTTGGCCGGATTTGAAGTCTTGGCGCGCTGGAAACATCCCCGCCTCGGGCTGGTGCTGCCGGAAAACTTCATCTCGCTTGCCGAAAAAGACGGGCTTATTGGCCGCCTCATGCAGCAGATTCTGCGCAAGGCCTTCCTGTCTGCCTCGTCGATCCCTGCGCCGCTGGTGCTGGCAGTCAACGTATCGCCATCCCAGTTGCATGAGCCCGGCCTGCCCGGCCAGATTCGTCATGCAGCTGAAGAGGGAGGATTCCCGTTGGACCGGCTGGCAATCGAAATCACCGAAAGCGGCCTGATGGAAAACCTGGCATTCGCGCAGAGAATTGCTCGCGAGTTGAAGGATATGGGCTGCAGGCTTGCGCTCGACGACTTTGGAACGGGATATTCAAGTCTATTTCACCTTCAGGCTCTGCCGTTCGATGTCTTGAAGGTGGATCGCAGCTTCATCAGTTCAATGACGGACAAGCGCGAGAGCCGCAAGATCGTGGCGGCAATCGTGGGCCTTGCACACAGTCTGGACCTGATCACCATTGCGGAGGGAATCGAAACCGAAGAGCAGGCGGAGATGCTGCTGCGCCTCGAATGCCAACTGGGGCAGGGATGGCTCTACGGCCGGCCACTCACTGCCGATCGAGTTCCCCAGATGGTCGAGTCCGCGCCCCGGATACCGCGGTCGCATTTGACGATGCATGGGGACGGCTGGGTCTCGTCGAGCCTTGAAGCGTTGCCCGTGCAGCGCCTGGCGCAATTGCAGGCTATCTATGATGGTGCTCCGGTGGGCCTTTGCTTTCTCGATCGCAATCTTCGCTACGTCAGCATCAACCGCCGCCTCGCCGCCATGAATGGATCTCCAGTTGAATCCTACCTGGGAAGAACTGTTCGGGAGATGATCCCGGACGTGTTTCCCGTCATTGAGCCGTTTGTCCTTCGCGCATTGCTGGGTGAAGTGATCGAGGAAGTCGAATTCACCCGGCCGGCCAACCTTCCTGGGATGGCGGACGCGACCAACCTGGTGTCGTACCAGCCTGCACTGGACGAGGCCGGTGAGGTGATTGGAATCTCGGTGGCTGTCGTGGACATCTCCGAGCGTAAACGCGCCCAGCAAGCATTGATCGAGAGTGAAGACCATCTTCGCTACATGGTCGATCTCAACACCGCGGTGCAATGGTCCATGGACTCGGAGGGGAATGTCTTCGACGTGAATTCCGGGTGGGTGGAATTGACGGGAATGAGCAGGGAGAAAACCCGCAACCTGGGTTGGCTCGAAGCGGTGCATCCGGACGATGTGGAACCCACCATGAGAGCACTGCTGGATGCCTTGCATACTGGGAAAGCCGTCGATATTGAGTACCGAATCAGGAGTGTAAACCGAGGCTGGCGCTGGATGCGCTCCCGCGGCTTGCCGCGCGTCGGCTCCACGGGCAAGATCATCCGCTGGTATGGGAGCACGGAAGACGTGGACGAGCGGAAACTGCGGGAACCGTCTCCACCGGTCCAAGCGGAGTAATTGCCGGCCTGATTCTTGCACGGCCGCGCCGCCGCCTAATCCAAACTGACAACTGATCACTGTTCTCTCCCCGGCTTTGGCACTAGAGCCTGTTATGAACTTTCCCACGAGCGGCGAAAGTTCATTACAGGCTCTAGAATGGAATCATGAGTCTCAGGGGAAAGATCGTCTTCATTACGGGAGCCAGCGCCGGCATTGGCGCGGCTACCGCGCTGGCCTTCGCGGCCGAGGGAGCGCGCCTGCTGCTTGCAGGCCGCCGCGCCGGTAAACTTGCCGAGGTCGCCTCGCAGGCCCTGGAGCGCGGAGCTGCCGCCGTTCACTCCATCGGCCTCGACGTTCGCGATCATCGCGCCGTCCAGAATGCCATCGACTCGCTGCCGGAGGAGTGGGCGCAGATTGACGTGCTGGTCAATAACGCCGGCCTCAGCCGCGGTCTCGACAAGCTTTATATGGGGAACGTCGAGGACTGGGACGAGATGATCGACACCAATGTGAAGGGGCTGCTCTACGTCACGCGCGCCGTCGTGCCGGGGATGGTGGTGCGCGGGCGCGGCCACATTGTGAACATGGGCTCAACCGCCGGCGAACTCACCTACCCCAATGGAGCGGTCTACTGCGCCAGCAAGGCCGCGGAGAAAGCCATCAACGACGGCCTGCGCCAGGACCTGCTGGGAACACCGGTCCGGGTGACCAGCGTCGATCCGGGGATGGTGGAGACTGATTTCAGCCTGGTGCGTTTTCACGGCGATGAGGAACGCGCCGCGAAGGTCTACAAGGGAATTACGCCGCTTGCGCCTGAGGATGTGGCGGACACGATCGTCTGGGCCGTGAGCCGCCCCGCGCATGTGAACATCGCGCGCGTCTCAATGACCTCGATCGACCAGGCCAACTCGCTGCTCTTCAATCGACGGTCGTAGGCACCGCGAGTCGTAGCAGCGACAGACCGCAAATTGCCTAACCCATCGCTTCGATCTGGGACTCGATCTGCACCAGCGCTGCCTCAAGGGCGGTGCGGCGGGCCGGATGCGAGGTCTTCTGCGAGAGGATATTCTCGCGCTGCAGGTTGAGCGACTGTTTCTGGCGTTCCCTCTCGCTGCGTATCTTCTCGGCCGCGCGCCGCGCGTCTTCGCTCACAAAGCCTATGCTACCGGGCCCGCTCAGTTGACTGCCGGGTTCGACCGCCGGTTGCTGCAAGGCATTAGCCATCTGTTCCTCCACCGATTTACTTTCCCAACCACGAGCCATATCTTCATTCTACGAGGGATTTGCCGCGTTGCATCCAACGAAGTGCGGCAGGCATCCCATGTGAGAGTGGAGATTCGACTTATGTTTGCATGGCAGTTTTCGTCGTTTGGCGTTGATTCCTTGGACTTTGTCGGACGTACGACCCCCACGCCGGGCCCCGGAGAAGTGCTCGTAAGGGTGCGTGCGATTTCTTTGAATTACCGCGATTTGCTCATGATCAAAGGCCGCTACAACCCCAAAATGGCTCTCCCCCGCATTCCCTGCTCGGATGGCGCCGGCGAAGTGGCCGAGGTCGGCGAGGGCGTGACCGCGTGGAAGACCGGGGACCGCGTGGCCGCCATTTTCATGCAAAACTGGTTCGATGGCGCGCTGACCCCGGCCAAGGCCAGGGGCGCGCTGGGCGGCGACATCGACGGCATGCTGGCCGACCACGTGGTCCTCAAGGAGACAGGCCTGGTGCGCATTCCAGACCATCTCAGCCTTCAGGAGGCGGCCACGCTGCCCTGTGCCGCGGTTACTGCCTGGAACGCCCTGGGAGCCGGAAAGCTGAAGCCCGGCGCCAGCGTGCTCGTCCAGGGAACCGGCGGGGTTGCCATCTTTGCCATCCAGTTTGCGCGCCTGCACGGATTGCGCGTGCTCGGCATCTCCTCAAGCCCGGAGAAGCTTGAACGGGCGCTGAGCCTGGGACTCGACGCCGGGCTCAACTACCGCGAAAACCCCAACTGGGACCGCTGGGCCCTTGAACAGACGGGCGGCGAGGGCGTGGACCTGGTGGTGGAAGTCGGCGGCGTGGGCACGCTGCCACGCTCCCTGCGCTCCATTCGCATGGGCGGGGTGATTGCCCAGGTGGGCGTGCTGGCCGACACCGCCGAACCGCTGCCCATCCCTTCGATTCTGCACAAGCAGGCGCGCATTCAGGGCATCTACGTCGGCTCGCGCAAGGATTTTCTCGAAATGAACAGGGCCATCTCCCTCACCCAGCTTCGCCCTGTGGGCGAAAACTTCCCATGGACCCAGGCCCGCGAGGTGATGCAGAAGATGGAAGAGGCCTCGCACTTCGGCAAGCTGGTGCTGACCGTCGAATAACTGGCGCTTGCAGTGCTGCAGGCGCTCGCGGGAGGCTCGCTCGGGGTTCATGCTTTCCCATGTTCCAAAAGCGCGACATCCACCCCACGGACATGGGCACCCGGCGATCTATGCTGTACCCGATGGCGAAAAGGCCGTTGAAGCGCTCGTGACCTAAAGGAGAGAACAATGCTCGGTTTCATGATTCTGACTGTCAGCCATGTCGAACGTTCGTTGGCGTTTTATGAGGCGGCCTTGAAGCCTCTCAATATCAAGTTCTTCCTGCCCTACAAAGGCCGAGACGGTCATCCTGACCAGTGGGGCTTTGGGGATGGCAAGCAGGCGTTCTTCTGGCTCCAGAAGGGTAAGCCCGATCCGGCGGCCATTCATTGGGGGTTCAAGGCCGAAAGCAACGCCAAGGTCGATGAATTCTACAAGGCAGCCATTGCCGCCGGCGCCAGGGACAATATTTCGCCCCGTGCGCGTCTTGAATACTACCCCGGATACTACGCAGCCGATGTATTCGACCCGGACGGGTATTCGTTCGAGGTCGTGCATAAGAGCTATTGATTCGGCCCGTAATCAGCGTTGAATTCTCCCTTGCATGAAAAGCGGGACGGTTGGAGGGGCAACCGCAGATCCCCTTCGACTACGCTCGGGGCAGGCTTTCGACTCACCACCACCTGCGGTGCGGCAGACGCTCGCGGGAGGCTCGCATGGGCGTACTGCTTCCCACCCATTCCGCAAAAAACCCGGAATGGATGGGGCACGGACATTTCAGAGACCGCCGACTCCGGCTGGATCGCCCGTCTCCGCGTTTATAATGAGAGCTGATTCCGTCCAGCGGCCAGGCTTGCAAGGTTCGTTCCTGCAAGGTTCATTGTTGACCGGCCATCCCACAAGTTCCAATCAGGAGACTGGTTTCTTAATGAATGGTGAAGAACTCATCCTGGTAACCGGCGCGACCGGCTTTCTCGGGGTGCAACTGGTTCATGAACTGCTGGACCGCTATCCGCAGGCCACCTTGGCGCTTCTGATACGGGACCGGGGCACGCAGACCGGCCAGCAACGCGCAGACAGCTTTGTCCCCGACCTCCATCGCCATCGCGTCCAGGTATTTTCAGGAGATGTAAGCCGGCCCAACTGCGGCCTGGACACCGCGGCCTGGCAGGGGCTCGCAGCTGAGACCACCCGCGTGATTCACTGCGCCGCGACGGTCCGCTTCGATCACACACTCAAGGAAGCGCGCGACATCAACGTGGAGGGCACGCGCCGCATGCTCGATTTCGCGGCCGGCGCGCGCCAGCTTCGCTCGCTGGCCTACGTGGGCACGGCGTACGTGGCCGGCGAACGCACAGGGTTGATCCGTGAAAACGAACTCGCCGTGGGCCAGGGCTATCGCAACACCTACGAACAGACCAAGGCCGAATCGGAGGCGCTGGTGCGCTCACGACTGGGCTCGCTGCCGGGCGTCATTCTGCGTCCAAGCATCATTGTGGGCGATTCGAAAACCGGGGTCACTTCAAGCTTCAAAATGATGTACTGGCCGCTGAAGATCTACGCGCGCCGGCTGTGGCGCACCGTGCCTGGGTTTCCTGACGCTGTGCTGGACATTGTGCCGGTGGACTATGTGGCCGCCGCCACCGCGCGACTGCTCTTTGACGAAGCCGCACTCGGCGAAACGGTTCATCTGTGCGCCGGACCGCGTGGCAGCGCGACCATCCAGCAAGTGGCCAAACGCGCAGCCGAGTATTTCAACGCGCCGGAAGCGCGCTACGTGGATCCGAAAATTTTCTTCGCGGCCATTCGTCCACTGTTGTTCATGGCGCTGTGGGGGCGCAAGCGCCGGGTGCTGCGCGATGGCCGCGCTTATCGAGACTACTTCACCATGCGCATGCAGTTTGACACCACCAACGCCGAGCGGTTGCTGGGGCCGGCCGGGCTGAACCCTCCGCATGTGCTCGACTACCTGGACCGCCTCTTCCATTACTGCGTGGCCAGCGACTGGGGCCGCAAGCCCGTTCCGGTGCAATGAATATTCTCAAGAGATTTCGGCTTTCGCGCGACCGTTCTATCACCGTAGCCAATCTTGTGGACGAGCTGCGGCGGCAGAACGGCGATTACGAAGTCAGCATTGAGAACGGCAGCCCGCGGCGCCTGGGCCAACTGCACGCTGAAATCTGCTCGATCGATGCGTTTCTTCGCCGCACGATCGGGCTGCGGGCTGCCCAGCCGGTCGCGATCTATCGCACCAACGATCCGGGCTGCTTCCGCTGGTTCCTGGCCATCATCCGCGCCGGGGGCATCGCAGTTCCGCTCAATCCGATGCTCACGCTGGGCGAAGTGAGCCGTATCCTGGCCGATAGCGGCACCGACATTCTGGTCACCGACAAGGCGGTCTTCGAACGCAGCATCGCCGACCGCGGCGCGCTCAACGTGCGCACGTGGATACAGGCCGACGATGAGCCGGAGACGCTGGAGGGATTCCAACGCGTGCCGGGCGCGGAAACAGAAGCGCCGTTTCCGCCCTCGGCGATTGACCCAGGCGCAACCGTGGCCGTCTTCCACACCTCCGGCACCAGCGGCTTTCCCAAGGGCGCAGCGCTTTCCAGCCGCGCATTGCTCGGGGCGCGCGCATCCACGGTGCTGTCCGGACTGTTCCTGGGACCGAAGGACCTTGCGCTGATCGCGCTGCCCTGGTCGCACATCATGGCGGTGAGCATTGCGCTCTACGGGCTGATGGCCGGTATTCGCGGCTGCTTCCTCGACCGTTTCGACGTAGCCCGCGCGCTGGACCTTATTGAGAGATTCAAGATCACCGCGGTGGTGGGCGTGCCTGCCATGTTTGCACGGCTGGTCAATAGCAATCCTGACCCAGCGCGGCTGAAGAGCGTGCGCCTGTGGCTTTCGGCCAGCGATCATCTGCCCGCCGAAGTCCGGCAGAAGATGCGCCAGTTTGGCGCGCTGGTGCGGCTGGGGGGCAAGCGGCGCATTCCGCCGGTGCTCTTGAACGGCTACGGCATGGTGGAACTGGGCGGCCTGGCCATGATGGGGATTGAACTGTCTTTTCTGCGCGGCAGCGGCGACCTCTGCCTGCCGGTGCCGCCGTTTCAGATTCGCGTGGCCGATGAAAACGGCAAGCGCCTGCCGGCCCGCGCCACCGGCGAGTGCCAGATTCGCCGCCGCGGCCTTTCGCCGCACTATTGGAAGGACAAGGCCAAGGACTCCGGCCTGATGACCGCCGACGGCTGGCTGCGCACCGGCGACCTGGCCACGCGCAACCGGCTTGGGATGATTCGGCTGGTGGGGCGCATGAAAGATGTGATCAAGTCGGGCGGCTACTCGGTGTACGTTCTGGAACTCGAAGAGGCGCTGTTGGCTCATCCCGCCGTGGCCCGCGCAGTGGCCTTCGGACTACCGCACAAAGAGAAAGGTTCAACCCCCGTTGCCGCGGTTGAACTGCATGAGGGCGCCGCCGCCAGCGAGGCCGATCTGCTGGAATGGGGGCGCAAGAACCTGGCGCCATACAAAGCGCCGCGCCACATCTGGATTGTGGAGCCCGGCAGCCTGCCGCAGAATCAGAACGGGAAGATTCTCAGGCGGATTCTGGTGGAGCGGTACGCCGAAGCGGCGGAATAATTCCGCTGCTCCTCTGTGCCTCGGTGCGAAGAATGCGATCTGATTGTTCCCAAAATCGCATCGCCTATTCCGGAATGGGCCGGGCTTCATTTTGCATCGCGCTTTTGGACGCCCCATCACCGCATTCCCAGCATGCCGCGACGTATGTTGAGGGCACCGCCCCAGCCAAGGTGAAGACCTGCCTGCGCGGACCTGAGGTGCCATGACCGAAGTCCCTGTCTCGTTGCTGCCGCAGTTGCTCGGCTCAGTGAAAGCCCAGAAGACCGCCATGAGCGTGGAGGCACTGGGCCGCTCCTTCCTCGACAATCTCTTTTTTGTGCAGGGGCGTTCGCTTGAGCGCGCCACACTGAACGACCTCTACATGGCTCTGGCCCACACCGTCCGCGACCGGCTGGTGGAGCGTTGGATCTCGACGGTGAGAAACTACCAGGCGCAGGATGTGCGCGTGGTCTGCTACTTATCCGCCGAGTTTCTCACCGGGCCGCACCTGGCCAATAACCTCATCAATCTCGGCATCTACGATGAGGCCGAGCAGGCCATGCGCAACCTCGGCCTGGATCTGCATACGCTCATCGAGCAGGAAGAAGAGCCGGGCCTGGGTAACGGCGGATTGGGCCGCCTGGCCGCCTGCTTCATGGATTCGCTGGCCACACTCGACGTTCCCGCCATCGGCTATGGCATTCGCTACGAATATGGAATCTTCGACCAGCAGATTCGCGACGGCTGGCAAGTGGAGTCGACCGACAAGTGGCTGCGACTCGGCAACCCGTGGGCGCTCGAGCGGCCTGAAGACGCCTTTGAAGTAAAGATGGGCGGCCGCACGGAGAAGCACACCGACGCGAATGGGCGGCTGCGCATGCTCTGGATTCCGCAGAAGGTGGTGCGCGGCATCCCGCACGATACGCCCATCCTCGGCTACCGGACCAACACCGCCAACACGATGCGCCTATGGTCGGCGCAGGCTGTGGAGAGCTTCGACTTCGGCACCTTCAACACCGGTGACTTCTTCGGAGCGGTTGCCGACAAGGTGTCTTCTGAAAATATTTCGAAGATTCTGTATCCAAATGATGAGGGCATGGAGGGCAAGCAACTGCGCCTGGCGCAGCAGTTCTTTTTCGTTTCATGCAGCCTGCAGCACATTGTGAAGATCCAGGCCAGCCGCAACCGTCCGCTGGCCGAGCTGCACCGCAACTTCGCCATCCAGATGAACGACACGCATCCCGCCATCGCGGTGGCGGAGCTGATGCGGCTGCTGATCGACGAACACGGGCTGGAGTGGGATGCGGCCTGGCACGTTACGCAGCACACGCTCGCCTACACCAACCACACCTTGCTGCCCGAGGCTCTTGAGCAGTGGCCGCGCGGACTTTTTGGATTCCTGTTGCCGCGGCCTCTTGAGATCATCGACGAGATCAACCGCCGTCACCTTGAGAATGTGCGACAGAAGTTTCCCGGCGATGTGGAGCGTGCCCAGCGGCTCTCACTGATCGACGAAAGCGGAGAGAAGCATGTGCGGATGGCGCACCTTGCCGCACTCGGCAGCCATGCGATCAATGGCGTTGCGGCGCTGCATACGGAGCTGCTGAAGTCTCACGTGCTGCGCGACTTTTATGAGCTCACGCCAGAGAAGTTCAGCAACAAGACCAACGGCGTGACGCCGCGGCGCTGGATGGTTCTGGCCAATCCCGGCCTCGCCAGGCTGCTGACCGAGCGAATCGGCACAGGGTGGGAGCAGGATCTTGAAAAGCTCCGCCGCCTTGAGCCGATGGCCGAAGACGCCGAATTACAAAAGGAGTGGCGGTCCATCAAGTTCCACAACAAGGCCACGCTCTCCAACTACATTCAGCAGCACATTGGCATCGCCACCGATCCCGAATCGATGTTCGACGTACTGGTGAAGCGACTGCATGAATACAAGCGCCAGCATCTGCAGGTGCTGCACATCCTCACGCTGCTTAAGCGCATTCAGCGCAATCCCGATGTGGAAATTGTTCCGCGCACTTTTCTGTTTGGCGGAAAGGCCGCGCCCGGCTATCGCGCGGCCAAGCTGATCATCAAGCTGATTCATTCCGTGGGCGAGGCCGTCAACGCGGAGCCATTGGTTCGCGGCCGGCTCAAAGTCGTGTTTCTTCCCGACTACAGCGTGAAGCTCGGCCAGCGCGTGTATCCCGCCGCCGATTTGTCGGAGCAGATTTCCCTGGCCGGCAAGGAAGCCTCCGGGACGGGCAACATGAAGTTTGCGATGAATGGCGCGCTGACCATCGGCACGCTCGACGGCGCAAACATCGAGATACGGGAAGAGGTGGGCGCGGAGAACTTCTTCCTCTTTGGACTCACCACGCCCGAGGTAGAGCAATGCAAGCGCCAGGGCTACAATCCCCGCGTGTTCTATGAGTCAAACGCCGATCTGCGCGAGGTGCTCGACGCGCTCTCAAGCGGCGAGTTTTCGCACGGCGACAAATCGCTCTTTGAGCCGCTGGTCCGCGGGCTGCTTGAGGGCGACGAATACATGCTCCTGGCCGACTACCAGGCGTACATCGACTGCCAGGATCGCGTGAGCCTGGCTTACCGCGACCAGGCGGAGTGGACGCGGATGTCCATCCTCAACGTGGCCCGCATCGGCAAGTTCTCCTCCGACCGGTCGATACGCGACTACTGCGCGGACATCTGGAAGACATGGCCGGTGAAGATTCAGATTTGAGAGATGCCGGACAGAGTAGGTCCGGCCGAGCTACTGCACCGAAGTTCCTTCGACAACGGTGCTCCCCGCAGGCACGATGATGGGCGTGGGGGATTGGGCAGTGGAGAGAGGCGTGTCGCCATTGGTGAGCAGACGGTTCAGAACCGGAATGTTGGCGCGCTGCGTCTCGATAAAATCCACGCCGTCCGCTGTCAGCGTGAAGTCGGCATTGTCGGCGCGCACAATGTATTGCTTCTTTTGCAGATACCAGATGGTGAATTCAAGATACTCGCGGGGAAACCCCATGCGTGCTTCCACTTCAAAGAGCGAAACCTGGGGGTGAGCGGAGTCGGAGCGGCGGCGGAAGTAGAGCAGCGCCAGCACCGCCAGACGGCGATTCATTTCGCCTTCCATGCTGTCCATGAAATCGACGGAAGAAGAGAGCGGCGTAGCGTCACCCGCTTCCTTTGAACAGGCCATATCGTATTCGGCGCGGCTCACTGGATTGGATAAGACGTCGTACGCCTGCTTGAGCATGGCGAACTTGTCTGCGTCGCCGGTATCCGGATTGTCTGGATGAAAACGAGCCGCCAGAAATCGATAGACGCGATGAACCGTGTCCGGCTCCGCGTTGGGGTTGATCTGGAGCAACTCGTAATAATTGGCAACTTTCAAATAGGGCCTCCCCGGAGAGAACTCTCTCTCGCGGACGGGTAGCGGAATCGCACAAATGCAAGCTGAGTCAGACCGTTGGGGGGGGAACGTCGACCGAGGATTGCGAGGTGCTACCTGATCAAAATGGACATCTCCTTTTTCTTGCTGAGCTTCAAAGCTTAAACCTTCGACGCCCTGATCCGCAAGATACTACCTGCCTTGTCCTCCAAATCGGCTCCGTTTTTGGGCATCCGGCTCGCTTGCGAAGCCGCTCGCTTCCATTTTCCCACGACTCAAATCATCCGGCACGCTTTTTCGCTTCCGCACCCCCGGTATGGGCTTTGATGCTCATTGCGTTAATCTGAATACTGGACGAATCTCCCTCCCAGCATCGGGTGAACCTCTTGATTGTTGAAATCGAAGCGCTTACAAAAGTTTATGAATCAAAGCTTCGCGTGGTGGCGGTCGACGGCATTGACCTTGAGCTGAACCAGGGCGAAATCTTCGGCCTGCTCGGCCCCAACGGCGCCGGCAAGACGACCACGATCAGCATCTGCACCACGCGCAGCCTGCCCACCTGCGGCACGGTGCGCATTGCCGGAATCGACGTGGTGAAGCATCCGGCCCACGCCCGGCGGCACATTGGCGTGGTGCCCCAGTTCAACACGCTGGACCGGTCGCTGACTGTTTACGAGAATCTTTATTACCACTGCCGCTACTTCGGATTCAACCACTCCAGTGCCAAGACACGGTCTCAGGAACTGCTGTCGCAGTTTCTGCTTACCGAGCGCAAGGACGTTTATCCGACGGCGCTCTCCGGCGGATTGGCGCAGCGGGTGCAGATTGCGCGGGCGATCGCGCACCGGCCAACGGTTCTGTTTCTCGACGAGCCCAGCGCTGGCCTCGATCCGCAGAGCCGCATGGCCATGTGGACGGCTGTCGAAGGCCTGCGCAAGCAAGGCATCACCGTGCTGCTGACCACGCATTACATGGAAGAGGCCGACTCGCTCTCTGACCGTGTGGCCATCATCGACTATGGCCGCGTGCTGGCCCTCGGGTCTCCTGAGAAGCTCAAGTCGACCTTTGGCGCGCACACCATCTTCGACCTGAAACTCAAATCGAATGAGGGGCTTGAGCCGATCATCGCCGAATTGAAGGCGCGCCCGGATGTGACCAGTGCCGAAGCCACCCCAAGCGGCCTGCGGGTCATCGCCGCCAGCTCCGAGGGGCTGTTGCCCGACCTGGTGCAGGCCGCCGCCCGCTTTGGGCTGCGCGACCTGGGAATCACTGAGCCGAGTCTCGAAACCGTCTTCATCCAACTCACAGGGAGGGACTTGCGTGAATAGCGAAAAGACAGGGATCAGGGAACAGGGATCAGGGATCAGAAAACCTGTAGACGAGCCCAACCTGCAGGGTGGCGGAACGGGGATCTTTTTCAAGGCTTTTCTGGGACTCCTGCTCCGCGATCTAAGGGTTCTTACGCGCGAATTCATCCCCTTTCTGCTGCGCGTTGGCATGCAGCCGCTCCTGTTCCTGTTTGTGTTTACCTTCATCCTGCCGCACATGGCCGGGGGCAATCCGCTGGCGGCTGGGGCGGGACCGAGCTTCGGCACCGTCATTCTGCCTGGACTGATGGCGGTGGCCATCATGTTTTCAGGCATCGCCGGCGTGGCGCTGCCGCTCTCTTCGGAGTTCGGCATTACCCGCGAGATCGACGATCGCGTCATGTGCCCGCTGCCGTTGTGGGCCGTGGCTCTGGAGAAGGTCTGCTTCAGCGCCATGCAGAGCATTGTGGCCGCGCTGCTGGTGATTCCCATGGCCTATTACATTCCCGCCGTGCCGGTGCGGGCCGACGTGCACAGTTGGCTGCTGCTGGGGCTGATTCTGGTGCTGGCCAGCCTGCTGGCTGGGTCGCTGGGGCTGGTCATCGGATCGACCGTGAGCCCCAAGCAGATTGGGCTGGTGTTCTCCATCATCGTGGTGCCCATTACCTTTCTGGGCTGCGTGTACTACACCTGGGCGGGCCTGCTGAAGAACGTGAAGTGGCTGGCAATCGCCGTGCTGTTCAATCCGATCGTCTACATGAGCGAGGGCCTGCGCGCGGCGGTGACACCGAACGTGGCACACATGCCGTGGTGGGCCATTCTTGTTGCGCTGGTCTTCTTTTGCAGCGTTCTTGGACGGCTGGGGTTGCGCGGATTTCTGGGAAGAGTGGTTTCGTAGCTGACTGCGGCAAAGATCCGTGCCTAAAGGCCAAGTGAATTTGCCCTTTTTCAGGGGATTGCCCCCTGCTCCCTCTGGATCTCCCATCTACAGCTCGAGTATTAGGCTCGCCATCTTCACAATGACGTCAAAATCGTCGCCTGTGCGGCAGGCTTCCCTTTTTTGCTGCACGGAGTGGGTAGAATAGGGTTGGGATGAAGACTAGGCGGCCGCATTTCAGGGATCTCTCGATGATTCTGGCTCCGGCCCTGCTGTTTGCGGCGGGCTGCGCCAACGGAAATGTGTCCGCCAACCCAGCGAACGCCACCTTCTCCATCGCGCCCGGCACCAACTCCATTGACACCAACTGCACCGGCTGCAACGCGACCAATACACAGGGCTCGACGGTGGAGCAGTTCACCGCGACGCTCTCGAATGGCGGGGCGGCCAACGTCACCTGGTCGGTCTCGGGCGGCGACGGCAACAGCGGAGCCGGCTCCATCACCTCCAGCGGCCAATACACCCCGCCCAGCTATCTCACCACGGACCGAGTGCAGGTGGTGGTGACCGCGACGCTCGAATCGAACGCTGCAACTGCCGTGCTGACCGTAACCCCCGGCTTTCTGCAGCCGCTCACGCCAGAGAATGCGGCCCTCAGCGCAAATGGGCAGGCCACCATCAACGGCTACCTGGCTGAGGCGGGCGGCAGCGCCGGCATCAACTTTGTCCTTTCGAGCACGGCCAGTGGCTCCTCGGGCGGGCAGGGGTCGCTTGGGCAGGTGAACTGCACACGCAGCGTCTCGGTCTTTACTTACTGCTCGGCTGTCTATACGGCGCCGGCTGCGATCACGTCCACGGGCGCCACCTACGTGGTGGCCACGGCGGGCGATGTGTCCAAAGCCGTAAGCGAATTGCTCTTGAATACCGCGGGCGTCTCCAGCAGCCCCACCGCGCACCAGGCGCAACTGACCACGCCGGTATCGCTTGGCAGCTCGGGCGGCAACAACAACGACTACGATACATCGGGCAACCAGATTGTGGACTGCTGCAGCGGGACGCTGGGCTCGCTGATCCAGGACACAGCCAATCACCAGTACCTGCTGAGCAACAACCATGTGCTGGCGCGCAGCGACCATGCCAGCGTGGGCGACTCCATCGTCCAGCCGGGGCTGATTGACAACAACTGCACGCCCTACGGCGACGGCGCGGGCACCACGCCGATTGCCTCCCTGACCGGCTGGCTGGCGCTCAGTTCGAGCGCAACCAATGCCGACGCGGCCATTGCCATGGTCAACTCCAACGCCGTGAATACTGCCGGCAACATTCTCGAATTCGGCGCGCGGCAATCGGACGGCACGCTGGCTGCAGCGCCTCCGGGCGTCTCCTCCACGGGCGGCAAGGGCGAGGCCGCAGCGCTTTCGTTGACGGTAGCCAAGAGCGGGCGGACCACGGGGTTGACCTGCGCCAGCGTCTCGGCGCTCAACCTGGACGTGAACGTGGATTACTACACGGACTGCGCTGAGACCAAACCCTACCTGACCAAGACCTACACCAACCAGTTGGCCATCAGCGGCAATGAGTTCAGCGATGCGGGCGACTCGGGCTCGCTGGTAGTGGATATGGCCAACGCCGAGCCGGTGGGCCTGTTCTTTGCCGGGGGGACGGATGCGAGCGGCGTGAGCCAGGGCGTGGCCAACCCGGCGCCGGATGTGTTGAACGAGCTCAGCGCGCAGGTGGGAGCAGGAACGGCGTACAGCTTTGTCGGCACCGCGGACCACGCCGTCAGTTGCCTCAACTACGGCGACAACACGATTGCCGTGGCACAGGCCCGCTTGCTGACGGGGAAAGAGACAGCGCGCGCGCAGCAGGCGCTCGGCCAGGCGCGGCAACTGATCAACCCCACAGCAGGCGTTCTGGGCGTGGCCACCGGCAAGAGCAGCGACCATCCCGGCGAAGCCGCGGTGATCCTCTATGTGGATGAAGCGATGAACGTCGCCGCGCCCGCGACTGTGGACGGCGTGCGGACTTTGGTCGTTCTCACCAACGCACACGCGGTTGCATTTGGTTCCGCGCCGCAGACTGCACTGGAGAATGGCTTGCCTGGTTTGCAGGCGGGTGTGGTGAACGCGGCGGTCGCGATCAAGCAGCAGATTGCGCACGGCCTGATGAAGCAGAATCCGGCCTTCTTCGGCGTGGGCGTGGGGCAGAGCCTGGACAACCCTAAAGAAGCTGCGCTGGTGATTTATATTGATCGCAAGCGGCTTCCGGCGGAGTTGCCGGCCACATTCGACGGACTGCGCGCCCGCTACATCGTGATGGACCGGCTCCACGTGACCCGCGCCTACGCGTCGGGGATTCAATCCCGAAGCCACTGCGTACCGCACGCTGCGCCAGGTCAGGCCACCAATTTTGATCCATTCAGCCTGACGCGCCATCCCAAACTCATCTTCTAGCAGCGGACCCGCCAACTTGCCAACCCGCCATGTGCGCGAAGTGCACTCTAACTCGCTCAATGAATCCCGGCAAGCGCCCTGTCAAGGGTGATTCCTGCCAGATTCACCGCATCTCCTTTATTATCATCCACTTCCATCGGCTATCGAATTGCCGATTGATTCTCCCGATCCACTAGTCTGGAGTCATGAGGCCTGTGCTGTTTCAAGAATCGTGGCCGATCCGTCGGTCGGATGTCGCATTTGATCCCGCGCAAGTACTCTGTTTTCAGTAATTTGGCTTCCAAATTCCTGAAAACAATGTACTTTCCGATAGTACCCTCGCTCCAACGGCATAAATATACATGGCACACCACGGCTATGGTGCGTGTAACGCCTGAATGTTCCACTTGCTAAATTGCAAAATGATTGGAATTACATCCTGTAAATGGTTGAAACGGTTATATTTAGAGCGAAAAATCTGCTTGACAAATAGTGAGAGATGCGTCCATAAAAGGGAATGGACAGTGTGTTTACATCTGCGGATAAAGGATTGGGTGACCGTTCGCACAGAACAAGTCATTCCAAGGGTAAGGGTCTTTATCGTTGGATATTAGGGGTTCGGGAATGGTGGCTGGATTCCAAACAGAGATTAGTGGTAGGAGAGCTTTGCAGGATACCTCGTCGCATTTCAACCATGTGGGCTGACTCATACCTGAGATACGGTCCAGCGATACCAAGTGATCCATGCCGCATTGGTCCGGCGACTCTGGCGCAAAAGAGTATCTTTTTATCGTCATGCAGTGAAGGCATAAAAGAGCTATCTCGGAAGCATGAGTGGATGGGTCCACTGGATCAACAATTAGTTGGAGAAGCCTTCCAGTTGGGAGCTTTATGGGCCTTCCGCACTCTGGACCCTTGCAAAAAAGCAGGCGACACGGTATTCCGTCAGTCATAACGTATCCCTTCTTCGCTAGTCATTAACCATCGTTGCGTTCAATTGGCCGTTGGCGGGATACTCACCGAATTTGTTATTGAAATGTACGCCAGCGGCAGCTATTGCTTTAGCGAACTGGAGTTCGTGGTCGTCCTTGTGTGGATCGTTGGGATTCCCGGTCATATCAACAGCCGGTTTGGTTCCGTCCGATCTGTTCCAAGTAACTCGAATTTTCATGTTTGTGTTCCCCTCTACATAGCAATGCTTGCATATTCGGGCTGTGCATATCAGGTCCACAATTAGAGGTTCCCAAATAAGCAACAATGACGACGGCGGAAAGGACTTATGAATTCCCTTCGAGAAATAGAATCGTGTACCGATGCGCTGCCCACTGACAGCGGGTGTACGATTGACCCAATCACTATTCAGGATGAGTCAGACTGGTTCAGTTTCATTGGACAGAATCTGGCGATCTTGTGGAAGGATTGGCCTAGAGATATGGAAGCAGTCAATCTAAATAACGGTGGATACTCATTCAAAGGAACCTGCCCCTACCCGAACTGCAATAGAGCTTCTGTTTTCATTGTTCTTACTTCGACGGGTAACGGTAGTTGCACGGTGGCTGTACTCCAGTGTCAAGCGTGTCAAGGATACATTTTAGGAATCGTGGAAATACCTCCGCACACTGGGAGGGCTGTTTATAGTGCGCACTACCCGATGGGGTCGCCAGATGAAACGGTAGCGGTCGAGGTTCCCGCCCATATCAGGGAAGACTTCAAAGAGGCATTACGATGCCTCTGGGTCAAGGCATATAACGCGTCGGCTGAAATGTGCAGACGCGCAATGGAGGCCACTTGTCTAGACCTTGGTGCTCCACCTGATAAGGTTTTGGAAAAGATGATTGACTGGCTCGAAGTCAATCGCAAGATCACCCCTTATCTGAAAGACGCTGCGCATAAGGTTCGACTTGGGGGAAACAGGGCTGCGCATCCTCCCGCAACCCCAATAACGGCTACACCCGTCCCTGCTGTTGCGATTGCACCGGCTGCGCCAGCGTTACCCAACCCGATTGCTGCCATTACCCCTGTCGAGAAAATTGAAAAAGAACACGCCGAAGCGATTGTGGAATTCTGTCGTGAATTCTTTCACCATGTCTATGTTGGTCCGAAACTGGTAGGGAAATACGACTTCACGAAACCAAAGGCGACCCCTCCGCCTACCAAATAATTGTGCGCTAGAATTGACCCATGAAGAAGCCTCCCGACAATCCAGAATTCGCCAAATTCACCGCAGCCATGCGGCAAATTATGGGAGTGTCCAAGACGACCATTAGAGAGCGGGAAGAAGCGGAAAAGAAAGAAAAAGGGAAGCGAATTAAGACTTCCGCTTCCCGCGTCCCTGCCGTCTCATCCACTTCGGAGGATTAGGAACTACTGGCCTGCTCCGTCTTGCCGGTGAGTTCGGCATAGGTCAACCTTTTTCCGGCGATCTGAGAGACAGCCAGCGCGAACCTATCGGCATCGTCTAGGAACTCGTTGAAATTCGCGTGATTGCAGCGTCTTTCCTGGCGATTTTCGTTTTGTCTTGTTCAAAATCCGTTTGAAGTGCGGTTCTGGCCAGTGTTTATAGGGGTTTGCGGGCCTCAGGGAGT
>Ga0302155_10000421_pt1 | contig 34209 bp, 33 predicted proteins | sample I_Bog_N3_1_FD_193508 | JGI IMG/M metagenome (GOLD analysis project Ga0302155, IMG submission 193508) | Peat permafrost microbial communities from Stordalen Mire near Abisko, Sweden - I_Bog_N3_1 | ecosystem: Environmental > Terrestrial > Soil > Wetlands > Peat | place: Sweden: Abisko, Stordalen...
CGCTACCAGTTCTGATTCGCTTGATCCTGCAACACGGCAATGTCCATTTCCTGTGAAGGAAATGGACATTTTTAATTATCGTCAGCATCGCGTGCTGACGTAGTATTCGCTGGCTTGATTTATTCAATCATCTGGACAATCTGGGCGCTTGTGCCGATTCAATCTTCAATCGGGGAAGATGAGCCTGCTCAGCACCACCAGTGCCACTGCCTTCTGATTTTTCAACAACATCGTTTTTAATGGCATTGCTATTGTCATGCTCCTACAGAACCATTAGATATGATCGGAATGTCTCTACGATAATCCCTCGGCAATACTTCTCTTGGATCTGATGCAATATAGCCTCGGCGAAATTATATCCCTAGCGGATTTTAAAGTCCTCATGCAACTCATCCAGTACTTGACGCGTGAATTTTCCGATAGCAGCATATTCAATGTCGGTAAGGTTAGCGAGTGATACGCGTGCAGATGTATCGACTACCTCAAAGCCATTCCCAGGAAGCAGGACGACACCGGTTTCTTCCGCGAGGCGAAACAAGAATTGGAGACCGAGTTCGCTTTTGATAAACCAGGCTTCAAATTCTGCACCAAAAAGTATTCCGCCGATTTCTTGCAGGTCGATCAACGTGTAATAGTTAGCATCATTACTGTGATGAATAACGGTTACTCCGATGTTCTGGTACAACGTCTGATAACGTTTTCGTATCAATTGTTTGGCAGCATCTTTATAGCGATGTTCTCGATCCATCAGTCCATTAAGTGCGAAGAGTGCCATTTGTAGTTGCTGCGGCGCTGACAATCCGGCTGTATGGTTCAAGGCCACTGCACGGCTATCGGCCACCAGGCGATCGATAAACCGCAGCTTTTCAGGTTCAGTGGTGAGCGAGGAATAACGTCTCTCCAAGAGAGATTTTTCTTGCTCCGGTAATGTGGTCAGTGCCGCGTCGAAAACATTGTCGTCGTGCAATGCCATGACGCCGAGACGCCATCCTGTGGCGCCGAAAAACTTGGAGAATGAATACACGCACAGCGTATTGCGGCAACATTTTGCGAAGATAGAGACAAAATTATCGGTAAATGTGCCATAGACATCATCACTAACAATAAACAAATCTGGTCGTTTGGTTTCTATCAGCACAGCCAATTGTTCAAGAACGGCATCGGACAAGCGTGTAGATGGAGGATTACTCGGATTGACCAGGCAAAATACTTTAATCGCCGGATCCAACAGCTTCGCTATTTCAGACTCTGGAAGCTGCCAATCGTTGTGTTCATCCATGCGGATATCGACAATCTCCAACCCATATTCTGCTAAGACTGGAATCTCTAAATATGGTGAAAAAATTGGTGTGGCAATGGCAATTTTGTCTTTTGCTTTAATCAAAAAATTATCGCGTAGACTTTGGAAGACATATGTCATCGCCGCGGTTCCACCTTCGGTCGCAAATACCGAAAAATTACCGTTGCCTGGCAATGCGCCGAACATTTCCTGTCTGAGATAGGCTTTCACAATATGTTCCGTGTGCAGAAGCATCCTTGGCGGTGTCGGATAGGTGCAACCAAGGAAGGCATCAACCATTTCTGTCAAAAATGCCTCCCGATTCAGTCCCAATTGATCCTTGACATACGAAATTGCCGACCGAAGGAAAACAATACCGTCGGTATCTCCGCAATGCGTAGCGTAGGCATCGAAACGCTGAACCATACCTTCACGTTCTGGTAGACCACCAAAACCGCTATTGAGATAGGAGTAAGAACGTTCGGCTTCTCGCATTGAAAAATCGCCTAACGATAAGAAGGCCCACCTTGGTAGAAGTGCTAAAAAATTCGGATTTCCTCGTCCGGCGTTGAGCATCATTCGCTGTCCGTTGGAGGTCGCAATTTCAATTAATTTATCTTTCAGTTCGAATGGACTAAGTTTGGAAAACTGTCCTAAGTCACGCTGGTTCATATTGACTTTCTGGTGAAGAATTAAGGAATGGCATTCTTTGTAATTAAACCGACGATGACAGGGCCCCAGAGCGTGAGAAATACATTTGCTACGGCATACGTGACGGTGAAGGCGACCACCGGTGTGGCATTTCCTGTTTTATCGAGCAGCGCTGCCAATGCCGGGTTGGCACTTCGACCGCCGGCCACGCAGGCTAATGCCTCAATCGGATTCTGAATTCGTAGTACGTAGTAGGAAAAGAAAAATGTGATGATTTGAGGAATCAGCGTCACGCCAACACCGAGTAAGAGCAGTGATATGCCGTGCTGTTGAATGGCAACCAGCGCTTGCGGACCTGCGCTGATGCCGACAATGCCAACAAAAACGGCGAGACCGAAGTCGCGTAGAAAGGTCGATGCCCCCAACGGAAGGGCTGAAAATTTAGGGTGAATACTGCGTAACCAGCCGAAGAAAAGTCCCGATAGCAAACAACCTCCGCCGCTGCCGATTGAAATGGGAATGCCCCACAATTTGAACTGGATCATGCCAATTAATATACCGATCAACATGCCAATACCAAAGAAAATGAAATCGGTGACGGCCGCGGCATTGATCTTGTAACCAATTTTCGATTGCACTCGGTCCAGATCAAGAGGACTGCCGATAAAGTGGAGCTCATCACCGGTTTTTAGTTGCAGCTTGCTTAGTATCGGCAGCTCAAACCCCATACGCCTGACAGCCGTGAGGAAGACGCCGTGACGTGTTTTTGAAGGTGTTTCATCATGGATATTGCCAACCTGCCGACCGCTTAGCTGACGATTGGTCAGAATGATTTCGCGATGTTCCAGTAGTACTTGCATGCCGGCCGGCGCCAATGTTTCTGGGCCAAAATAGGCAAATGCGTCTTTAATGATCCCGATTTTTCCTGTAATGGCGACTTTGTCACCGGGTTGAACGATGACGTCGTCTGCCAGAGAAATAATTTTTTCATCGCGGTAAATTGTTTCCACCGCCGCATCCGATAGCTCCTTGTCGATCACGGTTACCGTCTTGCCGGATGCTTTGCTCGTGGCCATGATTGTGTAGACGCGCGTATTGGTGTCATACAGCGCGTTGAACTGACCAGCTTCTAATTCCGCATTTCCGCCGGACATGAGTTTGGCAAGTTTAATTGCTTCTTGTCGTATATCCCATTTCATGATCATCGGTAAAAACCAGCTCACCATGATGATGGGACCAAGAGAGCCAAAGATGTAGCAGACTGCGTAGCCGACAGCAATATTGGTCTGCATGATTTTGGTAACGGCAGGTGCTAATCCAAGTTGTGTTATTGCATCGCCGGCGGTGCCGATAATCGCCGATTGCGTTAGACCTCCTGCGGCTAGTCCGGCGGCCAGACCGCGATCAAGATCGAAAGCCCAGGCAGCCAAGAGCACGCACAATAATCCGACACCACACATGACGAAAGAAGAGGCAAGCTGATTTAAAGATCGTCGATTGAGTGCATGGAAGAATTGTGGACCGCCCTGAAAACCAACCGCATAGATGAAGAGTGCGAAAAAAATGGCTTTAATCCCACCATCGATATCGATGCCAATTTGACCGATAGCGACTCCGACCAAAAGAGTGCCTGCAATACCTCCAAGGACAAAACTGCCAATTTTTATTTTTCCAACCAGATAACCGAGCGAGATTGTCAGAAACAATGCGAGCAAGGGTTGGTTCGTGAAAAGTTGATGAAGATATTCCATGCAGTCTTTCAGAAATGAATTAAGGATTGGGAGGAATAACGAATGCCCTATACATTGCTGTGGTCAGCGGTTTTCAGCGTGCCTGGAATGTAGATGCGCCATTGCGAATGGACTTTCGACGCAAAGCATGTTCGATCAAAATCGACTGCGCACAGAGGTACGCAAGAGGTATCTATGTAAATGCTCTTCGCAACAAGACCGTGGCGACCATCAGAGATACTGCCGTGTAACTCAACGCGCAATATCACGTATCGATAGGGAAAAGTGGCAGATTCTCAAGATCACCAACCCTGGATTTTTCAACATTATTTTTCTCTGTGGAAAATAGGAAAAATATTATGCGGCATACTTTTTACTGATCTAGTGAATACTTCCAAGGTAGTCGATTTTGTATTTGAGCCGTTCCTGACTTCAGCAAGATGTTCTTACATTTTTAAAAACACCTCGCGTCGTCTGATTTTATGGCGTCTTGCTGGATTCTTTTACGATTTCCTTCGAATCACCAATTGCTTTTTCTACCTTTCCCATAATTTGTTTTTCTACCCCTTTCGTTTGCTGGGACTTGCTATTTACCGCTTTGCCTGAAATTTCTTGAATTTTTCCAGCGATGTTCTTGCTTAGGCCTTTAACTTGATCTTTATTCATTTTTATCTTTCATTGGTATTGAATGATGAAACAAAGAATTACAACCAAAATGATGAATGGTCGTAGTAGGCATCTTCAATGAGTTCAGATAGCACACCATTTTGGCATTGAAGAATTTTCTGAACGATCGAGATCAACGATGCCTTCCGCCACGGTGCGCAGCACCATCATATCGACCGCCGCGTCTACCGCGATCACCACCCCAATTACCGCTCCCCATATATACGCCTACAGGTGCCCGATAATAAGGACAGGTTTGATAGAAAGGAGGATAGCCGCAAGGATTGATACCGAGATTGATGCTGATTTGAGCAGATGCGGAGGATGTCGCAGCCAGCATAAACAATCCGATGAAAAATGAAAAAATGGCTAGCTTCATGATAAGGCCTGTTGATGAGTTGTACTGCTTTCGTCACTACGAAGTGCTGACTATGTATTTATTTTTCGAGTTTTTTGATTTTCATTGCTTTATGTCCTCGTTGTATAAATATGCCGTCGGCCAGTTTCTTTTGGTCGTCAGGCATAGCTGCATACAAAGGACCGAACACCAGAGCCAGTTTCTTGACGGCGTCGGCGTGGGCTTGAGCGATCTCGGCATAGGCATTCAAGTCGTCAATCGCCGACGCGGTACCAATGATTGTTTCTCGTTTCTTGATCGCCTGATCGAGCTGATCGGTGTTTTCACGCATTGTCTTGGCAACGTCCGCCCAGAGAGATTCTTCTGTTGAAGTGATTTTCAATTGTTCGTGCAGGTATTTGATATGTGCCGCGTTGTGTTTTTCACGCCAGGCATCTTCCTTCGCCATCGCTTTGGACGAAGTGGCTGGTGGAGCGGACGGTACCTGGGCGTAGGAAAAGCTGGAAAAACAAGTTACGAGAATTACTGTCGCGATGGTTTTCATTTTTCTCTCTACGAAATGGAAATTAATTTTGGTTTTTTCTGATGCAAAAGACCTGCACTTGATAATATCTATAGAGGTTGTTTTGATACGGTATTCAAACATAATGGCGTATCTATGTATGTGCGTTACCACACGGATATGGATAAGGTGCAGACCACTGAAAAGTGATCATTGCAGGGATATCTTGATTCTCCGTAAGAGGGAGATGGCGCTGTAGAAAAATAGAAAACGAAGACTACCCGGCGCAGCCTTCACAACTTGGTTGAAAAGGATTTGCAGGCATGAGCTTATGCCTTACTCAACACGCCGGTGAAGCAGTTTGGCAAGACCGTAGAAAACGATAACTGTTCTAACCTGCTTACATGGCGATTAGACTGAGATTGATCGCGACAAGGATGTTTTGTCGGTAAGGTATTTTTTCATCGAAGAATAAGCCCGATACTTATCTTCGCTATTTTCCCACTTCGTGACCGACAACGCCGCCGACAGCCGCGCCTCCCACAGTGCCAATTGGACTTCCGCCCGTCAATACTGCACCTCCTACGGCGCCAACACCAGCGCCGATTGCGGTGTCCTTGCCTGAGTTAGACATTCCTGCGCAGCCGACAGTAACGAATAATACGGCGGCTGTCGTTATGGAGAATGCTAGTTTTTGAATCATTTTCATGAAATGCCTCTTTACGTCATTGATCGGAATGGACACTCTGGTACGGCTGAAAATAACAAAAAAAAATTGCACGGTCTGTGCGTTGGATTACACAGGTAACAATGCGTGCGTTTGCGTACCGAAACGACGACATATTTTGATTAGACTGCTGATCTGCAAGAGAGAGGTATGTGTCATTGATGACGATACTCATCATCCTGAAATATTTTTTTGGTAGGATTTTTTGGAGAACTTATGAGTACCATTTTATTTATTTTTCTTCTTATTGTTCTTATCGGAGCGTTGCCGAGCTGGCCGCATAGCCATACTTGGGGTTACATCCCTAGCGGCATTCTCGGGGTAGTCATTTTTCTATTGCTCATTCCATTGATCTTGGGGAGAGTTTAAATTCGATCAACCTTGATGCGACAGAACTGATCGCTCTTTAAACTGTGTATGCAAGGCTTTGAATTTGTCAATTAGACGTCTGTGTGACTCTCCTTCTAAGTAAGCCGAAAATCTTTACTTCTGGATGTATTGAGTCCATTTGATATCAAAAAATTTTATCGTCATAGTTGGGAATGGTGACCGAGTAATCTAACGATCTATATAACTTGTGCGGACCGCTAATGAGAAGTTGTTGCGCTTAGGCCAAAGCACTGATTGCTAAGTTGCCTGGATACGAGGTAACAATCGTTCGTATTCATTCCTGATGACCGCATAGCATTCGCAAGTACGACGTTCCAGACCGGCTCTGTCCCGCACAGCGATATGACCTTTGGTGTATTCGATAAGTCCAGACCTTTGCAATTTCAATGCACCTTCGGTCACGCCTTCTAATGGTATCCCTAGCATATTGGCAATGAGCTCCTGAGTCGTGACAAGTTCACTACCATCCCGACGATCTAGACTTAATAGCAGCCAACGGCAAAATTGTTGATCCAGTGAATGATGACGGTTGCATACCGCCGTCTGTGACATCTGAGCAATGAGAGCTAGGGTATAACGTAAAAACAAATGCAATACTAGGCCTGTACGGTTAAACTCTTCTCGCATCACTTCACCTTTCAATCTAAACCCCAGTCCTGCACTTTGAACAACGGCCCGGCTGGGGGTTGACTCGCCTCCCATGAATAAGGATATCCCTACAATACCTTCGTTGCCGACCATGGCGATTTCGGAGGAAGTGCCATTTTCCAGGACGTAGAGTAGAGATACAATCGCCGAAATAGGGAAATAAACGTAACTCATATTGTCACCGGATTCATACAATACTTGCCCCAATGGCATGTCAACCAGTTCGAGCTGTAGAAGCCAGCGTTGAATTTCAGCATCTGGCAGCACTGCCAGCAAGCCGTTTTTTCGAATGTCGCTTATCGAGGTCATTACGCTGCTTTCCCTTTGCTACATCAATCAAAATTTGTTTTTTTCGTTCTATTATTTTTAGTATAAGTCGATATAAACTTTCCATATGTTCGGTAACGTACATTCATCGTGACAAGAAATCGGGTAAAGATCGATTAGATAAGCGCTAGTCATAGAATGTGGCCGAAAAGAACTATCGAATGCTATTTTTCTGGACGTCAAAGTGTCTTGCCGAACAGACCCGTTCGAGAACACTCATCACAGTGAGGTTTCATAAACCCGGCTGAAAGAAAAGATGAAATCAGATATACAACTACAGCTAGATGTCGCGGCTGCATTGTCATGGGAGCCGACTATTGATTCTGCAAAAATTAGTGTTGCAGTGAAAGAGGGAATCGTCACGTTGAGCGGGAATGTCGATAGTTTTTCTGAAAAAATGAATGCCGAAACAGCGGCAAGACGCGTTGCAGGAGTCAAAGCACTAGCGGTTGAAATGGACGTTAACTTACCAGGATCAAGTTGTCGAAATGACGTTGATATAGCACGGTCTGTGGAGAAGGTATTGTCGTGGATGACGTATTTGCCTACCAATTCCGTCACTGCCTTGTGTGAAAATGGATGGATTACGTTGTTCGGAGAGGTACCGTGGGAGTATCAACGAGAAGCGATCAATGCTGCGGTAAGATATTTGTTAGGCGTGACCGGTGTCAGTAATCAGATACTGATCGAGCAGAAGATCTCGCTGAAGTTAGAAAAAATAGAAATTGAAGCTACTCTGAACCGGCAGATGCGCGCTGATGCAGAACGCATTGCTGTTGAAGTTCACGGCGCCACTGTTACCTTGTCGGGTAGCGTGAAAAGTATCTCTGAATGCAATTTAGTCAAACAGTTAGTTTGGCACACTCCTGGAGTGCATAACGTAATCGACCATCTGACGGTATCTTGAAATAGATCGTTTTGCCTTGCAAGTCTTGAAATTTGTGATCGAAAATAACAAAAATATCGCAGCAAGAAAAACAGCGTATTCAAGAGAATAGATATAACTATACAAGCGCATTGATGCCAGCACGTGTTATGTGCTGGTTTGATCAATGGCTACGATCAGACGAAATATTTCCGGGCGTTGACTTTAACGCCTTGCCACGATGTGTTCCTTCCTCCTCATTTTTTCAATTTGATATCTTTTTTTTCGCCATAGTTTTTTACGCGAGAACGACCGTATTGATCTTTTTTATTTGCTGTCGATCGATATCCATATTCTTCATATGAACGATCATATTCACGCTCACTTTGATTCCGCTCAAGATAAATTTTTTCTGATTCGGACAATTCACTATTTTTTCTGTTCATGCGCGGCTCCAAGAATTAATAAAATGAAAATATCCATCATGGATATCCAAGTCGACTTTTTCTACTGAGATAGATCAGTATTTTTCGGCTCATCTTATTAAGCTTCGATAAATTGCTCTGTGCGTTGAACCACATAGATATTCGTTAATAGGTACTGCTTGGGATGCCGATGACCTCGGCGTGTGTGGTGATGGTTCAGCGATGATTTTTTGGTAAAACTGATTGCGGTATCTTGATAATGACGGAGAAATAAAATGCAATTCATTGCATTTTTTCATCTGTTACGAAGAATACTAATTTGCACAGATGTTTAAGTGATGCTTCTTTCTTCACGTGCTCTCTAGTCAAAAACATTATTTTTCCGCCCTAGCTACAGCAATCGGAATCGCTGACTATTTTCCAAATTTCGTATATGTGTGATACCGCACATATCGCGTATAAATCAGGTTATATACTCGGAAATAGACACCACTGGCATGCCCTTGCAGGCATTTGATCCCTCATCACAAATAAAATACCGATGATCCTATCTATTGAAGCTCAAAAAAACCGTTTGCTTGCAGTATTGCCGGAGACGGAACTAGAGCGTTGGTTGCCTGAGTTGGAATTGGTCGAGTTGTCATTGGGCCAGGTACTGTATGAGTCAGGTGGGACGCTTGGATATGTGTATTTTCCCACTTCAGCGATTGTTTCTCTGCTATACGTCCTGGAAAACGGCGCTTCTGCTGAAATTGCGGTTGTGGGCAACGACGGTATTGTCGGAATTTCTTTATTCATGGGGGGAGGCTCTACCTCCAGTCGTGCGGTCGTTCAGAGCGCCGGAAAAGGACTGCGTTTGCGTGCTCAGGTAATGAAAAATGAGTTCAATCGCGGAGGGGCCGTATTACATTTATTTTTACGTTATACGCAGGCACTGATTACTCAAATGTCGCAGACGGCGGTCTGCAATAGGCATCATTCTCTGGATCAACAACTGTGTCGTTGGTTGTTGTTAAGTCTGGATCGTTTATCAAGTAACGAACTGATAATGACACAGGAACTGATCGCTAATATGCTCGGCGTGCGTCGTGAAGGTGTAACTGAAGGTGCACTAAAATTGCAGCGGGCAGGTCTGATTCAATATGCACGCGGACACATTACGGTGATTAATAGAACCGGGCTGGAATCGCGAACTTGTGAATGCTACTCGGTGGTAAAAAAAGAGTATACCCGCCTGCTACCCGCAAAAATGGCGAGTTGACATATTCAAGCCAAGAAATGTATTTGACGCCGTCGATGCCAACGTTGCAGTTTCTTCCATTGTGTCCTGAGCGCTGGGAGACACTTATTTAATCTTAATTTCCGTTACGACTCGATCTCTTTTTAATGTTAAGTGGCCTAGTGCACAGAGCCCCTAATACGCTCCCTCTATGATTAATTACTCTTTCACAGTGGCGGATGCAGTCGTCGTTGGTTGACAGTGTATTGCTTTTTCTTCATGGGCTCTCAAGATGGATTTGTTCCGGCGGATTCATGGAAAGAGATTTGTTGAAAGTGGACTACCGGAGCTGGCGGTCGGGAAATATACCAGCACCAATTTATTGAAACGTCGATTTGTAAGCATTCAAAGTCGATATTGAATTTTGAAAAAATATTCAATATTTTTGTTTTTATGTGCGGTATCGCACAACGTTAATAAATATATTTATGTAAATTAAAGTCACATGATGGCAAGTTTGGAATTATCCCCCTGAGACCAGACTATTTTTGCCAACTATGTTTTCCGCGGATGAATATATCCGCGGTTTTTTTTTTGTTTTTTTATATTTCCTCAACGCGTGTTTTTAGAAATGGCCAGTGATCGAAACAGGCATCGGTGGATCGCGAATTTTATAGCATTGTAAAGTTGAGCCGATGTGTCTAATAGGAAGGAATTTTTTTATAAGTGTGCTATCGCACATACCGAGATAAAAAGCGTGGGTAGGATAATTAAAAATGTCGTTTTAAATGCATTTATTTATGTATATGGCAGATGCACCCGTACTAAAAAATTGATGACACGCCTATGTGGCATGCAATTTTAAATACCTGATTCTAGATCTCTGTACGACGCCGCAAAGCGTCATAGACCAATACCGATGGTAAGTCTTGGTAGCTCTAATTTTTCAATCTTTTGAAACAAAAAATCGCTACCTTGAAGAGGAATCAATGAAAATTTTATCGATATTTGGTACCCGTCCTGAAGCTATAAAAATGGCTCCACTCGTCAAAATGCTTGCGCTAGAGAATGGTGTTGAATCGCTGATATGCGTGACGGGACAGCACCGTAGCATGTTGCAGCAAGTGATGGATGTATTCAATATTCAGGCTGACTATGATCTAGACATCATGGCGCCGAATCAGACCTTAAACAGTATAGGTTCACGTATCTTCTCCTCACTCGATCCCATTTTGGAACAAATCAAGCCGGATCGGGTTCTGGTACATGGTGACACAACGACCGCTGCCATTGCTGGTCTTGCTGCATTTCATCGGCGTATTCCGGTAGCCCATGTGGAAGCCGGCCTGCGTACCGGAGATCTATCTCAGCCGTGGCCGGAAGAAATGAACCGCCGTGTACTGGATGTGATCTCCGATTTGTTGTTGGTACCCACGATTGGTGCCAGTCATTGGCTCAAGAAAGAAAACCTTAACGGCCGTGTCGTCATTACTGGTAATACGGTTATTGATGCACTCGAAATGACCACCAATAGACTAAACGATGAACCATTGCTCAAAGCGCGAGTTGATGCCGCCTTGCCGCAACTTGACCCCGACCGTAAACTTCTTCTTGTGACTGGCCATCGTCGTGAAAATTTTGGTGACGGTTTTCTCAGCATCTGCAATGCACTTGCCGCACTTTCCTGCCGGGGAGACATGGAAATTGTCTACCCGGTTCATTTAAATCCAAACGTTCAGGAACCGGTCAACAAGCTTCTTTCTAGACTAAAAAACGTACATCTGATTGCACCATTGGATTATTTGTCATTTGTGCGGCTAATGCAGCGAGCTTATGTGATTCTCACCGACTCCGGCGGTGTACAAGAGGAAGCCCCGTCACTTGGTAAGCCGGTTTTGGTGATGCGCGATGTGACGGAACGGCCTGAAGCGGTCGCTGCCGGTACTGTGCAATTGGTTGGCACAAGTACCGATAACATCATTGCATCGGTGGTCCAGCTCTATGACCGGAGAGCCGATTATCTACGCATCACCCAAGTAAAAAATCCCTATGGCGACGGCCTCGCGTGCGAGCGTATCGTCGCCACACTCATGGGGCGCGAAACGGAAGAGTTCCTTCCTCATGCAGAGAAAAATTTTATGGAACAGGTGGCATGACATGAAAAATGTATCTCGTCTGAGCCAACTTGGGACATGGTTTATCTTGCTGACGATGGCAATTCCTTTGCTATCGTCGGCACAGGCACTTCGTATCGAAGAACCATCGCAGGTAGTCTATTCTCTGCCAATTAGGATCATGACCTGCATGCTGGCGGCAATTGTACTCATGCTGATCGTCTTCACTGTGCGTCACTATATCTTTACCTTAGCGCGATTGTTCGGACGACAACGCCAGCCCTATCTCGACATCGAGATGGGAAACTGGCCCGAGATAGTGATCTTCATCGCCGCTCATAACGAAGAGCAGGTCATCGCTGATTCGCTAACAGCTTTGCTGGAAGTCGACTATCCACGTGACAAGCTAATTATCATGCCCGTCAATGATCGTTCGACGGATAACACCCGTCTGATTATTGATCGCATTGCTGATGCTAATCCCGGACGTTTTCATCCTTTTCATCGGATCGATGGCCGTCCCGGAAAGGCTGCTGCACTGAAAGACGCCACTGCCATGGTTGGCGCAGAAATCATCGTCATCTTCGATGCGGACTATTTGCCTGCGCGTGGTCTGATCAAACAACTTGTGGCACCCATGTTCGATCCAGAAGTGGGTGCTGTCATGGGGCGTGTGGTGCCGCTTAATGTCGGTCATAACCTCTTGACTCGCCTGCTTGATCTGGAACGTGCCGGTGGCTATCAAGTAGACCAAGCAGCTCGCATGAACCTTGGGTTGGTACCGCAATATGGTGGCACCGTCGGCGCGGTACGTCGGCGGGCGCTCGAAGAGATTGGCGGTTGGGATATTGAAATGCTTGCAGAAGATACTGATATTACCTTCCGGTTGTTGCGAAATGGCTGGAAGACTGTGTATCAAAATCGTTCGGAATGCTATGAAGAAGTGCCGCAAACGTGGCGCGTTCGCATTGGTCAGATCAGTCGCTGGTCGCGTGGACATAATCAGGTCATGACTAAGAACATCATTAAATTGATATTTAATCGAGAGCTGCTATTGCGTGAGCGTCTGGATGGAGCCATCTTGTTGGGTGTGTTTCTGATGTCACCGATTCTGATCGTTGGCTGGATGCTGGCAGTGGCGATGTTCTTTATTTCTCCCCAACACTGGGTCATCGGCTGGTTGGCGTTCTTTGCGTTGGTCGCTCATAGTGCCCTGGGAAACAATGCCGCATTTTTTGAAATTGCAGCGGCAACTTATCTGGATGGACATCGTAACCGTATTCGTCTGTTACCGCTCTCGATGCTGGGATTTCTTATCAGCATGGTGACCATCTCGAAGGCCGCTTTTTATCAGTTATACGATTTTTTACGTCATAGAGAATTGGTCTGGCACAAGACGGAACGTTTTCGCCGCATGACCATCGCCACTAGCGCAGCCTATGTCGATACGGTTGCGCTAGCGACGGCACCGGGAGTCGAGCAAGAGCCGTTACTTGAGAACGTGACGCAATGAATAATTTCTCTCAACTGGCGTTGTTGCTGACAACAATGTTGTTGGTTTTTCTGCCATTCATTCCGACTTTGTATGAGTGGTTGCAGCCAAGCGACGATGCCGCGCTTCCTATTGATCAGAATGCGACGCATGAATTGCGTCATTTCGCCGATTCCATGCGTAATCTGATTGCGCATCTGCTTGGGCCCGAGCCGACAAGTGATGCATTGCATCACATAGGAAAAACTTTGTTTCACAACGGAACTCAAGTCAACGTATTACATGATAATGATGGCCTCGATATGCTGGCCACTGGAATCGCGCTGCAGGCGGCAGGGAAGCTGGCTCATATTGTGATCTTTGCTGACATAGCCAAGATCGCATCTGGCTGTGAGACGATGGCAGATATTTTTGCCATGCGCGATATTCATGTGGGCCCCAGTGCTCATCTGCGCTCATGTTGTTCCAAGGGTTATATGCGGCTAGCGCAGAACGTACTTATCCATCGCTGGATAGATGCAGAGACGATATCGGCCGGTCGTGACCTTGTCGTACACGGACGTATCACGGCGCTACGTAGCATTAAATTCTCCGATCACAGTCAGTTTGTCCGTGCAGGTGCACCAATCATGTATTTTGGAGAAAAAGATTCCCGCTACGTTTCTGCCGTAGCGGTACCGTTACCGGTTACGAATAATCGGAGATATCTGTTCGATGGCGATACGACGATTTTGGAAGAAATGGTGAATGACGGTGATGTCATCGTAAGAGGCTCGGCCCAAATTGCGATGGAGTGTGTCATCTCTGGCAGCATAAAAGCACACGATTTCTTGCGCTTGCAAGAAAATGTCAGTGTCGCTGGCAGTCTGATTTCAGGTAAAGGAATCGTCATCGGTGCCGGTTGCGCCATCCTCGGTCCATTGATCAGCGAAGACGACATCATCATTGGTCCTAATTCCATCATCGGCAGCGATTTGGTGCCTACCACTGTCATTTGTCGCAGGCTTATCGTGGCGCAAGGTGTAATCATTTATGGTGTGGTGACTACACAAGACAGTGCTCATGTTGTCTTTGAGGAGATTTCATTTGGAATTTAAATTGCTGATCTGCGCTGTGATGTTCGCTCTTCTAGGAAGCATCGCACCAACTGCATCGGCTGCGGCTGATGAAACTTTATTTTCTGATTTTAGTATGTCAGATGGCGCGCTTACCGTATTTTCAAAAGGAGAATATGTCGAGCCCTATTCGGCGATCAAGGCGCTGATCGTGGCTCACCGACTGGGCGTCGATGTAAGTATTCAGGCCGAAAGATTTAGTACTTGGATATTGCCGTTTCAGCAGGCAAATGGTCCATTTCCACGGATTTGCCGCAGTGGTGGAAATCGTTGGCTGGCCTGCGGTCCAAGTGATGCAGATGATTCATTGGCGGTGCTCTGGTGCGCGCTCGGTAGCGAAATTTTACCAACGCATCGTGAGCTCGATGCCAGTTGTGAGCGTGCGCTGGATAACCTGGCTACCTTATGGGATCCGCAGAGACAGACCTTCCGTGCCGTCTTTGGACAAGCTCCTGCTTATTTTGCAGACAACGTCGAAGTGATGGCCTTTTTACAAAGTCTGCGCGCCGATGAAGCCGTGTTCAGGCGCCATATTGATGTGCTGGCTAAATTGCCTTCGTCGGAAATCATGGCGGCTGCATTGCAGCGCAACTATGGCTATAGCCCTGATATCAATCTGGAACCGACCGCGGCAAGCATGCCGGTGACACCTTATGCTTTTTATCCCTATGGCGTAGCGCCACTATATCCCATGATGTATGACGTACGAGTAGGAAAAGCGCGTGAACACGATTGGCGTAAGTGGCGAATGAAATACGGCAAGCAATGGCTGGAGGGAAAGGTGGATCATTTTCCCTGGGGCTTGGCTGCATGGGCAGCATATAAATCGGGTGATAAGAATAGTGCCAAAGCATGGTTGCACAATGCTCAACAATGGAAACAGGCCGGACGTTGGAACATCATAGAGGAGGGAGTATGGCTTGGCTTGAACAAGATGCTGATAGCACCGGTATCGGCAACTTTTGATAAATAGCTTTTCTGAAAAAAACTCTCTATAAAATATTATGAAACTATCTATATCAGGAAATATGCCATGCCGATTACCTGCTCGGATGAAAGGACTTTTTTTCTTAGGTGGAATCGTTTTTTTTTCTTCGGTTTTGGCACAAGAAAATACCAGTAGCGCACCGATGAGTAATTTTCCGACGGAGGTTGCACCGACGGAAAAATCCGCAGTTGAAGCGATGACAGGACTGAATGATTACGACTCCGGTTATGGCACAGGAAAATTTTATTCTCTACGTGGCATCGAGGTAATGGATTTCGGCGTTCTGCAAGCAGAAGCTGTTAGGCAAGCGAGGTTCGGCTTTTCCGGAAACTACGGCGATCTCAGTCTTACGCATACTTTATCTCCAGACTATTACACGATAGTCAGTGCCGGTAGTGGCGAAAGCCTGTTATTTCCTGATTGGCGCGTTGACCTTAGCGGCTATCGAAAATTCGGCGATCAGCGCCAATATGTCGCAGGACTTGGCACCTACTATGCTAAGGGTAACGATCCCGGTCGGTCCGACAAGGGCTTGATTCTTAGCGGTATCTATTACGCTAAGGAGCTAATGTTGGAAGGCGGCCTGCGCGCAAATGTTGCCGACCCCGGTGCGGCGTTCGGTCCCAGCGAATACGTAGCCGCTACGTTTGGAAGTGATGAACAACGGGCAATCATTGTGCGCGCCGAACGCGCTAGAGAAACCTATCAGGTATTGACTACTGGCACGGAGAAAGTGGATTTCATCAGTCATACCGTTAGCATGCAATGGCGCCAGAGGATCACGCGAGATAGTCTGTTGATCATGGGTCTTGGATATTACACAAACCCTAGCTATGCGGGCGCTTCGATAGACATCGGCTGGCGTTGGAGTTTTCGGTAGTACTGACGATCGTTAGTTCTCCATTTACTTGAATACATCACGGCGAGGTCATTTATGTTAGAAAATAAAACAGCCTCTTCTAAAGATCTGGCGGCGTTCGTGGCAGCTGCGGCCGCACATCGATCCGCGATTTTGCGCGCGACGGCACATACAGATCCACGTTTTTTAAATGTCCAAGGCGAGTTGATTCGAATGCATCGTGCGTTGCTACGCATTGATTTCAAAGCGTCACGTCTGCTTTCCATTATCCTCATTCCAGCCATATTGAGTAGCCTCGTCTATCTCGCATGGCCATGGATTGATGCGCTCTGGACATGGGTTATCAATTTTTGGATAGTGCTTCTGGGACCAGATATTTCACTGGCACAGCATGAAGTGGTCATGGGGAAAACATTTTATATACCGTACCCGTTGGTCGATGCAGCGTTGCCGACTTCTCTGCAATGGTGGTGCGGACTGGCAGTGACGGGTGCATTGCTGGCCGGTCCCGCACTGATGCCGCCGAAGATGCTGCCACTGGTTTATATGTTGAGATTTGTCGGCGCTATTCAATTGGCTTCACAGGTGTACTTTTATTTCTGGGCAAATAATTTTCCGCATACGGCAGGCGGATCTGTAGCGTCCATGATGCAAGCTTCATTTGCCCTGATGCTGATTGCGCCGTGGCTATACGCTCTGACGTATAACATTTTTGATTTCAGCCTGGCGCGCAAGCTTGCTTTGCCTTTGATGGCCTTGTGTTATCTAGCCTTGCTGGCACCAGTACAGTTCACTCTGGCAGCGGTACTCATGAAACAATTCTCGCTGCTCTGGCATCCGCTTTTTTATTTACTGGGAACCACGCTCTTGCAGTTCACAATATTGCTGGCATTTTATGCATGGGCAATGAGCTGGAATCGCCGGGAGCTTATGTCTTAGCGATATCCGAAAGCCAAGATGTCCTCAATCGGCCATGTGCTCATGGCCATTTTTAAAATCAGATCTAACCAGAACAAGGAAAGTCATGATTCAGACACCATATCGAAGGTATCAAACTACGGTGAAGCCTCTTCATCTGCAGTTAGTCATTATCGCAGACCAGGAAAGAATGGCTGCAGAGGGTGTTCTTGGATCTGTATCACAGTCCCGATGGGATAGCTGGAGCGAGCAACGAAGTCAGTTACACAGACAGATTGGGATCGCAGCGATTGCGCTCGATAATGAGCTCCAAAAACTGGAGACACTAGGAAAAACGTTGGTTGAAAAGCATTGCTTGAGCAAGGAAGATGGTGAGCGAATCCGCTATTTCCTGGAGTCCGGATGGAGTGAAGATGAGGTTGATTTGGAGATTTTGAAAATCCAGGAAATGATGCGACCATCACGACCACGGGTGTACAGTCTGAAAATCGCTGCGAAGCCCCCGTATTGACGACAGTGCCGGTGCTGCTGCTTTTTGAGAGTCACCGGTGCGCTGCAGAAATACGTCTGTGCAGGAAATCCGGTGTACTTTTCCATCATTTATCTTTGTATTGAGACGTCGTGATCCAGGCGCAAGATAAAATATTCATCATCATAGAACTGGGAGCCGGCATATAGTGCTCGTGGTTCTATGCCATATCTTTCGAATCCGGATGACGTATACAAATTTTTGGCTTTTCTATTGTCCGCATTGACACAAAGATGAATTTGCAGAACACCTTGTGAACGTGCTCGTGATATGACTGTGTTTAACAGATGGCGGCCAATTCCCGTACCGCGATGTACCGGTTCAACAAACAATCCCCAGATACAGGCTTTGTGCCTTGATTGATGCAATTGTTGGCGGCGCAAACCAACCATGCCAAGTAACGCTGGTCCGTTGAATTTGCCAAATAGACATTGGGAGTCGGTAGGTCGGATCGTATTGCAGATTTCCCTTTCCGGGCGCAGAAATTCTTCATCATAGTTGGCTACGAAGCAGGTAGGTGTGTCAATAATTGCCTTAAGCAGCAGACCTTTAAAGATATCGGCATCGTTTTCTGTCATGAGTCGAATCATAAATATTCCTGTGAAGATCCTGTAGTAATTACCTTGATGAAGGTAATTGTTTGCGCGCAATGCAAATTTTTCGGCATCACCAGCATGGCGATCAGCATTTATGCTTTTTATGTACTATCGAAAAATGCCGGCACTTTTCATGCGCCGGCAAATATTGGCGAGAGTCATTGGCGTGACCATGGCATTTTCGTCTTCGCGTGCAATCATCATGTTGTAATGCTGTTCCACATAGCCTGTACATTCCTCATAGCTTTTCATTGACAGTATCTTTTCTCTCAATTCGTGCCGTTTCTGAGGGCTCAGGACTGTCCAATCCGTCAGTTTTCTCTCGTCAATATACGTTCGGGGCGCTTCATTCCTGGATGTTTTATCCATACTCTGAATGCAGCTGACCAGCAGAGAAAAAACTGCAAACAAGAAAAAAGTGGCAAGGATAGGCTTACTCATCATCATCGTCCAGGAGCAAGATTTTCAGGGGCGCGAGTGTGCATGCAATACCTGCTGAAAATAAATAGATTTCTTTTTCAGTTTGCCCTGAATGGCAAACGCTTACTGTGCGCTTCCGCACATTCGAATCGCCTGAATTTTCTTCTATCTACGTTGCTCAGCGCACAGACTCTGACTGTACACAGACGCATGATCCATGTACGCAATTGAGCTAAGGTACATGCCAGATCCGCCTGGCGGGAGAATGAAATGAAAGCATTGATCTACAAAGGGCCGAACGCCAAGGCCATTGAAGAACGGCCCAAGCCAGAGATTGGCGCTCCCGGCGACGCTATTGTAAGAATGTTGAAAACAACGATTTGCGGGACGGATCTCCACATACTAAAAGGCGACGTTGCAAGTTGCCAGCCCGGGCGTATTCTGGGACATGAAGGCGTCGGGGTCATCGATTCTGTAGGAGCGGCTGTAACTGCCTTTCACAAAGATGATCATGTCCTTATTTCTTGTGTCACAGCCTGTGCGAAATGCGAATATTGTCGCCGCGGCATGTATTCACATTGCCTCACGGGCGGTTGGATATTGGGTAACAGTATTGATGGAACCCAGGCAGAATACGTTCGTATACCGCATGCTGATAGCAGTCTCTATCTGATTCCCAGCGGTGCTGATGAAGAAGCTTTAGTCATGCTCAGTGACATATTGCCAACCGGCTTTGAGTGTGGCGTTCTCAACGGCAAGATCACTCCGGGTGCTACTGTTGCGATCGTCGGTGCCGGTCCGATTGGCCTGGCTACTTTGCTGACGGCACAGTTTTACTCGCCGGCGCAGATCATCATGATTGATCTCGACAATAATCGCTTGGCAGTGGCAAAACGCTTCGGTGCGACGGATACGATCAATAGTGGTGACGGCCATGCCAAAGAGGCGTTGATGCGGCTGACAAATAATAGGGGGGTAGATACAGCGATTGAAGCTGTCGGCATTCCTGCCACCTTTGAACTATGCCAGCAAATCATCGCGGCCGGCGGCACCATCGCCAATATCGGTGTACATGGGGTACCGGTAAGCCTGCATCTGGAGCAGCTCTGGGATCGCAATATTTCGATTACTACTCGTCTGGTTGATACCGTCAGCATGCCGGTATTGCTCAAGTCTCTGAGCACCGGGAAGATCGATGCCAGTCAGCTGATTACCCATCATTTCAAGTTTGCGCAGATGCTTGAAGCGTATGACACTTTCGCTCACGCCGCCGAAACCAAATCACTCAAAGTCATCATCGAGGCTGATTGAAGCCGGTAGTTATTTTCCTATGAAGAGGTCCTCCTGTTGCAGAGGCATTTCTTCGCTACACATTAATTTCCATACGAATTTTCAAATCAGCTTCTCTATTTACGTTATTTAACAAGGAATATGTCATGAGCTATCAAAGTGTTAATCCCTACAATGGAAAGACGATGCAATCATTTGAAGAAATCGATGACAAGCAATTGGAAGAAGCAATCGTCAAGGCTAGTGCCTGCTTTGAGATATGGAGAAAAAAGAGCTTCAGTGAACGCGCCACGATAGTGGCCAAAGCTGCCGCCCTTATGGAGGAGCGGATTGAGGAGTTTGCCAAGCCGGTCACCATCGAAATGGGTAAGCTGATTGCCCAGGCACGCGGCGAGGTCAAACTCAGTGCTGATATCATTGCTTATTACGCCACACACGCGGAGACCTTTCTGGCCTCTGAAAAATTGCATCCCAGCTCGGGCGAAGCGGAGATCGAGAACGCGCCTATTGGTGTCTTGCTGGGCATTGAACCCTGGAATTTTCCCTACTATCAACTAGCCCGCTTTGCCGCCCCTAACCTGATGGCTGGCAATGTCGTCATGGTCAAGCATGCTGGCTGTGTGCCGCAGTGCGCGATTGCCTTTGAAAAGCTGTGGCGGGATGCAGGTGCTCCGGAGGGCGCGTACACCAATCTATTAATTTCCTACGATCAGGTCAATCGTGTCATCGATGATCCGCGTATCAAAGGCGTTGCCCTGACTGGCAGTGTGGAAGCAGGCAAGGCGGTTGCAGCACGGGCTGGATTGAATCTGAAGAAGTCCACCATGGAGTTGGGCGGTAGCGATGCCTTTATCGTGCTGGAGGATGCCGATCTCGATAAGACCGTGCAATGGGCGGTGTGGGGCAAGATGAACAATACCGGTCAATGCTGTGTCGCGGCCAAACGTTTTATCGTGGTGGAGGCATTGGCTGATCGCTTTCTCGACAAATTCCAGACTGCGTTGTCGCAACTGAAGCCGGGCGATCCGATGGATGAAACCACCACCATGGGACCATTGTCCACCGAAGCGGCGCTGATAAAACTGCTGGCGCAGGTCAAGCATGCGGTAGCCAAAGGCGCCAAACTGGTCATGGGCGGCAAGCGCATTGATTGTCCCGGGGCATTTATGGAAGCGACTATCCTGAGCGATATCAAGTCTGACAATCCAGCTTTCCGGGAAGAGTTTTTCGGACCGGTTGCGTTGTTTTTCCGGGTCAAGGATGAAGAAGAGGCTATTGCGCTCGCGAATGATTCCGAATTCGGCCTGGGAGGCTCTGTTTTTACCGGAGATGTAGAACGTGGCAAGCGTATTGCAAGTCGCATCGACACGGGGATGGTATTCATTAATCATCCGACCTGGACCAGCCCGGACTTGCCGTTTGGCGGTGTCAAGAACTCGGGTTATGGACGTGAACTTTCCAGTATGGGAATTCAGGAATTCGTCAATAAAAAACTGGTCCGGGTAGCTTCCATTGACGCTGCGGCATAGGTATGAGTATGTACGTTACCATTGCCGTCCTGAAGGAAACGCAAGCCCGTGAACGACGTGTTGCACTAGTACCGTCAGTGGCAGCCAAGTTGATCAAACTCGGCGCCAGGTTGCATATGCAGCCTGGCGCCGGCACTACCGCTCAGCTCGACGACAGTGCTTATCAGGATGTTGTTTTTAATGCAAATCGCCGCCAGTTAGTCAGCCAGGCCGATGTCGTTCTGGCAGTGCAGCCGCCGACGCTAGAAATCATTGATGCGATGTCTGACGGCGCAATTCTGATTTCTTTTATCTATGTTGAAAAGTCACCAGAACTCGTACAGCGTTTGCTGAATAAAAAAATCACCTGCTTTGCCATGGAGCGCATTCCACGTATTACCCGTGCCCAGTCGATGGATGCGTTATCGAGCCAGGCAGCGCTGGCGGGTTACTACGCGGTGCAACTTGGCGCCACGCAGTTGCTAAAGATTCTCCCAAAAATCACGACGGCAGCCGGTGCTGTCGGACCTGCCAGAGTATTGATCATGGGCCTCGGGGTGGCTGGTCTCGAAGCGATTGCAACGGCACATCGCTTAGGTGCTGTGGTGGAAGCTTACGACGTCCGCCCAGAAACGCAGGAACAGGCATTGTCTCTCGGTGCCAGCTTTATTGACACGGGCGTTGATGCCCGAGGCCAAGGTGGCTACGCGCGCGCGCTTAACGATGCCGAAAAGGTTCAAGTCAATGGGATATTGAGCCGCCACATACAACAAGCCGATCTGATCATTACTACAGCGGCTGTTCCCGGCAAACCGTCTCCCAAACTGATCAGCCACGAGCAAGTAAAGACCATGAAATCTGGTGCCGTGATTATCGACCTCTCTGCTGAAGGTGGCGGTAATTGCGTGGATACTTTGCCCGGCGAAACCATCAAGATTGGCGACGTTACTATTGTCGCTCCTCTCAATGTTGCCTCTCTGCTCAGTCGCGATGCCAGCGATCTCTATTCTAAGAATCTATACAACCTGCTGACGCTGATACTAAAAGACAATGTCATTAGCATTGACTGGAAAGACGAAGTGCTTGCCAAAACCGTGCTCACTCACGCTGGCATTCTCAAGAACGGCGTCACTCTCCACAGCGATGCGCCAGGCGAACAAGCCGCATTGGCGCTGCAGAATACACGTACATGATCGGGAGTAAAAAATGATGTTTGATATCAGTATTTCTGGCTTTGTCGCTTTGTACATCTTTATGCTGGCCGGATTTTCAGGCTGGGTTGTGATCGGTCGCGTTCCTGCCATTTTGCATACGCCACTAATGTCAGGTTCGAACTTCGTCCATGGCATCGTCGTGGTCGGTGGTTTGAGCGTTTTACTCAATGCCAGCAGCGTAGAGGAGCAGGTGATCGGCTTCTTTGCGGTTTTGCTGGGTGCGGGTAATGCCGCCGGTGGCTATGCCGTTACGGTCCGCATGCTCGCTATGTTCCGGCCTAGCACCGATAAGGTGGCACATGTCAAGTCGGGACATGCACGGCGTACCAGGGCGGGCAGTAAAAAAATCGCGCCACATCATCCTACCGAGGAATCGTGATGCTCAATAGTTTGGCGCAGTTGGTGATCGCCATGATTTATCTGATAGCGGCTTTTTTTCTGATGTACGGCCTCAAACGGATGTCCTCCCCGGTGACGGCATCTTCGGGAATCTATGTGGCAGGTGTAGGGATGTTGGGTGCTGTCATCGTCAGTTTTTTTTATATTGTCGACGTCAGGGCCAGTGCGCACGTTTATTTGCCGCTCAATATTGGCCTGGCGGTCGCGGCACTGGCAATCGGCGGCGGCGCAGCATGGTGGAGTGGCAAGCGTGTGGCGATGACGGCCATGCCGCAGATGGTGGCACTTTATAACGGCATGGGCGGCGGCGCAGCCGCTGCTATTGCTGCGATGGAGTTATTGAGGAGCCAGGCCAGAGGCAGTGTGGCACTGATTATTACCTTGCTTGGTGCGCTGATCGGTGCAGTGTCGCTATCTGGATCACTGATTGCTTGGGCCAAACTGGATGGACTGATCAAACAGCCGTTGAGATTTTTAGGGCAACAAATATTCAATGCCTTGATCATGCTGGCAACGTTGCTGTTGGGTGCTTATCTGGTTTTTCTTGTGCAAGCAGGGGACGCGCCGCAGTTGTTTTCACAGCGGGAGTTGATTTATCTGTTCTTTGCTTTTGCGTTGCTGTTTGGTGTACTGATGACTTTGCCAATTGGCGGTGCCGATATGCCGGTGGTCATCTCGATCTACAACGCCTTTACCGGACTAGCGGTTGGGCTGGAGGGCTTGGTTCTGCAAAATCCGGCGTTAATGATTGCTGGCATGGTGGTCGGCGCTGCCGGTTTGTTGCTTACCTTGTTGATGGCTAAGGCCATGAATCGCTCGGTCATGAATGTGCTGTTTACCAACTTCGGTGTCATTGCCAAGCTTAAATCAGGTGCTCCGCAAGGTGAGCTCAAGCCGGTGGAGGCTGGTGACGCGGGTATCTTCATGCGCTATGCCGCGAGCGTCATTATTGTGCCCGGCTATGGTCTGGCGGTCGCTCATGGACAGCAGAAGCTCTATGAGTTGGTCAAATTGTTGCAGACGGCCGGCGTGACGGTGAAATTTGCGGTACATCCCGTGGCCGGACGCATGCCGGGGCAGATGGATGTATTGCTGGCTGAAGCCAATGTGCCCTATGACAATATTTTCCAACTGGAAGATATCAACGACGAGTTCAGTCACACCGACGTCGTTCTGGTCATTGGTGCCAATGATGTTGTCAACCCCGCTGCGCGCACTGACAAAGCGTCGCCAATTTTTGGCATGCCTATTCTCAATGCCGATCAAGCCAAGAAAATCTATGTCGTCAAACGCGGTGAAGGCCGGGGCTATGCCGGCATCGTCAACCCTCTGTTCTACCGTGATAACTGCGACATGGTCTATGGCGATGCGCAGGCGGTGCTGATCAAGATGATTGAAGCGGTCAGAGGACTAGGCGCTGCCGCTGCTTAGCGTCTGCTCCTGAGTCGGTCTGGACGGCGATCGTAACAAGGAATCACATTGTGACTGCTCTAGAAAGGGAAATTTGACATGACATTGAAAATGCGCGCCGCAGTGGTTGAACAGTTCGGCAAACCTCTGGTGCTGCGGGAGTGGGATATTCCCACCCCGGCGGCAGGACAAATTGTAGTGAAGACGGAAGCCTGCGGTGTTTGTCACACTGATCTCCATGCTGCCAATGGCGATTGGCCATTAAAACCTATGCTGCCTTTCATCCCCGGTCATGAGGGCATTGGTATTGTTGTCGCAGTCGGTGCCGGCGTGACGCGGGTCAAAGAGGGGGATCGGGTTGGTGTGCCCTGGCTTTTCTCTGCCTGCGGCCATTGCGAGTATTGCCTGCAAGCCTGGGAGACCGTCTGCGCCGACGCCAAATTTGGTGGTTACACCATGAATGGTGGATTTGCCGAGTATATTCTGGCCGATCCAGACTATGTTGCGCATATCCCGGCCGGCTTGTCTCCCCAGCAAGCTGCACCCATCATCTGCGCCGGTATTACCACCTATAAAGGCATCAAGGAGGCGCAGGTGCGCCCGGGCGAATGGATTGCCATTTCTGGTGCCGGCGGTTTGGGCCATCTTGCCGTGCAATACGCCAAGGTCATGGGACTGAATGTCTGCGCAATCGATATCGACGACGGCAAACTTGAGCACGCTAAACGCCTAGGGGCGGATGTGATCATTAATGCCCTGCGATCTGATCCGGTCGAAATGCTGAAGAAAGAAACCGGTGGTGGTGCCCATGGTGTTCTGATCACCGCCCCCTCGCTGCAAGCATTCAAACAAGGTGTTGCGATGACTCGCAAGCTAGGTACCTGCGTTCTGGTCGGCTTGCCGCCAGGCGAATTTCCGCTGCCTCTATTCGATGTCGTAGCCAATTGCATCACCATTCGCGGTTCTTTTGTCGGTACGCGTCAGGATATGGCGGAGGCGCTTGCATTTGCTGCCAATGGCAAGGTCAAGGCAGATATCGAACTGCAACCCTTATCGGCAATCAATCGGATATTTGAGCGACTCGGGCGAGGTGAAGTTGCCTCGCGTGTTGTCATTGACTTTGCATAAGTCTGACGCTTTTTACGCGAACCTTGACGCCATATTTTGGCGCAATATAGTCGCCCATCACATTGGGAGCTTTATCATGAGCAAGCTGATAGGTATTGATCTTGGCACTACGAATTCTTGTGTCGCCATCATGGAAAATGGTGTGCCAAAAGTGATCGAGAATGCCGAAGGACTGCGTACCACGCCATCCGTCATCGCATATCAGGCTGACGGAGAGATTCTGGTCGGCGCACCAGCCAAACGGCAGGCTGTGACCAATCCGAAAAATACCTTGTTCGCTGTCAAGCGTCTGATCGGCCGCAAGTTCGATGAGAAGGAAGTACAAAAGGATATTGGCTTGATGCCGTTTCAGATCGTCAAAGGTGATAACGGCGACGCCTGGATCAATGTGCGGGACAAAAAACTGGCGCCGCCGCAAATCTCGGCGGAAGTGTTGCGCAAGATGAAAAAGACAGCAGAAAGCTATCTTGGTGAGGACGTCACCGAAGCGGTGATTACTGTACCGGCCTATTTTAATGATGCACAGCGTCAGGCCACCAAAGATGCAGGTCGTATTGCCGGACTCGATGTCAAGCGCATTATCAATGAACCTACTGCCGCCGCACTAGCATTTGGTCTGGACAAGGTACACGATGGCGATCGCAAAATTGCCGTCTATGACCTTGGTGGCGGCACCTTTGACATCTCTATCATTGAAATCGCCTCGCTGGCGGGCGAGAAACAGTTTGAAGTACTGTCGACCAATGGCGATACCTTTCTCGGTGGTGAAGATTTCGATCAACGCATCATCGATTACATCATCGAAGATTTCCGGAAAATCAACGGTATCGATCTGAAGAAGGACCCAATTGCTCTGCAGCGCATAAAAGCGGCGGCAGAACGGGCCAAGATCGAGTTGTCATCTACGTTGCAGACCGACATCAATGAGCCGTATATCGCTATGGCAGGCGGTGTGCCGATTCATCTGAACATGACCATCACGCGTGCCAAGTTGGAGTCGCTAGTGGAAGAACTGATCAAGGCCACGATTACCCCTTGCCATATTGCAATCAAGGATGCCGGGATAGCGGTGACGGATATCGATGACATCATTCTGGTTGGCGGTATGACCAGGATGCCGGGAGTGCAACAACGGGTCAAAGAGTTTTTCGGCAAGGAACCGCGCAAGGACGTCAATCCCGATGAGGCCGTGGCAGTGGGTGCGGCCATTCAAGGCGCTGTATTGTCAGGGGACAGAAAAGACTTGTTATTGTTAGATGTGACACCGTTGTCGCTGGGGATTGAGATTATGGGCGGCGTGATGAATAAAATGATTCAAAAGAATTCCACCATACCGACCAAATTCAGCCAGATATTTTCTACCGCTGACGATAATCAGGCCGCAGTCACGATCAAGGTCTTTCAGGGCGAGCGAGAAATTGCATCAGGCAATAAAGAATTGGGAGAATTCAATCTTGAAGGAATTCTTCCTGCCGTGCGCGGTACACCACAGATAGAAGTGACTTTCGACATTGATGCCAATGGCATCCTGCATGTCGCTGCCAGAGATAAGGCGACCGGCAAGGAGAACAAGATCACCATCAAGGCCAACTCAGGCCTGACCGAAGCAGAAATTCGCAAGATGATCAACGATGGTGAGATCAATGCCGAAGCTGACAAAGTGATCAAGAGCCTGAGCGAGGCACGCAATCGCGCGGATGCGCTGATCTATTCCAGCCGCAAGACGCTGGCAGAACAGGGGGGGCAATTGGATGCAGCCGAAGCTGAAAAAATCGAAACGATGATCGTTCAGCTGGAATCTGCGGTTCGCGATGGCGACAAGAAAGTGATTGATGCCGGCATTGATAGCGTCGCCCGTGCTGTCAAGCAATTCTCCGATCAGATTCACAGTAGTGCAGAAACAGCGAATACACAAAGCGCGCAGCAGCACCATCAAAAACAAGAGCGCAATGCTGAAAAGGGCCATGATGACGCAGTTGACGCGGATTTTAAAGAGGTCACGAAATAAATTTTCTGATCATTGCGGTGATGCGGTACTGAGCGCCGCATCCATGCGTGCGATGGCCTCACTATCTGGTCAGGCTTTGGTATGAAATTCAAAGACTATTATCAAGCGATGGGCCTGAAACGTGATGCGTCGCCACAGGAAATAAAACAGGCTTATCGCAAGCTGGCGCGTCAATATCACCCTGATATTTCAAAAGATCCGCAAGGCAGTGAAAAATTTCAGGAGGTAGGAGAAGCTTACGCGGTGCTCAAGGATCCGAAAAAACGTCAGGCCTATGATCAGTTGGGGCAACGACGTGCGGGTGAGAAATTCACGCCGGAAGCCGAATGGCAGCAGCAATTTGATGACGATCATCATCGTGGTCAGCCGGGTTTTGACAAGATGGATTTATCGGATTTTTTTGCCACATTCAGCCCCCGTCACGGAGCTGGTCCTGCGCGCCGCAGGGCGGTAACGCCCGGACAGGACTATGAACTGCCGTTGGCCATTTCGCTTGAGCAAATCTATGCAGGCGCAGAAATAGACATGAGCGCCGAGCTGCCTGAACTGGATCAGAGCAATCTACGCCATCAGACGCTACGGACATTTCGCATCACCGTTCCAGTAAGCGCTGCCGATGGAACGCGTCTGCGTTTGAGTGGTAAAGGCGCCAAGAGTGTCAATGGCGGTCGTGCCGGGGATCTGTATGTCGTGTTGGCCTTGCAGCACCATCGACTTTATCGCGTCCTGGGGAGAGATATCTACCTGGATTTGCCCTTGACACCATGGGAAGTCGCATTGGGTGCAACAGTAAAAATTCCTACACCGGGCGGAACAGTTGAACTCACCATCAAGCCTGGCACTGTGGGTGGACAACATCTGCGTCTGGCTAAACGCGGCTTGAAAGCTGCCGATGGCAGCGTTGGTGTCCTCTATGCCGTAGTCAATATCGTCTTGCCTGAGGAACTCACGGCAACCGAGCGCAAGTTGTTGAGCAAGCTGGCCGAGGCTTCCACATTTCATCCTCGTCAGCATTTTCTTGTGTGAATCAAGGCAGTACGCGTTGATTGTGCGTCATCGCACAGACGCTGTCATTGCAAAAGAATAATGTATGTAGGTGCAGGATTTCTGCATACCTGCTTCAGTATGAAAGTCGATATGGTTTTTCATGATCGATTGCATAAAAGGAAACAATGAAAAAATTCTTGTTAATGACCGTATTGGCCGGTACTGGCATATTTGCTACAGTCAGCGGTGCTTCAGCACAGGTTGCCGGTTCCAGCACCACGGTCGACGTCTCTATCTTGGAGTCGAGTCAGGTGGCATCAGGCTGGAGTGCCAAGAGGACCATTCTCGGCGCCATCATTTATAACGATGCCGGTGAAAAAATCGGCAAGGTAAAAGATCTGATTGTTGCGACAAACAGACAAGTGTCTTACATCATCATCACCGCTGGCGGTTTTGTCGGCATTGGATCGCATGACGTAGCGATACCTGTGACGCAGTTACAGAATCAGGATGGCAGACTGGTGATGGCGGGTGCAACGAAAGACATTGTGAAGGCCATGCCGCATTTTGAATATGCTAACAGCACTGGCAGACGAGATGGCTTTATTGCCAGTACCGAGCTCGACTTGAGTAAGGCCAGGGATGCTATTGCCATTTTGCAAAAGCAAGCAGATTCAGAAACTGATGCGACGAAGAGCGCGTTGGAATTGAAGATAAATGCATCACAACTTGAACTCAAATCAACCGAGTCCAGATTGACTGAAATGAAAAATGCCGCAGCCAATCGCTGGAAAGAATTCGAAGCAGGCGTCAGCAGTGCCAATCGGCGACTGCAAAAGTCCCTGGCGTAGGCCTTAGCCTGGATGCGGCAGACGGTGTGTCATGGAATTGTGCATGGAAATATAGCTGCAAGTGTCTGATCGACATTCAGCGTGCCGGAGCGCCTATGGCCATTGAGATGAAAAAAATAAATCAGTTGCTGTTGACTCCAGCCGAAATGGCCCAGGTAGACCGGGCCAGCATGGCTGCCGGAGTTGCCGGAATCGATCTGATGGAAGCGGCTGGCAGGGCTGTTTCAGATGCGGTCCGGCAGCATTGGACAAGACGCCCTGTGGTCGTGCTGTGCGGCCCAGGTAACAATGGCGGCGACGGCTTTGTAGCTGCCCGCCATCTGCTTGAATCAGGATGGCCTGTGCGTCTGGCCTTGTTGGTGCCGCGCGCTGCCTTGAAAGGCGATGCTGCAGTGAATGCAGCACGCTGGTGCGGTGATGTGGAAGCATTTGAACCAGGCATACTTGAGCACGCCGACATCGTGATTGATGCCATTTTTGGTGCCGGGTTGTCTCATGCGATCAACGGCGCTGCGTTGACGATGATTGAAGCAATGGCTACACGCCGGATCGCCATTTGTGCCATAGACATACCCAGCGGAGTTGATGGTGCGACCGGTGCGGTACTGGGCGCAGCAGCAGCAGCAGTTGTTACGGTCACGTTTTTCCGTAAAAAAAATGGACATGTTCTATTTCCCGGCCGGTCTCTTTGCGGGAAAATATTGCTGGTCGATATTGGTACTCCCGAGAGTGCGCTTAACAATGTCGTTGCCAAGACATGGGAAAACGCGCCGCTACTTTGGCAAGACGCTTATCCGTGGCCGCAAGTCGATGGTCATAAATATTTGCGTGGACATGCCCTGGTGTTCGGTGGTGAGAGCATCACCGGCGCCAGCCGTTTGACCGCTGCTGCTGCGACGCGTGTAGGTGCTGGCGTGGTCACGCTGGCGGCACCTGAGAAGGCTTGGTTGATTTACAGCGTGGCACTGCTCGGCATCATCGTCAAAGCGATTCGTTCTGATGCACAGACCGATGATTTCGCCGAGTTACTCATGGATGTGCGCCGTAACGCGATTGCCATCGGGCCCGGCGCCGGAGTCGGAGATAACACCCGACGTGCAGTACTGGCGGCATTGGCCACAGGACGGCCGACTGTACTGGATGCCGATGCGCTGACTTCGTTTTCTGATGATCCGATGCGTTTGTTTCGTGCCATCAAGGGGCCGTGTGTCATGACGCCGCACGAGGGAGAATTCAAACGACTGTTCGATTTTTCCGGCGACAAAATTACGCGTGCACGTCGTGCCGCCAAGTTGAGTGGCGCAACGATCCTGCTCAAAGGTGGCGATACGGTAATCGCTGAACCCATGGGGCATGCCTATGTCAATACCAATGCGCCGGCCAGTCTTGCCACAGCAGGATCGGGAGATGTCTTGACCGGTCTTGTACTCGGTTTGTTGGCGCAGGGATTATGCCCGTTTCGAGCCGCCGCCGCCGCCGCGTGGCTGCATGGGACAGTGGCGGCAGCCTTTGGGCCGGGCTTGGTTGCGGAAGACTTGCACAACGGACTACCGGCGGTTTTGTTGCTGCTTTGGCAGCAACGCCAGATGTCTTATAGCAGCTTGTCAGCGGCATATCAATTGCCTGAGTCTTAGTAAAGGAGTTGCATGCATGTCATGGTTTCGCCGATGCCCAATCATGCTCGGACCGCACATGCGGAAGTGCTGATCTTATTCATCAAGCCAGAGACTGCTACGGTATTTAAGGAGACGGCACAGCGTTGTTTTGGCCACAAAGAGAGCGTAAAAATATCCAGTCTTTGAATCACGCCGAAAGTTTCATTGATATCGAGAGCCAGAGTGCGTTTTCGCACAGACGCTTGCGTTCATCTGACAGATTCTGAGTTCTTATTCATGCAGTTTCAGATCACTTTCAAGGAAGCATCATGCAAATAGAAACATTCCCCACATATATCTTCAATACTCATGTTGAGGCAGAAGAAGCGATCCGTTCGTTAAGTCGATCAGGATTTGATATGAAAAAATTATCCTTGATCGGTAAGGGATATCACAGCGAGGAGCATCCTGTGGGTTTTTATACTACGGGTGAAAAAATCAAGACGTGGGGTAAAAACGGTGCTTTTTGGGGCGGCATCTGGGGATTGTTGATTGCACCTGCCGTATTTCTTATTCCTGGCTTAGGATTGCTGGCCATGGCCGGACCGATCGTGCCGACTTTGGTGGGCGGCCTTGAAGGTGCTGTTCTGGTTGGCGGATTTTCTGCCTTGGGAGCCGCGCTCACGCGAATCGGTATCAGCAAAAATCAGGTGATCAAATACGAGAGTGCGCTGAAAGTGGACAAGTATCTGTTGGTGGTTCATGGCGATGCCGCGGACATTGCCAAAGTCAGTGCAGTCATCGGCATAGCTGAAGTACAAGAAGTGACATAACAGACATCGCTGCACATTGTCTGAAAAATGACTGGATGGCTACCATGAAGGCAGAAAATATTTTCATCTTGCCCCGGGGCGAAGCAGCCAATGCTGGATGCTTAATGTCGCATGAAGCCGTAGTCAGGGGAAGTACTGACCCGAGGCCCAGCAGTGCCGGATTCGTTTTCCTGTTGTTGGCTTATCGTGCCTCCGGGGGGATGTTGAACGGCGAAGACCTCGGACAAATTTTGACTGCATATCCGCAACCTGACGACGCCAGTATGGCGGAGCTCATTGCGACACGTACACTATTTTTTTTTACCTGGCGAGGTGTGGTCTGGGTGCCGATGTTTCAGTTTGAATTACGCGATCTGACCATCAGGGCGGAATGTCGCCCCATTTTTTCGGAACTTGAAAAATCATTTGATGATTGGGGGGCGGCAAGTTGGCTGGTGCAACCTAATTTTTGCCTAGACGAAAGAAGGCCGATAGACCTTCTGGAGTCGAACTTTCATGCTGTGCTCGATGCAGCCGCAAGTGCTAAGTACCGCGCTACCAGAATGCCGGTTTCTTAAGCGCTTTACGCAAGGCGAGAGAAGATTCTGTAACACTATTTTGGATGTGACTATCGAGCCAGTCCAATGCAGCAGCTTTGGATTGCGCCGATACTGAGTCGGCAAGGATGGCTTGCATTCCTACCCGATAGTCGTTACCTTTTCCTAAGGCGTCTTGTGCTTTACACCAAGGCTTTAAGTATTGGCTTACCTGTCGACGACCAAACATCGACGCAACAAATTCACTAAGATAACGCAGGCGCTTAATGCGCTTTCTCACCTGATGCTGACGCGTTGCGCTGAGCTCGGGAAATTGTTGGATCTGCATGCTCAGTTGCTTGTGAAGTTTGTCCAGTATTCGACTCAGTTTTTGTTTGAGCGCTTTGTGCGAATATTTCTGGTGTTGCGCTGCTGCCAGCGCAATATCGCAGTAACTAAGTATTTCCAGCACGGCTCGTTGAAATGGTACGGCTGTGACGACAGCACGGGCAGTGCGCTCTTTCGGAATTTCGGCGACGGTCCATGCATAATTGATGCCAGCCAAGTGCATATCATGCAGGATCGTCGGCATGATCATTTCATCGTCGCGATCTTGACCCAGCGTTTGAAAGGCTTCTGCAAAGATCGGCTCCCACGTGCGGTTGATATTCACGCCGAAATTATTCAATTCGCACAAGGCGATACGTATCCGCCGTAAACCTATGCGCAGTTGGTGTGAAAATTGCTGATCGGTGGCACCGGCCGCAATTTCGCTCATGTTGCCGATGATTTGTTGTAGGCAGTTTTGCAGTGTGAGGCGCAAGAAATGCAGCTTTCCTTCGCGTCCATGAATCTTTCGAGTGACAGCGGTGACAGCAACGCCGTTGATGCGGTCATGGATCAGATTTTCGCCGCGGCTGGACTTCGATGCGCTGCTAATCCATAGCCCTGTCCGAGTCGCCCATAGTTCGGCAAGCGCAAACAGATCCGCAATGGCGCCGGCTTTCAGTTGCAGTTCCAACTCACAAACAAGTAACGTTTGGTCTGCGTGGCGAATTGTCCCTGTATCAAAGACCAGTTCGATCCGGCTGTCGCCGCTATAGGCAGTGCGGGTTCGCCGCAAAACGTCGATGCGAAATCGTTCGATTAGAGCGCCCCTCAGGTCTTCTCTCTCAATAGGCTGCAATGCCTGCGCAATCAAGGGGAAAATCGACGCGCCACGATGTCGTTCAAGGCTCAATGTCGGAATTCCGGCGCGACCAGGTGAGACACCAGGTGAGACGAGTCGAACATTATGCTCAAGACGGCGCAATGGATCCTGTGTTTCTGCCTTTGTGGTTTGTATCCAGTCGGGTCCTTCCTTGCGTAGGCACAAGCTCACACCATGGCTTGCCAGTTTTCCATCGCTCGTGTCGTAGTAAATTTCGAGCATTCTTTGTGAGCAGAAATCACCGCCACGTAAGGCTTTTAAAAGAGCACTGCGTTTTTCGGGTGGAACGCCGAATTTCAATTCGACTTCTTTCAGAGTTAAGGAAACTCTGCATAAGTAAACGCATGAGAGTCTTACTGCGTTAAAGAAGGCATACAAACCAGATCTGGATGAAGGCAATGAAACAAAGGACATTCGCAGAAGGTAGTTTTGAGCCGTATCGC
>Ga0302155_10000426_pt1 | contig 33962 bp, 23 predicted proteins | sample I_Bog_N3_1_FD_193508 | JGI IMG/M metagenome (GOLD analysis project Ga0302155, IMG submission 193508) | Peat permafrost microbial communities from Stordalen Mire near Abisko, Sweden - I_Bog_N3_1 | ecosystem: Environmental > Terrestrial > Soil > Wetlands > Peat | place: Sweden: Abisko, Stordalen...
TGCCCGCCGAGCACAAGGCGCTGCTGGGGGTGCGCGAAGGTCAGTTGCGGTTATCGATAGGGGTCGAGGACATCGACGATATTCTGGCCGATTTGGAACAGGCGTTGGCGGTTTAAGCCGTTATCTCCGACCACAGGTCACGCCACGTGGGGTTATTGTGCTCAATGAGTGCCAACTTACGTGCGCGTGACCATTTTTTGAGTTGTTTCTCGCGGGCAATGGCAGTAAGCATTTGCGAGCGGAGTTCGAAGTAAACCAGCAGATGAACGTTGTACTTCTGGGTAAAGCCGGGGACCAGGTCATTACGGTGTTGCCATACGCGTTGAATCAAATCGCCGGTGACGCCAATGTAGAGTGTGCCATTGCGCTGACTGGCCAAGATGTAAACCGCGGGTTGTTTCATGAAGAGTCTCCTTTCCCGTCATTCTCGCCGCAGGCGGGAATCCAGCGAACTCGCGGCGGCGCCAGCGAAAGGCCTGGGTCCCCGCCATTCGGCGAGGACGACAAGCCCAACCACTCCCGTCATTCTCGCCGCAGGCGGGAATTCAGCGAACTCGCGGCAGGGCCAGCGAAAGGCCTGGGTCCCCGCCGTTCGGCGAGGACGACAAGCCCGGCCCCGATTATTTTCGCGATCGGCGATTGCGCGCGTGGTACAGCCCGAGCGCGCGCAGCGCGATGCCGATGCCGGAGACGCCGAGGACGACCGCCAGTGGCGCCGCCACCAGGTAGGGGAAGAAGCCGATCAATAGCGCAACAGCCAGAAGCGCCAGCCCGATCGAAAGAAAGGCGCTGGCCTCGCTGTTTTCCACCGGCCGGGTGCCGCGCACCACCGCGCCGAGTGCGTCACTGATGCGCGCGGCCTGGCGCGCGGCGGCGGCGGCGCGGCGCGCGGTGGAACTGGGGTGTATCAAGTCGCGCGCGCTTTGCGCCAAGTCGACGTCGCGCGGGTGCGACAGCACCGGCCGGCGTCTTTGTCCCTGCAACACCACTTCGGTGGCTTGTTCCAGATCCTGGATAAACTTCAATTCCATGGCGGTGGCAATCTGCTCGTCCTCGATCGAGACATCGATTTCACGATTCGCCAACCAGCTGGAGAGGTTGAGGTTGCTGGAACCAATGCGCGCCCAGCGGCCATCGGCCACCGCCGTCTTGGCGTGGATCATCGGGCCATTCCACTCGAACACGCGCACGCCCGATTCAAGCAATGGGCGGTAAAGCGTGCGCGATACCGTGGCGATCCAGCCAATATCGCTGGAGCGCGGCACCAACAGACGCACATCGACACCGTCTTGCGCCGCTTGCTTGAGCGCCGCCAGATACAGGCTGGTGCCCATAAAATAGGCATCGGTCAGCCACAGGCTGTGGCGCGCAAAGCTGGCGATCAATAAATCGAGACGCATCATGTGGGCGGTGGCTGGGGTGGTGGCGATCAAGCGCAGGGCGACATTGCCGTGCGCCATGGTACTGGCGGCGGGTGTATTCGCCATGGCCGCGCCACAGCTGTGCCAACTGTCGTAAAAGGCACTGACCGCTTGTTGTACCACCGGACCGGTCAGGCGCACGCCAGTATCGCGCCATGGCGCTTGATGCTGCTTGTGGTTGCCCTCCCAGCGTGAGCTGATGCACAGGCCGGAGATAAACGCCTGTGCCTGATCGACGACAATCAGTTTGCGGTGGTTGCGGCCTAGCATACTGGCGCTACGCATCAGGTTGAGCGGATTGAATGCGCGCAGCTGCCCCCCCGCCAGGCGCAGTGGCTTGAAAAAGCCCGTCAGATGCGCGCGCCAGCTGCCAAAGGCGTCATACAGCAGAAACACCTGGACCCCGGCGCGCGCGCGCGCGATCAATAGATCAAGAATTTCTTGGCCAAACGGATCGTCGGCAAATAAATACATTTCGATCATCACCGAAACGCGGGCGCTCGCGATCGCCTGGCGCCAGGCGGGGAAATTCTGGGTGCTGTCGAATAGCAGTTCAACACTATTGCCCGTGAGCAATGGCGCCCCCGCCGAGCGCGCAAACGCTTGATCGGAGAGTGGGCGCGCTGGCGAGGGCGCGGCGTCGGGGAGGTGAGCTTGTGTCATGATGGATACATGTTGTCGAACAATATACTGAATTTAAACCTCAGTAATCATTCTTCAGTATATAGGCACATGATGAACAAGGGGTTTTATGCCAAAAGCTTCACTTGAAACGATGGGTGAATTGTGGCAAAAAAAGCCGGTTCATCCCGGATAAAATGCAAAAAACCGTGTTTAGCTAAATGATTTTAAACAATTAATGCACTGCACTAATAATGGGTTGCGGGTGCACCCCCTTGCCCTTAGAATCATTGCATTGGTATTTATTATAACTAGGCAATCACCATGGACAGACAGCGCAGGCTACAAGGAACCTTATACCAGCCGGATTTCGAACAGGATAGTTGCGGCTTTGGCCTGATTACCCAGCTCGACGATAAACCGAGTCACTGGATCGTTAAGACCGCGATCGCCTCTCTGGCCAAACTGACACACCGTGGCGCGGTGGCGGCGGATGGCAAATCAGGCGATGGTTGTGGCCTGCTGTTCAAGAAACCCGATGGCTTTTTACGCGAAGTGGCCGCGGCCGAGGGGATTGCGCTCAAGGCAGTGTACGCCGCTGGTTTGGTATTCCACCATCCAGAACCCGCCGCCGCGAGCGCCAGCATGGCGCGCTTGACCAGCGCGCTGGAAGCCCAGGCGCTGGAAGTTGCCGGCGTGCGCCGCGTACCGACCGATGCTTCGGCCTGTGGCGAATATGCGCTGAAGAACTTGCCAACCATCGCGCAGATTTTCGTCAACTGTCCGTTTGGTATGGATGAGCCGACCTTTCAGCGCCGTCTGTATATGGCGCGCCGTCAGGCCGAGAAAGCCAACCAGGGGGTGGACGAGCATTTTTACCTGCCGTCGCTGTCGCCGCATACCCTGCTGTATAAGGGCCTGGTCACGCCGGATAACCTGCCGCGTTTCTTTCTCGACCTGCAGGACGAACGTTTCGAATCCAGCCTGGCGGTGTTCCACCAACGCTTCTCGACCAATACCTGGCCGCAGTGGAAGCTGGCGCAGCCGTTCCGCTTTTTGGCGCACAACGGTGAAATCAACACCGTGCAGGGCAACCGCAACTGGGCGCGCGCGCGCGAACGCATCATGTCTTCGCCGCATCTGGATATGGAGCTGGTGCGCCCGATGGTGCAGACCGATGGCTCGGATTCGATGAGCCTGGACAATATGCTGGAAGCGCTGTTGATGGGCGGCATCGGCCTGTTCCGCGCGCTGCGCCTGTTGGTGCCGCCAGCCTGGCAAAACGGTGACAGCACCGACAAGGACCTGCGCGCGTTCTACGAATTCAACTCGATGCACATGGAGCCGTGGGACGGCCCGGCCGGGATTGTGCTGACCGACGGGCGTTACGCCGCCTGTATTCTGGATCGCAATGGCCTGCGCCCGGCGCGCTGGGTACTGACGCGCGACAATATTCTGACCATTGCCTCCGAAGTTGGGGTTTGGGATTATCAACCTGAAGATGTGGTGAAGAAGGGCCGGGTTAAGCCGGGTCAATTGTTTGCCGCCGACCTGGTCAGCGGCGAACTGATGCTGCCGGAAGAGATCGACGCGCTGCTGAAAAGCGCCAAGCCGTATCGCCAGTGGATCAAGGACAACGCCAAGTACCTGGAGTTGTCGATCGACGACGACTCGACGTTGGAACCGATGCAGCCGCAAGAGCTGGCGATTTTCCAAAAACTGTTCAATGTCAGCCGCGAAGAGCGCGAGCAGATTTTGCGCGTGATGGCGGAAAACGCTCAGGAGCCGGTGGGTTCGATGGGTGACGACACGCCGATGGCGGTGCTGTCGCGTCAGGTGCGTTCCCCGTTTGATTATCTGCGCCAACAGTTTGCCCAAGTGACCAACCCGCCGATCGACCCGATTCGCGAAGCGGTGGTGATGTCGCTCAACTCGGTGTTTGGTCCCGAACGCAATATGTTCGATGAGACCGCCGAACACGCGCGCCGCCTGGAAGTCCGTTCGCCGGTGCTGTCGCATGAGAAATTCCTGCGCGTGACCACGCGCCCGGAACCGCACCTCAAGGCCACCACCTTCGACTTGTGCTACGACACCCGCGAGTGCGAGCTCAAGGCGGCGATTGAACAATTGGCTCTGCATGTGGTGGAAGCGGTACGCGAAGGCACGGTGATTGTGGTGCTGTCCGATCGCAATCTCAGCGCCAACCGCTTGCCGATTCATGCCTTGTTTGCCACCGGCGCGGTGCATCACGCCTTGATCGACGCCGGTCTGCGTTGCAAAACCAATATTCTGGTCGAAACCGCCACCGTGCGCGACGCGCACCAAATGGCGTGTCTGGTGGGCTACGGCGCGACCGCGGTTTACCCGTATCTGGCCTACCAGTCGATTATTGATCTGGTGACCCGTGGCGAGCTGGCGATGAAGGCCAACGAGGCGTTGCAGCACTATCGGCGCGCGATCAACAAGGGCTTGCTCAAAGTCCTGTCGAAGATGGGGATTTCCACCATCGCCTCATACCGTGGCGCCCAGTTGTTCGAGGCGGTCGGCCTGCATCACGATGTGATTGATCTGTGCATGAAGGGCACGGTCAGCCGGGTCGAAGGCGCCGACTTCAGCGATTTTGCCGCCGACACGCAAAAACTGGCGCGCCTGGCGTTTAATCCGCTGCGCGAAATTGGCCAGGGCGGCCTGCTCAAATACGTGCATGGCGAGGAATACCACGCGTATAACCCCGACGTGGTGATGCAGCTGCAGAAGGCGGTACAGACCGACGACTACGCGGCCTATCTTGAGTATGCGGATATGGTCAACCAGCGCCCGGCGGCCATGCTGCGCGATCTGTTGCGCGTGATTCCGTCCGAGACGCCTCTGGCGCTGGATCAAGTCGAATCGATCGAGGCCATTGTTAAACGCTTCGACTCCGCCGGCATGTCGCTCGGCGCCTTGTCGCCCGAAGCGCACGAAGCCTTGGCGATTGCCATGAACCGCATTGGCGGACGCTCCAACTCCGGCGAGGGTGGCGAAGACCCGGCGCGCTATGGCACCGAAAAAATGTCGCGCATCAAGCAAGTGGCTTCTGGCCGCTTTGGCGTGACCCCGCACTATCTGGTGAACGCCGACGTATTGCAGATCAAGATCGCTCAGGGCGCCAAGCCGGGCGAGGGCGGACAGCTACCGGGCGACAAAGTGTCGCCGCTGATTGCCAAGCTGCGTTGCTCCAAGCCCGGCATCAGCCTGATCTCGCCACCGCCGCACCATGATATTTATTCGATCGAAGATTTGGCGCAGCTGATTTATGACCTGAAACAGGTCAATCCAACCGCGCTGGTGTCGGTCAAGCTGGTGTCCGAACCCGGGGTCGGCACCGTGGCCGCCGGCGTGGCCAAGGCCTATGCCGACCTGATCACCATCTCGGGCTATGACGGCGGCACCGGCGCGTCCCCGCTGACCTCGGTCAAGTACGCCGGCTCGCCGTGGGAACTGGGCCTGACCGAAGCGCAACAAGTGCTGCGCGCCAACGGTTTGCGCGGCCGAGTACGGGTGCAGACCGACGGTGGGCTGAAAACCGGCCTGGACGTGATCAAGGCGGCGATCATGGGCGCCGAAAGCTTTGGCTTTGGCACCGGGCCGATGATTGCCCTTGGCTGTAAATATCTGCGTATTTGCCACCTGAACAACTGCGCCACCGGCGTGGCGACCCAGGAAATCAAACTGCGCTCCAAGTATTTCACCGGCTTGCCGGAAAAGGTGATCAACTACTTCATGTTCATTGCGCGCGAAACCCGCGAGTGGATGGCGCGCCTGGGTGTGGCGCGCATGGAAGACCTGATCGGCCGCTATGATTTACTCGAAGTGCTGCCGGGCGAAAACCTCAAGCAGCAAAAGCTGGAGCTGGGGCGCCTGATCAGCCAGGGCACCATCCCCGAGAGCGAACCGCGTTATTGCATGGAAGCCTCGAATCCCTCGTTCGACAAGGGCGAGCTGGCCGAGGAAATGCTGCGCGACGCGCAGGTGGCGATTGAGAACCGTCAGATGTTGTGCCTGAAATACCCGATTCAAAACGTCAATCGCTCGATTGGCGCGCGTTTGTCCGGTGAAATTGCGCGCCGTCACGGCGCCGCCGGTTTGCCGGATGGTTGCCTGACCGTCAAGTTCAACGGTTCGGCGGGGCAGAGCTTCGGGGTGTGGAATGCCGCCGGTTTGATTCTGGAACTGGAAGGCGACGCCAACGATTACGTCGGTAAGGGCATGTCCGGTGGCCGCGTGGTGATTTATCCGCCGAAAAACGCCGGCTATAAGGCGCATGAAGCGCCGATCATCGGCAACACCTGCCTATATGGCGCCACCGGAGGACAATTGTTTGCATCCGGTCTGGCCGGCGAACGCTTCGGTGTGCGCAACTCCGGCGCGCTGGCGGTGATTGAAGGCGCCGGCGACCATTGCTGCGAATACATGACCGGCGGTTGTGTGATTGTATTGGGCGAGGCGGGCTATAACTTTGGCGCCGGCATGACCGGGGGCTTTGCTTTTGTGTATGACCCGTCGGAGAAGTTTGCGTATCGCTACAACAACGAATTGATCGACATTCACCTGATCAACGGCGAGTCGATGGGGATGTATCGCGCCTATCTGCTGGATAAACTGGCGCGCCATGTTGAACTGACCGGCTCCGAAATCGGCAGCAATATGCTGCAAAACTTCGACGATTTTGTGAATTATTTCTGGCTGGTCAAACCCAAGGCGGCCAAGCTCGACAGCCTGCTTAAAGATTGAAGAGATGAGTATTCAGGAAAACTGTGTGGAAACCCCAAACTGCCAACCTGGATCCGTAGGTTGGTGGTGAGCGTAGCGAACCCCAACATTGCCGGCATCCGCCAGATTGCTTGTTGGGGTTCACCTGCGGTTCACCACCAACCTACTCGAATCTTTTTCAAATCATTGCATCATGAGGAGTTAAATCATGGGTGACGTATTTCAGTTTTTAAACCTGGCGCGCAATCCTGGAGACAAGAAGGCCGCCGAGGTGCGCAAGATCGAGTTCAAGGAAATTTATCAGCCGCTGAACGCGTGTGACGCCACCGAGCAGGCCGGGCGCTGTTTATCCTGTGGTAACCCGTATTGCGAGTGGGAGTGCCCGGTGCACAACTACATTCCCAACTGGCTGGAATTGGTCAGCGAAGGGCGGCTGTTTGACGCCGCCGAGTTATCGCATAAGACCAACTCCTTGCCGGAAATCTGTGGCCGGGTGTGCCCGCAAGACCGCTTGTGCGAAGGGGCGTGCACCCTGAACCAGGGTGGCTTTGGCGCGGTCAGCATCGGCTCGGTGGAAAAGTACATCACCGACGAAGCCATCAAGGCCGGCTGGCGCCCGGATATGAGCCGGGTGACCTTCAGCGGCAAGAAAGTGGCGATCATCGGCGCTGGTCCGGCCGGGCTGGGTTGCGCCGATGTGCTGGTGCGCAACGGTGTGCGTCCGGTGGTGTTTGATCGCTATGAAGAAATCGGCGGCTTGCTGACCTTCGGGATTCCCGAGTTCAAGCTGGAAAAACAAGTGATCCGCCAGCGGCGCGAGCTGCTGGAAGGCATGGGGGTCGAATTCTGCCTGAACACCGAAATCGGTCGCGATATTCAGATCGAGCAATTGCTGGCCGAATACGACGCCGTGTTCATGGGCATGGGCGCTTATCAGTATATGAAGGGCGGCTTTGACGGCGAACAACTGCCTGGCGTGCTCGAAGCCCTGCCATACCTGATCAACAACGTGCGTCAGCACATGGGCACCCTGCCCGCGGGCGAGACCGCGCTGTCGATGAAGGGCAAGCGCGTGGTGGTGCTTGGCGGCGGCGACACCGCCATGGACTGCAACCGCACCGCGATCCGCCAGGGCGCGGCGCGTGTGGTCTGCGCCTATCGCCGCGACGAAGCCAACATGCCCGGCTCGCGCCGTGAAGTCGGCAACGCCAAGGAAGAGGGCGTGGAGTTTCTGTGGCAACGCCAGCCATTGGCGATTGAGCAGAATAGCGATGGCAGCCTGAAAGTGCGCGTGGCCGAAACCCGGCTCGGCGCGCCGGACGCCAAAGGCCGGCGCAGCGCTGAAATCGTCGAAGGCTCGATCGAAGAGATCGAGTGCGACCATGTACTGATCGCCTTCGGCTTTCAGGCCCAGGCCGCTGACTGGTTCGAACGCCAGGGCATCGCCAGCGACGCGCGCGGACGCACCCTGGCGCCAGAAGCGGGCGCGTTCAAATTCCAAACCGCCAACCCTAAAGTGTTTGCCGGCGGCGATATGGTGCGCGGCGCCGATCTGGTGGTGCGCGCGGTGTTTGAAGGACGGCAGGCGGCGGAGGGGATTTTGGGCTGGTTGGGGGTGTGGTAGTCCTATCGCGCTAAGCGATCGAGGAGGAGTTGCGCAAACAGCCGGAGGGGATCCTCCGGTTTTTTGCTGTCTGAATCGCTAGCATGTTTAATTAGTTTTCGGTCATATAAGGGTTCATCAGGAAATGAGACGTGTATTGATGTCTAATCATGAGTGAATTAAGCGACGGGTTTGAGCATTATTACGAGTAGGGGGTCTGAAACCTTCGGCTAACCGTGATATCGACCAGTTCGGGGCTGAAAATAGCAATCACCTCTGCTGACAAACGCCAGCGAGCCCAGTTGTAAGTATAAATTCATTGCTGGTGTGCTACCCGAAAGGTAGTATTCCTCTGGAATTAAACACCATCGGAGGTGATGATGTATTGGTATCTGGTTCATACCAAGCCCAGGCAGGAAAAGTGTGCGTTGCAAAACCTCGAACAGCAGGGGTATCAGTGTTACCTTCCGGTCATTTTGTCTGAAAAGATCCGCCAGGGCATCGTGAAGATAGCGGACGAGCCACTTTTCCCTCGTTATCTATTTATCCGATTAGGACAGGGCGGGGCGGCTAAAAGCTGGGCGCCAATCCGTTCAACCAAGGGGGTGAGTTGTCTGGTGAGTTTTGGGACCGCTCCGACCAAGGTCGCCGATTGTTTGCTTGATCTTCTCCGGGCGCAGGAAGCGCTTATGCATGAGGCGCCGGAGCGCCTGTTTAAACCGGGAGAGCGTGTGCGCCTGACCGAAGGCGCGTTTTCCAGTCTCCATGGTATCTACCAGATGGCCGATGGTGAGCGCCGGGCCATGGTACTGATCGAATTTCTGAGCAAGCCGGTCGCGCTACGCGTTCCCCTCTCCAGCCTGTGTAAAGTCGGTTAGCCAATCCTCAGCGTAGAAATCCACTATCAGATGCGCGGTTTAGCAACTTCACATTTGTAAAGAAATGTTACCAACCGTCATAATGATGTGGCAGAATCATCCTCCGGTAGAACGCGCGGTTGGACGCTATTCTGGTGTCTAACCGCCGGACTCCCTATGGGATGATATTCCTTCCGCGCGCTTGCTGATCGTGAAACAGCATGGCGGTAGCGTGTCTAAAATGGTTACAAATCGCACTATTCTTTGGCTGACAGGTTTTTAGGCATCACATGCGGACAACTGATTTTCTGATTATTGGCGCGGGAGTGGTTGGATTGACCATTGCTCGCGAGCTCAAACGTCGCTATCCAAACCTGCAAGTCACGGTGTTAGAAAAAGAAGCGCAACCTGGCTTGCACTCCAGTGGCCGCAATAGCGGTGTGCTTCACAGTGGAATTTACTATCCACCGGCTTCGCTTAAGGCCAAAGTCTGCCGCGATGGCGCGACAGAAATGGCCGAGTTTCACGAGCGACATCAACTCCCACTCGACCGGCGCGGCAAGATCCTGGTTACCACCAATGAAATTGACGCGCCTCAACTGGATTTGTTAGCGGAGCGAGCGCGACTCAATGGGGTCGCCGCCGAGAGAATTGATGCGGAAACGCTGAAGGAACTTGAACCCGAAGCTCGGTCCGCGACTGGAACCGCGTTGTGGATCCCGGCGACGTCTGTTGGAAGTCCGTCCGCTATGATGCGGGTGTTGCGCCAGGAAGTTGAGCTGCAAGGGGTACGAATAGAATGCGGCACCAAGATAACGGCGGTTTCTCCGCTGGAAAAGCAGGTCACATTGGCGGACGCTAGTGCTATTTCCTACGGGCACGTCATCAATGCCGCTGGGCTTCATGCCGATACTGTCGCGCACCTGTTTGATGTCGGCCAGCGATATACCTTGCTTCCATTTAAAGGTATTTACTGGAAATTAGACCCTGCCTCGGGAATCAAGGTAAAACACCTGATCTATCCCGTTCCGGACTTACGCGTACCATTCTTAGGGGTGCATACGACCACAACCACGGATGGGGCCACTTATCTTGGCCCGACTGCCGTACCCGCCTTTGGTCGAGAAAACTACCGGGGAGTTAAGGGGATTGATCCGGCTGATTTGACGCGCATCCTGGGCTTGCTATTGAAGCAGTATATTGATGGTAATGATGGATTCCGTCGCCTGGCGTGGCAAGAGGGGCGACGATACTTTAAACCGCAGTTTACGCAGGCAGCCCAGGCTATTTTACCTCGCTTGCGCCCCGAACATCTGCTCCCTTGTGAAAAGGTGGGCATTCGTGCCCAGATGCTGGACAAAGACACTGGGCATTTGGTTACTGATTTTTTGGTCGAGCGTGGGCCTTCCTCGACCCATATCCTCAATGCAATCTCGCCTGCCTGGACGAGCGCATTTCCTTTTGCGCGGTATATCTGCGATAACTTTATTGAGAGAGCGATCTAAATGGATTTGAACGGAAAAAAATTCGTGGTAGTCGGTGGCGCCGGCTTAATTGGTTCCCATACGGTTGATCGGCTACTCCAGGAAGACGTCAAAGAAATCCTGATCTACGACAACTTCGTGCGCGGCAGTCGTGAAAATTTGAGCGAAGCATTAAAGGATCCACGGGTGCGAATTTACGATGTCGGCGGAGACATCATGCAAACCGATATTCTGCAATCGGCATTTGATGGCGCGGACGGGGTTTTCCATTTGGCCGCATTATGGTTGCTGCAATGCCACGAATATCCACGCACCGCCTTCGACGTCAATGTGCGCGGTACGTTTAACGTTATGGAAGCGTGTGTGGCTAAAGGCGTCAAGCGACTGGTTCAGTCGTCGTCGGCGTCCGTCTATGGCGATGCGGTTCAGGAACCGATGACCGAAGACCATCCATTTAATAACAAGAATTTTTACGGCGCGACCAAGATCGCCGGCGAAGCGATGCTGCGCTCGTTCCACCATCGCTACGGCTTGAACTATGTGGGCTTGCGCTACATGAATGTCTATGGCCCGCGTCAAGACTACCATGGTGCCTACATCGCGGTGATCATGAAGATGTTGGATGCGATCGATAAGGGCAATAGCCCCACTATCATGGGCGATGGCTCGGAAGCTTTCGATTTCGTGGCCGTGGAAGACTGTGGTCTTGCCAATGTCTGCGCCATGAAGGCCGAAACCACGGATACCTTCTATAACGTTGGTACCGGCAAGCGCACATCGCTGAAGGAATTGGCTGAACTGCTGCTGGAAATCACCGGCTGCGACAAGCCGATTCAGTACGCTCCGCGCAGCCAGGCCACCCTGGTGCGTAACCGGATTGGTTCGCCGAAAAAAGCCAGTGCCGAAATTGGTTTTAACTCAACGCTCGATTTGCGCGAAGGACTCAAGAAGCTGATCGAATGGCGCTCGTCGCATAAGGCGGATGTGGCCGCCCGTCGACTGGCGGTAGGGCTGCCAGAATGAGCACGCAGGCAAAGATGAATATCCCTATCGCTCGTACTTCGCTTACCGAGGACGAAATACAAAGCGTTCTTGGTCCGCTGCGCAGCGGTTGGCTGGTGCAAGGACCCAAGGTTCGTGAGTTTGAAGAAAAATGGAGCGCTTTCACCGGCGCTCGCCATTCCATTGCGGTGACCTCTTGTACTAGCGCGCTGCATCTGTCACTGGCCGCGCTGGGTTTTGGCCCCGGCGACGAAGCGATTATTCCGGCGTTTACCTGGATTGCAACCGCAAACGTGATCGAACATCTGGGAGGGAAGGTGGTGTTTTGTGATATTGATCTGAACACCTTCAACCTTGACCCAACTCAATTGGAGGCCAAGATTACGCCGCGCACCAAGGCCATTCTGCCGGTGCATTTGTTTGGTCTTGCCGCCGAGATGGACCCGATCAACGCGATTGCCAAACAGCATGGCCTGTGGGTGGTGGAAGATGCCGCTTGCGGTTTTGGCAGCCGCTACCACGGGCGTCACGTCGGGACTCTAGGTGATACCGGCTGCTTCAGCTTTCATCCGCGTAAAGCTATTACGACTGGCGAAGGCGGAATGATCACGACCAATAGCGACGTGCTGGCTGAGAAACTACGCCGCCTGCGCGATCACGGCGCTGCGATGAGCGACCTGCAGCGCCACTTGGGCGCTCGTCCCTATCTGCTGGCTGACCACCCAGATGCTGGCTACAATCAGCGTATGACCGACCTGCAGGCTGCGCTGGGTGCGGCCCAGATGGATCGCGCGACGGAAATCATCGCTGAGCGGCAACGCCTAGCACGGGTCTATGACGAAGCTTTTGACGATCTACCCTGGCTTAGGACTCCTGCCCATGTGGACGGGCTCGAACATGGCTACCAAAGCTATCCCTGCCTGTATCTGCCCGAGCCGGTTACAGCAACGTCGATCCCCCGCATCAATCAGGCGCGTAATGACTGGATGGATCGCTTACAGCAAGCCGGGATATCCACCCGACCGGCGACCCACGCTGTGCATATGCTGACCTTCTATCGTGAAAAATACGGGCTTACACCGGAGAGTTTCCCCATGGCCTATGCCGCCAACGACTGCAGTATCTCGCTGCCCTTGTTTCACGGCATGACAGCGGTGGAGCAGGCCTATGTAATTGACTGCGTACGCGGGAATCAAGCCTGATGTGCGGCATAACGGGGTACATTAATCTGGGCGGCGACCCGGTCTCGCCTGTCATCCTGCAAAAGATGACAGATGCGATTGCCCATCGCGGGCCGGATGGCGAAGGGCACTGGATAGAGGGGAATGTGGCGCTGGGGCATCGGCGGTTAGCCATTATCGACTTGTCTCCCGCTGGTCATCAACCGACCGCCTCGGCTTCGCAGCGCTATGTGCTGACTTACAACGGCGAGGTGTACAACTTTAAGGAGTTGCGCACCGAACTGGAAACCCTTGGGCACCAGTTCCGCTCGCGCACGGATACCGAGGTTGTGCTCAACGCCCTGGTGGAATGGGGAGTGAAGGCGCTAGATCGCTTTAACGGGATGTTTGCCTTGGCCCTTTGGGACCGCCAAGAAAAAACCCTGCTGCTGGCGCGCGACCGCTATGGCGTAAAGCCACTCTATTTCAGCCACCAGGGGCAGACCCTGGCGTTTGGTTCTGAGCAAAAGGCGATACTCGCCATGCCAGCGTTTCGCCGCAATGTGGACAAAGAAGCATTGCTGGAATATTTCACCTTCCAGAACATCTTCACGGACAAAACGCTGCTCCAGGATATCAAGCTGCTGCCCGCTGGGCATTACGCGCAGATCGATCTCAAGCGGTGCACACCTAGCCTGCAGTTGACCCAGTATTGGGACTACAATTTTTGTGAGCCTGAGCACAAGGCCAGCGACGAGGAATACCGCGAAGAGCTGGATCGGTTGTTTCGCCAGGCGGTGAACCGGCAACTGGTAACTGATGTGGAGTTGGGCAGCTATCTGAGCGGTGGCATTGACTCCGGCTCGATTACCGCGATTGCCGCCCGTTCTTACCCATATATGAAGACCTTTACCTGCGGTTTTGACCTTAATTCCGCGTCCGGTATCGAGATGGGGTTCGATGAGCGCAGCAAAGCCGAGTATATGTCGTATCACTTCAAGACCGAGCACTACGAAATGGTACTCAAGGCCGGCGATATGGAACGGGCTTTGCCAAAGCTGGCCTGGCATCTTGAAGAGCCGCGCGTCGGGCAAAGTTACCCTAATTACTATGCGGCCAAACTGGCATCCAAGTTTGTTAAGGTCGTCATGTCTGGCGCTGGTGGCGATGAGCTGTTTGGTGGTTATCCTTGGCGCTACTATCGCGCGGTGGTTAACGATGATTTCGACAACTACATCGACAAGTACTATCAGTTCTGGCAACGGCTAATTCCCAATAGCCAACTGAAGCAGGTGTTCTCCCCCATCTGGGATGATGTGCAACATGTGTGGACGCGGGATATCTTTCGCAATGTGTTCAAGCATCACGCGGATAACCTGTACTCTCCCGAGGACTACATCAATCACTCGCTGTACTTTGAGGCCAAGACCTTTCTGCATGGGTTATTAGTCGTGGAAGATAAGCTCAGCATGGCGCACGGTCTGGAAAGCCGGGTCCCTTTTCTGGATAACGATCTGGTCGATTTTGCCATGCGCTGTCCGGTACACCTCAAGCTTAATAACCTGTCTGCGGTCGTTCGGCTCAATGAGAACGAGGTGGGCTTGAAAGGCAATAAGTATTTCGAAAAAACTCGTGACGGCAAGCAGATTTTGCGAGATGTGATGGGGCGATATATTCCTGGAGATATCACAAAAGCCGAAAAACAAGGATTTTCAGCGCCAGATGCAAGTTGGTTTAAGGGTGAAAGTATTGACTTTGTTAAGCGTAAATTAATCGAAAATGATGCGTATATTTACGAGTTTATGGACCGAGATACGGTAGTGGGACTCGTAGAGCAGCATTTAGAGGGTGCTCAGAATATGCGCCTATTGGTATGGTCGTTGCTTAACGTGGAAGAGTGGCTGACTGGCACCCTTGGAACTTGAAGTTCAAGCGGGAATAGTGAGTGGTTAAAAATGACCATCAGTAAAAAATAGCAAAATAAAACTTAAAATTTATTTTATATCAATCGAGCGATATGCCTTTTTATCTATTTTGGGGAGAGCGTAAATGGAAGTAAAAAAGGAGAATGACGACTCAGTATCTAGCAATCAACTTCAGACTAAAGATACCTTCGCTTTTAAATGGCAGCGTCGTGATACGTATGAGTCAGCGGCTATGCAGCAAGAATGTCGTCGCTGGCTGTTGGAAAAATACTTTGATTCTAATCTAGATGAATTGAACTTGCTCTTGAGCGGAGGTCGAAAGCGCATACTCGATGCCGGTTGCGGAAGCGGCGTGTCTGGTTTGCAACTATTTGGCGATCATTTACTGAATCACGATTACGTCGGTGTCGATATTTCAGATGCGGTTAATGTGGCGCGTGAGCGTTTTGCTGAACGTGGCATGCCGGCTCATTTCGTCAAAAGCGATCTGAATGGCATTCCTGCTGAATTGGGTGATTTTGATATCATATTTTCAGAGGGGGTTTTGCATCATACGGACAGTGTCGCCAATGCCATCAATGTGCTGGCGAAGCGTCTTAAGCCCGGTGGACTATTTATGTTCTATGTCTACTCAAAGAAGGCCCCATTGCGCGAATACTCAGATGATTTGATACGTGACGCTCTCGCTCCCATGTCAAATGAAGAGGCTTGGAAAGCGTTGGAACCTCTGAGTAAACTGGGGAAGGTACTCGGGGACCTGAATATTCAGGTTGAAATTGAGGAAGACATTCCATATCTGGGTATCGAAAAAGGTGCTTATGACCTACAACGCCTGTTTTTCTATAAAATCTGCAAGGCTTATTATCGTCCAGATTATTCCTTGGATGAAATGAATCATATAAACTTTGATTGGTTTCGCCCTAAAAACTGTTTCCGCCATTCCCCAGATGAAATTCAGTCATTTTGTTCCAGCGCCGAGCTAAGTATTCAGCGTTTGCATGTGGAGGATTCTGGTATTACTGTCATTGCTAAAGCGAGTTGACGTATTTTTGAGTGCAATATTAAATGAATAAAAAATACAGACCATCGTTGAGATACATAAAGAATTCTTGTGAGAAAATCAAAACAGGAGCCCAACTGCTGCAAGATTTACGAGCATTGCTCTCTAATGAGATGAGTTCTGTAAGCAAAGAATGGAATCGAAGCCTGCCTTTTGCTGATTATATTGTTGATCGTTGGCAAAAGGCACTAGACCTGGGGTTTGGAAAGGGCAGTAGTATTTATGATAGCGCTCTTGTCATCGGTAATGTCAAAGTTGGCGAAAATACTTGGATCGGACCGTTTACCGTTCTTGATGGATCTGGCGGTCTTGAAATTGGCGACAACTGTTCCATAAGCGCTGGAGTACAAATATATACACACGACACGGTCGCTTGGGCAATAAGTGGAGGGGAGATTAATCCTCAAAAGAAGCCTGTGCGTATTGGAGACCGTTGTTACATTGGCCCAAACGTTGTCATCAGTAAGGGGGTCAATATTGGTGATGGTTGTGTGATAGGTGCGAATAGTTTTGTCAATCACGATGTTCCTGCTGGCATGAAGGCCTGGGGTTGTCCCGCCCAATGCCTTGGCGAAGCACTCCTGTTAATTAAGTGAGCCAGTAATGATCCTGCGTCTGTCTCTTAAAGTAATTCGTCGGCTATGGAAGCTGCTAATGCAATGCTTTGCACTGTTTTTATTAGTGCTTGCAGCTATTCCATTTTGTTTAGCCGCACGCCGAATCGGTAGGCAACATCGCTCTCGTCCGCGTCTGGTATGGGGAGATGCGCCTATTATCAGTAATCCATATTGGGCGCGTATCATGCGTGACGCGGGTTATCCCTCAATCAGTTTGACCGATAGTTACTGCTCCGCAATCAATAGTCGAGCGGATTATGATCTGCTTCTGGATGAGGAGTTTCGTTTTTTGCCAGAGGTGTTGCGTAGAGTCGCTAGATTTTTAATGGCACTGTTGCGTTACGATATTTTCTTTATCTCCTTTAATGGTTTCGTACTTGCGAAATGCTCTTTTTGGAGGCTAGAGGCCCACCTTCTAAAACTGGCAGGTAAAAAAGTGGTCGTCATGCCTTTTGGTTTAGATGCGTACGTCTATCAGCGCATACGTTCAAGCGAGCTTATGCATGGTCTGATGATGTCAATTCCCGGACCTGCACGGATGCAAAAGAAAATTGGCCGACGCGTTGACTACTGGTGTCAACTTGCAGATGCGGTTATTCCCGGCATTATGTGGCTGGATGGGTTTGGCCGCTGGGATGCGTTTGTACCGAGCGTGATTCATGTCAATGAAGACGACTGGCCAATCTCAACGCGCTTGTCTTTGGCAGATGGGGTATCTAAACCTGTGCGGATTGCCCATGCACCGAATCATCGAGGATTTAAAGGTAGCGAATTTGTCATAGAAGCTGTGCGTCAGTTGCAAGCTGAGGGTGTGCAGGTTGAACTGTTGCTGATTGAGGGTAAGCCAAACTCAGAAGTGAAAAGAATTTTATACGAAGAGGCCGATATTTTAGTTGAACAGTTGATTTGCCCAGGACATGGACTTAATGCGCTGGAGGGTATGGCTTCCGGGCTACCTGTAGTTTGTAATTTGGAGAATGACGATTATCTTCGTCCCCTGCGACGATGGTCATATTTTGGCCAGTGTCCATTGGTTTCCGCCGAACCCGAAAATTTGATTGAAGTTTTGCGTCAATTAATTTCAGAGCCAAAACTTCGCCATCACCTCGGTCGGGCGGGTCGTGATTATATTGAAAAGTATCAAGGGAAAAGTGCTGCACAGTTTTTCTATATGAAGGTGATTGACTACGTTTGCGGCAATGGTGGTCATCTGATTCATTTGTTTCATCCTTTGACTAGTGCGAGAATGAAAGAACTTGGCCCAATTGATCACCCATTAAAAAATTCTAAGCTGCCAAAATCAGAAAAATAACTCTCAATCTTAGCTTTAATATTAATACGTTTCTGTGGGTTTTTGTTGCAACGAACCATGTTGAATGATAACCATAAGCCCAATCGTCGATGGTTGCTGAAAGTTACTCGTCGCTGTTATAACTTTTATCCGATTAGTAAGGTTTTGGGGTGTCTCATCGTTTCATATTAGAGCTCCGTGAGAATTCGGGCGCTCAGGATTAAGGAGAAATGTATTGATAGGCCTCTATTACTTGATCGGCGTTGTTTATGAAATTCCCCTTTTACTATTGTTGTTTATCGCCGCATCGATCGCTCGGTATTTTCCAAAAAAAATAGACATTGGTCTTGGCCCATACCCTCTGATCAATAATATTTATCATAAGAAGGCGCTCACGCTGGCTGGCTATTCCGCCGAAACCTATGTCAACCAAGTTTGGCACATCACCTCAGATTTCGATGTGCGTTTTGATCAGCATTGGTTATCAGGCAATCGTGTTTTTCGCAGATTTTTACTCAATCCCTATATTTTTGTCTGGTCGGCGTTGCGTTACCGTTCGTTACTCATCTATTTCGACGGTGGTCCGCTCGGGCTCGGCACGACTTTTCTGTGGCGCATTGAACCGTACCTCTATCGCTTGGCTAGGGTCCGTACGGTGGTTTTACCCTATGGTTCGGATGTGCAGGTAATGAGCCGCTCACCGAATTTACCGTTCAAACATGCGATGGCGATGGATTACCCGCAGCACCGTACACGCCATTCCCGTATCAAGGGGATGATTGATGTCTGGAGCGCGGTTGGAAGCCACATTGTTGGCGGATGTGAATGGGTCGACTACATGCACCACTGGGATACTTTGATGATTGCCCATTTTTCGATTCAGTTGCCGACGCTGGATGAGGAGGTGCAAAGCGTTTCTAAGGGTCCGTTGAAACTGTTGCACGCGCCGAATCACCGCGAAATCAAAGGAACTCGGCATGTTGTTCGCGCGGTTGAAGAGCTACGTACCGAAGGTCTGGATATTGAGTTGGTAATGGCTGAGCGGGTCCCTAATGACGAGGTACGCCGGCTGATACTTGAGGCGGATGTAGTCGTCGATCAATTGGTTATCGGTTGGTATGCAATGTTTGCCATTGAGGCGATGTCCTCACGCAAGCCGGTCATCTGTTACCTGCGCCGTGATCTGGAAGAACTATATGTGATGACTGGGTTACTCGATAATTTCGATGAGATCCCGATTATTCGCGCAGATGCCTTTTCATTTAAAGATGTGATCCGGCGCATTTATGCGGACCGGTCGGCCCTGGCCAGCATTGGTGACAACGGCCGTGCATATGTTGAACGGCGCCATTCTGTCGAGGCGATATCGCGGGCCTTTACTGGAATTTTCGTCAAATTGATCGGTCCCCCAGCGGGATTCACCGTAAACAAGGCTTAAAAAGTATTTCTAAGGAGTTTGTCACAGTGAGAATTCTTGTTACGGGCGCTAATGGTCTGCTGGGCCGGCATGCAGTCAGGCGCTTTGCGCGTGACCATGAGATCCATGCACTGGTCCATTCAGCACCATCTTCTGCGGTAGAAGGTGTTAACTATCATGTGATCGATTTATCTCGAGAGGGCGGCTTGGACGTGTTACCAAGCCAGATCGACGCGGTAGTCCATCTAGCGCAGTCCTCGCGTTTCCGTGAATTTCCGGAACAGGCGCTGGACGTGTTCAGCGTCAACGTGGGTTCCACCGCGCGTCTGCTTGAATACGCGCGCCGGAGCGGAGCGCGTAATTTTGTTCTCGCATCGTCGGGCGGGGTGTATGGCGCCGGAGAGGAAGCCTTCAAGGAAAACGCGGTCATCCAGCACCACGGTCGACTCGGCTACTACTTGGGGAGCAAGCTGTGCGCCGAGGTTTTAGCGCAGAATTATTCATCATTAATGAATGTCTCGGTGCTACGGTTTTTCTTTATCTATGGTCAGGGACAGAAGCGCTCCATGTTGGTGCCTCGCCTGATTGACAATGTACTTGCCGGACAACCCATCACGTTGCAAGGCAATGATGGCATTCGCATTAACCCGGTGCATGTCAGTGATGCGACAGCTGCGGTGGAGAAATGTCTCGCCTTGGATGGTAGCCACACTTTTAATGTCGCTGGTGCGGAAGTGATGTCCTTGCGCGCGATTGCCGAGACGATTGGTCATGCAGTCGGTCGTGAGCCGGTTTTGAAGGTGGATGCCACGGAACCTCGCCATTTGATCGCCAATATCGATGCCCTGCGTGAGCGGCTGGTGGCGCCCAGCGTCAACTTTGAGGAAGGCCTCCTGGAATTGATCCCATGATGAAGCCGTACCGGGTCTTGCATGCTCCTAGTTCCGTCGGCGGCAACCCTCAGACACTTAGCCGCGCGCTGCAGCGTTTGGGCGTCGAAAGCCGCTCGTTGGTTATGACACAGAATTATTTCGGGTACACATCCGATATCGTGCTGCACCGGCCTGGCCAATCTTTTCTCATGCGTGAACTCACGCGCCTGTGGGCGATTATTGCCCTGTTGCCACGTTACGATGTGATCCACTATAACGCGGGTATTACACTGGCAAGCGCCTATGCCGTGGAGTTTCGCGTGCAAGAGGGCATTCGGGGCGTCGCAAGGCAGCTACACGCAGGCTACCTGCGCTTGCTGCAGCGGCTGGAATTGGCCTACGTGAGTTGGCTCGGCAAGCCGGTCTTCATGACTTACCAAGGGGATGATGCGCGGCAGGGCGACTATTGCCTGACTCACTTCGCGATCAACATCGCCACTCAGGTCGACGAAGGCTACTACGGTCGGGCCTCGGACGCCTTCAAGCGCCGCAGTATCGCGAAGATGAACGCAATTGCCCGCGAGGTTTACTCCCTTAATCCTGATTTGATGCACGTCTTGCCCGCGCGCGCGCGTTTTATCCCTTACGGTCACATATTTATTGACGAATGGTCGCCTTCCTATACCCAAGATGAGGCCAGGCCTCTGCGCATAGTGCATGCGCCCAGTCATCGTAAGGTCAAAGGCACCGATCTTATCCTTGCGGCGCTTGATCGCTTGAAGGCCCAGGGGTTCGACTTTGAGCTACTGCTAGTCGAGGGCATGAGTAATGCCGAGGCGCGCAAGGTCTACGAGTGTTCAGATGTACTCATTGACCAGTTGTTTGCCGGGTGGTACGGCGGACTAGCCGTGGAACTGATGGCGCTCGGTAAGCCAGTGCTGGTCTATATAAGGGATGAGGATCTGCAGTTCATTCCTCCTGAGATGAAAGCGGACCTGCCATTCCTGCAAGTCACGCCGGATACCGTTGAGTCGGCTCTCAAGCAGTTGCTGGAAATGCCGCGTGTCGACCTGGTTGCGCTGGCGCGTAAAAGTCGTGCCTTTGTCGAGCGCTGGCATGACCCGCTGGCTATAGCCGCAACCATAAAGACCGACTACGAGCGCGCACTGTGGCAGCGCGACGAGGGTAAGTAATAATATGTGTGGGATTGCGGGAGGGTTTTGGTTGTCTCCACCGGCAGCGCTGGATCAGCGTATCGAGAACGCCTTGATTGCCATGCGCCGCCGTGGTCCGGATCATCAGGGCCATAATTGCCATCGCCTGCCGCAAGGTACAGTGGTCTTGGGGCACACACGGCTGTCGATCATTGATCTATCCAGCGCGGCCCAGCAGCCGATGTATGCCGCTGACCAGCGATTGGGCATGATCTTCAACGGTGAGATTTACAACTATCTGGAATTGCGCGTCGAACTGGAAGGGCTGGGTGCGGTTTTTCACACCCGCTCGGATACCGAAGTGTTGTTGGCCGCTTGGGCGTATTGGGGTGAAGCCGCACTCACGCGACTAAAGGGTATGTTTGCCTTTGCCATGCTCGATCGCGCTGCCGGCACGCTGACCTTGGTGCGTGATGCCTTCGGCATTAAACCATTGTTCTACACCCATGAAGCCGGCGCTGTTCTGTTTGCTTCCGACTTATCCGCAATCCGGGCGCTAAAAAGCCAACGCGCGCAACTTAACTGGCAACGTGCTTATGACTATTTGGTGCATGGCGAATACGATTTTGGTCAGGATTGCTTCATCAGTGGCGTCGTAAACTTGATGCCTGGCCATCTACTGACCATAGACCTGAACCAGCCTGCTGCCGCAACGCCAATGGTCTGGTGGCAGCCTTCAATAACGCCGTGCGACCCGATTTCATTTTCCGACGCCAGCGAGATGCTGCGGGAACGATTTCTTGACAATATTCGCTTGCACCTGCGTAGTGATGTTCCTGTGGGGGCGGCGTTGTCCGGTGGCGTCGACTCCTCCGCGATTGTCTGTGCCATGCACCATCTGGAGCCGGATGCAACCATTCATACTTTTAGCTATATAGCCAGGGACAGCCTGGTTTCTGAAGAAAGTTGGGTCGATAAGGTCAATGCGCACACCGGGGCCATTGCGCACAAGATCGTGGTATCGGCCGAGGAACTGGCAACCGACCTTGAAGATCTGATCGCCACACAGGGTGAGCCGTTTGGCGGCACCAGTATCTACGCGCAATACCGTGTATTCAAGCTGGCGCGCGAGCAAGGGATCACCGTCACGCTGGAGGGGCAAGGAGCGGACGAGATGATGGGGGGCTACAACGGTTACCCCGGACAGCGGATCCGTAGCCTGATCGATCAAGGGCAATACCTGCAAGCCTGCCGTTTTCTGAATCAATGGGCGGGCTGGCCGGGACGCAGTCGACTGGATGGCCTCAAACGCGTGGCGGGAGAGTACAGCGAGGGATGGTTGCACCACGCGCTACGCAAGCTGAATGGCATGGACAACGCTCCAGAATGGATTAGATCAGGACCTTTGCGAGAGGCTGGCGTTTCCATGGTATTTCCCGAATTGGCGCCGATGTACTCACAGCCGGGCCGACGGATGATGGGGGACTTGGCCGCCACGCTCAATCAGCGCGGACTGCTCGGCTTGTTGCGGCATGGTGATCGAAACTCCATGCGCTTTTCGGTAGAGAGTCGGGTGCCGTTCCTGACCACGGATTTGTCTGAATTCATGCTCTCCCTGCCCGAAGATTATCTGGTTTCAGAGCAGGGTGAAACCAAGCGCCTTCTGCGTTCGGCCATGCGCGGCATTGTGCCGGACGAGGTCCTAGATCGGCGCGACAAAATTGGTTTTGCTACCCCCGAGAAACAATGGTTGTTGGGAATGGCCAATACGATTCGCGTTTGGCTCAGTGAAGATCTGCAATTGCCCTTTCTGGACCAGAAGGTATTGCTGACGCATTTTGAGCAAATTGCCGCCGGCCGGCGCCCTTTCACTTGGCAGGCCTGGCGCTGGATCAATTTTTTCCAATGGTACAAAGGCCTGTTGTAGGTCAATACCTTAAGGACTTTCGTTGCGAGTTCTCTATCTCCACCCTGCAGCCGCTTTTGGTGGCGCCTCAAAAAGTCTGATCGAGCTTTTCGGGCAATTACGCACGAGGGGCGTGACGGCAACCGTGCTGGTTCCTGCTGGGTCTGCCTGTGTCGCATTCGCCCAAGCGGGCATGGAGGTTCGCTCCGTCAAGGGGCTGAGTCAATTTGACAATACCCGCTATGGACATTACCGGCGCCTGCGCTGGATCATCCTGCTGCGTGAGCTGTTCCTGCTACCTTTTTCCTTACATGGCCTGTGGCGTCTGAGACAAGAGCGCTTTGACCTGATTCATGTCAATGAGGTCACGCTGCTACCGCTGGGGCTGTTGGCTAAATGGCTGTTGGGCATTCCTCTGGTAGTGCATGTTCGCTCACTGCAGCGTAAGCCAAACAGCGGTTGGCGTTCACGGATGATCAATGGCTGGTTGCGTCGTTATGCCGACGCGGTTGTGGCCATCGATCACACCGTTGCTGGCACGCTGGAGACTGGCCCGCGGTTGCATGTGGTGCACAACGGACTAAAGGTCGATATTTCCGTCCCGTTGCCCTGTGACTCTGGGGTGGAGCGCGAGACCAGTGCGCAATCTCCAGTGCGCGTTGGTTTCCTCGGCGTACTGATTCCGCTCAAGGGGGTTTACGATCTGGTGGAAGCCATGCGCATCCTGAAACAGCGGGGCGTGCTGATCGAATGCCTGGTGGCGGGTGATAATGTGCGCGAACTGTCTGGCCTGAGGGCTTGGGCGCTAAGAAAGTTAGATTTTTCTCACGACGTGCGCGCCGAGCTGGAGGATAGGATCGTGCGTTATGGCTTGCAGCCGCATGTAAAACTGCTGGGTTTCGTCGACGATGTGCGTGCCTTGTATCCGCAGCTCGATATACTGTGTTTTCCTTCACATCTCGATGCTGCGGGGCGACCTGTTTTCGAGGCGGCTTTTTATGGTATTCCCAGTGTGGTGGTCGTGGCTAATCCGATGCCCGATGCCATACTGCATGGCGTGACCGGGTTAGCGATTCCCTCCCCGGATCCGGTGCTTCTTGCCGATGCGCTACAGCGGTTAGCCGAGGATGCGGATTACCGTAAAACACTGGGCCGGCAGGCGCGGGACTGGGCGAATGAAAATTTCGCCATCGACAATAGCGCGGCCTCCATGCAGGCCATTTACCAACAGCTAGTGCATCAACATGATGTAAAAGCAGCGGGTTGATTCATCCATGCACACTACCTCGGCGCTACCAAGGTGGGTGGAATCCTGTCTGACGCGGCAGTTCTTAGCAAGATGAAATCATGTCGTCGAATGATCTGATTTTTTGAACGAGAACATCAACTATAAAGACGCACACACGATGTCTTTTAAGAATATTTTTTTCGGTTTATGGCGTCACTTTAGTGCTCGTCGACGTAAGCAGCTGGGTCTGTTGCTGGCTTTAATGATCTTTGTTTCTTTTATTGAAGTCATCAGTATTGGCGCTGTGTTGCCTTTTTTAGCGGTGCTCACCGCTCCAGAGAAAGTGTTTAAGCATCCTTTAGGGCATAGTATTTTTGTTTCTCTAGGAATCACCTCCGCCAGTGAGTTGTTGCTTCCACTGACGATTGCCTTCGGTGTTGTTGCCGTGCTGGCGGCGATGTGTCGCTTGTTATTACTGTGGGCAAGTACCAGGCTAAGTTATGCTATCGGTGCCGACCTCAGCTTGAGTATTTACAAGCGAACGCTGTACCAGCCTTACTCGGTACATGTGGGGCGCAATAGCAGCGAGATTATTTCTGGGATAGCAGTAAAAACTTATAACGTTATTAATATCATTGTGATGGCTTTCAGCTGGATTGGTGCCACTGTGATGTTAACTTTTATTCTATCCGCTCTCATTGCTGTCGAGCCCATGGTTGCGCTCACCGTGTTTGGTGGATTTGGTGCCATTTACTGGACAATTGATCGACTGACAAAAAGAACGCTTCAGATCAATAGCCAGAAAATGGCATATGAGTCGACACAAGTCATCAAAGTACTTCAAGAAGGATTGGGGGGCATTCGAGATATCCTGATTGATGGTAATCAGGAAACCATCTGTGAAGTCTATCGGAAATCCGATCTTGGTTTGCGTCACGCTCAGGGTAGTAGTGCGTTTATTGGGGCAAGTCCCAAGTTTGTGATGGAGTCTCTTGCGATGTTGCTGATTACCGGGCTTGCCTATGTTCTTACTCAGCAACCTGCGGGTATTGCCCGAGCCGTACCAATTTTGGGGGCGATTGCATTTGGCGCTCAGCGCCTGCTCCCTCTATTGCAACAAGCGTATGGATCGTTATCCGTTATCCGGGGAGGGCAGGCATCACTGCAAGATGCACTAGACCTGCTTGATCAACCTTTGCCTGCCTATGTGGGAACCTCTCTGGTTGAGGTGATTCCATTTGCAGACCAGATTCATATCAATAATGTTTCATTTCGCTATTCCGCTGAGTCTGCCTGGGTACTAGAACGACTGGATCTGAAAATTAAAAAGGGTTCCAGAATCGGCTTCATTGGCACTACAGGTAGCGGCAAGAGCACATTGTTGGACATTGTCATGGGTCTGTTACCCGCGACTGAGGGGCAGCTTGAAGTCGATGGTTTGCTGATCGATTCGACAAATCCGCGCGGATGGCAAGCCCATGTTGCCCACGTTCCTCAGAATATATTTCTGACAGATGCAAGTATTGAACAAAATATTGCCTTTGGCGTAGAAAAGGGGGCAATTGACCATAACCGCGTTGTACTGGCGGCCCAGCAAGCACAGATTGCCGATATTATCGAAACATGGCCGCAGAAATATCAGACCTTTGTGGGTGAACGGGGCGTCAGACTTTCGGGCGGACAGCGGCAGCGCATTGCGATTGCCCGAGCCCTCTACAAGCAAGCGGACGTGTTTATCTTTGATGAGGCGACGAGCGCGCTGGATGGCGAAACGGAATTGGCTGTGATGAAAGCAATCGAAAGCTTGAGCACATCTTTAACAATTCTGATTATCGCCCATCGACTGACTACCTTGCGTCACTGTGATCAGATTGTCGAATTGGGTGGTGGTGGTATTTGCCGTATTGGCAGTTATCAAGAGATGGTCTCAAACGTGACTACCGACGCTGGATCATATTGAGATTGCCTGGATCTTTGGTGCGGTGTGTATGCTGACCGAAGGTTCAGTTGTTGTCGCACTTGAGAAAGTAGTGAGGACTCTCACATGAAAATCGTAACCGTAGTAGGTGCCAGACCTCAATTTATCAAGGCCGCAGCTGTCTCGCGAGCGATTCGCACCCAAGAAATCGCCGATATTGAAGAGACCATTATTCATACCGGCCAGCATCATGACGAAAACATGTCGGCTGTTTTCTTTCATGAGCTTGATATCCCGGTCCCTAAGTTCAATCTCGAGATCGCCGGTGGCCATCACGGCGCCATGACCGGTCGCATGCTCGAGGCTATTGAACGCATCTTGCAGTCTGAGAAGCCCGATTGGTTACTGATTTACGGCGACACCAATTCGACGCTGGCGGGGGCTCTGGCCGCAGCGAAACTCCATATTCCGGTGGCGCATGTCGAGGCCGGACTTCGTTCATTCAACATGCGCATGCCGGAAGAAGTGAACCGAATTCTTTCGGATCGGGTCTCCAGTATGCTGTTTTGCCCGACCGAAACCGCCGTACAAAACTTGGCGGGTGAAGGCATTTTGGCGGGTGTGCACAATGTGGGGGACGTCATGTTCGATGTCGCGCTGTATTACATGGAGAAGGCGCGACAAGAGTCCAGCATTCTCGCCAGGCTAGGTTTGGCGCCGGGGCAATTTGTACTGGCTACTTGCCATCGCGCGGAGAATACGGATGATATCCGGCGCCTTCGGGGCATCTTGTCCGCGCTGGCAACGATAGCTCGGCATACCCCGGTGGTCTTGCCGTTGCATCCGCGCACTCGCAAACTCGTGGCGCAATACCAGCTTGACAGCTATTTGTCCGGGCTGGTGCTGATCGAGCCCCTGGCTTACCTGGATATGGTGGCGCTAGAGCAGGCGGCGAGTTTGATCCTGACCGATTCCGGCGGGGTGCAGAAAGAGGCTTTCTTTTATAGCGTGCCCTGTATCACCATGCGCGATGAGACCGAGTGGGTGGAAACGGTCGCTACCGGCTGGAACCGTTTGGCCGGAGCTAACGAGGTGGCGATTCTAGCCGCCACTGATGACGCACTTAATCATCCGATTCCCAACCTCCGGACATCGGCCTACGGGGATGGGCATGCATCGGAAAAAATCCTGGGACATCTTTCAGGGGAAATCAGCTGACTAATGTTTGATTCTAACCGTCTGGCTGACGCTGTTTTGTAGGACAAAGCGGCATGAGGAATGACTCCTTATCCATTACTGCACAATGTATTCCGATTGATTCTTCGGATTCTGCGGTGAAAGTCGAATAGGCGAATATGTGCGGAATTCTTGGTGGCGTGTGGCAACGGGCATCGTCTGTGGCCCCGCAATTTGATCTGGCGATCGATACCCTGCGGTTGCGCGGGCCGGACGACAGCGGCATTGAGCGATACGAATCCGGGCCTTCCCTGGTGGCGCTCGGACACACCCGGCTATCCATTATTGACCTCAGTTCGGCTGGGCATCAGCCTATGTCGTCCGTTGATGGCCGCTATTCGCTCATCTTCAATGGCGAAATTTACAATTATCTCGAGCTGCGCGCTGAACTGAGCGCGCGTGGGCATCGATTTATCTCCAGCTCCGATACTGAAGTATTGCTGGCGGCATGGCGCCAATGGGGGAGCGCGTGTCTGCCAAAGCTGGTTGGCATGTTTGCTTTCGTCGTGCTGGATCAGGTGGCGCATACCCTGGTTTGTGTCCGTGACGCCTTCGGGATCAAACCCTTTTTCTACGCGCAAGAACCGGGCGTGTTTCTGTTTGCCTCTGAAATCCCCGCGATCAAAGCACTCAAGCGACAAAAGCTGGCGCTGAACTGGCAGCGCGCGTATGACTACCTGGTGCATGGGGACTACGACAGCCGGGCGCAAAGCTTCGTGGAAGGGGTGTTTCATCTGCCACCCGGGCATCTGCTCACCGTCGACCTGGCCAATGGCAGCGTTTCCGAGCCTGACCGCTGGTGGACGCCCGCGATCCAGGAGCGAACCGACCTTAGCTTCGCGCAAGCCAGCGAACTGGTTCGCGAACGCTTCCTGGAGAGTGTGCGCGTGCATTTGCGCAGTGATGTCGCCATCGGCGCGGCCCTATCGGGGGGCATTGATTCCTCGGCTGTGGTGTGCGCGATTCGCCATCTCGAGCCTGACTTACCGATCAATACGTTTAGCTACATTGCGCGTGGCAGCGCGGCGTCGGAGGAGGCGTGGGTTGATCGCGTCAACCAGCACGTGAACGCCATACCGCACAAGGTCGTGGTGAGCGCCAGCGAGCTGGCCGCCGATCTGGACGATATGCTGCGCATTCAAGGCGAACCGTTCTGCGGCACCAGTATTTATGCGCAGTACCGGGTATTCAAGCTCGCGCGCGAGCATGGTGTCACCGTCACGCTGGATGGGCAAGGGGCGGATGAAATGCTGGCGGGCTACGATGGCTATCCCGGCCAACACATCCGCAGTCTGCTTGAAACCGGCCAGTTTGCTGCAGCGTCGGCGTTTCTGAACCAATGGGCCAAGTGGCCCGGGCGTAGCCGCATGGCGGGGGTCAAGCGCGCCGTCGCGGAAATGACCGGCGGACCCTTGAATGAAGTATTGCGGCGTCTGTCTGGGCAGCGGGACATGCCGGCCTGGATCAATGCCTCCGCGCTGGAGGAACGCAACATCATCCGCCGCTATCCACGCCAGCAGGGGCGGAATGGTGAGAGCGGCCGGCGTGTGGTGGCCGAACTGGCGCGGTCGCTGACGCAACGCGGCCTGCCCGCGCTGCTGCGCCATGGCGACCGCAACTCCATGCGCTTCTCGGTCGAAAGCCGGGTGCCTTTCCTGACGCTGGAGATGACCTCGTTACTCCTGTCCCTGCCGGAGTCCTATTTGATTTCTCCGCAAGGCGAAACCAAACATGTGTTTCGCGCCGCGATGCGTGGCATTGTCCCGGATGAAGTGCTTGATCGGCGTGACAAGATCGGGTTCACCACTCCCGAGCAGCAGTGGTTGTTTTCCATGGCGGATACCATTAGAGAATGGCTGTCAGAAGACCTGAACTTGCCGTTCTTTAATCAGCAAGAGATCATCAAGGCCTTCGACCAGATGGTTGCGGGCAAGCAGGCGTTTTCCTTACAGGTATGGCGTTGGATCAATTTCTCGCGCTGGTACACTAATTTTATTGGCTGATGTTCTTATAGGTTGTTCCGCGTGCGCAAAATTCTGATCATTTCGTTTTCCATCATTCACAACGACCCGCGCGTCATGCGCCAGGTGAAGTTGTTGGAGTCATCCTGCCAGTTGACGGTGGCCGGCTATGGCAAGAAACCAGACGCTGAAGTTGGCTTTGTGGAAATCGTCAGGCCGGCGTCCAGTCTTGGCCGCAAACTCGTGTGGGCCAGCAAACTCTTGCTTGGCGCGTATGACAGTTATTACTGGAACCTGCCGCAGGTGCTTCATGCATCGAAGCGATTGTCGGGAGAGAAATTTGACCTGATTCTCGCTAACGACGTATCGGCTCTGCCATTGGCCCTGGCCTTGGCCGGTGATACGCCAGTATTGCTGGATGCGCATGAATACTCGCCTCGTGAATTTGACGATAAGTGGCTGTGGAAGCTCCTTTTTGGCCGTTACAACGATAGCTTGTGCCGCCGCTACTTAGGGCAAACCGTGGGCATGATCACGGTGTGCCAGGGAATTGCCGATGAATACGCGCGCCAGTATGGCGTAACCCCCAATGTGGTGCATAACGCGCCGTTGGACCAAAAGCTGGCTCCCTCTCCCGTGGAAAACAATCAAATTCGCTTGATCCACCATGGCGCGGCTATCCGCTCACGCCATCTGGAGGAGATGATCGAGATGATGCAGCATCTCGATCAACGGTTTAGCCTGGATTTGATGCTGATGGACAGCGATCGCGCCTATCTAGCCGAGCTACATCAGCGAGCCGCGGACGACGAGCGAATTCGCTTCATCAAGCCGGTGCCTATGCCGGAGATTTGCCAGCATTTGAATGCCTACGACCTTGGTGTGTACATTTTGCCGCCGGTCAATTTCAACCATGAGCATGCCTTGCCCAACAAATTCTTCGAGTTTGTGCAGGCGCGGCTCGGGGTTGCAATCGGCCCGTCACCGGAAATGGCCATCCTGGTTCACCAGTACCATTGTGGCATCGTCGCCGACTCGTTTGATCCGGCCGCCCTTGCCGCCGTTTTGACCGGGCTGACTAAAGACAGCATTGAAGCTTTCAAGCAGAACTCGAACACTGCGGCCCGAGAATTGAGCTATGAGCACGAAGGGCAAGTCCTGTTGGCCGAAATAGAGCGAGTCATTGATCATGAATCACCTCAAAATATCAGCTAACAAGACAGCCCCAGTTCATGCAGCCTTTTGCGCCAATTTAGCTATGAATTTCAGTGCGTAACTTGCATGCGCGCACTACAAAACCTTCAAAACCCTTTGATTTGATGATTGTGCAGCCAATCACTAATAATGTAACCCATAGAAAATAGGGTAAGGCGCTGCGTGGAGTAACCCCCGCTTGAGTAATAAAGTTTGCGGTGGCGAAGCCCCAGAAAGCCTTGATGAGTGGATTGCCAGTTAATCTATAAATGATTGATTCAGTAAAAAGTAATAGTGTGATTAATGCAAATAATGCTGCAAAAACAATTGTTATAGAGTTTGAATAATATAAAAATGCGGTAATCCCCGGTAGTGACACAAACTGATAATGTCTCAAATCATAAAATCTATAATCTGATTGGCAGATTGATTGATACATTCCCAGCTTACTAATTTCTGGTTTTTCCATCAGACCCTTCTGGAGAAAACCAAGGTCTTTGTGAGGTTGGGCAACAACCGCCATTACCCCTTCGATGCCAATCCAGCGTTCTATGGCGAGAAATAATGGGAAAACGGTGTGGGGGTTGGGCGGTGTTATGTAATGCGGGCTGACGGTCGTGCTGGTGCTGACGTTAGCACTTGCGCTGACGTTAGCACTTGCGCTGACGTTAGCATTTGCGCTGGTGTTTGCGTTGGCACTTGCGCTTGCACTGTAGTCAGTTGAGTAATAAATGTTTCTAAATTGTGATACTGCGAGTATTGAAGTCGCAAAAAATAGGCAAAAGCACAGTGCGATAGGAATAGATTTTTTAATCGGAAGATATGCGTTATTTTTTTTAGAAATTAATAAAGCAAATAAAATGGGTAGTACAGAAAATAGATATATTCCTCGACTTAAAATGGCAATTGAAGATAGCCAGCCCTGGAACAGGAAAAGATAGGTTGTTGCCTGGTTGCCACGGTCAAGTGACTGATCCCACCAAAGCAGGCAAGCTCCAGCAATCGGGAAGCCCGCAACTTGAAGTAAGTAAACCACTGAATTGATCGGCCAGGGGAAAATGGTTCTCGGGACCAGGCCAGCTTGTTGAATGCCATAATGGATATTTGCCACGCAGCAAATCACTGCTAATAGCGTTAAGGCAAACCAGAGTTTCTTTTGAACGAATGGGTACCAAGTCGGCGCTTTGCTATTGATGTCGAATCTGGGCTGATCTTGTGGTTTTTTTATCAGTAGATAACAGATTCTGGCTGTCGTGATTGCGACTGCAGCCGTGGTTGAGACCAGCAATACTTCATCATACGACTTGATTGAAGGGACGAATTTTCCAAGAGGTTCTTGGTATGTGTATTTAAAGATGCTGTGCAGGGTAAATTTTAACCAAAATCCAGCCCACATGGTGATGGCAATAAAAGTGAAGCCATAACTGTCTATTTTGTAAAATGCTAAAAATATTACGGCTAAAAATGCGATTGAAAATGTCACATAATAGAGCGGCGAGCCTTGATAAGACAGATAACCGTGATAGAAAACAAAAGACCAGAAAATTAATGCCGCTATTGTTGTGTATGAAATGAAATTGTTGATTTTTTTCATGGTTTGTATGAATTGTTAATTTATTTTAGCTATTTAATTAATTTTATGATAGTCGTTTTTGCTTCGCCGTGGCCCCATTGAGCAACTAATAATTGCATTGCTAATGATTTACTGTTGCGATGTATGCAAAGTGGTTTGACCTTGATTGTAGGTCGGCGGCAAAACCCTGTAAATATTATCTCTAATGGCAACCAATTCTTAAAATCATGAGTGTTGCATCACCGAGTCGTCTTGAGTTTGAGTTGGAGCCTATACCGCACTCTAATACGCTGATGTTTCGGTTTAAGCACTAATGATGACCGGGGTGGCATTGTGGGTCCATGGCCGAGCCTTACTTCCTTGTCCTTATGGACATCGTGTACCGAGGGTTTCTAAGCAGATTCCTGGCGCCAGGTTCATGCGCGCACATCAATTCACTCGAAATCATCACCTCAGGGGCAGAATTATGTTGCCAGTAAAAGCCCTCGTTCTATACAATTTGTTCAAATTTCGAACAGGGGGTGGCTACTGTGGCAATGGCTTGTTTAGAAGCATACTGGTGCATTGATCGCCAGTGGTACCCAGTACCCGCGCGCCCATGACCAGCCGCCGCGCCAACCTCAAAGACGATACCTACTTCTGGGCGATGAAATTGCTGCAGGAAAATCCCAGCATGACGCAGCGCGAGCTGGCGCGCGCCATGGGGATCAGCCTCGGTGGCGCGAACTATTGCTTGCAAGCCTTGATCGAAAAAGGCTGGCTGAAGATGCAGAATTTCAGTAAATCCGCCGACAAAATGAGTTATGCCTATCTGCTGACCCCGGTGGGCATGGTGGAAAAAGCCGCGCTGACCGCGCGCTTTTTGCAGCGCAAAATGCAGGAATATGAAGATCTTAAACTTGAGATTGAAGCGCTGAAGCGCGACGTTGCGCAACACGACACCACTTTTGAGCCGTGATGAAAAAACACATTGTTCCTGTCATCCTTTGCGGTGGCTCTGGCACGCGGCTATGGCCGCTTTCCCGTGCGGGTTTTCCTAAGCAGTTTTTGGTGTTATCCGGCAATAGCAGCCTGTACCAGCAATCGCTGACGCGCGCGCAACGCTTGGGCTGTGAAGATATCGAGGTCGGCGAAACGCTGGTGGTGACCAATGAGGAGCATCGCTTTCTCGCGTTGGAGCAACTGCGCGAGCTGGGGTCGATTTCCGCCCGGTTACTGCTGGAGCCCTGCGGGCGCAATACCGCGCCGGCCCTGACGCTGGCGGCCTTGCAGGCCACGGCCTCGGGCGCCGACCCAATCCTGGTGGTAACCCCGTCCGATCAGACCGTGGAAAACGCGGATGCGTTTACCGCCAGTATGCGCGCCGCGGTGCGCGCCGCGGCTGACGGGGACATCGTGATTCTGGGGATTACGCCGGATCGACCCGAGACCGGCTATGGCTATATCAAACAGCGTGGCGCGCCAGGCCCTCTGGGTGACTACGCGGTGGCGCAGTTCGCTGAAAAGCCCGATCTGGCGACCGCCGAGCGTTATCTGGCCAGTGGTGAATATGCCTGGAACAGCGGCATGTTTGTGCTCAAGGCCAGCACCTGGCTCAAAGCCTTGGGACATTTCCGCCCGGATATGGCTCTTGCGACCAAAACCGCCTGGCAAGGTCAGGCGCTTGATGCCTTGTTTGTCCGCCCGGATCAACAGGCTTTTACCGCTATC
>Ga0302155_10000433_pt1 | contig 33775 bp, 30 predicted proteins | sample I_Bog_N3_1_FD_193508 | JGI IMG/M metagenome (GOLD analysis project Ga0302155, IMG submission 193508) | Peat permafrost microbial communities from Stordalen Mire near Abisko, Sweden - I_Bog_N3_1 | ecosystem: Environmental > Terrestrial > Soil > Wetlands > Peat | place: Sweden: Abisko, Stordalen...
GCAACGACTCGAATCGCGCCTTGCAAATGCACCCTGCTGCAAGGTAAAAACAATCATGTCTTCGGCCAATCTCTATGGCCGGTTTTGAACTGATCACGTATGGCCGGTTTTAAGGTGATCACCGAGGGCTGGCCGTTATTCTCCTTGCCGCCTGGTCTCTACCATCCAACGACAACGAGCAAAGTCTTTGGACTATTGCAAGAAACATCGCTGGAATATCCACCCGAATCGTCGTACGGGAACGCATATTGCTGGCCGTTGATCGCGATAGAGTGGAAAAACTTCGCATAGTGATCAGTGGGATCCGTCTGATAGAAGGCGCTGGGGTTTCCCCACATTGCTGGATTTGTCAGATTCCCGGCTGCATCGAATTCAGGCGTACCGGAGATAGGAGCGGTATGCCTGTAAATCGAACCCGAAAGCGATGGATTAGCGGTCAAGCCAGATCCGTTGGCTCCGGCGAGTGGAATAGTAATACCGTTGAACGACCAGATATCAGCAATGTACGTGGTGTAGTAATCCTGATAGGGACCGCCTGCATTGAATCCTCCCGCTCCAGGTTCAATTATCCGGTACGGAGCGGTAAGCGTCGCTTCCGGTTGGAAGTCAGCCGGAACAGCATCGATATAGCGCTGGAAGGTCGTAGCGCGATTCTCTGCAAAAGCCGCGGCATTCTCTCCAACCGCTATATTGGTTCCATCACCGCAAGTCAGCCACGCAAAGCATTTCAGAATGGTTGACATATTTGGATCTAATATGGATGCTCACCGTATTCTACAGCCCGGAAAAACCTAAGGCCTGTTGTCAAGGCACTTTGTTGCAGTTCGGGCGTTCCTCAGCAGAAGTTCTATTTGCCCACCCTGGGATGTAAAAACATCGCAGTTCTTCGCATCTCGATCCTGGCGAGTTCGATCTTTATGGGGTCTCGCTAATCTCGTTCAATCTGCGCGAGTCGCTCAGCTTGCTTCCACAGGCGAGTCTTGGCGGACACTCACCGGACCTTGCCGCTCTCGCATATGCAAAGTGACTTCCTGCGCTGCATCGCTTCCACGTCGGGTCATCATCCATGGGGCAGTCTGGTGTGTGCCGTGTAACACGCTTATAGTTGTTGTAGAGACTGTAGAGACAACGGAGGTTCCCGTGCCGGCTCCTGACGTGCAATATGACTGCAATATCAATATAAGAGAGTTCAGCAGTTTTTCATCAATTTTGCCCTATAGAGCGAGTATCATTTACAAAGTATTGATAAATAAGGAGTTATTGTGAATCTCCCCAACTCCATCACGATGAGCCGGATCGTCATGATCCCGGTGCTGCTGTGGATACTCACCACGCACTTTCCCTGGCACGCGCATGGAGCGCAGGAGATTACCGCTTCTGTTCTGTTTGTGCTGGCCTCGATTACCGACGGCCTGGACGGCTACCTGGCCCGCAAGCGCAAGCAGATCACCACCGTGGGCATGTTGCTGGACCCCATTGCCGACAAGATCATGGTCACTGGCGCCCTGATTGCCCTGGTGGCGTACAACCCAGATGTCGTCAAGGTCTGGATCGTGGTGATTATCATCGGCCGCGAGTTCCTCATCAGCGGCCTGCGGTCGATTGCCTCATCGGAAGGCTTCACCATCCAGGCCAGCGACCTGGGCAAGCTCAAGACGGTCATCCAGATTGTCTGCGTGGTCTCCGCCATTCTGGCTCATGGCTGGTACCAGTGGAAGTTCGGCGTGCTCATCATTCCCGTCAAGTGGATTGCCGTCGCCGCCATTTACTTCACCGTGCTGGTCTCCTGCATCTCTGCCATCGACTATTTTGTGGGCTTTTGGAAGCAGATAGACCACGCCAGCAACGACCGCCGTAAGGCATTCGTGCTCACCAGGCGCAAGAAAGTTACCACGCCATAACCGGACGTTAAATAAGCACCTCTTCATGGGGGGTGCAATTCAGGTCGTTTTGCAGCGGACGGATGCCTGCGCGGGAGGCGCGCTCCGCGTCTGTGTGCGACAATCTTCGAAAGACCGAATCTCCTATGAGACCTTCTCGTCTCCTTATTCTGAGCGCCGCTGTATCGCTCCTGGCTGCTCCACTGGCTTGGCCCCAGGCGCCATTTGCGCCCAAGGCCGCCCCCTCGGTTCCGCTGGTGCTGGCCGGCGGCACGGTGGTGGACGTGACCGATTGGGGCCATTCGGCGAAAGATTTGCCGGACGCGGTAGTCATCATCCGCGACGGCCGCATCACCAATGTTGGCTCGCGCATGGCGGTCTCCATCCCCAAGAACGCACGGGTGATCGACTGCACCGGCAAATTTCTGATTCCGGGTCTTATTGACGGCTTTGCCGGCATGAATTCACAGGGCCAGGCTAACGCTGACCTCTTCATGGGCGTTACCACCGTGGTCGCCGTCAGCGACGCTCGCCGCGGAGTTGTAGACTTTGCGGCCTCGCCCAAGCCTCACCTCTACACGGTGGACTCTGTGGGCTCAACCGACAACTGGAGTCTGCTGGCCAAACGCCCGGAGTGGGCGCTCAAGCTGAGAGAAGGCGCTCGCCGGGCTGAACTGACCCCCGAGGACACTCTCAGCCAGCTCGCCGAAACTGCCCGGCTAGGATCGCGCGCCGTCTGGCTGGGCCACAATCTTACCGCCGCCAATGTCCAGTGGATTATGGCGCGCGCTCACCAGTTGGGTCTGGTCACGTATGGCGAGTTCGTCGCCACACCCTACAATGTGGGCGTCGAGGCGGGCGTGGATGTACTCGTCCATATGGGCCGCTACGAACTCGGTGTTCTGCCTGAAGAATTACAGCGGCCATTGGTGGAAGACTCCGAGGGCGCGGCGGCAGCCACAGCCTACGACTACGCTGAGCGCCTGCCCGCCACCGACCCGCACCTGCGCGGTTACGCGCGCTTCCTGGCCGCTCACCATGCTGCGCTCATGCCCACATTCAGCGTCTACTACGCCCAGTTGCCCAATCATCGCAACCTGTGGAAGGAGCCGGCCGCTCTCCTGCTCGATCCCAGCCGCATCTTTGACCCTGCAAATCGCTTCAACGGCGAAATGGACTATCCGCTCGCGCCGTGGACCCGCCATCTGCCCGCCTCCACTCAGCGCTGGATGGAAGAAAGCCTGCGCAAGAAGGCTGACCAATCGGCCCTGCGGCTATGGCACATCAACGAGACATTGTTCTCGGCCTATCCGCACTACCTGGCCGCCTCCGGCGCGCCGGTCCAGGGTTCCTTGCCCGGTATCTCCATGCACACCGAATTGGAGCTGCTCGTCCGGCTGGGGCTCTCGCAGCGCGAGGCTCTGGCCGCCGCCACCAACAACTACAGTCTCCAGTTCGGCTGGAACGAGCTGGGCTTGATTGCTCCCGGCCGTCGCGCTGACATCCTCGTCCTCGACGCTGACCCCACGGAGAACATATGGAACGCCCGCCTCATCTCCGGCCTCATCCTCAACGGCAATGTGATTGACCGCGGAAGCCTGCTGTACTGGAAGCATTGAAGCCTGTTCCAATTCCACAGCATCCCGGCAGGGAACCGAGCAGAACTGCCGCGCATCGGTTAACGTAAGAGGTAGCAGGCGGTTTGATGCAGGTTTCCTCCAAGGCCATGACCGATTTCCCATCCCAATCCATCTCCAAGCCTAAGCACCACAATCAATGGCTCATCCTCATCGCGGCCTTCAAACTGGCCCAGGCGCTGCTGTTTGTGGCCATCGGCGTGGGCGTTGTGGGGTTGCTCCACAAGGACGTCGCCGACGTGCTGAGCAAGGCGGCCGAGCATCTGCGCTTCAACCCCGAATCCCGCCTCGTCAACTTCATCCTTAAAAATGCGCCGCTCGTCAATGACAAACTGCTGCGCCGCATCGGAGCGGTGGTCTTTTTTTATGCCGCCCTCGACCTGGTTGAAGGAATCGGCCTGTATCTGGAGAAAACCTGGGCCGAGTTCCTCACCCTGGCCATCACCGCTTCGTTCCTGCCCTGGGAGATCTTCGAGATCTATCGCCGGCTCACGCTGGTTCGCGTCAGCCTACTGACCGTGAACACCCTGGTCCTCCTTTATCTTTTGAAGCTCGTGATGGCGCGCGAAAAGCGCGAAGTAGAATCCGAGAAAATCAGCCTGGATGAATAAGGCCGCATTTTTTCAGATTCGTCGCGAGGAAGTCGCCAACTTTCGCTTTTTGTTCTCTATCACGACTTTTCGCCTCTGTCTAGTGCCCGTACCTAAGAAGTAAGCCCTATATATTGTGGTAGACGGAATTTAGTCACCTATTAGGATAAATTTCCACAGGCGATCTTCCAATCAACTGCTTTATTGCAATTTTTTCCTTGGCGAGAGCCGGGATTAGGGGTACTATCGCAGTGTGAGTGGTCAAAAGTGGTCCGTTGTGAATCATTGTGGAATGCATGGACCCGTTTCAGGGAAAGTTTAACCGATTTTTCTCCTTGATTTACAAGATTCAACGCCCATCCTCAGGGGGAATCAGCCTGAGTAATCGGCGAACGGCAGCAAAAGGCGTGTAGCGGTCGCGGCAGGGAATGTGAAATCAGCCGCAAGAGGCAGACAGGGATGACGGCATTTCGCGGAAACCATCCGGCCAAGGTTGACCCCAAGGGGCGGCTCAAGCTCCCCGCTGGGTTCAAGGAACTGGTGGACGAAGCGAATGTCACGCAGTTTTACATCACCTCGACCGACGGCAAGAAGGCGGAAATATGGCCCCTGCCGGAGTGGGAGCGGCAGGAAGCTTTGCTGGCCGAAACCAGCACCATGGACGACGCGGTGGAGAAGTACCTCAACCTGACCAGCTACTACGGCCAGCAGGTGGAGATGGACAAAGAGGGCAGGCTTTTGTTGCCGCAGATTCTGCGCGGCACGGCGAAATTGGACGCGGAAGTCGCGGTACTGGGGAAACTGCACTACTTGGAGGTTCATAACTTCAAGGTCATCGAACAGAGTGTGCTGTCCAACGAATTGACAGTGGGAGATCGCCAATCACTGGCGACGACCCTCAACCGGCGGAGTTGACCGCCCCAACCCCCCAGGGGGAGCGCATGACGAATTCGATTGAACGGCATGCGCCGGTTCTTTTTCAAGAAGCGATTGATTTTCTCCGGGTGCGTCCTGGGTCTACGGTGGTGGATTGCACGCTGGGCTTGGCCGGGCACGCAGTAGGAATTGCAAAGCTGCTTGGAGCTGAGGGGCATCTGATCGGTTTTGATCGGGATCCCGAGGCACTGGCGCTGGCCAAGGAAAAGTTGGACGGGGTTTGCAGCGAGTTAGGCAGTCAGGCGCCGCGAGTTACTTTGATCGGCGCGGCTTTCAGCTCGGCGCCCATGCATTTGAAGCCCGCCTCTGTGGACGGCCTGCTCGCCGACTTTGGAGTGAGCAGCCTGCAACTGGACGAGGCTGGAAGAGGTTTTAGTTTCATGGCGGATGGTCCGTTGGATATGCGCATGGATACGCGCTCCGGACTAACTGCCGCACAGGTGGTGAATGAGGCGAACGAGCGAGAGCTTGCGGACCTTATTTACGAATACGGAGAAGAAAGGAGGTCGCGGAGAATCGCCAGAGCCATTGTTCGCGGGCGGCCGGTAACAACCACGGGGCAGTTATCCCGGATTGTAGCCTCAGCCGCCCCGGCAATGAAACAGGCGCACATTCATCCGGCTACCAGAACATTTCAGGCGCTTCGCATTTATGTGAATCATGAGTTAGATGAGATTCGGGCTTTATTGGAGGCCGCACCTACGTTGCTCAAGCCCTCCGGAAGGCTGGTCGTCATCAGTTTTCATTCTCTGGAAGATCGCATCGCAAAAGACAGCCTGCGCGAAGGCGCGCGGCAGGGAATCTGGTAGATTCTCTCAAAGAAGCCGGTTACGGCCGGCGAAGAAGAGTTGGACCGCAACCCACGCTCTCGGAGCGCAAAGTTAAGGGCAGCGGAGAAGCAGTGAACAGTGGTCAGTGAACACTGCGGAGGACACCATGGCGGCATGTGCAACAACCAATTTCGAAGTAGGCAGAAGCTGGAGCGCGCGGGTCGCCGAGCGCAACGCCGAGCTGATGGCTCAGCAGGCTCTGCGGCGCAGGGGCATGCACACGCCGGAGTTCTCTTTCTCCAAGCATTTTGACAACAGCCGCCTGGTCAAGGCGCCCGACCCGGTGCGAGCACACCAGATACGCCGATTCTCTCAGGTCATTATGGTTTTCTTCGTGCTGACCATGGTCTACGGGTTGCAGCACTTCAGCGCCATCGAGGGCGGCTATCGGATCGAGTCGGAAAAGCAGGTTCGCGAGCAATTGCGCGAGGAAAACCGTCAGTTGCGCCTCTGCGAGGCACAGCTCACGCAGCCGGGCCGCATCGACAGAATGGCGCGCGAAATGGGCCTTGCCGAGCCGCAGCCGGGCCAGATGATTCAACCCAATGCTGCTCCGGACGCCTCCGCTCCAGTGCTTGCTCAAGCCGTTCCTCCAGTTTCCGCCGCGCAATAATTCGGCGTAGTTTATTTACTGGAGCGTTTGTCCATGCCGTCCACCGTTCGACCCAGCCGCAACTACAACCCCGCGCCGCGTGTCATGCCTCTCAAGCGGACGCGCTTCTGGCTGGTCTGTCTGTTCTTTCTTTTTTGGGCCATCCTGATTTGCTTTCGCCTCTTCTGGCTCCAGGTGGTGCGTCATAGCGAGTTTTTAGAGCGCGCCCAAAAACAACAGCAGCGCACCTTCGAGGTGGCTCCGCGTCGCGGCGTCCTCTATGATCGCAACCTGCGCGAACTGGCCATGACCGTGCAGGTTGACTCCATCTTTGCTGTGCCTTCAGAAATGGAAGATAGGCAGGCGGCAGCTCATGCACTGGCTGCAATTGTCCACACCGACCCCAACGACACGCAGAACACCGAGGAGCAGATTGCCGCGCGCCTCGCCGCGGGGCGCAACTTTGCCTGGGTTGCGCGGCGCGTAACGCCGGAAGTGGCTGCCAAAGTAAAGGCGCTTCCCCTCAAGGGCATCTACTTCCAAAAAGAATTTCAGCGCTTCTACCCGAACAACGAAATCGCCGCGCAGGTGCTGGGTTATGTGGGCATCGACGACGCAGGCCTCGGCGGCTTGGAGCAGAAGTTCGAGCTGCAGTTGCATGGTGTTCCCGGCCGTATGTACACCGCCATGGATGCGCGCCGCCACGTGCTCGGTTCCACGGAGAGCGAACCTCAGCCGGGCAAAAACCTGGTGCTAACCATTGACAAGAACATCCAGTTCATGGCCGAGCAGGCGCTGGACCACGCCATGGCGCGCACTCAGGCGGCCAACGGCACTGTGGTAGTGCAAGACGTGCATACCGGCGAGATTCTGGCCTTGGCCATCCGCCCCACGTTCAACCCCAATGACTTTCGCCACACCACGCCGGAGCTGTTGCGCAACCACGCGGTCAGTGACGTATACGAGCCGGGCTCGGTCTTCAAGCTGATCGCCTATTCGGCGGCGTTGGAGCAACACGTCGCAGCTCCCGACGACATGATCGACTGCCAGGGCGGCAAGATTACCCTCGCCGGCCGCGTCATTCACGACAACCAGGGCGAGCACTTTGGCGTCATCCCGGTTCATAAGGCGCTTGAGGTTTCCAGCGATGTGGCCGCCGTCAAGCTCGCACTCAAGGTCGGTCCTGATCGCTTTTACCAGTACGTGCGCGACTTCGGCTTCGGGAGCCGTTCCGGCGCAGAAATGCCCGGCGAGACCCGCGGCCTGCTGCGCCCGGTGAACAAATGGGGCCCGTCGTCCATCGGCTCAATTGCCATTGGCCAGGAAGTTGGCGTCACGCCGCTGCAGTTGGTTTCCATGGTCTCAACCATCGCCAACGGAGGCGTCTATCTGCCTCCGCGCGTGCTCATGCCCGGCCAGGTGGATGGGACGCACAATGCTCAAACGCCTGTCGCATTGCCTTTCAAGCCCGGGGAAGAGCTGCCCAATCCCCTGCCTGCCGGCGCGCATCGCGTGCTCTCCACGCTCACGGCCGCCCAGATGCGCAAGATGATGGAAGGCGTGGTATTGTTCGGTACCGGCAAGCCCGCACAGCTCAATGGCTACTCCTCCGGCGGCAAGACCGGCACGGCGCAAAAGATCGATCCGGCTACCCATCTCTATTCGAAGACCATGCACATCGCCTCGTTTGCCGGCATTGCTCCGGTTAACAATCCGGTGATCGCCGTGGCCGTGGTTCTCGATTCACCCAAGGGTGCCTATTACGGCACAGCCGTTTCTGCGCCCGTCTTTTCCGAGGTAGCGCAGCAGGTTCTCGAATATCTCTCCGTGCCTCATGACATTGACGCCCGCCGTCCCCGCGCTTTATCCAAGGCTGATTTGCACGCGGCCGAAGACGACAGCCATGAGCAGACCGGCGACATCGGCGCCCTCTATGCCGCAGCCAACGATCTGCCCAGCGACGACCCACTACGCGCGTCCGCAACCCAGACGCCGCCTGCAAGCTCGCCCGCCACGAGCGTCCAATCGCAAACCAAAGCGCAGCCCGCGAGCGCCAACCCCGCCACGACGCAACAGCAGCCGCGGACTTCCAATACCGTCACCATCTCCGAAGGCAAAGCCCTGCGCGTTCCCTCGCTCATTGGTTTACCGGTGCGTAAGGTCATCGAACAGGCCGCCGCCGCCGGTCTCGAAGTGGAAATCAACGGCAGCGGCACAGTGCGCGAGCAAGCCCCCGTGCCGGGAACCATGGTCGCGCCTGGAACCAGGATTGTTGTGCGCTGCGGGCGGTGATAAATCTCTTCGCAACGAAAAATTACTAGAAGCTGTTTTATAACCTGGTTTTGAAAGGGCACGGCTTCAGCCGTGCCGATCGAGGGCAAAGGTAATCTCGGGCTTTAGCCCCTGAGGGAATCTCGCACAAAGCGCCAACCCGGTTATGAAACAGCTTCTAAATTCCCTTCGGAATACTGCGGGTAGCTTCCAGCGATTTGCCAGTTTCCAAAAGGCTCTTCAAGCTTGACAGGATGATCGGCCATCCATTCGAGACGGCCTTGATGTACTTCGAATCGGGCTTGTCCATCGCATGCGTCAGAGTGAGTTTCACGGTCTCGCCAGCCGGCTCTAGCTCATACGTCATGCGCGAATAGCCTTCAGCGGTCATCTCGGGAAAGATCTCATTGCGCCACTTCAGAACCAGCCGCTTGGGCGGATCAATCTCCACTACTTCGCCGCTGTCGCCCACGCGCCCGTCAGAAAATGCGATCTGCCAAGAAGCTCCCGGTTTCCAATCACTCTTCTGTATTGTGTCGAACCAGAACCGCCGCGTGAACTCCGGCTCGATCAGCGCCCGCCACAACTTTTCCGGCGTGGTGCGGATAAACGTCACATAAACAAATTGAGAATCAGCCATCGTTTTTCCCCTCCAGTTTTGATTTGAGCTCAGCAAGGGCGCGCAAACGGCCCCGCTCATATTTGTCAATCCAACGCTCGGCAATCTCGTGAATGGGCACCGGATTCAGGTAGTGCAACTTCTCGCGGCCGCGCCAGATCGTGACTACCAGCGTGGCCTCTTCCAGCAGCCTGAGATGTTTTGCCACGGCCTGCCGTGTCATCTCCAAATGCGCACAGAGCTGACCCAGCGTTTGCCCGTTATCTGCCCGCAGCCGGTCCAGCAGCAGACGGCGTTCCGGAGCTGCCAGAGCCCTGAAGACCTTGTCCAAATCCGCGCTCATCGAAATCATAATAGGCAACCATTGGGTTGCATGTCAAGGGCAAATATGTTTCTCTTGAAATGGAATTTGCAGACCTGCTCTTTTCTAAGACGCAGCGCGAGAGTCATACTTCAATCGGCATCAAGGAAAGGAGGCGTCGATGTTGTTGCCAAAGTTGCGCCTAGCATTGCAGCAGGCTGGTGACCCGGACCGGGCACTCGCCATGCAAGCGTACATGAAGTCTGCGATGCCGTATCACGGAGTTCCGGCGCCATTGTTCCGCAAGGTATGCAAGGCGGCGTTTGCAGACGTACAGTTCGCTTCGGCGGCGCATTGGCAGGCGCAGGTCCTGGAAATTTGGCGCAACGCTCGTTTCCGCGAAGAGCGGTACGCGGCCTTGTCCCTGGCAGGAGACAATCGCGCGCAGCCCTTCCAGACTTTGTCCGCGATCAAGATGTATGAAGAGTTGATCGTCACCGGTGCATGGTGGGATTACGTCGACGGCATTGCATCGCACCGTATTGGGTCGATCCTGAGGGACTATCCCGTGCCGATGCGGCGCAAGATGCTCACCTGGAGCAAGTCGAACAATCTGTGGAAGCGGCGCACGTCGATTCTGTGCCAACTCGGCTTCAAGGAGGAAACTGACTTGGAGTTGCTTTATGCCTGTATCGAGCCATCAATCGGCTCGCGGGAATTCTTTCTTCGGAAGGCAATTGGCTGGGCGCTGCGCCAGTACGCCTGGACTGACCCAGCCGAGATACAGAAATATGTGCGGCTCAACCGCACCCGTCTGAGTACGCTGAGTTGCCGCGAGGCGATGAAGAATATCGAGTCTTTGAAAACGCTGCCTTGAGGCCCACTGAAACTGAACGCCACCCGACCAACTACAATGGTACCCGTGATGAACTGGAATGAATTGATTGCAGAAGTGAGCGCGGTTGGCTCCGGCGGCGGTGCGGACGGGCCGGTGACGGGAGTCGAATACGACTCGCGGCGAGTGCAGCCAGGTTCGGTTTTTGTCGCCATGAAGGGCGGCTCAACCGACGGCAACCGCTACGTGGAGAAAGCCATCGCCGCGGGCGCACTGGGTGTCATTACCGACTCGCCGGAGAAGTTCGACCACCTGCTGGTCTTCGAGGCCGGCCTGCCTGTGCTCGAAGTCGAACATGGCCGCCGTGCGCTGGCCCAAGCCTCAGCCGCATTTTTCGGCCATCCCGAACGGCGGCTCGCCGCTACCGGGATTACCGGAACCAATGGCAAGACGACCACTGCTTTTCTGGTCGAATCGCTGCTGAACGCTGCTGCGCGCAAGTCTGTTCTTGTCGGCACCATCGAATATCACGTGGCTGGCGAAGTGCGTCCCTCGGTGCATACCACCCCAGAGTCGCGTGACCTTTTTGAGCTGATGGCCGAAGGCGTTGCCCGCGGAGCAACCGAGCTGGTCACAGAGGTTTCCAGTCACGGCCTCGACCAGGGCAGGGCGACGGGTCTGAATTTCGACGTTGCCGTCTTCACAAATCTCACGCGCGATCACCTCGATTATCACGAGACGATGGAGAAGTATTTTGCCGCCAAGCGCCTGCTCTTCGACGGCACAGTCTATCCGGCTCCGCGCGTCGCCGTGATCAATGCGCACGACCCGCGCAGCAATGAGTTGGCCGAAGCGTCGCGCAAGGCCGGTGCCGAGGTCCGGACCTATGGAATCGGCCAGGGCGATTGGCGCGCGGCCAGCTACACGCTTACTCCGTCTGGAGCGGCCCTCGAACTGGAAACCCCGGCAGGCGCAGCCAGAGTCAACTCGCGGCTGGCTGGCGAGGTCAACATTCTCAACCTGCTGGCTGCGCTTACCGCAGCACACGCGCGCGGCGTGGCGTTTGCCGATTTAGTCGAATTTATTCCCCGCCTCCAACCCGTTCCCGGCCGCTTTCAATCCGTCGATGCGGGCCAGCCCTTCACCGTCATCGTGGACTACGCCCACACAGACGATGCTCTGCGTAACCTGACCGCGCTGGCCAGGCAGATGACCGCGCAATCCGGCAAGCGAGTGATTACGGTTTTTGGTTGCGGCGGCGACCGCGATCGCACCAAGCGCCCCAAAATGGGTCTGGCAGCGGGTGAGGGAAGCGACTTCGTCATAGCCACAAGCGACAATCCCCGCTCCGAGGAGCCGATGGCGATTCTGGCTGAGGTCGAGCCGGGCCTCAAGACCACCCATGTCCGCTATACCATCGAACCGGATCGTGCCGCAGCCATTCATCTCGCGCTCAAGGAGGCCGCTTCCGGCGACGTCGTTCTGATTGCAGGCAAAGGCCACGAGAAGGAGCAAATCCTTGCCACTGGCGTCATACATTTTGACGACGTTGAGGTTGCCCTTTCGGCGTTGGGTGAAATGGGTTATGGTGGTGTGCAATGAATCTCACACTTGCAGAGGCTGCCATTGGCGCGGGTGCGGTGCTCGAAGCGCCGGCCAGCGCGGCTAATGCCGGGGCGCTGGTTGTTTCCGGCTATTCGATTGACTCGCGCACCGTGGCCGCGGGCGAGCTCTTTTTTGCCGTGCGCGGCGATCGGTTGGATGGGCACGATTTTGTGGCCGCGGCCATCGAACGCGGGGCCGTGGCCGCGGTGGTTTCGCGTGCGCGTGTCGCCACCTTGCCTGACGCCGCGCTCGCCGCGCCGCTCCTCATAACCGAAGACCCGCTTATCGCAATGCAAGCCCTGGCCGCACATGTTCGTCGCCAATGGGGACGGCGCGTGGTGGCCATCACCGGCTCGGCCGGCAAAACCACGACCAAGGAAGCGATTGCCGCGGCTCTGGGCGCAAAGTTCAACGTGCTCAAGTCCCATGGCAATCTCAACAACGCCTTTGGAGTGCCTCTGCAACTGTTGCGGCTCTCGCCCGAGAACGAGATCGCGGTCATCGAAATGGGTATGAACCACCCCGGCGAAATCGCCGCCCTGGCCCGCATCGCCTCGCCCGACTGGGCCGTGGTCACTAACGTGGGCACGGCGCACATTGAGAACTTCCCTGACGGCCAGGCCGGCATAGCCCGGGCCAAATTCGAGTTGATTGATGCTCTACCGGCGAACGGCGTTGCTTTCCTTAACTGCGACGACCCATACCTTTCCCAGTTTGGTCGCGACTTTCACGGCCGCGTGGTTTATTTTGGCGCCGGCCCCTGCGCCGATCCGCAGATTCTTGGGGCCACGGAAGACCTTGCCGGCCTGCACGTGCGTTATCGCGCTGGGCAGCGCGAGGGCCAACTGACCCTCAAACTGTTGGGTGCGCACAACGCATCGAACGTGATGGCCGGCTTGGCTGTTGCGTTGGAGGCGGGCGTCGAACTGGATGCGGCTGTCGCAGCTCTCGAAACTCTCACCGCCGGAGACAAGCGCGGCGAAGTCATCGAGATCAAGGGCGCGACAATTCTGAACGACAGCTACAACTCCAACCCCGAGGCGCTCCGCTCCATGATCCGCACGCTGGCCGCGCGGCCCGCCAATCGCCGGATTCTCATTGCTGGCGAGATGCTCGAACAGGGTGAGCACGGCCCCGCGCTCCACGCCGAGTGTGGACGTGCCGCCGCTGAAGCTGGCCTCGATCTGGTCGCCGGAGTCCAGGGCAATGCCGAGCATCTGGCCGCCGCCGCCTGCTCTGGCGGTGTTGCCTCGCTCTTTTTGCCCAACGCCGAAGCCGCCGGCCGCTGGCTCAAGCAGAATTTGCGTAAGGGCGACTTGGTTCTCGTCAAAGGCTCGCGCGGTGTGCATCTGGAGCGGGTAATCGAGGGGCTTACACGGCTGCGGAAACCCAGCTAAATTCGCGTGCAAACGCATCCTGCCGCCCTCCGGCCTAGTAAAATTAACATGAAACCCGCCTCGTTCCGGCTCTGGAGGCCCTTTGCTTTATTGGCTGCTCTACGAAAAGCTGTTTCCGTTCGTTCGCCCTTTTCGCATCTTCCGCTACCTCACATTCCGCACCGCCTTCGCCTCGGGCACGGCGCTGCTGATTGCGCTGCTCATCGGCCCTTGGGTCATCAGGAAGCTGCGCGAATTTCAAATCGGCCAATTCATCCGCGATGACGGGCCGCAGTCGCACCTGAAGAAATCCGGCACACCCACCATGGGCGGCGTGCTCATTGCGATTGCCATTTTGCTGCCTACCGTACTGTGGTCCGATCTCGCCAACCCCTTCGTTTGGGTGGCTGTGTTTTCCACTCTCGCTTTCGGAGCTATCGGCTTTGCCGACGACTATATAAAAGTTGTCCAGCGCCGCAGCCTGGGCCTTACAGCGCGCGCCAAACTCTTCTGGCAGGGCGTTGCCGGAGCCTCCGTTGCGGTCTTCCTGGTCATTCTTCAGCAATTCAAGCTCTTTTCCACGCAGTTGACCGTGCCGTTCATCAAAAGCTGGCGTCCCGACCTCGAATGGCACTGGCTTGGCTCCATCCCTCATCTGGGCTTGCTGGCGTTTCTGCCCTTCATCATCTTTGTCACGCTCTTCCTCGCTCTATCCTCCAATGCTGTCAACCTGACCGATGGCCTCGACGGTTTGGCCATCGGCTGCACCATCATCGCCGCAGCCGCCCTCGCCGTGCTCACTTATGTCAGCGGCCACGTGGTTTTTGCCGACTACCTCGAACTCCAGCGCATGCCCATGGTCGGCGAGCTGACCGTCTTTTGCGGTTCCATGGTGGGTGCCTCCATCGGCTTTCTCTGGTACAACGCCCATCCTGCGGAAATCTTCATGGGTGACGTGGGTTCGCTGGCTCTGGGCGGGGCCATCGGCACGGTCGCCGTTCTCATCCGCCAGGAATTGCTGTTGCCCTTCATCGGCGGCATCTTCATCATCGAGGCGGCCTCCGTGATTCTCCAGGTGGGCAGTTACAAGCTGCGCAACAAGAAGCGTATCTTCAGAATGGCCCCCTTGCACCACCACTTTGAACAATTGGGCTGGAGCGAATCCAAAATCATCGTGCGCTTCTGGATCGGCGCCCTGGTGTTTGCATTGTTTGCACTCACCACCCTGAAATTGCGATAAACAATGCCAGAAGTTGAACTCATCGGCGCACAATAAAAAGGTCGAATAGGCCAGAGGAAAAGACTCGATGTTGGAACTCAAAGGCAAAAAAGTTTTGGTTGTTGGACTGGGAAAATCCGGTCTCGCGGCAGCGTTGTTTCTCCGCCGGCGCGGCGCACACGTGACTGTCTCCGATGTGCGGAGCGCCGAGGCGCTGGCCAAGGAGATCCCTGCCCTCATGGAAGCGGGCATCATGGTCGAAACCGGCGGCCACGGCCTGCTCACCTTCCGCCGCCAGGACTTGATCGTGGTCAGCCCCGGCGTGCCGCTTGACACTCCCGAGCTGGTGCAGGTCAAGCACTTCGGCCTGCCGGTCATCGGCGAACTGGAGCTTGCCGCGCGTTTTCTCAAGGGCCATACGCTCGCCGTCACCGGCTCCAATGGCAAAACCACCACCACCACGCTGCTCGGCGAGATTCTCAACGCTGGCGACCTGCCCACCCTGGTTGGCGGCAACATCGGCGTCCCGGTTGTGGCGCTCATCGACGATAGCTCCGACGAAAGCTGGTCGGTACTCGAGGTATCGAGCTTCCAGCTGGAAACCACTGAGGAGTTCCATCCCAACATCGCCGTGATTCTCAACATCACGCCGGATCATCTTGACCGTCACGGCAGCTTTGAAAACTACATTCGAGCCAAAGAGCGCATCTTTGCCGCGCAAACCGCCGAGGATTGCCTCGTCCTGAACGCCGATAACACTCCCTGCGAAGAGGCAGCCACGCGTGCGGCAGCCAGGGTTTATTGGTTTTCAATCGAGCATCCAGTACCACAGGGAGCATGGCTGGAGCAGGGGTCAGTCGCCTATCGCCCCGCCCCGGATGCGGCCACGGAATATGTGATTCCTTCGAGAGGGATTCCGCTTAAAGGCGCGCACAACGTCGAGAATGTGCTGGCCGCTGTGGTTGCCGCCCGTCTTGCCGGTGTTCCGGCTGAAGCCATTCGCCGCGCCATCGAAAATTTCCGCGCCGTCGAGCACCGCCTCGAATACGTGGCTACTCGAAACGGCGTCGAGTACTACAACGACTCCAAGGCCACCAACGTAGACGCCACCGCCAAGGCCGTCGCCTCCTTCAGTAGCGGCATTCATCTCATACTCGGCGGCAAGGACAAGGGCTCTCCCTACACCGTGCTTGCTGACCTACTGCGCGAGCGCGTCACCGCCGTCTACACCATCGGCGTCGCCGCACCCAAAATCGAGAAGGATTTGCGTGGTGTCGTCTCCATCCTCTCCTGCGAAACCCTCGACAAGGCCGTCAGCGCCGCAGCCTCGGCAGCGCGCGCCGGCGAGGTCGTGGTGCTCGCCCCCGCCTGCTCCAGCTACGACCAGTTTGAAAACTACGAGCAGCGCGGGCGTGTCTTCAAGGAACTTGTCAAGGCATTGCGTGATTAGTTTGAAGGGCACGGGCATTAGCCCATGCATCAAGGACAGGATTAGTTTGAAGGATGCAGGATTAGTTTGAAGGGCACGTGCATTAGCTCATGCATCAAAGACAGGATTACTTTGAAGGGTACGGGCATTAGCCCATGCATCAAGGACAGGGTTAGTTTGAAGGGTACGGGCTTTAGCCCGTACATCAAGGACTCAACCAGGAATGGGCTTTAGCCCCTGAGGGAATCGAATGCAACGGAGCCATTCCATCAGTCCGGGAGATTACTGAAGAATGGCAAAGCGCGCAGGGGTCGATAAATGGATGTTCTTCATCACCGTGCTGCTGATTGTGGCCGGGCTGGCGATGGTTTTCTCCGCGTCGGCCATCATGGCGGAGGAGCGCTATCACTCGCCTTACACCTTTGTCGGCAAGCAGGCCCTCTGGGCTCTCTTCGGTTTGGCGGCGCTGCTGCTCCTTTCGCACATCGACTACACCATCTATAAATCTCCGCGCTTCATCTATCCCGCGCTCTCCGTCACAATCCTTCTGCTGGTGTCGGTTTTTCTCATTCCCGGCTCGCACAACACTCACCGCTGGATTCGCTTTGGCGGTTTCTTCACCTTCCAGCCGTCAGAGATCGCGAAACCCGTGCTGGTTTTATTCCTCGCCTGGTTTCTCTCCACGCGGCTCGACAAAATGCGTGATTGGAAGAACACCCTCGCGCGCGCCATCCTCATTCCGGCGGTCTTTGTCATCCTAATCGTGCGCCAGCCTGATCTGGGAACCGCTCTGGTGCTGGCCGGCGTCACCGTCATGATGTTGTTCCTCGCCGGCATGAATTGGAAGTACCTGGCCGGCGTCGTCTGCGCCACACTGCCCTTTCTGGCCGCGCTGCTCATCTGGGTGCCCTGGCGCTTGGCGCGCGTCATGGTTTTCCTTCATCCCAACTGCGATGCAAAGGAACTCCCGGCCGCCAGCTACCACGTTTGCCAGTCGCTCATCGCCGTTGGCACAGGCGGCGTGGCCGGCCGCGGTTACATGGAGGGCGTGCAGAAACTCTTTTTCCTGCCAGAAGCGCACACTGACTTCATCTTCGCCAACATCGCCGAGGAGATGGGCTTCATCGGCGCCATCGCCATCGTGCTGCTCTTCGCGGCCTTCGCCCTGCGCGGCCTGCGCATCGCCTTCCACGTGCAGGACCCCTTTGGCCGCCTCACTGCTTTCGGCATCACCGTGGCCGTCGTTCTGCAAGCCTTCTTCAACATCAGCGTAGTGCTCGCCTTGCTGCCCACCAAAGGCATTCCCCTGCCGCTGATCTCCTCCGGAGGAACCTCGATCGCCGTCACCCTGGCCAGCATTGGCATCCTGCTCAACATCAGCAGGAAGGTGGACTAGAAGCAGGGAACAGGGAACAGAGAAAAGGGAACCGTGCAAAGGGAACGGCGAATAGGGAACAGGGACTAGGGACTAGGGACAAAGAACCTCCCGGAGGGAGCGAAGGATAATAGCCCAGCATGGAGCGAAGCGAAATGCTGGGAATGGTTGTACACAGAGAAATTGCGTCCCGTAGGGACGCTGCGAAAATTGTTTTGTCACGGAAAGGCGGCACGCACCGATGGGCGACGGCAGAAAACTGATGTACTGGTTCTTCGCATTAGAGTCAATCATTTGCTTCCGTCCAGAACTTTACTTTTTCACAAGCAGCTACGTATTAGCGGTCCTTTTTTCGGCTCAATCAATCCTCTATGGAGTAGCTTGGTGGATCATACGGAAGCGAAAGCCATCGGCTAGAGTATGGGGATTTATTGCAAGCACAGCATATTTTCTCATTTATTTCCAGCCAATCATTTTCAACACGAAATTCGTTTGGTGGCATGGGCTTGGGGATTTGATTTTGGGAGTCGCCGGTCTTTTTGTATTCTTGCCCCGGGACAAAATGGGCACTGAAATAGACAACACCGAACCAGCAATCGATCCCTCGTGAAAGGCAATAGCTTGTCTCAACTGCGAGAACTCATCACTGGCGGCGGCACCGGAGGCCACATCATTCTGGCGCTGGCCGTGGCTCGCGAACCGGTTGCTCACTACGAAGCCGAGGCGATCAATTCCGGCGCGGGATTTGCAGACAATTACCGCCATTTGGCGCACAATCTTCACAGCACGGGATGGGCAGGGATGACAAGCAAAGGTCGAGTGACGAAGTCGGTCGAACGGTCACAAGAAGGCTACCCCCCTACCCCCCCCTTTATATTTTCAAAACCTTGCAGGTAATTATTTAGTTACGATGCGAAGAACGTAATCGCATTAGTGTTGGAAAGGAACGAATTTGCCAAACCTACGCGTACTCATCGCCGGCGGCGGCACCGGAGGTCACATCATTCCGGCGCTGGCCGTGGCTCGCGAACTGGTTGCGCGCCGCTCCGCCGAGATCCTCTTCGTCGGCACGGCGCGGGGCATGGAGAGCCGGCTTGTCCCCGAGGCCGGCTTCAATCTGCGCCTGGTCGATGTGGGTCAGCTCAAGAATGTATCGCTGCTCACCCGTCTGCGCACGCTTTTCGCGCTGCCCCGCGCCATCTTCGCTTGCAAAAGGATAATCCGCGAGTTCCAGCCCGATGTTGTCTTCGGCGTGGGCGGATACGCCTCCGGCCCGGCGATGGCCGCAGCCCTGTGGCTCAAAATCCCAGCCATGGCCTTCGAGCCAAACGCCATGCCCGGCCTCGCCAATCGCCTTGTCGGTAAGCGCGTTCAGGCCGCCGCCGTCAATTTTCCCTCAGCGGCCAAGTGGTTCCGCAACGCCGAGATCTCTGGCATTCCGGTTCGCCCGGAGTTCTTCACGCTGGCTCCGCCGCCCGCCGGCGCTTCGCCTCACCTGCTGATCTTCGGCGGTTCGCAGGGCGCGCGCATCTTCAATGTCCACTTGCCCGAAATCATCGTTGATCTACTACGCGCCGTTCCCGACCTCACCGTCCTCCACCAGAGCGGCCAGCGCCATTTCGAGCAGACCCAGGCAGCCTATGCCGCCAGCGGCGCCGACCCCACCCGGTGGCAAGTCCGGCCTTTCATCGATGACATGCCCGCCCGCTTTGCCCAAGCCACGTTGGTCATCTCCCGCAGCGGCGCATCTACCGTGGCCGAACTTGCCGCAGCCGGCAAGCCGGCCCTGCTGGTTCCCTTTGCCGCCGCCGCCGACGACCACCAGCGGCGCAACGCCGAGGAGATGGTCAAGGCCGGAGCCGCCGTCCTGCTCGACGAATCCGACCTCGGTGTGCCCGGCAAGCTGCTAACTGCCCTTACCGGCCTGCTCACCAGCCCGGAGTGGCTGGCCTCGATGGCCACGGCGGCCCGCACCCAGGCCAATCCTGCCGCCGCCGAGCGCATCGCCAGCCGCCTCGCAACCCTCGCGCAGCTTACCGCTTGACGATCTTCTGGAGGCGCGGATCAGTCCAGAGCGGCGCAAAATCCTTGTCCTCATATACCTTCGACAGATCCGAATAGTGCCCTTCCTTGGCACGGCGCAAATACTCCAGGGCGCCTTCGACGTTGCCGCGTTTTATATACGCTTTGGCAATCAGGAAGGAAATGCGGGCGCGCTGCTCCGGCGTGCTTACCTGGGCGAAAGCTCCATTGTTACTATCGCTCAGAATATCTGCATCAAGTTCCAGGGCGCGGGAGTATTCGGTCATGGCGCGATCCATCTTGCCCAGGCCGATCCACGCTTCCGCCAGGTTGATATGCGTGGCTGCAACCGACTCATCCATCGCCAGCGCCTGCTTGAAGTACTCCATGGCGGATTTGTACTTCCTGTCCAGAAGGGCCACCGCTCCCAGGTTGTTCAGCGCGGACGTGAGCTGCGGATCGTACTTCAGCGCCCGCCCAAATTCCTTGTGCGCATCCCCTCGATTGCCCAGTTTGAGCTCGGCAACGCCCAGCTTGTTATATAGCGCGGCATCCTGGCGGGAGATATGCAGGGCAGTCTGGTAATAAGCGGCTGCGCGTTGATAATCGCCGTGAATGCCCGCCAGATCTCCCTTTTCTTCCAGCGTCTTGACCTTGTCAGCCTGGTCCGTCTTCGCCTCGTCCGACGCGGGGTCCGCCCATCCTTTGGGGGCCGCGCAAATCAGCATGGCCGTTGCTGCCAGCATCATCATCAGTCGTTTCATATCTCACCTCTCCTGCGCGGGCACGTTCTGTGGAGCGGCGGTTGCGCTTGCTACTCCGGTCTGGCCTCGCATCCATCCCAGTAAAGAGCACCTGCGGCCAGTCCACAACGCTATACCTGCTACCCGCCCGTTGCGCCGGGTTAAACATCCGCCTGAATTAACCGAACTCTAAGTCCTGTTTATACTTACGGCTCTTGAGTATACGGCACAATCAACCTTCCGGGCATTGGGCGCCTGGGGTTACACGCCGTTACATGCCAATTTCCGCTGTCTCCTCAACCGTTAAGCACTTGCCAGAAGGAGATACGGCATCGCTACATTACAATCAGTCCGAGCATGGATAAGGATGGACAAAGGTAGATAGGATGGCAATTGTGAGTCAGGAGTTGACCGATATCGAAGCCCAGCGCGCGGAATTGGAGGCCGTGCTTCATTCCGAGCTCTTTACCCGCGCTCCAACACTTGCCCATCTTCTGTCCTATTTATGTGAGAACCTCTTTGCAGGCAAATCCGGCCAAATCAAGGAATATTCCGTCGGCGTCGAGGTCTTCCATCGCCCGCCCTCCTTTGACCAGGATTCCGACTCGATTGTGCGCGTGGAGGCCAACCGCTTGCGCAAGCGCCTGGCTGCGTACTATGCCGAAGAAGGCGCATTCCACCACCTCCACATCACCATTCCTCTGGGACAATATATTCCGCGGTTCGAATCAGCGGTTTCTCATCCAGAGAAACTGGTCCCCGCTAATGCCACGGCTTTGCCGCCCTCGGGGATCAAGGGTGCCATAACCCGGCTGACAGAACCCATGCTTCGATTTTCCAGCCGCCCCATCTGGTGGCTTGTCGCCGCGCTCGCGCTTCTCTCCCTCGGCTTGGGTTGCGCCCTCCTGATTGCCCGGCACATCAAGCAAGCCGCGCCGTCGGCACGGCCGAACCAGCCGGCTCCGCCCGCAGAAGCGCAGCTTGGCCCGCCCGGCGGGGAAGAGGTCCGCATCCTGGCCGGCTCCAGCCGCAGCTTTGTCGATCATGCCGGCAAGCTGTGGAATGCCGATGCGTGGTTCGATGGAGGCGCGGCTGTAAGAGGCGCCGCGCAGCAGATCTGGCGCACGCAGAACTCCGATTTCTACGTCACCAGCCGGCAGGGGCAATTTCGCTACGCCATTCCTCTGAAACAGGGCGTCTACGAACTGCACTTGTACTTTGCGGAGACGGTCTATGGTCCGGAGTCCAGCGGAACCGGCGGAGAAGGCAGCCGTATCATGATCGTGCGCGCCAACGGCAAAGAGCTGCTGACCCGCTTCGATATCGTGGCCGATGCTGGCGCCAGTCGCACCGCAGACGTCAAAGTGTTCGCGGGGATTGAGCCGGCATCAGATGGGCAGCTCCATCTTGAGTTTTCCGGCGGCGACGGCAAGCCGGCCATTCTCTCCGCCATCGAGATTCTGCCCGGTTTCCGAGGGCACATTCGGCCCGTGCGCGTGCTGGCCCGCCAGAGCCCCTATTACTCCAACGATAGCCACTGGTGGAGTCCCGACAACTACTTCGAAGGCGGCCAACTGGCAAGCTATACGGCTCCGGTAAGCGGGACCGACGATCCTGAACTCTATGAAACCGAGCGCTGGGGAAACTTCTCCTATGCAATTCCCGTTTCGCCGGGAAAATACTCCGTGACGCTGCACTTCGCGGTGCGCCACGGCGACTGGGACCAGCCCTCATCCGCACCCGGCGAAAACAGGACTCCCGTCGCCCATATCTTCGATGTTTTCTGCAATGGAAATGCGCTCCTCAAGAAGTTCGACCCGGTCACAGAGGCGCGCCAGACGGATGTGGTTATTCGCAGGTTTACAGGCCTCGAACCGAATGCTCAGGGCAAATTGCTTCTGAGTTTCGTTCCGGTCGAGGGCTATGCAACCGTGACCGGCATCGAAATCCTTCCCCAATAACTCTCGTTTGTTCTGCAACCCCTTGGTTTCGGTTTACAAACCAACGAAAAAGGCCCGTCTGCCGAAGCAGACGGGCCTTTTTTGGGAAAAGCCGCAAAATTTACCGATGTCCGCCGCCGCCGTGTCCGCCGCCACCACCCGCGTGACCGCCGCCAAAGCCGCCGCCACCAGAATGGCCACCACTAAATCCGCCGCCTGCATGACCGCCGCTAGAGCCGCCGCGTGCACCACCGCTAGCATGTCCGCCGCTGTATCCGCCTCGTGCTCCACCGCTGTAACCACGCGCACCGCCTGCATAACCGCGGCCACCGCCTGCGTAGCCACGGCCACCGCCTGCGTAGCCACGGCCACCGCCAGCGAAACCGCGACCGCCATAGCCGCCATGGCCGTAGCCGCCGTGACCCCAACCGCCGTGACCCCAGCCCCAGCCAGCGTGGCCATACCAGCCGCCGTGCCAGCCCCAGCCCCACCATGGACCTACGCCGATAAACAGTCCGTCGTTGAACCATCCGGGCCCGTAAAAGCCGTAGGGAGCGCAGGCGTAGGGATAGTAAGAGTAATAGCCCCAATCGCAAACCGGAGGAGCGTAAACCATGGGAGCGGCAACAAGCGCCGGGCCGACTCCTACATCTTGGTCAACATCTTCATCCTGGGCTATTGCCGCTACCGAGAGCGGCAGAACCAGGAGCATTGTTAACAGAACCAGACGAAATCTCCGCATGACGTCCTCCTTGTGCTGCCCGCCCTCACTCAGAACCGGGAACCCGGAGTTGACCTCCGTCTCAGCACTGCCGGCTGCTGGGAATCTCTTCCCAACCGGCTCCTGTTCTCTCAGACAACAATCCCGCAGTTAAGTTGCGGTCTTCTGCAAGAAAGTTTTGCTCTGCGGAAGAGCACACCCCTGGAGCCAGCCTGAAACGAACTCCGGAATCAGGATCGCTGGCGCCTCCCCGTAAATAAACCCTTCACAATCAATGTGGAGTTCATTCCCAGGCAGGCGTCTATTTGCCAGCCACTTAATTTGTCAGAACCGCCCTGTAGCGCACCTTGCTCTTCTTCACCTTGTCGATAGCCGTGTTGGCCTGGGCCATGGGGAAGGATTCTGTTGTGGCTTTCACTCCGTGGCGCGCCGCCACATCCAGCATTTCCTTCAGCCGATAGGGGCTTCCCGTGGGGTTCCCGGTGATCGAGCGCAGGCCGCTGATCAGCGGAAAGGCATGAACGCTGACCGGCGACGGCGGAACGCCCACAAAGCACAGTGTTCCGGTAGGCCTGAGCGCAGCCACGTACACTCCCCAGTCCTGGTCGGCGTTGGCTGTGTTCAAAATGAAATCCATCGTCCCGGCCACGTCTTTCATGGCCTTCAACTCACGGGTATTCACAAAGTTGTGCGCTCCCAGCGCGCGCGCTTCTTCTTCCTTGCCGGCCGATGTCGAAAACGCCGTCACTTCCGCGCCGAAGACCCGCGCGAACTGGATGGCCAGATGTCCCAGCCCTCCGATACCCACAATTCCCACCCGCGAAGACGGATTCACGCCATGCGTGCGTAGCGGGTTATACACCGTAATGCCGCCGCACAGCAGCGGGGCCGTATGCTCGCTTTCGAGAGCTTCGGGAATCGGAATCACAAAGCGTGCATTGGCGCGCACCTTGTCCGCATAGCCGCCGTGCCGATGGACGCACGTACTCTCTGCCGCAAGGCAAAGGTTCTCCATCCCGCGCGTGCACCACTCGCACACTCCACAGGAATTCGATTGCCAGCCCAAGCCCACGCGCTGGCCTACCGTGATCAACTTCACCTCGGAGCCTACGGCCGTCACTGCGCCCACAACCTCGTGGCCGGGGATGAACGGATACTGGCTGATTCCCCAGTCGTTGGCAATCAGGTGAAGGTCGCTGTGGCAGATACCGCAGTGAGTAATCGCAATTTCCACTTCCTGTAGGCCAAGCTCACCGGGGTCATACTTGAACGGCAACAGCTCTGCTCCTGCCGCGTGTGCTGCAAGTCCTTGAATTTGCTCCATAGTTAGTTCCGAATCCTTCGTGGGGGAAATCTCAAACAGGGCGGCTTGAATGTGGGGCACCGTCTTGGTTGTTGGCTTGAGGTCTTCTTCGCCTCACCTAGTTTAACCCGCCGCCCGGCTCGACGCGCAGATTCAGCAGTTGAAAACCGCTCAGAACCCCGCCGGCCGGCGCATCGGCTTCCAACACCGCTGACTCCCCATTCAGGCTTGCATCCTGCGCGGCGCGCATTGGTTCCAGTGTGTTGGCTACGGAAAGTGGAAGACTTGAGAGGGTTTGGCCCTCCATGCCGGCCTGAGTCTCCGGCACCAGCAGGCTCACAAAAATGCGATCCGCCGCGTGTTGTCCGCGCGCCTGCGCCAGCGCGGCATCAAGGCTGGCAGGGCGACTCTGTTGCCGCGGTTGGTCCAGAGTCCGGTCCAGCGTCCCGGCATCCGACACCATCAGCCGCACATTGCCAGCGCTCAGCCGGGCAGGCAGTTTCACCGCAATCCGTACGTTATGCGGTGTCTGTTGCCACGGCCGCAGCGTCGCCTCCACCACCACCGTGTCGCCGGCGTGAACCATGTTGCCTGAAACCAGCCTTGCGGCCTCCAGTTCGACTTCGACTCGCCGCGGAATGGCCTGCACATCGAGATTGACTGCGTTCACAACGCCAGTTCTGGTTCCGTTTGAGTAGAGCCGCTGAAACCGTTCGCCGGTCAGCAACGCCGCGACCATCGGTGTGGCCGTCGAGTCTCCTGCCGGTGCCCAGAGGTCGAGAGGCGATGGCGGGTAGCCCTCCAGTTCGATGCTCCCGGTCACGTGATAACTGATCTCTGCTGTGCTTTCGTTAGTTTGCTGAAGCGACTGAAACAGGACCACCGCGACGGCCTGCGGAGTCAGCGAAGGCAGGTCCACAACCTCCGCGTTGATCTTGCGCTCTGCAATTTTCGAATGGGCATCGCCTTCCGCCTCATGCACGCGGATATGCACCGGAACCATGCGCGCCCGAGCGCCAAAGACGCCGCGAATAGCCGCGTCGCGATCCTCGCTGAACGCGCCAATGGTCTCGCCCGTGTTCACAATCTTGAAGGCGTTCAAGGGGGAAGCCACCGTGGCTACCACATCCGCCGTGGTCATGGGCAGCGAAACCGTCCCCGCCTGCAAAATCGAGTGGCCACAGGCCAGCAACTGCTTCGCGTCGATATAAGTCACCGTGCAGGTGGCCGCAATCTCCAGGTCGCCTCGCACCAACTGCGCGCTCACCGCCGACCCAGGTCGGAGTTCTGCAATCGCCTTGGCGGAGTTCGCCGTGTCCGCATCGGACGCGGAACCCATTCCTCCAGCGGCAACCATCTCCAATCCAGTTCCGGCCATCTTCTGCTGCCACAGCCGAATCGCCTCGGGACTGAATCCGCCCATCACCAGCGGCGTTTCCATCGCCTGCATATTTTCCACGCCCGGCAGATTCCCAGTCCCTGGTCCCTTAGTCCCTAGTCCCTGTATTGGCAGATCCCTCACTTCAAGCATCTGCTCAATGGGCGTAATTCCCGCGATGGGGTCTTTCGTGAACTGGCCAATACGGTATGAAAGCGCGCCGACCAGCCGATTGCCAATGTAGACCGGGCTACCGCTCATCCCTGCCACCACGCCCGTATACTCCGGTTTGACGCCGTGCAATTGCGCCAAAATCATGTCGTGTCCGGGTCCACGCGCACCGCGCAGAACACCCAGAATCTCGACGTTCATCGGTTCAGGGGTGCTCCCCGTGAAGACCGTCCAGGCCGTAGCCGTCAGCCCGCGATGCACTTCGCTCAGCGGGAAAAATCCGCCGCCCACAGGCGGCCCAGCAACAACAGCGGTCTTCTCCAGCACGGTTTGGGCAAAAATCAGGCCGGGGATTAGCAGAAGAGCCAAAAAAGCAGCGGAAAAACTCTGCATTGTGTCAGGGCACGACTTTAGTCGTGCCGTAACGGCCGCAAAATCTGCGCGGACTTTACAGGCTGCGGAAAAACTCGTAGAACGGGTTTCAACCGTCTGCTTTGTGTCAGGGCACGACTTTAGTCGTGCCGTAAATGCCGCAAAATTAACGCGGCCTTTAGGCCCTGAGGGATGTTTTTCGGGAGTTCGCATCAAGCCCAGGTCCTTTTCCGCATCCTGTTTAGCTCCGGAAAAATGATTTCCAGGGATACTGATCGAATTAAAGCTAAATCTCGCAGTCCGCAGGGCCGCGCACAACGCCATCGCAGCCATCCGTAACCAGGTTTTCATCAAGGGAGTATCCACATCTATAAGAGTACAACCGGCCGTATGGCTACGCTGGTTACGACGGTTTGCCGGCTTTGGCCGGAGGAGACAAAAAGTAAGATATACAAATAAAGTAAGATAATGCGATATAGTCTTACTATGGTGAATTAATCTACTATTACGTACAGTCTTACTTGTGGTAAGATGTAAGACATGGAGCAGATCTTCACAACCGTCAGCACCAAAGGGCAGATGGTGATTCCCGCCTCGATCCGCGAATCGATGGGGATCGAGCCAGGGACGCGCATCGCGATCCGTCAGGAGGGAACTCGGGTGATTCTTGAGCCGGATACTCTCACGGCCAAGCTGCGCCTGATTGATGAGCTATATGGGTCGACGGCGGGTGCTCCCTCGGGGTGCGATATGCTGCTTGAGGACCGGCGTCGTGAACACGAGATGGAATTGGCAAAGGAAGGGATGTAAGGCAATCCCGTGATCAAGTTTGTCCTTGATTCTTCGGCAGTTCTTCGTTTCATTGATAAGGAGGCCGGCGCGGAGCGTGTGAGATCGATCTTCCGCTCTTGTGCAGGAGACAAGGCCGAGGCCTGGGTTTCTGCTATCCAATGGGGAGAGATTGCGACCGTCCAGCGCAAACGATTTGGAGCGTTGGAGCAGGAGAAATCTTTACAGCGCCTGATGCAGATTAATCTCCGCATCATTTCCGCGACGGCCGATCGTGCAGTGCACGCGGCCGAAATCAAGGTGGACCGAAAGATCGCGTGCGCCGATGCCTTTGCCATCGATCTTGCCATGGACTCGCCTGATCACGTGCTGGTGACCGCCGACTACGACTTCAAGGCCGTGGCCGATTTAGCGCAGATTGAATTTCTTCCCGTGAAATAGGCAAACCGCTTCACTGCCCGCCACAGCGCCGCCACGCCTGCTCGACGTAGCTGTCTGTCATGCCCGCGATGTAGTCGGCGACGGTGCGCGCCAACCCCTCGGCGGGAATCTGCGCCTGGTGGTCTTCTGGCAACAGGCCTGGGTTGGCCATGAGCGCGGAAAACAATCCCCGGACAATCTCGGCGGCGTAGGCGTGCGACTCCTCCATGCCGGGCGAGTTGTAGAGGTTGTCGTAAAGAAACTCCTTCAGAGCGGCGCGGGCGGATTCCATCTCTTCACTCAGCATCGCCAGCCGGCGAGGTGCGCGGCGAATCTCTTCCAGACCAACGTCGTCCAATCTACCCGCGCCCAGCACAGCTACCTGCCTGCGCGTCTCCTCCATTAAATCCGTGACCAGTGCATTGAGGACGCGCTTGATCGCCTCATACGCTGCCAGTTTTGGCTGAGCGGCGGGATATTCGCGCACCACGGCGTCATGGAAGCCGCGGAAGAGAGCCACGCCCTCGCGCACCTGCCCCAGCGTGAGAATTCCCGAGCCGAGGCCATCATCGAGGTCCGCAGTCAGGTAAGCGATCTCGTCAGCCAGATCGATGAGTTGAGCTTCGAGGGGAGGGAACTGATCGAGGAAATATTCGTCTAACTCCGGGTGGGTCGCGCTTGCGTAGTCGCGCGAGTGTTTGATGATGCCTTCGCGCACGCCCAACGTCAAATTCAGCCCGCGAAATCCCGCGTAGCGCTCCTCAAACCAGGTGACGATGCGCAAGGCGTGCAGGTTGTGATCGAAGCCCAGGCCAAAGCCGCGCAGGCATTGGTCGAGCGCTTTCTCGCCGGCGTGGCCGAAGGGCGGATGGCCAATGTCATGCGCCAGTGCCAAAGCCTCAGTCAGTTCCGCGTTCAGCCCCATGGTCGCGGCCAGAGTGCGGGCAATCTGAGTCACTTCCAGCGTGTGCGTCAGGCGGCTGCGAAAATGATCCGAAGGCGAGTCGCCCTGCAAGCGGCGAAATACCTGCGTCTTGCCGGCCAGGCGGCGAAAAGCGCGTGCGTGCAGGACCCGTGCAACGTCACGCGCAAACGACGTGCGGTAGGGGTGCAACGGCTCGGGATGCTCTCGGCGAGTCAACTCGCCATCCGCGCGGACAGCAATCCTCGCAGGCAGTGCGTAACTCGACTTGGCTTCCAAAATCGTCATTAAAGTTCAGGGAATACGGAGCAGGGAACAGATGACAGCCTTCAATGGCCGATACATCCAATCAGATGGTGAGACAAACGTGGATATTTCGCACTTCTCCGCTTGTTTCACAAAACTATCTAGTCCCTGATCCCTATTCCCTATTCCCTGCTATTCCGGCCTGGTCTGCCCGGTAGCGCTCTCCTGTTTGGCGAGCTTCACCTGCGCGCTATCCAGCTTCTTCTGCACCTTGGCCACTTCAGCCGGCTCCACGTCAACTGCGGCCGACTTCGCGTACTGCGTCAATGAAAGCTGCCATTGCGCCGCTGCCAGGCGTGTGCGGCCTGTCTTCTCATAGAGGTCGCCCAGATGGTCGTGAACCGTCGGGTCGCTGGTATCGCGGTCCACGGCATGTCGCAGGTTCTCCTCGGCCAGTTCGTACTCGCCCATCTTGAAGTACACCCAGCCCAGCGAATCCAGGTAGGCGCCGTTCATGGGGTCCAGTTCAACCGCCTTGCGAATCAGCTTGAGAGCCTCCGGCAACTGCCTGCCCTTGTCGGCCATCATGTAGCCCAGATAGTTGAGGGCCATGGCGTTCGCAGGCTCCAGTTCCAGCGTTTGCCGGAAGAGCTGTTCAGCCGGCTCATAATGTTTTTGCCGCTCAGCCAGTTCGCCCCTCAGAAAGAGAAGATACGAGTGGTCTTCCGGCTTCACGGTCACCGCATCCGCTTTGTTGAAGGCGTCCTCGGCCTCCTTCCAGCGGCGTGCGCGCACGTACATCTGGCCCAGCGCTAGCCACACCTGGCGATCCTCGGCGGTGTTGGCCAACAGCCCTTTGGCCATTGCCAGTCCATCGTCAGTCTTGCCCACGTCCGCCATCTCCGCAGCCAGCATCAGCTTCAGATCGCGATCCTTGGGGCTGGCTTCGACGGCCTTACGCGATACATCCACCGCCTTGTCGAATTCCTTGGCGTCGCGCCACGTGTCTACCTGGAATTGATAGCCGCGCACGGCCGTCTCGCCGCCCATGTCGATCATCTTCTGGTAGGCTGCGATAGCCTCGGCCGTCTTATTCTGCTCGTGATAGACCGTCCCCAGCCGCTCCAGGAAGATGCCGCGATTATTCTTCTCCTCCGTGGCGTAAGCGCCGTTGGCGTGCGAGGTCAGGTCCACCATCTTCTCGAAGACCTTTGCGGCATCGTCCAGGCGGCCCAGAACATCCAGCAGCAGCCCCTCGTTATAGCCGGCCTCCAGGTTCTTGGCGTCCTTGGCGCGCGCCTTGCGAACCGTCGTCAGCGCATCTTCATATTTTCCCTGACGGCGGAGAATCTCACCCATGTGCACCAGCGCGCCGGTGTTCTCCGGGTCTGCTTTGACCAGCTCCCCGTATTGCTTCAGCGCTTCGTCAAGCTGATTATCGTTGAGCAGCGCCTCGGCCAGCGCTTCCAGCGTGCGCGCGTCCCCCGGCTCCATGTCGGCGGCGCGCTGAAAGGCGGCAATGGCGTCCTTGGGTCGCTTCAACTGTTCATAGGACGCGCCCAGCGCATCCTCCATGCGGGCCGTCCGGTCGTTCACCGGAACTGCCTCGATCACTTTTGCTTCCTGCTCAATGTCCCCGCCTTCGGCATACAGGCGCGCCAGATTCAGCACCACGTCTTCCGACTCGGGGTCCATGGCCTGCGCGGTCTTGAACTCTTCCTCAGCCTTCGCATGGTCGTGCTTGACCGTATAGAGCTGGCCCAGAATCATGCGATCCTCGACGCTCTTCGGCTCCAGCGAGACGATCTTCTCAAATTCCGCAATCGCTCGATCCAGCACATTGCCCGTAGGCGAGGCCGAGGATGGCGCGTTTTGTCCGTCGCTCAGCGCGCGCAGATAGATGCGCCCCAGTAGCTTGTGCGCGTCAACGTTGTCGGGCGCGCCCTTCAGCAGTGCATTCGCCGTGTTCTCCGCCTCGCGCACGCGTCCGGTGCGGAAGTACAGATCAGCCAGCGCGTTGTTCAGCTGTGGCGAAGCGGGGTCGGCGTTCAGCGCCAGCTTGTACTCCTCGATAGCCTGCGTCACCAGTTCCGGGCGGCCATCTTCGACGGCCTGCTCTTCGTAGCCGCTGGCCAGCGCCATGTGATAGTACGCCTGGGCGCGGTTCGGCGGCGGTGTGACGGGTTCCGCGGCCTTGGCCGGCTTGGCCGGAGCCGGCTTCGCCGGAACAATCTGGATCGGGCTGGCAACAGGCGCCTTGGCCGGAGCGAGGCTGCCCGGAGTCGGGCTGCCTGAAGCCGGACTGCTTGATGCGGGGGCGCCCGGGGTGTTCTGGGCATGCGCCTGCGTTGCCGGCAAAACCAAGGCAAGGGCGGCAATAACAAGCCAAAGCGGCAGCAAACGTAGTCTTTTTATCATCATCCTGGGGATTCCATGCCTCTTGCCCCGGGCTATCGTCGGAAACCTTCCGCGCCCTGACGCCAAAAAGCAGTGCAGGCAGCCGGTGGGAGCAACTCTGCCTACTGTACAGACGATTCTAATCGCCATTGGGCTTGAGAGTCGCTATAGATTGATACATTTTCCCTCTGGCGACTGATTTGCCCTACGGAATGCCGAGAATCTTGTGGGTTTGCAGGCTCAATCGCCACTGCGGATGACCGAGGCAATAGCGCAATGCGAGCTCTGTGTTGGCCGTGCGGTTAGGTCCGTCCATCGGCTGCAAGAAGAAGTTCCGGAAAGGGAGCCGTTCGAACTCCGCGGGATCAGCGCCCGCCTGCGGATAAACCAGCTTCAGTTCGTTCCCGCTCCGCTGCACCAGCTCGGCGCCCGCCTTGGGACTGATGCACAGCCAATCCAATCCTGCCGGCGCGGCAATCGTTCCATTGGACTCGACGGCAATTTCAAAATAGCGCTCATGCAGCGCGGCTATCAGTTTCGTGTCCAGTTGCAACAGAGGCTCGCCGCCCGTGCACACAACGAATCGCTTGCCCAACCGGGAGCCATCTTGAACGGAGTTTTCAGGCCAAGCGCGCTCCACAGCCGCCGCCAAATCTTCAGCGCTATCGAACTTACCGCCTCCCGGCCCATCCACGCCCACAAACTCCGTATCGCAAAACCGGCACACCGCCGCCGCCCGGTCGCTGTCGCGGCCCGACCAGAGATTGCAGCCGGCAAAGCGGCAAAAGACCGCCGCGCGCCCCGTCTGCGCCCCTTCGCCCTGCAAGGTATAAAAGATTTCCTTTACCGCGTAGCCCATCTTGAACGTCACCAAACACTCTGGGTGCCTCATCCCCGATAAAATGGGTGCCCCACCCCCGCCGCGTCTTTGTTTTTGCGGCTAGGGTGGGAAACCTCAAATCTCGATCACCCGTTTATTCGGAAGCATTATCAACCCGGTACACTAGCGGGTCCTCGATTCCATTTCCCCGAAAACCCTTCCGTCTCAGCAGACAGGAATCGCATTGTCCGCACGGCTCGCCCGTTGGCCCCGGATCGTAACAACTGCTGGTCAGGCCATAGTCCACGCCCAACTCGATTCCCTTGTGAATAATCTCCGCCTTGGTCAGCGCGATCAACGGCGTATGAACCTTGAGCATCTGCCGGCCTTCAACCCCGGCCCGGGTCGCCAGATTGGCCATCGTCTCAAAGGCGGCGATGAACTCCGGCCTGCAATCCGGGTAGCCCGAATAGTCCAGCGCATTCACGCCGATAAAAATGTCGCTCGAACCCAGCACCTCTGCCCAGGCCAGCGCAAACGACAAAAAAATCGTGTTGCGCGCCGGAACGTAAGTGATAGGAATGCCGTGGCTCATCTCTTCCGTGCCGCGGCCTTTGGGAACGGCGATGTCGGCGGTCAGCGCCGAGCCGCCGAAAACGCGCAAATCGATGGCTGCGATGCGATGGTCCTTGACCCCAATCGCGGCGGAAACCCGACGCGCCGCATCAAGTTCGATCACATGCCTTTGTCCGTAAGAGAACGAGAGCGCGTAGAGTTCGTAGCCCTGGCTGCGGGCAATCGCCAGCACTGTGGCTGAATCCAGCCCCCCGCTCAACAACACCACCGCTCGTTTTGCTTTCGTTTCCATAGTTTGACCTGCTTGCACTGCCTTCGATGAAGGGTACGGGCTTCAGCCCGTACATTTTGGCGCCAATTTAGACTCCGGCTTTAGAGGCTGAGGGAATTCCGGGTGCCACACCCTCGCCGCGCCTTTGTTTTTGCGGCTAGGGTGGGATTCCCATTCGCCGCCGTAACAGCGCTGTTACTTCAAATCCCCACCTTTACCGATGTCGATCGAGGGCGGAAGCGGATTGCTCTCGTCAATGGAGGCCGCAATGCATTGCTCCAGCACTCCCTTGGCATCGAGGATAAACTCGATTGCGTCGCGTCCTGCGCCCTCGCCGCCCCTGTGCGGAGTCACGTAATGCGCCTCGGCTTTCACCTGCTCCCGCGCATTTGCCACGGCCACGGCCAGCCCGCACTCGCGCATCACCGGCAGGTCAACCACGTCGTCGCCCACGTAAGCAATCTCGTCGAGGGTGACGCCTTCCTGTGCCATAATCTCGCGTACCGCCTGCATCTTGAAGGCCCGGCCCTGATAGACAAATTCGAGCTTCAGGTCGCGGGCGCGCAGTGCCACTGTCTCGCTGATGCGCTTGGTAATAATGCCCAGCTTCATGCCGCCCAGCCGCGCCAGCGTCACGCCCGCGCCGTCGTGGGCGCTGTAGCCCTTGGCTTCCACCATCTTGCTGGTAATAGCGCCGTCCGGCGAAACCACCGGAACCGGAATAATCCAGATTTGCCCGTTGGTCAAAACGCCATCCACGTCAAAGAGAATAATTTTGATGCGCCGTGCACGATCCAATGCCGTAAGAGTCATACCCTTGATTTTACCGAATCGAAAGGAAGCGCTTTCCTTAGCCTTTGCCGCGCGGTGCCCCCAACCTCGCCTGCCATTCTGAGCGAAGCGCACCGGGGTCCCCAGCAGTAGTTTAAGAGCTTATCCGCAAATTGGTAGCGCAACCTCCTGGTCGGCTGTCCTGTGGGTCTCCTGACCCACAGGAGACGTCTGGTGACCAGCGCCACACTCCTCTCTCAATTTACGGATAGGTTCTAAGAAGGCTCTGATTAAGTCGGAGTTTTGAAAGGGCACGACTAAACAGGCTGCGGAAAAACTCGTAGATCGTGTCCCAAGGGGCCGCTTTGTATCAGGGCACGACTTTAGTCGTGCCGCAAATGCAACAAAAAAATGGCGG
>Ga0302155_10000434_pt1 | contig 33645 bp, 27 predicted proteins | sample I_Bog_N3_1_FD_193508 | JGI IMG/M metagenome (GOLD analysis project Ga0302155, IMG submission 193508) | Peat permafrost microbial communities from Stordalen Mire near Abisko, Sweden - I_Bog_N3_1 | ecosystem: Environmental > Terrestrial > Soil > Wetlands > Peat | place: Sweden: Abisko, Stordalen...
GAATGGTCTTTTTTATTCTTACACTGACACCGGTTTTCTGACCAGCGTCGAGCGATTATATATTCAAAATGAAGGACTTAGCGAGATTTTCTGGGAAGGCGCCTGAAAAGCCCGAAACGCCAGCTGCAACACTCACGGCATCGGCTTCCCCCCAAGTCCAGTTGCTCACGATTTCGGAAGAAGAGGCCGGTCAGCGCATCGACAATTTTCTCCTGCGGGTGTGCAAAGGGGTGCCCAAAAGCCACATATATCGGGTTTTGCGCTCGGGGGAAGTGCGCGTCAACAAAGGCCGTATCGACCAGACCTACCGGCTCGAAGACGGCGATGTCGTGCGCGTGCCACCGATTCGTATTGCCGAAAAGACGGCGCCGACTGCGCCGGGTGCCGAATTCAAGATATTACTAGAAGACAATCATTTGCTGGTCATCGATAAGCCGGCCGGTGTAGCCGTGCATGGCGGATCCGGTGTCAGTTATGGTGTCATCGAGCAATTGCGCGCGTCGCGTCCGGACGCCAAATTCCTGGAACTGGTGCATCGGCTTGATCGTGATACTTCGGGCATTTTGTTGCTGGCCAAGAAACGTTCGGCGCTGACCAATCTGCATGAACAGATGCGTGATGGCGAGACCGACAAGCGTTACCTCACGCTGGTGCATGGTGACTGGCAAAACGCCCGACAGCACATTAAATTGCCGCTGCACAAGTACAGCACCGCCGACGGCGAACGCCGCGTGCGAGTACAGGAGGATGGCCAGACAGCGCATACGGTGTTCTCGCTGCTGCGCCGCTACGGTGAATTTGCCTTGCTCGAAGCCGAGTTGAAAACCGGCCGCACCCACCAAATCCGGGTGCATCTGTCGGCCAGCGGCTTTGCCATCGTTGGTGACGACAAGTATGGTGATTTTGCGCTCAACAAGGCCTTGCAAAAGGCCGCTGGCGAGCGCATTGCCTTCAAACGCATGTTTTTACATGCCTATCAGATTACGTTTGCCCATCCGGACAGCGGTAAACCGGTGACGCTCAAGGCGGCTCTGCCGCCGGAGTGTCAGCGTTTTCTCGATAGTTTGGACAAGAGCGGTGTGGCAGTCTGATATCTGCCACCCTGACCATTTTTTTGGATTGCTTGAAAAGTGAAATATGGCAAGAAAACAGTTTGATCTGATCGTTTTCGACTGGGACGGCACCTTGATGGACAGCACGTCCACCATTGTTCGTTGCATTCAGGCTGCCGCGCGCGATCTCGGTTTGCCCATTCCCGACAAGAGTGCTGCTTCCTACGTGATCGGGCTTGGTCTGCAAGATGCCATGCAGGCAGCCATTCCTGATGTCGATCCTAAATACTATCCACGCATTGTCGAGCGCTATCGTCATCATTACCTTGGTCAGGATCAAGACCTGAGCTTGTTTGATGGTGTGCGCGAAATGTTGGAAGATCTGGCGCATCAGGGCTATTTTCTCGCCGTCGCCACCGGCAAGAGCCGGGTTGGCCTGAACCGCGCGCTCAACACCACCAAGCTGCTGACGATGTTTGATGCCACCCGTTGCGCCGATGAAACTTTCTCCAAGCCTCATCCGGCCATGTTGCAGGAGTTGACTCGTGAGCTAGGGCAGGAAATGCAACGTACCTTGATGATCGGCGATACTACCCACGACTTGCAGATGGCAATCAATGCCGGTGCTGCCGGGGTTGCGGTAGAATTCGGCGCGCACCCGGTGGAGCAGTTGCTGAGCCTGAATCCCTTGTATTGTGCCGGCTCGATCAAGCTCTTGCACCAATGGCTCAATGAAAACGCATAGGAAGTCAGGCAATGGACGATCTGGATATTCCCATTTGTGCCTCGGTTGAGCTGGTTGATGGCGGCAAGGGCCGGCGTTTTCCGGTCTCTGTGCACAGCGACGACGCAACCGGCTTTGTGGTGCGCTATGACGGCGTCGTGTATGGCTACCTGAACCGCTGCGCCCACGTGCCGATTGCGCTCGATTGGGAAGAAGGGCAGTTTTTTGAGTCCAGCGGACTGTACCTGATGTGCGCCACGCATGGTGCTGTGTATGCGCCAGCGACCGGGAAATGCGAAGGTGGTCCATGCCGGGGCGCGCGTTTGCGTAAAATTGCAGTGTTTGAAGAGGATGGCCAGATCTTCTGGTGTCCCGACGATTATGTAAGGCCTGTGCTGGCATAAGCCATGCGGGAACCCGGCAGCAGCAGTCGCTGTGCGAACTGTGCGTGCTGCAGATCAGAGTGACAATATGAGCAACAACGAATTCGAAAACCCTGAACCAAAACCTGATTCGCAGGCTGCCAATCCCGCCAATCCAGCTGCAGCGGCCGCCACTACACCGAGCGCTGCTGTCGGAGATGCCGAGCACAAGCCAGGTTGGGAGCGTGATGTACTGGAAAAGCTGGCACTGTTCGCCGTCAAAGAGCAGCGCGCTCGGCGTCGCTGGAGCAATTTTTTCAAGATTGCCGGTCTGGCCGTGTTCATTTTTGTGGTCTGGAGCGCCTTCAATTACACCAGGTCTGACTCCGAACCGATCGGTACGCACACCGCCTTAGTCGAAATCAACGGCACCATCGAAGCCGAAGGTCGGGGCTCGGCCGCTGCCGTGATACCGGCTCTGGACAAGGCTTTTGCAGCCGATGATTCGGTTGGCGTGATCCTCAAGATCAACAGCCCTGGCGGCAGTCCGGTACAGGCTGGCATGATCAACGATGAGATCGTCCGCTTGCGCAAAGAGTATCCGAAGAAGCCTATTTACGTGGTGGTCGAGGAAATGTGCGCCTCCGGTGGTTACTACATTGCTGTTGCCGCCGACAAGATCTACGTCAACAAGGCCAGCATTGTCGGTTCCATCGGCGTGCTGATGGATGGTTTCGGTTTCACCGGTTTGATGGAAAAGGTCGGCGTCGAACGCCGTCTGCTCACGGCTGGCGAAAACAAGGGTTTTCTTGATCCTTTCAGTGCGCAAAATCCGAAGCAAAAGGAATATGCCCTGGAAATGCTCAATGAAATCCATCAGCAATTCATCGATGTGGTGCGCAAAGGCCGCGGTCAGCGTCTGAAAGAAACGCCTGACACTTTCTCAGGCCTGTTCTGGACTGGCTCCAAGGCCATTGAAATGGGTCTGGCTGATGATTACGGCACCGTTGACAGCGTTGCGCGCGACGTCATCAAGGCAGAAGATCTGGTCGATTACACCGAGACCGAAGGTTTGCCGGAACGTGTGCTCAAGAAATTCGGCGTTGCCGTCGGCAGCGGTGCGGCTAAACTGCTGCTGACGACCAGCGGGATTGCATTGCGCTGATTGTTTCATCGGTTCAAATAAAAGCCGCCGCAATTTGATTGCTGCGGCTTTTTTGTTTTGCCTTGCTTGTTGATGGCAGCCGAGTGTAGTGCTGATTATTCGGCCAGCAGTAAAAACACGCTTGGTTTTTTATGGAAATCCGGCGCCTTGCCAGCTGCCAGCTGGGTTTTCCATTTGCTGGCACGTTGCGTGCAGATGCTCTCGGTGGGCAAGGTCAGGTCGGTGGCGACGCAGATGAGCGTATTGCCGTTGCAGCTCGTGGCCAGCGCTTCGAGCATGGCGCTGTTGCGATAGGGTGTTTCAATCAGCAATTGCGTCTGCTTTTCCTGACGCGAACGCTCTTCCAATTGTTTGATACGTTTGCTGCGCTGTGCGGCATCAGTGGGCAGGTAGCCGTTGAATGCAAAACTTTGACCATTCAGACCGCTGCCCATGACCGCCAACAACAGCGATGATGGCCCCACCAGCGGCCGTACCTGAATCCCGCACTCATGCGCCAGACGCACCAGATTGGCTCCTGGATCGGCGACTGCAGGCACGCCGGCCTCTGAGATCAGACCGCCATCCTGGCCGGCCAACAGCGGCTCCAATAGCGCCGGCAAGGCCGTCGCTGGCGTGTTGACATTGAGCTCGGCAATTTTTATTTCTTGCAACGGCGTATGCAATGGATGATTGGCATTGACCAGTTTGAGGAAGGCGCGCGTGGTCTTAGCGTTTTCTGCAACGAAATAATCGAGTCGTGCCGCCAAGGCTTGTACTTGCAAGGGCAAGATGGCAGACAAGATGTCGACGGCAGCTAAGTCGGCCGGCCCAAGTGTATTGGGGACAAGATAAAGGATACCTGGCATGTTGAAATCGTTAAAATAGGGGCTGGCGCTATTAGAACCCATTTCATGTTTGCCTGCGAGCCTGTTTATTTCTCAGGTCTGTGCCCAGGAGGCTGTATTTTAAAGGTTCTTGCTCTGCTGTCATCAAATTGTCATGCTATGCCACTATTGTGTCCTAGCGTCGACCGTTTAAATTGATAAATAATTTCCGCCAATCTCCCCGCTCGAAAGGGAATGCATGTTTGCTGCAGTAGATTTAGGTTCCAACAGTTTTCGTTTGCACATCGGTAAGCACGATGGTGAAGCCATTCGTATCATCAAGAGCGCACGCGATCCGATTCGCCTGGCTGCCGGTCTGGACAGTAATGGGAACCTGACGCCGCAAGCCATCGCTGGTGCGGTGGAGTCACTGGCGCGGTTTCGCACGATCTTGCGCGAATACCAGCTCGATGCAGTGCGGGTGGTGGCAACCAATACCCTGCGGGTAGCTAAGAATGCGCATGAATTCCTGCCCGATGCCGAGCGTGCCATTGGTTGTCCGGTAGAAATTATTTCTGGCGAAGAAGAGGGGCGCCTGATATACATGGGCGTGGCCGGGGCTCTGGCCTCACCGGATGAAGAGCGTCTGGTCATCGATATCGGCGGTGGTTCGACCGAAGTGATATTCGGGCATGGCAGCGAGATCAAATGTGTCGAATCCTTCGGCATAGGCAATGTCAACCAGAGTCTGACATTTTTTCCTGACGGCTATATTGACGAAGAAGCCTTTGAGCGCGCAATTCTGTCGGCGCGCTCGCATGTGGAAGACGCCGTCGCGCAGTTTGGCGTTGATTCGCGCACCAAAGTCTATGGCTCGTCCGGCACCATGCGCGCGATTGCCGATACCATCGCCAGGAACGGTCTGGGTGACGGCCGCGTCAGCGCGGTCAGCGTAGAAGCGCTCAAGCAGCGTCTGATCGCCTTCGGTCACGTCGATAATATCGTGCTGTCAGGCTTGAAGCCCGAACGTACCACGGTCATCATGGGCGGTTTGGCTGTGCTGATCGGTTTGATGCAAGAGTTTGATCTGGCAGTCATCACCCCGGTGGAAGCTGGCTTGCGCATGGGGGTGATGTGGGATTTGCAATTGCGGGCGACGCAGCGCGACCGGCGCGAGCAATCCGTTGATGATTTCAGCCGCCGTTTTCATATCGATGAACTGCGCGCACGGCAGGTTGCTGAGACGGCTTTGGTTTTTTTTCAGATGCTCAAGCCCGGCAACGAGATCTATACCAAATATCTACACTGGAGTGGCTTGCTGCACGAGGCTGGTCTGGTGGTATCACACAGCAGCTATCACAAGCATTCGGCATATTTGATCGCCAATGCCGATTTGCCCGGTTTTACTACTCGTGAGCAACGCGTCATGAGCACCTTGATCCTGGGACAGAAGGGCAATCTGCGCAAGATCGGCGAAGTCTTGTCGGATGTCGATTTTGCCAAGGCGGTGCTGGCGCTACGGCTGGCGGTGATGTTCATGCACTCGCACATGACACTGAATTTGGAAGACATCCGCCTGAAAATGAAAAATCGCATTGAGTTGGAAATTAGACGTGACTGGGTGCGTACCCATCCGACGATCTCCTACTGGATGCAAAAGGAACAGGAATGGTGGAGTGGCGTTGGGGTCGATTTTTCGATACGCATCAATGCCTGAAAAAAGACGGGCCAGGATAAGTATCCTGGCCCGTCTTTTTTATTGACGTCAGATTAGTGATCCGTACGCTCAATCGCTCATGTATTTCGGGGAGCGCGGACCGTACAACATGCCGTTCTTGCGTCCGGCCATCAGCAGACGGGAGCTGGCAGTGCCGGCTATCTTGTAGCTGGCATCGGTCGTGGTGGCAACGATCTGATTGATGACCGCTGACACCAGCATGCCGACAAGCCCATTCGAGTTGTTCTGCTGTTCGTTGCTTGAAGCCGTCGCTGCGCCATGCCAGAGCACGGTGCCGGTTCTCAGATCAATCAGTTTGGCCGAGGCGGTCACGGTTGTCACACTGTTGACCACGATATAGCTGCTGCCGTAGTTTTTGACGTCGATATACAGCCCGGCATCGGCACCAAAGATCTCGCGCAGTTTGGCAGGAGCGACATTTTGGATGTCGGACGGTGTTGTCAGCCCGTTCTGCTTGAACGTTTCATCCACCAGTGTGACCGGTAAGACGTAGTAGCCCGATTCGGCCAGCGGATAGGTCACCTGTGACAGCATGCCGTAAGTGGCGGCTACATCAGGGGAGCTGTTCAAGGGCGGTAAGACCAGGATGGACTTAGGTTTGCTTTGCTTAAAAGCGGAATAGTCAAATGGTTTTTGCTGGGTGGCGCAGCCGGTCGCGAACAGTGCGAACAGCAGGGCGATGGCGGCGACCCTGATGCTTGAGAATCTCATATTGTGGCCTTTATTTTTTATATTTCCGCATCAGGAAGTCCATGTAGGAAGCAGACTCTGGAAACAGGGTCTTTTCTGTTTCCAGTTGTGCAATCGCCAGGTCTTCCTTGCCAGTACTGGCGTACAGCAAGCCCAGATGAGCGTGATAGCCGGGCGGCATTTTCTCGCCTCGTGCACTGGCTTTTTGTGCCGATTCTTGCATTGCCTGGATTTGCTCTTCGGGGCTCTTGCTGCCGTCAGCCTTGAAGTATTGATAGACTTCTTGCTGATAGTTGCCCCAGCCGTACATAGGAGGCTGATGTGTGGCGCAGGCACTCAGGGCCAGCAGTGGCAAGCCGACGAAAAGTGCGGTACGAGTAGTGGAAAAGATGCTCATATCTGCGTTCGCTCGCTTTACTTCACCGGACGCCATGCGCCGGAGTCAATGCCGATGGCGAGATTGTTGACGGCTTCACGAATGGCCAGATCGAGCACCTTGCCATTGAGAGTGGAGTCGTAGCTGGCGGTGCTGCCAAAGCCGATGACTTCGCGATTCGACAGGCTGTATTCACCGGCACCCTGGACCGAGTACACCACCTGCGAGGTCGCCACGTTGACGATGTTCAGATTGACCTTGGCATAGGCCACTTGTGATTTGCCGCGTCCCAGAATGCCAAACAATTGCCGGTCGCCGACTTCCTTGCGGCCGAATTCGGTGACGTCGCCTGTGACCACAAAATTGGCGCCCTTGAGGGTTTGCGCCTGATTGTTGATTTTGGCTTCCTGGCTGATTTCGGCCATGTTGTCGCGGTCGAGCACATCAAAGCGGCCGGTTTGCTGCAAATGGGTCAGCAGAATGGTCTTGGCCTGGCTGCCGAGTTGGTCAGCGCCATCGCTGAACAAGCCGCGCATGAAGCTGGAGCGGTTATCGAACTTGCCCACGGCAATCGCACTGCGCAGGCCTTGGTAAGGCAGCGTGCTGGCGACGGTCTGGGTCGGAACAATAACGCGCGACTGCTCTTCTGAGGCGCAGGCGGAAAGGATGGCGATGGCGGCAACCAGCGTCACAGTTGATGCTGTTTTTTTGAGCATAAAAGACCTTTTGTTTTCTTGTGAAAGAAGTATGTTGCGAAATGTTGCTTAAATGACTTTAGTTTTCCGGTGGCAATTGTAACGTAAATTTACGTATGTAAATGTCATTACTACATGGTCTTTTGCATACTTATGAGTAGGCTGTATTCCTTGCTGGATAAGGCTTGCAAGCCGCTACGAGAAGCGAAATTTGCTTGCGCAGAGTCTGATGTGGGATAGCGATAATGACATTGCGTCAATATGCAAAATGCAGATGAGATGACTTGGCGGGACTTGTTTTTAATAATGAAGACAGGCGTCGAGAGAAAAATTGAGCGCAGTCTGGACTGTGTTTAGAACCACATCGAAGAGCAATGCACTTTGACCACTGCCGGCCAGAGTGCATCATCGGGTATCAATTTCAATTAATCACGGTGTTGCAATGCACCGGCTTGGTCGATGGTTTGCAGCGCAGGAGCCTCGCTGACTGCCCATGTAACGGGTTGCAATCGGCGCCGGTCGACGTGCAACTGAAAGACATCGAAGCGGTTGTAATAACCCACGACATCATGAAATTGCTTGGGCTCGATGCAGTCGTTCAGATCGAATTGGGCATAGGCGATACCTTCTTCATCCTGTAGCGAGTCCCCGATTAGGGTGCCGGTGGGCGTGACGAACTGGGTGGCCGCTTTGGGTGTTTGCTCCAGCAGTTCGGCCGCTGCCGAATCGTTGGCCGCGAGCATGTCGAACATGAATTTGTCCATGAACCCGGCGCACAGGATGCCGAACACCTTGGCCTCGAAGGCGTGGCCGCTGGCACGGATGCGATTGGCGGCGACGTTGTCGAAATTTTGGCCGGAGGTCGGCTTTTTGGTAGGCCAAATGGCCGGCCAGGTAGAAATGTGGATCTGCTCACCCTGGGCCATGAGCGAGTAACGCGCCAAGGGATTGGTGTTTTCGCCGCAGATGAGGGCGCCGATCTTGCCGATGGCGGTATCGGCCACCTTCAAGCCGGCGCCGTCGCCGGAAGCCCAGATCAGTTTTTCATAAAACGTCGGAACCAATTTGCGATGGTGGTTCAGGATGCTGCCGTCAGCGCCGATGAGTACATTGGAATTCCACAGGCAGCCGACGCTGACAGGAGTACGTTCACTGAAGCCCATCGACACCACCACCCCCAGTCGAGCCGCTTCGGCGGCCAGGGCGGCAATCTCGGGGCCATCGATGAAGATGCTGCTTTCCACCATGCGGTGGAACCAGTCGTGGTTATAGATTGGTGCCCACAATGCCGCCCATACCGGAAAGCCGGGAATGTAGGATTCAGGAAAAACCACCATCTGGGCGCCGTTATGTGCGGCCTCACGAATGAAATCGAGGGCTTTTTTCAAGGTGGCAGCGCTGTCGAGGTAGACCGATGCGGCATGCACCGCCGCGACTTTAACGATAGGAAGGTTCATGTTGATTTCTCTTCGAGGAAAACAAAAAAATGTTGCATTATCTTTAGTGCGCCACTGCCTGCTCGACGCCGATGCCGGTTTCGCGACGCACTGCTAGTTCTTCCCAGCGTTCCAGGGCACGCTTGTCGCGGTAGAGCAGGGAGCCCAATATCACCAGTAAAAAGCCCACCGGTATCGAAATCAGACCGGGATTTCTAAGGTTGATCAGCGGTGCGCGCAGACCGACCAGGCTGGTGGCATCGGCCGGGATGGCGTTGGCCACGGCGAAACTCTTGCTCAGCTCGGCTTGCCAGGCGGCACGTTGTTGGGCAGCGTTGTTGTCATTGGCGCTGCGTTGCAGTTTCTCTTGCAGCAGCACGGCGTTGTGCAAGGCTTCATTTTTCTGTTGCAAGGGATAGCTCATATTCGGCGAGACCAACACCATCGCAATCGACAGCAGGGTGCCGCCGACCACGCCAGCGACCACGCCGCCGGTATTGCAGCGCTTCCAGTACAGCGTCAGCAGCAGCGCCGGCAGATTGGCCGAGGCCGCCACGGCATAGCCGAGCCCGACCAACTGCGCCACATTTTGACCTTTGGCGTAGATGCCGGCAGTCACGCAAACGATGGCCATAAGCAGGGTGGCGATGCGTGCCGCCCGAGCCTGCTGCACTTCACTGGCTTGGCCGCCGCGAATGGCGCCGACGTAGACATCGTGTGCCAGTGAGGATGCTGCCGCCAGCGTCAATCCGGCCACCACCGCGACGATAGTGGCGAAGGAAATGGCCGCCACAAAGGCCAGCATGAAATTGCCCAGCACGCTGTTGGCGCCGCCGCCGAGGTACTGTGCCAGCATCGGCGCTGCCAGGTTGCCGCCCTTGTCGAGCTGGATGATGGATTGCCCACCGATATAGAATGCCGCGGCAAAGCCGATCACCACAATCAAGAGATGGCATACGCCGATAGCGAGCATGGCCCACAACACCGAACGGCGCGCTGATACTGCGTTAGGCACGGTAAAAAAACGCATCAGGATATGCGGCATGGCGGCAGTACCGAGCACTAGCGCCAGCCCCAGCGATAGCTGCTCCAATGGGTTTTTCAGATAGAGACCCGGCTGCAGAAAGCGAGCGCCGGCGTCTTGAGGCGACAGGCCCGAGGCATCCTTGAGCAGGTCATGGAGCACGTATTGTTGCAGTCGTGGATCATGTACCAAGCCGGAGAAAAAGTGTGGCACATTCAAGCCGTAGGGCGCCCAAGCCAGCAATACCAGCACAAAACATGAACTGATCAGCAGCACTGCCTTGATGACCTGCACCGCAGTGGTTGCGCGCATGCCGCCGAACATGACATAGACCAGCATCAGCAAGCCCACCGCGACCACGGAATATTCATACGGCACGCCGATGAGGGCGCGAATGATCACGGCACCGCCGACAATCTGCGGCACCATGTAGAACACGGCAACGACAATGCTGGAGATGGCCACCACTGCCTTGGTCGGGCGAAAGCTGTTGCGAAACGCCAGTACGTCGCCCAAGGTATAGCGCCCCAGATTACGGCACGGTTCAGCCACCAACAGCAGCACCGGAATGAAGGCGATGAAAAAGCCGATCAGATAAGCGATACCGTCATAGCCATACAAGGCAATCAAACCGGACACGCCCAGAAAGGCGGCCGCCGACAAATAGTCGCCGGCAATCGCCAGGCCGTTGCGCAGCGGCCCGATGCCGCCGCCAGCCGTATAAAAATCACCGACCGTGCGGTTCTTGCGTGCCGCTATATAGGTAATTGCCAATGTCAGAAAAATCAGGGCCCCGAATACCAGCAAGGTCATGCCGCGGAAATTACTGCTGACCAGACCGGTACTCTGCGCCATGGCATCGCCGCAGGCCAGTGGCAGCGCGATGACGGCAGTCATCCATGATTTGCAAGGTAATGTCATCTGTCTCACCGTTTAATATTGTTTGCGAGCTGGTCGATATGGCGCATGCCGACGGCGTAGCAGAGGGCGATCAGTCCGATGAGCGGGTACTGCAGCACACCCCACAACAAGCCGAAGCTGACAGCACCGATTTTGGCGGCCATGACAGCGGGAAAAAAAGAGGTCAGAAACGGAATCGAAAAATAGGACAACAGGCTCAGTGCCAGCAGCAGCCAGGCGATTTTTCTCCTTTTAGCCGCTAGCATGTGGAACTGCTGCGAATGGTAAATGGCGGACCAAGTTTGTGCTTGCGGGTCAGAATGCATGGTTCATTCCTCTTTGGTTGAGATGACAGCAGCGCCGGCTGCTGGGCGAAAATGATGGAGCAACTGAAGGCCAGGTTAGCAGACGGTATGTCGCTGGAACATCAGTGATTCAGCAATCTTCCTTGCAGTGTTGCAAGGCCAAAATGCCCGATTTTAGGAGGTGGATTGCCTTAATGTGGTGCGACCATGCTCATGCGGCAGTCGCGGCAGATTTTTTGGTGTCATCGACAAGGTCGCAATCCCAGTTCCGGGCCGCATTGTCTCCGCGTTTACCGTACTCTCGCTCAGCTTAAACACGCGTACCACCTGTGCCAGATTACGCGCCTGCTGCTGCAATGATTCAGCGGCAGCGGCGGCTTGTTCCACCAGTGCGGCATTTTGTTGCGTGGCGGTGTCCATTTCCGTAATGGCACGGCCGATTTGTTGAATGCCGGCTTCCTGTTCGCGGCCGGCGGCAGAAATCTCTCCCATGATATCGGTCACGTGGCGCACACTTTCGACGATTTCGGTCATTGTCTTTCCAGCCTGATTGACCAGGACGTTGCCTGTATCGATCTGTTCCACGGAATCATTAATGAGTGTCTTGATCTCCTTGGCCGCTGCCGCCGAACGTTGTGCCAGCGTGCGTACCTCGCTGGCGACGACGGCAAATCCGCGCCCTTGTTCTCCGGCTCGGGCTGCTTCCACTGCGGCATTCAAGGCCAGGATATTGGTCTGGAAAGCAATGCCGTCGACGACGCTGATGATGTCGACGATTTTCTTTGCCGAGGCGTTGATAGAGTGCATCGTCAAGACCACTTCCGAAATGATTTTTCCTCCCTGGATGGCAACTTCCGACGAGGTTTTGGCCAGCACATCAGCCTGCTGCGCATTGTCGCCATTGTGTTTGACGGTGCTGGTCAATTCTTCCATGGACGAAGCAGTTTCTTCCAGGGCGGCGGCCTGTTGTTCTGTGCGCGAAGACAGATCCAGATTGCCGGACGCAATCTGGCTGGATGCCGTGGCGATGTTATCGGTGGCCACGCGAATGGCGCCGACGGTGCTCGCCAGTTGCGACTGCATGGCGCCCATGGAGTACAGCATGCTATTGCTGTCGTTGCTGCGGATGAGGATAGGGCGCGACAAGTCGCCAGCGGCGATGTCGCCGGCAATTTTTTTGGCGTACTCGGGATCGCCGCCGACGGAGCGCTCTATGTTACGGATGATCAAAACCACGACACCGCTTAAGGCCATGCCGATGGCGCACAACAGCAAGGACGATTGCCATAGGTCAGTGATGAGGTCAGCATGCAGATCGTCGATATACACGCCGGTCATGAACATCCAGTTCCACGGTTTGAACTGCAGGTTGTAGGTCAATTTGGGAACCGGATCCGGCGCGCCTGGTTTGGGCCAGAGATAAGTGCTGAAGCCGCTGCCATTTTCCTTGGTCGAGTCGATGGCTTCGATAAAAACCAGCGTGCCCTTGGAATCGGTGAAACTTGATACATCCGTGCCATCGAGCTTCGGATTGATGGCGTTCATTAATATGGTGGGATGTTCCTTGTCAATGATCGCAAAGTAGCCGCTTGTGCCATAGCGCAGCGCCCTGATGCGCGTCATTGCCTGGCGCTTGGCCTCAGCTTCGCTCAATGTGCCGGCGCTTGTCATTGCGCCATATTCCTGTGCTATCGAATAGGCCAGCTGTGAAACCTGCATCAATTGACTTTTACGCTCCTCCAACCTTAACGCGTTGGTGTGGAGAACGTCGATGCCCTTGAGTGTCATCAGACATAACCAACTGATGATGAGTGGCAGAAATAGCTTGGTACGGAAGCTGAGTCTCATAGGAATAGCCAGTATTGAGAAAAAGAGTTGTAGGTCATTGATTGGGTTTTGACGCCATGAAGGCCTCGTCCAGTCAATGCGCAGGATGAACCCGGCCTATCGAAAATCGTGTCGCGACAGAAGCTAATGCTGCCTGCTGCAACTCTTTACGGCATGCTTGAGCTCAGCGTATGGTGGAGGCACCAGGGTGAGAAACTGTTGAGTTTTATCAACATTCTGAACGCATTCTAGCAGGGGATTTTTGTGAAAAATACCGGGGATGCTGCAAGTTGGCTTGCAGATTTGCCGTGATATTCTGGTGCGTTACTATTTTTGTATGAAGGGGATCACAATCGCATTTGCTTAGTGGATCATATCGATAAATTTTAGGAAAATAAGAAATCTATGTCCTCACGCTCGCCCAATTGGAACGATTTACGCATTTTTCTCGAGGTTGCAAGAAGCAAGACGCTGGCCGGTGCAGCGGCTAAGCTGAAGCTGGATCAATCCACCATCAGCCGTCATATTGCGCGGCTGGAAATGGCGATCGACGCCGCCGTGTTTGAACGCGACCGCAATGGCTTTCACATCACTGCGCGTGGCAGTGAGTTATTGGCCCACGTCGAAGCGATGGAATTGAACTCCCTGTCGATCAACGATATCATCAACGGCACCAACAGCTCGCCTTCCGGCACTGTGCGTATCGCAACGATGGAGGGTATCGGATCACTGTATCTGTCGCGTCAGTTGACGCAATTCAAGTTGCAACAACCGTTGATCAATGTCGAGTTGGTCATGTCGGCGCAACAGGTGCACGTGAATTTGCGCGAAGCTGATATGTTCATCAGTTTTTTTCCGCCGGTTGGACGCGGGCTGGAAGTGACGCCGATCGGGGCGTTTCCCTTGCATTTATATGCATCGCCGGCTTACTTGAAGCGTAGTGGGGTACCTAGCTGTTTGGACGACTTGGAAAATCATCAGTTTATTTCTTACGTAGAAGATACGATTCAACTCGATACGGTACGCTGGTTGAACGAAGTCATCGCCTGCCCCCGGGTTGCATTTCGTTCTTCCAGCATGATTGCACAATTATTTTCGGCCATTGATGGCGGCGGCATTGTAATGCTGCCCTCTTTTTCGGCTGCCGAAAGCTTTGGTCTGGTGCCCTTGCTGCGCGAGGCCATCGATGTCAAGCGTACGATCTGGCTGACCATGCGTGCCGATCTTGGCTATATTCCGCGCATTAAGGTCGTGATTTCTTTCTTGCGCGAATGCTTGCAGCGGGATTGCCCTTTGCCGCCCGGCGCCTACACTGGGCGAGGACCCGAGCAATACGCGAGCGATGTCCGCTAGCATGGTGTCCTGCCAGCATCACTGATGCACTGAACACTTTCGCATAGATGCTATGCGGATTTGTATATTGTGCCGGACGATGTAAATCAAGAAAATGAAAGCTGATTTTTTTGATCGAAAAAGGATAGTCCGATGAAGCAAGCAGGCGCAGTTCGATCCATCCTACGGCTGGAAGCATTGCTGGTCGCACTCGGTGCCGTATTGATGTACCGCCATTGCGGCCAGAACTGGGGCGTATTTGCGCTATATTTTCTACTGCCGGACCTAGCCTTGCTTAGCTATCTGATCGGTCCTCGGATCGGTGCTCTGGCTTACAATCTGACGCATTCCTATCTGGGAGCCGTTAGTTTTTTGATGATCGGCTTTTGGTGCCATACGTCACACGTTTTTGCGGCAGGTCTGATCTGGTGTGCGCATATCGGTTTTGATCGAGCGCTAGGCTACGGTCTTAAATATGCTACCGGATTTCATGATACCCATCTGGGGCGCATTGGCAAGTTGACGCCGCTATGATGCTGGCCTGAGGCCGTCTTCCATCTGTCAATCACCTTCTCTCTTGCGAAAAATAGACGCAGTCGCTGTGTGGTCCGGCGCCGACTGGAATTTCAGTGCGCAAGAAATTTAATGCAGTGGTCAATTTTTAGCGAAGCCGCAAGCAAGCGTATGCGCTTCTTTCGCCTGCGGGGGGTGATCTGATGCCGCATCTTATTGCATTGTTTGATTGGAAAATTAAGAATGAAGAATGCAGCATTATTCACGTTGTTATTGTTTTTTTATTTTCAGGCTGAAGCACAGAACGCTTCAACCATGAGCGGTGATATCGGACTCGGTCTTTTTGTAACGCCGCCCAATGTTCTGGGCAAGTCGACACAAAGTTCAGTGTTGCCTTATACCTATTTCGACTACGGCGTATTTTTCTCCCATGTCGACACGCTCGGATTCAAATTGCTTCCACTCGGCGCCGGTTCTCTGAATTTGGTTGGTCGAGTCACGTTTGACGAGATGGATGCTCAGCGCGGTTTGGATAAGCGAGAGAATTCACGTCCGATCGGCATCGGAACGGAACAAAAAACGCCGCTCGGCATCTTGTCTCTGAATGCATTTGTTGATGCTAATCAGTCCCATGGCACTTTGCTCGAAGCCATCTATGGCAGCAAATTGTCATTCGGTTCGGCCTTTAGTTTTTATCCGCAACTTGGGATGGAGCGGCGCAGCAGCAGCTATAACAATTATTTTTATGGTGTGACACCGTCCGAGTCGGCCGCCAGTGGCATCGGCAGCTATCAGGCGAGCGCTTCGAACGACGTGATCCTTGGCTTGACCACGCAAGCTCGGCTAATCGGAAATTTATATTCCAATCTGACGCTACGCCGAACGTGGCTAGGCAGTGGCATCAGCGATAGCCCTATCGTCCATCACAGCTATGAAAATTCGCTGATTGCCTCGCTGACTTATCACATCAAATGAATGTTTATATAACGTTTTCCGGGCATGCATCGTTGTTGCCAAGGTTTCGTTGGGCCGTTTCTATCCATCCGATTTAATTTCCTATTCAGGAGTGAAACATGAAGTTATTCAGAATATGCATTTTTTTTCTGCTCTCCATCAATTTCTTGCATGCTGCCTCGGCAGCCCAAAAAGGTAGCCGCGAGGAAGCCATCGCGCTGGTCAAAAAAGCGGCAGTTTTCCTTAAGGAGAATGGCAAGGAAAAAGCCTTTGCCGCATTTAGCGATCCAAACGGCCAATTTGTAAAAGGAGATTTGTATATTTTTTCCTATAGCACGAATGGCGACGGCATTAATCTGGCGCATGGTCAAAATCCAAAAATGGTGGGAAAACCTTTGCTCGAAATGCGCGATGTCGACGGTGTTTATCTGGTGAAGGAATTCCTTGCTGTAGCCAATTCACAAACCGGCAACGGTTGGGTCGACTATAAGTGGCCCAACAGTTTGAGCAAGACCATTGAGCAGAAGAGTGCCTATATCGAAAAAGTGGGAGATGTATTTTTGGGTTGCGGCATATATAAATAAAGAAGTGCGCATTCTTATTTTCGGCATGCGGACAAGACTGCAGGAGCAGGCGACTCAGACGACGCAAGTCTTATTTTTATAGCTAATTTTTTCTTGAACTTCGCAGAGCAAGAAATAATGAATAAGCCTCAAAGGGAAGTTATGATTCTGGAACGCATACGAATCGGCGGGCGCCTGGGTTTGGCTTTCGGTGCGATGTTGGCAATGCTGGGTTCGACCCTGTTGCTTAGTACGCTAGTTGCGGCAGGTGCTCAAAAACAAATGGCACAAGGTTTCACCGCAGCGAACGACAAGGTGGTATTGGTCACCTCCATGCGTGCAAGCTTGTATGAAACGGTCATCGCCACTCACAGCCTTGGTATGCAAACAGATGTCTTACGCATGCATGGGGATGAAGAAAAAATTAAGGCTCAGCGGCTGCGTTACAGGGAGTTTGACGACAAGCTAGCCAGCTATGGTTTATCGCCTTCTGAAAAAAATATACAGCATGAAATCGCTGCACTTGATATCAAGGTGGATGCCGCCTTGCAGCAGGCCATTGGCTTCGCACTATCGTTCAACAACGATAACGTCGTGCAGATATTTGCCGACCAAATCGACCCTCTGAATCAGCAGAGACTCAAAAGCATTAATCGTCTGGTGGAGCTGCAACAAGCCGCTGTGCACAATATCATCGAGCGCAACATCGCGGCCGGCGATAAAAACATGCGTGTCGTCTTTGCTTGCGGGGTAATTACGGTACTGTTAGGGATGGCCGGCGCGCTACTCATCACGCGTAGTATTACCAAGCCGCTGCGACGGGCTGTTGCGATTGCCAAAACCGTAGCCGCCGGTGATCTCAGACAACATATTCAGAGCAATGGCAATGATGAAATTTCCGAGTTGCTTACGGCACTCGCCGAGATGAATGCGAATTTATACTTCGCCATCGCTGAGGTGCGACAAGGTAGCGATACCATTGCCATTGCTGCCGGTGAGATCGCTTCCGGCAATCTTGATTTGTCGTCGCGCACCGAAGCGCAGGCCAGCTCTCTGGAACAAACTGCAGCCGCCATGGCGGAGCTGATCAGCGCCGTGAAAAAAAATACCGCTAATACGGGCCAGGCCAATCAATTGGCAATGTCGGCATCCGAGATTGCACGTAAGGGAGGCATGGCGATGATCCAGGTGATTGATACCATGGATTCGATCGATGCGTCGGCCAAGAAGATTACGGAGATTACTGCAGTCATTGACGGCATCGCCTTCCAAACCAATATTCTTGCACTCAATGCAGCCGTGGAGGCGGCGCGTGCCGGCGAGCAGGGACGTGGTTTCGCGGTGGTGGCAGCGGAAGTGCGTCTGCTGGCGCAACGCTCGGCTGCTGCGGCCAAGGAAATCAAGAGTCTGATTGACGATTCGGAGCGGAAAGTGAGTGCTGGCGTCACCTATGTCGATCATGCCAACGGCACCATGGACGAGCTTGTTCAGAGTATTAGACAAGTGGTCGACATCATGGGCGACATCGATGCAGCCAGCAAAGAACAGACGTCAGGCATCGAGCAGATCAATCAAGCTATCATGGAAATGGATGCGATCACACAACAGAATGCGGCGCTGGTCGAAGAGGCTGCCGCTGCGGCTGCCTCACTACAGAACCAGACCACCGCCCTGACTAAGGTTGTCGGTATATTCCAAATAGATGCTGCGCACTCGCAAGAGAGCAATCGACAGGATCCTCCTGCCGTCGCGGCGAGGTTATCGGTAGGGAATGTCGACACCGGATCTGTGCTTCCTGATTTATTTACCATCGACTCTCATAGAACATAGAAAAATGCGACTCAATTTTAAATCACTCTCTCGGTTCACCGCTTTCCTTTGTTTTTCCCTTGCCGTCGTCTGGATCTTCTTTCCTCGGCTCATGGCAGAGATGTGGCACATCGATTTTTCATACGAGGTCGGCCTCATTGGCCGCCGCAGCGGGGCGTTATTTGCCGGCTTCGGTACTATTTTTTTTCTCATCGGCAATAGCAAGCCTTCTCCCGCCCGATATGCCATCGTGCTCGGCTTCGTCGTCAGTTGTCTGTTGCTTGCCCTGTTTGGTGTTTACGAATTTTATGGCGATCATGCCAACGTCCTGATTTTGTTCAGCAGCGCCATCGAAATCACGCTTGCCGGTGCCTTCCTTAATGCCAGGAATTAATCATGGCGGGCAATAAAATTCGTCTGTCTGACATCATGCTCAGAGCGCTGTTGGCGGTGCAATGCCGGGCGGCTCGGCTGTCTCCGGCCATGGCGGCATTGTCATTTGGTCACGTCGCCTATTGGCAGCGGAGCGGCCAGCCGTCGCATTGTCTGGAGCGTATTGTCATGCTGCATGGCGCCGCCAGCGACAAAAGTGTCTGGCTTGCGCTGGCAAAGCATCTGCGCGTGTCGCTGCCAGTCTTGATTCCTGATTTACCCGGGCACGGTGATAGTATTGTCAGCAATAATTTGCGCTACGACATCCAATCGCAGGCGATGCGAGTTAGGGAGTTTGTGCTGTCGCTAGGTGATGGGCGGCTACATCTGATCGCCAATTCCATGGGCGCTGCCATCGCGCTGAGATTGAGCGCCGATTTTCCGGAACTGGTTGCTTCGCTTGTATTAATCGATGCTGCCGGCGTCGAGTCGCTTCCCAGTTGGCTGCGACAAGAGTTGTCTCGTACCGGTATCAATCCCATGCTGGAAGTGAACTCGTTGGCCGACTATCGTGCCATGCTCCATATCGGTATGGCCAAGCCTCCCTATCTTCCTGGCATTTTTCTGTCGTCGCTGGCAAGAAGCTTTGTCGGGCGCCGCAAGCTTAATTTGAAGATCGCCGATGATATTGAAACGAATCTTGATCAAACCGCGATTTTGTCAAAGATAGCAGCGCCTAGTCTCATCATTTGGGGGCGGGAGGATAAGGTTGTGCATGTCGGTGATGCCGATTTTCTACACGAACAATTATCTAACAGCCGAAAAATTATTCTCGATGGCATCGGTCATGTGCCTATGGTTGAGGCACCACAATTGCTTGCTGCTGCCTGCGATGCATTTTTTTCCGAGATAGGGTGATTGCTTACGGTTTCTCTCATGCCTCTTCGTAATGGTATTGCCCCAGACATCATGTCACCTGCGTTGATCAAGGAGGCAATGGTCTGTGCGGCAAATTTGCAATCTAGTTTGCAAAATTCCTGATGTTGTAAAGAAATCGTCTCTGTTAACCTGTGCAGGCGCAGACAATCCTTCTTCGGTTTGTTGTGCACGGTTTGTTTCACCTCTCGATTTAACTATCCATTGCAGCAATGTGAGGCGTATCTCGCCACGCGCATTGCCACCTATCAGGTATTTGAAAAATGAACGTCAAGATGAGTCTGGAGAAAGCGTCTCTGCCGCTTGCACAACTGGACTGGGACCTGATTCGGGCTTTTTTGGCGGTTGCCGAGCAAGGTTCTCTGACGGCAGGTGCGGCTATTTTAGGAGTGAGTCAGCCTACGCTCAGCCGGCAGATTTCAGAGCTGGAAATGACGATTGGTGCATCCTTGTTCGAACGTGTGTCACGTGGTTTTTCTTTGACGATCGCCGGTAGTGCCTTGCTGGAGCCGGCGCGGCAGATGCAGTCTGCGGCCAGAATGCTGTCGATGCGAGCGCTCGGGCAAACCTTGCTGGTGGCCGGCACGGTGCGCATCACGGCCAGCGAAATGACGGCCTCCTATCTGTTGCCAGCCATCTTGGCCGGACTGCGTCAACAGCATCCGGAAATCGAAATTGAGTTATCGGTTTCCAACGAAGTCGAAAATTTGCTGGAACGATGCGCCGACATTGCTGTGCGTCATGTCAAGCCGATTCAAACCAGTTTGATTGCGCGTCATCTCGGCGACATGAAACTAGACGCCTTCGCCCATCACAATTATGTACAACGCATCGGAGGCTCGGTTGACCTGAATCAGATTGATCGTTACGACTGGATCGGCTACGACAAATCGGATCTATTGTTGCGTCACTTTCGCGAAGCAGGAAAACCAGTCAGTCGGGAGTTTTTCACATTCCGTTGCGACAATCAATCCGTGGGATGGCAAATGGCGCTGGCGGAGTTGGGCATTGCGTTTGCTCCGGCCTGTATCGCGCAACGCTGGCCCATGATGCTCGCCGTACTGCCGGCTGAGCTGGCACCAAGCATGCCGGTATGGATGACAACCCATAGAGAACTGCGCGACAGCGCGCGCATTCAATTGGTATTTGACTGGCTGGCCAATGGACTCAAGAAAATCATCGAGGCACCTTGAGGCTGCCGGTGTAGCTATAGATCCCTGCCAACGGCACCGACTGCCGACTTGTCGGTCGCCTCAGGCCGAATACCGAACAGTGTTTTCTGCATAATCCCAGTTGCGTTCCAGCATGCTCTTGACGTCTTGTAATTCGATTGGCCGGCTGAACAAAAAACCCTGATATTCATCGCAAGACAAGGATTTAAGCAATGCCAGCTGTTCGCTGGTTTCCACGCCTTCAGCCACTACCCGCAGTTTTAAGCCGTGTCCAAGTGTAATAATGGATTGCACGATCGCTAGACTATCTTCGGCCTTGTCTAAATCGTGAATGAAGGCTTTGTCGATTTTCAGGCGTTGTACCGGAAAGCGCTTCAGATAAGCCAAGCTGGAATATCCCGTGCCGAAGTCATCGACAGACAAATCAACGCCTAGCGCGCGAATTTTGTGCATGAGTTTGTCGACATCGTCTGCTGCACTCATAGCGGTACTTTCGGTAATTTCCAGTTCCAGGCAGCCCTGTGCTATGCGGCTGCTGTCGAGGCAGCGTTTGATCATGGGAATGAGTTCTTTTTGGTGAAGTTGGCGCAGCGAAAGATTGACTGCTACTTTCACCGGTTCGCCAAAGTGCTCATGCCAGACGGCAGCTTGTCCACACGCCTGTTCCAGTACCCAGGCGCCGATGCCGACAATGAGGCCGGTCGCTTCCGCAATGGGGATAAAACGTGCGGGCGAGACTTCGCCAAAGAGTGGATTGTTCCAGCGCAGCAAAGCCTCGAAGCCGACAATGCGGCCGGACGAAATATTGATCTTGGGTTGGTAGATCAGTCGCAGCTCAGCTCTTTGCAGGGCATGGCGCAACTCTCCTTCGAGGAGCAATTGCTCATCCAGGGCGACATGCTTGTTTTTGGAAAACAAATGTATCGCTTCTCTGCCATCCAGCGAAGCGTGATGTTTGGCCACATCGGCCAAGCGCAGAAGCTCGCCGGCAGTCGCCGCATCCTCGGGATAGACGGCTGCGCCAATGACCGGGCCAAGATAAAAGCTCCGGCCAAGAACGGCAACCGGTTCTGCCAGCACCGCATACAGATCATCGGCAAAACTCTTCAACATGCGTCGTGAGCCACGATAACTCAGCAAAATCGAGAATTCGTTGGTTTTGACCCTGGCGGTAAAAATGGTGTCATGTACAAAGGATTTGAGCATGTCTCCCGCCGCATTGATGGCGATGTCACGCGCCTCATGTCCCAAGAGCTCGGCGATTTCCTGCAGACGCCCCAGTGATACCGTCAATACACCGATGTGCCAACCTATCTGCCTGGGTTTGGACAACTCCTCTTTCAATATCCGGCTGAAAAATGCATGGTTGGGAAGGCCTGTGAGCAGGTCAAAGTCTGCCAGATAGGCGAGCCGGTCCAACGTTTCCTTTTGCTCTGACATATCGGTCAACGAACTGATGATTTGATGATTTCCATCCGCTGCGATCAGTTTCGAAATGGAAACGAGCACTGCGCGTTGTTTTCCTTCGCTGTCTGTAATCTGGCTTTCGGTGACAATGTTTTCACCACCTTCAAATACCTGGGCGAATAGTGAGTTGAGGATAATTTTTTCGGGAGATTGAAAAAAACCGGTATCCACGAAAAATTCCAATATCTCAGTTTGCGTTCCTGCCAATTGCATGAAAGCATTGTTCATCAACACAAAACGGCAATGGCGATCAAGCACGCAGATGGGATTGCCGATGGAGTTCAGTATCGTGTGCAGGTAGTTTGCACTTTTCTCCAGACGTCCTTCGCTGCTTGCCAGATGACCTATTAGTAATTGCTGGCGCCGTGCATCAGAAGATGCACGCCAGGCAAGAAACAGCACCAGCAGGATCGCCACCATCAGTGACAGTACTGAGGTGTATAGATGACGGTACCACAAGCCGAGTACCTGATCCTTATCGATGCTGGTGACGACCGTCAAGGGATAATTGTCGACAGTGCTGTAACTGTATAGCCTGTTGTTGGCGTCTGCTCGACTGTCCTCTACCGTTCGTTGTGGCAGCAAGAAAGACGTTGCTGAGATGGGCTCCATCGATGTTGTCGCGTTACCGGCAACATGCGAACTGATCGCATGAACCAACGTTGCGCCACTCATACTCTCCAGCGTCAATGATCCACCGGTACCCAGACGCACCGATTGATACAGATGTTGAAACGCGGTTGCATCGACAATAGCCGTAATGGTGCCGATGACATTACCTGATACGTCAAAAAGAAATCGTGAGAAATGCAGAATAGGATGTCCCGTTTTCGTATCCGAGCCGTGGGCATCAATACGCATCGATTGCAAACCGGAAATGTTTGATGGTGGGGGGATTGTTGCTGTTAGATCGCTGCCCGATGTCGCACTCTGAACCGACACCAGCGCCAATAGCCGTTGTTTGGTGTCGCACAAAAAAATACCAAGCAAACCGGAGTGCGTGGGGTTGTCAAATTGCAGATCGAGATGTGTAGTGGGGTAACGGTTTTTACTCAGATCTTCGGCCCGAATGTATTTTCTCTGCACTTCCGCTAGCGCCAGATCGATGGACTGCACGGCACTGAAGGTTTGCGCGCTAAAAGCGATGGATAGATTGTGTAGCGCCGTTTCCTGTTGACCAACGGTGTCCCGGTAGCTGGACCATAAGATCATCGCACTGGCCATCATTAAGGTAAAAATGACAGCCGCAGTCCCTCCGACGATACGACTGACGGAGCAAGGCGTTTCACCCGCGGCCATTGTTTTTTCTGTGACAAAAGGGAACATTGCGTACTTTATGCAGAGATGGATGGTGAACGAACCTGTCACTGCAAATGAGGTGATCTACATCGTTCATGACTGCGCTACATTTTCACCAGTTGGAATGCACTCCACAATGTCGATAATTGCATAGCAGGGTTTTGAAAAAGAGGGGGCATGAAAAAATGTAATGTAGCCTGAAGTCGCCGCCGGCAGCCAGTAACCACAGAATGGATTACTATCGCAAGGCGCATTGTCACGTAGGCAGGGAGAAGACAGTATTGACAGGCGTATCCAATTAATAAAGAACGTCGAGGACCATCATCATGGAAAAAAACCGTCGTAATGCGCTCAAGGCCGGTGCCAGTGCCGTCATGGGTGCTGTTATGCTCAATTTACAAGCGAATGAAAATGCAGTGGCCGGTGAGACTGGTACGGCAGTCGATGTGAAATCAATTGCGCCGCTTAGCAGCAAGGCTGCGGTGCGTCTGGTGACTTGCATATTCAAGGGTGGCACAGCGTCAGGCGTAGGGCTGGTGCTCGACGACGGCCGCATTATTGATCTGGTAGCAGAAGCCAAGCGTCAAAATATCGCGTTATCCTTTGCCGGTGACTCGATGATCGCGCTGATTGCTGGCGGCGACGCGGCATTGGCACAGGTGATCGCCGTTGGTGAACGCGCACGCCATAGCGAGAGCGTCTTTCCGGCGCTCAATAGCGTGCGGCTGCTGTCGCCGATACCAAAACCGGAGCGCAATATTTACTGTGTGGGTTGGAACTACCTGGATCATTTCGAGGAAGGTAAGCGTGCGCGCATCGATAAAGTTGTCGATAAGCTGCCAGACCATCCGGTGTTTTTCACCAAAGGAACGCACACGATGAATGGACCGTTTGATCCGATTCCTCATGACGCCAGCAATTCCAATACCACCGACTGGGAGGCAGAGCTGGCAGTCGTCATCGGCAAGCGCGGCCGCAATATCAGCGAAGCCGAGGCGATGGACTACGTGTTCGGCTACAGTGCTTTCAACGACACCACCGAACGCGAAATTCAGCAAAAGCGCCATGGCGGTCAATGGTTCAAGGGTAAGAGTCTGGATGGGCATGGCCCGATGGGCCCGTGGATCGTTTCTGCAGCAGGGGTGAACCTGGATCAAGTGCGCGTGATCTGCCGCGTCAACGGGATCGAAAAGCAAAACGCCAGTTATCAGCAAATGTATTTCAAGGTCCCGCGTATCATCGCCGAGCTGTCGCGCGGCATGACCCTGGAGCCGGGCGACATCATCGCCACCGGTACGCCGTCTGGAGTCGGGTTTGCACGCGTGCCGCCAGAATACTTGCAACCGGGCGATATCATGGAAACCGATATCGTCGGCGTGGGGACGATACGCAATTTGATCAAGGCGGAGACCTGAACTGAAGCGGGCGACGCTTGCCGTCGCGCGTTGTCTCACATTGCTGGATCGCGAAGTCGAAGAAATTACGCCCGAGCTTGGCGTAAGCTGGGACGGTTTTGTCCATGTCCACGGCCCATTCTGGACCCCGAATGTGGCGCTAAGGCTTAACGCCATTATCGTTCGAGGGGCGTTCCGGACGCCCCATCGGCACGCAGTTTGGCGCGGGTTGGTGCGGGTTGCGGACGTGAGGATCTGCTGTTTCGCCTGGCGGCGTAGTTGGAAGCCGCGATGCCGTGGCGCGACCGGCGGTATGGGCGGGGACGTGTTCTGACGACTGATTGTTCGCGCATTGTGGCACTCATTTCTTCCGATACTGTTCCCAGCTATGAAGATTGCCTACAAAGTAAGAATGTGCCAAAGGGGTTATTTCTGCTTGGCTAGGCATATGTTCTAATATTTCATTGAGCATCTTGCTCGCATAGGGGCGTTCGCATAATTCTTGTAGTTGAGACATTTTTCTGAACTGCGTTAAGACCGGCTGGTGCTCCAGTAACACACGATTAAAAACATCCGGCCCAGTCAGGTAAGAAAGTTTGTTGGCGTAGGCAATACTGCCAATGAGGTCGGTGTTGCTGGGCCGTGGTGTTTTATAAAAATCACGATTGTCGCTCTGTTGAAAGCGATGATGTATTTCTTCCAACATGGCATCAATGATAGCGTTGTCCTGATGTACGCCAAAAAAACTGGTTCCAAAGAGATGATCCATTTTGGGTTTTTTTGACATAAGGAGGCCAGGAAGCACAAAGCCATTAGCCTCCGCTTCCAACACCGTATCGCCAAAAACATCACTTAAGGTATCGTCAACATCCATATACAGCCCACCTTTGCTTTTCAATAGTTCGAGCCGCAAAATGTCTGCCGCTGAAGCAAAGTTGGTTGCTACACCGCCATTGCCGTCAATGGCGTCCTGATATTGCAGGAAACTGATACTCGATTTAAATTTTTTGTAGAAGTTGCTTGTTTCGAGGATGCTGACCTGGTTTTGCAATGACACATTGAGGCCACAAGTTGCGGAACCGCAAATAGCGGTGACCAATTTTTTATAATTGAGTTGTTCGGATTGTTGTGAGAGATAAACGTAAACTTTATATCCTTTTCGGTTTGCAATCTGGCAGTTCATGTGTAGATTCGTCAAGACATCCGGTCGCAGGGCCTTATTTCCTATCCAGAGAAAACTGATCCTTTTTGAAATAGGTTTTTTAGGTCCAAAGACCGGCCCTTGATTATTTAAAATCGTCGACAGATCAAGATCAATACCCAAGCCTTTGATCACGGCAGTACGTTCATCGATGGTGATGCTGGAGGCTTGTTTTTGCGCCTCTTCCAGCGAAGATGGCCGAAGCTGTCGGGTATTTTTGTCAATGAAATAGACAAATGGGGATTCTTCTAAAGGATCTTTGATGAACCCATTCAGATCAATGTCATAGGTGTAAGGGGTGCCATTTTTTTCAAAGATGCGGCCGTCTATAACATCAAAGTTATCTCTAATGGCTTCGTTCGCACGAACCGGAGCTGCGAGCGTAACAACGAGCTTCTTCGGAAGTTGATTAATCGGGTAGGTTAAACCGAGCAAAGGACCGGAGAGCACGGAGCGAGGCAACTCCATGATGCTATATGGTCGTACCTGGATTGCATCGGTGGATATGCGGGCTTCTTTGGCCAGCTCAAATTGATCCCTGCCTAGCGCCGTCAACTCGCCAGTGTAGGAGATATAACGGTGCAGTCGTTCGAGCTCCACGCTATGCCGGGCCGCCAGTTGCTGCAAGTTGGCCCCGCTCTCAATGTCCCGCCGTATTTGCAGCAGCAGGGTAAACGTGATGGGTGTGGTTTGGGCTGCCCAATTACTACCTTGCTGAGGAGCATACTTGCCACCCAGTCCATACTTCAGAACATTGTGCAGGCGGCGCGCCAGACCGATAGGAACAGGATCGAGAGTGCCGTCGGCCAATAGCACATATTTGCGCCCAAAGGGTTCACCGGTTTCCGGGTGTAGTCGGACATAGATATCCCGTCCCATGAATGGATCACCGCCAAGCTTGGTGACCTGAACCGCTTTATCGAAGCCGGGAAGACGTGCAAATGAATAGGCCTCGGGACTTATTTTTGGCGGCAACCGCTCCAGTTCAAGCGTTAATTTTGGAAGCAGTTTGTGCAATTTATGCAAGCTTGGCGACATTGCCTGGGCCAAGCGTAGCGACTGTTTGACGGCGGTCATGCTGATGCTGCCGAGCAGTTCGAAGCCGGGATCCATGGCGCGTAGCGTTGCCGTGCCCAATGAGACTAATTCCTTTTTTCCGATTGCCTGCGATGCCGGCAGCAGTCCATATTCGGCAAATTGTGCTCCTCCTTGCAGGAGGGCGGCTTTCACTGAGTTGCGCAACGCCAACTCGTTGATCGCATTGCGTGTGGCGATCAAGCCGCCTTTGCCAAGGATCTGGCTCAATTTGAAGGATATGCTGCCCAGCTTTCCCAACAAAGGAAGGAGCGCTATGGTGTCGATGCTGCATGATACGGTGGCTTCTTCGACATCGCCGGCCCGCGCTGAGTTAATGCAGGTGTAAAAAGGAATGAAACTCAGTATGACGTCGGTGAGTTTTTCAAGCGTGGTTTTGTCATAACCGTAGTCATACAGTTGTTTGGAAAATTGCTCTCCGTGCTTTTTTACAACCCGATGAATCCATGCATCTAGTAACTCTTCCTGCGGTTTTAATGGTTCTCCATAGCTGTTTATCCTTAAGAGGAAAGTTGCGTCGGTAATGGGGCGCTTGTCGGTTGTCAGAAATTCGTAGTAGTCCTTGGCATCTTTGCCTACCTGCTTGACATCGTATCCCTGACCATTATGCTGCAACGCGTAAATTTGATCTGCTTGTGAGGGGCGCGCCACACGGAAAAATTCCACTGCTTTGTCTAGATCAACCATTAAGCTGTTACGCGCGTGCGGGTTGCCGCCGACGAATGGAACTGAATTAAGCTGGTCGGCCGCAGTGAAGTCAATGCCGACCCGGACGATGTGTCCCAGGGACAAGCTATTGATATCTTCTTCACTAAGCTTGGCTAACGCTGCGATCAACAATACCTTGTCCAATACGCTATAGGTATTGGTAATGTCCGCGACCTGATTGCGATAAAGTTTATTGATATCCGGCAGAAATTGAAGTTGATTTTTCGGCCCTATGTTGCTTGACTCTTCCGATGGCGCAGTTCTCTGCGTGAGGACTTCCCTTGTGCAAAATAAGCTACCCTTGTTAAGGTAGGTCGATGGCTTTACATCTGGACATTGTTGGTCAATGATTTTTTGCGCGAGTTGAGAGCGTGTCTTGTAACTGCGTATGGCCTGGTTGAATTGAAATACGGGATTATTTTTTTTAGATGCTCTTCATTCACCGTCGCATAGTGAATCAGGGCGCGCATTTCCGTTTCTTTTTGCCCGTTCTCTTTCAGATTTTTCACCAATTCAGGGTAGTCTTGCGCATAGCGAATGATGGCCGGCAGCTTGAAAAATCCCCACCACTCTTTTGGAACAACTCCTTCCTGCAGTTCAATGAGCAGCATTTTCCCTAATTCAGCCGCTTCTTGAATAGATACCTTTTCGATGCTTAGCCCCACGATTTTGGCGAAACTCAGGCCGGCGTGAATCTGGCCCCACTTGAATTCACGCAGCTTCATGTTCTGCAAGCGATGCAGGCTAGGATCGCTCAATGCTGAGAAAGTGTGAAAATAACTGATGCCGGGTAATTCTTCTAAAAATACGTACTGCAAAATCCATGCATTCAAATCCGTGACGTCAATCGAAGGGTGCGCTATTTTGTCGACGATGAACTGGTTCAAGATTCTGCTGGTGATCAGCATGGAATTTTGATGATAGAGGATTTGTTCCTGGAGGATTTCTTCAATATCCGCGGTGAAAATATTGCGTGTCACCCAACGACGGACAATGCGTTTTTGTACCGGCTCGGACATGACTTCGTCGGGATGTCCTCCGTAGAGACCGTTGGCTTTTTGGAGCTGACTTGCGAAGCTTGCCAGTGAATCCGCATCGGTCTCAAAAAAAGTGATGGCTAATTTAATGAGTGTGATCAGTGCAATATCTTCTACATTGCCATCCAGATGCTGGTCTTTTTTAAGTAACTGGAATACATAATAGTTTTCATTTTCAATCCCTTTAAGTGCTTCCTTATCACTTTCCTCTTGGGCAATCGTGGTGGCGTCGGTGTTCGTTATGAAGGAGTGGCTGCGGCGAATAGCCTGTGGCGCATCTTGTGCGCGGTGACGTAAGCGTTTTTGTGAATCAACACTAGCGTGAAACCTGGAACTGGGCGTGGTCGGCGAGCCAGGATGAAATTGTGGCGCTGAATCATTTTTGATAGACATGATAGAGCGTATGGAACGATGCACATGTGTTGGGCGCTGCTCAGAGAAGACAACGCTGCTCTGCGTTTCTGATGGGCTTGATATTTGATTTGTGTTACGAGGGGAATGACTTGCTGGTGTTTTCTGTGAGAGACGCGAAGAAGGTAGATTTGGAGCAACGACGACTTGAACAAATAACAATGTTGATAGATGCAATCGCTGCGGGAGGCTCTGAGAAATTTTCGCCGAGGTTGCGTTCAATTGCGCTTGCGTTGCCTGGTAGGTTTGGAATTTTGCGCGCCAGGTTTTTCTTTCGAAGTTGCCGATGACTGTCGCATGTCCAGCCCCTGGTACATGAGATGCTCTCATCCTTAGGGTCTCCTAAAGTCTGTTGCTGTGAACGATATTTGATATTTTTTTCTTCAAAAAAATTTGAAAAATAAAAGAATTATTTCGATACAAAATTAATAAAATAATTTCGGAATAGAGAAAATTTTTTATTTTTACGGGTAAATATTCGATGGATGCTGAGATGTATGTCGAAGAGGAACAAGGCCAAGTTTATTTCAGAGGCTATTCATTGCGGCCGAAATCCGCGCCGTTTTTCCATACAAGGTTTCATCAATACGCCAATTGTTTTTCGTTGTTGATCGATGATGGCGGATCATTGTTGCCATGCCACTGCTTCAGGTTATAGAACGTCTCGATGTAGTCAACGCTATCTTGTCTTGCGTCTGGCCTAGTCAGATAGACTTTTTGACGCAAGAGGATACTGATGTCAAGACAGGAAGCGCCAACGCTTTAGTGACAAAGCGCTGACGGCACATCCTTCAAATAGTTAGGAGGATGTTTCTTAAGCAGGTACTCGTCGCAGGCGCGCAACGTTCTTTTCACCTACCGAAAACCAGAGCGCGAGCATGCCGATCGCCGCCAATGCGCTGGCGAGCACAAACGCCGAGGAATAACCGGCGCCGTACTGGATCATGAAACCGGTGATGCTCGGTGCCAGAATGCCCGCAAGGTTGGCGAGCAGATGAACGAAACCACCGGTCGCGCCGATTTTGTCGCGCGGCACGATGTCCTGTAGCAGCGACCAGCATGCTTGCGGCGTCATGAAGGCAAATAGACTGGCGACTGCAATCAGCGAAACCGCTACTCCGAGCGACGTCGTACGCGATACCAACAGTACGCAAATGGCGGCCATTCCCAACCCCATGATGATCACGGTCTTGCGTGCAAACAGGACGTTTCCGGTGCGCTTATAGAGTGCGTCCGAGATCAGGCCGCCGAGCACGAAGCCAACGGTTGCACCGAGCCAAGGCAGGATGCCGACGATGCTCATATGCTTGATGTCGAGATGCTGATAATCAGTGAAATAGCTGGGTAGCCAGGACAGAAAGAAATAAAGTACGTAGTTGAAGGCAAAGAATGCCATCGCCACGCCTAGCACCGGCATCGAAAGCAGATAGCGTAGGACGCTATCGTTCGGCCTGGTATCCCCAGAAGCTGCGACGACATTGACGACCTGGCGGTCCGAAACAATAAGCTCTGCTTCTTCTTTCGAGACCGCTGGATGATCGGTCGGCTGATCGCGAAAACAGCGCCACCAGAACGCCATCCAGACGAAGCCTAACAGCGCGATGACGACAAACGAGACACGCCAGCCGAACTGTAATGCAACAAGCCCGACAATCGGCGCTGCGATGGCAGCACCCAAGGGCTGACCCGCGTTGGTGATGCCGACCGCGCGACCGGCCTCGCGGCGCGGAAACCAGTTTGAAATCGACTTGTTGGTGGTTGTCCCCATGGGACCCTCAGCCACACCGAACGCCACGCGCGCCACCATCAGCGTGGCGTAGTTGCCGGCGAAGGCTGTCGCACCGCAGAACACCGACCAGAAGCCGGCAGCGAGCATAAACACTTTGCGAGGACCATAGCGGTCAGCCGCCCATCCGCCGACGAAACAGAACAGACAATAGCCGATAAAGAAGCTGCTGAAGAGAAGGCCCATCTGCGCATCGTTGATATGCAGATCGTTTTTGATGATGGGTGCGACCACCGATAATGCGGCGCGATCGAGGTAATTGAGCATGCCCGCAAAGAACAGTAAGGCTGCAATCGTCCAGCGATAATGGGATTTCATTGTGTCTCCTATGGTGTCATTTTTTGGATCCGGCCCTGCGCCGGGGTGTTACATGATCAATGCGCTGTCGATCGTGAATTTTCGTAATATCTCCAGGTCGGGCTGAAAGCCGAGTCCCGCGACGGCGGGCATGACCATGCGCGGCGCGACATGCTGATACGGATGGAGGGCATTGGGCCACTGCAACCACGGCACTTCAAGTGCGGCGGTCTCAGGAAGCGTCGCGACCACATGCGCGGTGGCGAGCAAACCTGGTCCGTAATAGAAACAGTGCGGCATCACCGCGACGCCATATTCGTCAGCCAGGGCGATGACCTCGCGCATACCGGTCAGGCCACCGATCTTGGCCACGCTCGGTTGGCAGATATCGAGCGCGCCGCTGGCGAAAGCCTGCCGAAACCCCGCCACACCCGAAGCGTTCTCGCCGGCGGCCACAGGCACACCGGTGCGCCGCACCCGCGCCAGCCCATCGAGATCATCGGGGGGCCAGACTGGCTCCTCGATCCACCCCAATCCCAGATCGGCAAGCGCAGCCACACGTTTTACCGCCTCCGTGGCGATCCAGGGGCAGTTCACATCGACCATCAGCGTAACGTCCGGCGGCAAGGCCTGGCGAGCGGCGGCAATGGCCGCGTACTCGGTTTCGTGCAGTTTGAGACGCTTAAATCCTGCGCGATGGGCGCGCTGTACCTGGCGGGCGACTTCGTCGGGAGCGTTGTCGTAGCTGACCAGACTGGCGTAGACGTCAATCGTGTCGCGCCGGCCGCCCATCCAACGATAAAGAGGTTCGCCTGCGGCTTGTGCCGCCAGATCCCATAGCGCAGTGTCGATTGCCGACAAGGCATACAGCACCGGGCCGGTACGGCCGAATGCATGTAATGCGCGATCGGCCGCCTCGCGCAAGGCTTTAATGCCAGCCGGCGTCGGTTCGAATTCGGCACTCTCGAACCAGTGTCCAACCGGCCCGGCCAACGCCGCAAAGGTGACCGGGTTGATCAGATGCCCGAACGCCTCGCCCCATCCCGTACGACCATCGGCATCAGTCAATTTGACGAGCAAGGTCTCCATCTTGCGCAGCTCGCGCGATGCAGCGTTGTACGCGTCTTGCATCGGCAAGTTTGCCGTTGGTACGCGCCCCGCATCAAACGGCAACGCAACACGAATCACTTCAAAACTGGAAATTTTCACTGTTAATGGCTCTCAGTACTAGGATTGTCCGGTCCAAAGTGCTTGGGGCATCATTTGTAAGCTGTTTGCTCAAGCTTCCGGGGTGTTGATGGATTGTACGTTATCGTACCACTGATGTACGTTATCATACTACTAGCCTGGATGTTAAATCAGTGATTGCCTGATGAGCGCTATCCAAAAATCGGCGACAAAAATCCCACGGGCAGTTTCATCCAGGAAGGTGTGTCAACGTTTATTGTCACCCAGCTTGCACTGAATGTATCAAGCGAGTGTAGCTCGGAGAGAGCGTTGGGATAGCATCAACTGCGGTATGTAAGACCTTGGTAATTTGGGAAATTAGCGCTTTCCCACGGCAATAGAGGCAAACATCACGAATGCAGCTGCTTGTTTATTGTCCTAAAGTATTTGTCCGATTTGCCGATAAGCAATGTCTGAGCGCACTATTGTCGCTAAACGCGAGGGTGAAATGGAAATTAGCAGTGCAAATCAATCAACGCCCAGCGGGCAGGTCGATCAGAGTACCGACGGCATCAATGCCAGGATTGCCTCAGGATCTTCACAAGTTCCGGGTGCTAGTTCAGATAAGGTGACCATTAGTGCCGCTGCCTTAAGCGCACAACAAAAAAATGCCAACCCAGCTGCAGGCAATAAAACTGCATCGAGCACGGATAGCAAAGAGGAGCCCTCTACCGCCAAATCTTTGGTGTATGGCAGTCTACGTTTGGATCGTCCGAAGCCGGAGGCGGAAAGCAAGCCGGCGGATAGTTACGACTATGGTCGTTGGCTAGCGGTCGCTGTGACGGTTGGTGCGATCGTTTCCGTGTTTGTATAAATAGAGAACCGATATGCGATCCCGGGGATCCGGAGTGTCAGAATTTCCGTGTTTAAAGCTGGTTGAGATTTAAATGGAAGGACGCACGAATCGATCCGCATAAAGGATAGCAAACTGATTCATTGCTGTCTTCCAGTCATGCGCAGCACGGCTCCAGT
>Ga0302155_10000437_pt1 | contig 33487 bp, 28 predicted proteins | sample I_Bog_N3_1_FD_193508 | JGI IMG/M metagenome (GOLD analysis project Ga0302155, IMG submission 193508) | Peat permafrost microbial communities from Stordalen Mire near Abisko, Sweden - I_Bog_N3_1 | ecosystem: Environmental > Terrestrial > Soil > Wetlands > Peat | place: Sweden: Abisko, Stordalen...
CGGCTGATGTCTCGCTTCAATATACCGTTCCCACTCCGGCTGGATCAAGTGATCCGACATTCGGAGAAATCAAAGGACTCACCGATACCAACGGGGTGTTCAGCGCATCACATACGGACAGTTCGCCTGATTTGGGGCTCGTTATTGATAAAGCTGATTACTACGCGACTCATAGTGGTTGGCAATTTTATTTTGATGACAAGAGACGAAATCCTTCTTTTACATTGATACTCAAAAAAATTGGCGACCCGATAGCCATGTACGCGAAGAAGGAGGAAATCAAAATGCCAAAGGAAAACGAACCCGTCGGCTTTGATCTGATGATCGGAGATTGGATTGCGCCGTATGGAGCAGGGAAAACCGCCGACCTGCTTTTTACCGTTCATCGCAAAATCATCAGTCCGCAGGAATTTGATGCGGACTTGGAACTGACGTTCCCCAACGTCGGTGACGGGGTTGTCGTTGTACCGCCCGCTCCCGATACCGGCAGTTCATTGTTGATGCCGCATTCCGCTGCGGAAACGGGTTATCAATCCGCATTGAAATGGAGCTATCACAATTTTACTGAAACGTCCGAACCGGCCTCTGGATACTTTTTCCGCGTGCGCACGGTTTTGGACTCAAACGGCAACATTCAAAGTGCCCTCTATGGCAAGATACAAGGCGACATGAGATTTTTGGTCGGCACAAAAGCACCGCGTGCCGGAATTGCATTTAACTACTATCTGAATCCCACGCCAAACAACCGGAACGTGGAGTTTGACCCGAAACAGAATCTGCTTGGAAATTTACCATTTGATGAGCAGGTTCAATCCCCGTAGTGGCTGCATGAATGAGAAAATCCTGATTTTCCTGTTTTTCTGCGGGGGGTTTGTCGCGGCTTTCTGCTTTTTGTTGTTTGCCACTTTCGTTCGCCGATCTCATTTAGTGAGATGGTTGTGCTTTATTGGTGCCTTTTGCGGGCTTGTTTATGAAGGCGGCTGCTTCATGACGGCCGCAGGTGTTGGGGAAGCAACTGGAGGCGGCGACCGTTCCGGCAATTTAATGGCTCCGGTTGTGGTTGGATTTTTCATCGCGCTGGGATGGTGCTTCGTGCTCATTCTCTTCCGGCCCATCAGGAAAGGAAGGAATGTATCTCAAAGTCCCGATCAAAACAAAAATCCGTCAGATGGTGCTAATGATTGATGACCCCAAGGCGGATTTGATGCACGGCAAGCCCTACCCCTTCCTCACGGAAGTGTTTCGTGTCCGCCACTTGGACACGCAATCGACGCGGCATGTCCGGGCAAAGTTCGTAGCCGTGTCTGCGAGCGTGTCCAGTCCATGTCCGCGTCCAGGCAACGGACAGGCAGTGTCCGCAGAAAGTCCGTGTCCGTGGACAGGCAATGATCGTGTCCAGTCCACGACCGGGGCCAGTCCGCCACCTTGTCCATGTTCTGTCCACGGTCAAGGTTAGTCCAAGTTCCAGGACAGTCCGCAAACAGTCCACAGCCAGGCACCGACTACGGACAGCCCATGACCGCGAAACAACCCCGACAGCCCCAAACCAAGCCAGCCGCCAAGGCCCCGCCAATCTGTCACCAATGAGCCGCAGACAGGTTGCCAGACAATCGCTAACCGTGCTGGGTTTACCGTATGGGCCACCCGCAACCACAGACAGGAAGAGACAGGCCCGGCAACCCCATCACGTCCTGGAAACGGCAAACCATACATACCGGCCAGCCCGGAAATAATGCTGCCGTGAACACATTGGAAACCTGATTTGCGGATAGACACCATCCCCTAACGAGTTCGTTGAGGAAAACGGCGGGGGCAAAAGCCGGTGTTGAAAACTGTTGATTGGCGTTGATGGTTTCAACGCGGCTAAACGCCGTTCAACGCCTTCGTTAAACGCAATTAAACGCCTTTCAACACTCTTCAATCTTAGCCGTTGCCGCCGGAAAACCAGCGGCGGCACAAGTGGTTGATCTTCGGCCTGGTTCAGGATATTTCGGGCTTTTTCAGCCATGCCCCCGCCTTTTGCCGGTCAACCAAGCGGCTCGATCATCCACCGTCCGTCATTCCATCACCGGCAGGAAATTTGATTGGTTCATCGGCCCTGCCGGGGGCAGAGGTTTTGTTTGGTTGTTTTGGTCATGGCGCGTTTTTTGAAAGGGGGACGCCCTTCATGTCCCGCCGTTTGCTTGGTTCTCGTCCGCCACCGTGCCGGGCCTGGCAGCGCCACCGCCGACCAGCCGAGAAAAAGTTTGTTTCTTTGGGGGGCTGGACGGCTGCAAACGCCCCGCCCGCCGCCTCCCTTTTGCCCTTTCGCCGTCGGTCAGCCTCGATGACTTGTCCCGGTCAGGCCGGGAGTTGCTGCGGCTCATCGCCGGGTATGTGACTACCAAAACCGATCCAGGCACGACCGGCCAAAAAGTGGGTGGTGGCAGCGCCACCGGCCATAATGCGCCGACCTTCAACCGGCGCGAGTTGCGGGAGGCGTTCAAGTGGGGTGACACCCGGTTGCGGACGCACCTCGATGAACTGGTGGAAATGGAATATGTCGTGCCGCTGTCCGGGCGGTTGGCCAGACCTATCAGTATCGGCTGGTATATGAACCAGAGCAGGCCGAAGGCCGGTTTTTGGCGGGCATCAAGTCAGTGGAACAAGTACGGAAGGAAGCGCAGCTTATTGGCCCGAGCGGCCCGCACCTCGCGGGTGTTTTGGGCAACCTCGCAGGTCAAAATGACCACCTCGCACCCCCAAACGGGCACCTCGCACCCACCTCGCAGGTGGCAACCTGCGAGGTGGAAAACCCGGTTTTGACCAATGGCAACGGGCGTTTTATGAAACCGGCGGGGAACCTCGCGCCTTTTTTGGGGGAACATATACTGGAAAAACCCATCAACGGGAGGAAATGACCTTGTGAAAAACTCAATGGTGCTGGCCAATTTTTTGGAAATGCTGCGGGTGCGCCACTTCTCAGCGGCCACGGTGGACAACCGGCGCAAGGCCATCGGCGACCTTTTCGCCTGGCTGGAAACCAGCGGCGTGGCGGATCTCCGGGAAGTCAGCCGGGACACCATTGCGGATTATCAGCGGGCACGGTTGCGGGGTCATGCCGTGGGCACCGTGTGCGCCTATGTGGGCAGCGTGCGCCAGTTGTTTGCGCATCTGGAAAACACTGGCGCAATTTTGCTCAATCCAACGCTGGCCGTGCCGTTGCCCAAGGCGGAGCGGCGTCTGCCCCGGCGTTTGTTGCAACCGTCCGAAGTCCGCAAGTTGTTGAGCGCCCCGGACGGGACGCCCAAGGGACGGCGCGACCAGGCTATGCTGGAACTGTTTTACTCCAGTGGCATCCGCCGCGAGGAAATGGCCCGACTGACCGTGCCGGACGTGGACATCCGCCACGGCTTGGTGCGTGTCCGGGGCAAAGGTGGCCAGGAACGCGTGGTGCCCATTGGCCAGACGGCGGGCAAAGCTCTTGGCAAATATCTTAAGGAAGCCCGGAGCGTCTGGCTCAAAGCCCGACGCAATCCCGGCTGGACGGACGCGCTCTGGCTCTCCCCCATCCAGCCGCATCCCCCGCTTAAAAAGGAAGCCATTGCCGCCATCGTCCGGCGACATGCCCGGCAGGTGTTGGGCCGGAACGTCTCGCCGCATGTCTGGCGGCACAGCTACGCGACGCACCTGGTATCCAACGGGGCGAACATTGTTTATGTGCAGCGGTTGCTGGGCCATAAATCGCTTAAAACCACCGAAATTTACACCCGCGTCAGCGTGCCGGATTTGAAGAAAACGTTGCAGCGTGCCCATCCCGGCGCACGGCGCACGGCCACGCCGCCCGGACTCAGCCGCGAGGCGGCGGCAGATATGCACATCGGCCATAAACAAGCCCACCCTTGAAAAGCCCATGAACCCCGAACCCATTACTTACGAGACCTGGTGCCATCGTTACCGGCAGCAGTTGGAACTGCTCAACTACTCAGTCCGCACGATGGACACTCAGGCCACCTATTTTAACCGCTTTGGCGAATTTTTAACCGAGGTGAAAATCAACGACGTGTCGGCCATCACGGCGGCGACGCTGACCGACTTTCAACGCTGGCTCTTTTACCAGCCGACCAACCGGGGCACGGCCCGCACCGTGGCGTCCCAAAACCGCGTCTTGAGCAGCCTGCGCAGTTTTTTTGCGTTCCTGCTGCGGGAGGGGTATCTGGCGCACAACCCGGCGCAGGGGTTGCGGCTGGCCAGGGAACCGGACGCGCTGCCCCGGAACATCCTGACGCCGGAGGAGGCCCGCAAGCTCATTGAAATGCCCGACACGCAGACGCTCATCGGCTACCGTGACAGGACGTTGCTGGAAGTGCTTTACGCCACCGGCATCCGCAAATCCGAGTTGCGCAATCTGGCCGTGGCGGACGTGAACCTGGAGGAGGAGCTATTGCGGGTCAATCGCGGCAAAGGCAAAAAAGACCGGGTCGTTCCCTTGAGCCGCATTGCCTGCCAGCACCTGGAAAACTATTTGAACGCCATCCGCCCGGAACTGCTGCACGGCCGGACGACGGACAAACTGTTTGTTTCGTTGCAGGCCGGGCGACCGCTGGGGGTGCATGGCATTGACCGGCTCATGAGCAAGTACGTCCGGCAGGCCCGGCTCAAAAAGCATGTCACCTGCCACCTGTGGCGGCACAGTTGCGCCACCCACCTGTTAAAGAACAACGCGAACTTGCGGCATGTGCAGGAGATATTGGGGCACAAGTCGCTGGCGACCACCGAGCGTTACCTGCGGCTGACGATTACCGACTTGAAAGAAGCGCACCGGAAGTTCCACCCCAGGGAGCAGCAACTACGCCGCAAGGCCGCACGGGAATGAGCCGCCCGCTTCATTGATTGAATCAATGAAAGCGGTGTTTTTTCGATTAGCCGGGGGGAGGCGAATCGCTTATGCTGGCCCCCGGTGAAAATGCTCCGACAGTGCCGCCGTCAGAAAGGCTCCCGCCCGTCATGCAACAAAGCAGGACGGGGCGGAAAATCGTCGGAAGCCATTGGGAATACTGCCTTTGGTGAAAAAAGGCACCGGGGACTTTTTTGGGTCAATGACAACCAGGACAGCGGCGACTTCGGCGGCGACTTCGGCGTTCCCGGATACCTGCCTTACGCTGACGAGGATGCCAACATGCTTGGAGGATTAGCATCGGTACCTGCGTTTTCTACCACTGGAGTTCACTATGTCTTTGACCATACCTACTCCGTGCATGGCCGTCGTGATTTGGTGGACTACTTCTCGGTCTATTTAAACCTCGGCAGTCTGTTCCAGAGCAATGCACTTAGCGCGGGAATCAGTGTTACGGACACCAGTTACCATTTTGTTTTGAGCCAGGCCGACAGGGCGCTGCGCTTTGTTTATACCGACCTGACGCCAACGAACTACATGAATTATTTGTGGGATACCAATGAATCCGGCGCCCTCGCGGATGCCATAGCATGGCCGATTTATCCCACTGGTATCGTGCTGAATGATAGCGCGATAACCAGTCCGAACAACTTTGTCAACGATGTTGCCGCCAACAATGGCGTCATCATTTTGGTTGAGGCCGCGACCAACACGACCCAGCCGTTGGTTCTGACTATTTACCATGGCACCAACCAGATCGCCCAAACTTCACTGTCGATCAGCATCTCTGGTGTGGAGCAGATGTTCCGCAACAAAACTATGTATCTGAATTCGGCACCCGTAACCGTACCAGACCGATTGACCGATGCCAGTGTGCCCAACGAGCCGGACACAATTGAGAAGAATTTTGTCTTCATGCATGGCTACAATGTGAATACCAATGAATCGCGTGGCGTGGCCGCCGACATGTACAAGCGCATGTATTGGTCAGGGTCGCATGCCCGATTTTGGGCAGTCACATGGGAAGGGGCGGATTCAAAGATTAGCGACAAATTCACACCCAATTACCACACCAATGTGGTGGATGCGTTCAATACAGCGCCGTTGCTGGCGAATTTTATCACCAGTTTGACCAACTCCGGGCCGGTGGTGGCGGCGGCGCATAGTCTTGGAAATATGTTGACCTTGAGCGCCATCAACGATTGGCATGCGCCCATCAGCCAGTACTTCATGATGGACGCTGCCGTGCCAATCGAAGCCATTGATCCGGCAAGCACCAGCGAGTCATTTATGACGTTTTCCACCTGGGCAGGCTATAGCAACCGGTTGTTTGCAGCCGATTGGTATAAGTTGTTCCCCACCAACGACGCCCGCAGCACATTGTTTTGGAACAACCGACTGGGAAACCTTGGCAGTGTAGATGTTTATAATTTTTATTCGTTGTCGAGCTAATATTTGTCATTAGTATACTGATTCATCATCCATAAAGCCACAACGCCCCTTGAAAACGGCTGGTGACGAGGCCCCGTGACTATTTCAATGGTATAGCGACAGCTTAGTGCGATTTGAGTCTGTTCAATAACAGTATGTCATGACAGACATTGGTCAATTACCGCGCGTCCGCAATTTGCTGATGCCGACACCGAGGCAGAAAACATGGACGTGACAGCCGGGGCTAAATCCAGTGTGTTCGAACCAATACTTATGATAAAATTTCTATTCCAGCGGAGCAGCGAAGAGGTGTTGCGAATGTACACCGGCGATCCCCCGCGAAGTGTGCTGGAAAAAGTGTTCACTCAGGTCAAGGATTTCTGGCCATTCAGCATTCCGTTTGCCTCACCTTGCAACACACGCTCATCAAGTGTTTTACACATTTGCAACCACCGGGAATCTCAATCACTTTTGAAATTATCATTGATACTATTCTTATCAAAATATGTTTTTTTGAGCAATCGTCCTGTTTTAGGCCAAGCTCCGACTTTGCCTGCTCAATTTGGCCAGCATCAGTGGACGGCAACCGTCAAGGTCATTGGCGAGGACAGTAATCCCATTGTTGGGGCTAATGTTTCAGTTCAATATTCCGTTCCGACAGAGCCTAATTTGAGCGATCAAACGTATAGCGAAGTTAAAGGCATGACGGACACCAATGGAATGTTCAAAGCATCCCACACAGATAGTTCCTCGGACTTAGGAGTCACAGTCGACAAGGCTGGCTACTACACGACTCATATCGGTCACCAATTTTATTTTGACGAAAAGAACCGACATCCATCTTTCACACTGTTGCTCAAAAACAATGGCAGGCCCATTGCGATGTATGCAAAGCAAATTGATAGCATAGCATTCCCCTTATACAACAAGTGCATCGGCTATGATTTGACTTCCGGTGATTGGGTTGCGCCTTACGGAAAGGGAGTCAATGCAGACTTTCTATTCACCGAAAAGCACCCGGATGCCAAATCCGGTTACACTTTTACTGTAAGCTTTCCCAATCGGGGGGATGGCATCCAAGGATTTACGAGGGACTGGAATTTGGGTGTTAGCCATTTGCTGTCGTCACGTGAAGCGCCGATTGACGGCTATCAGCCAAAATACGAGCAAACGCAAATGCCGGATCCGAATCGAATTTACTACTTTCGCGTGCATACCGCCCTTGATAGTCAGGGAAACATTTTAAGCACACATTACGGCAAAATCTATGGTGACTTTATGCAGTTCCGCTATTACTTGAATCCGACGCCCAACGACCGGAACATTGAGTTTGACCCCAAGCAAAACTTGCTGCAAGGACTGCAATCATTTGAGCAGGTCAGCGCGCCTTAATCACTTTGAAATGTATACTAACAACCCCAGCGGTTTAATTGAGTTGCTCTTATTTTATCCGGTCTCGATATTGTCCGCCATCATGGCCTTAATTGCCTGGTCTTTGGTTGATGACTTCAAACGGACTTCAATGGGCTGTGCGATTGGTAGCGTAGTCCTTTCGCTAATCAGCGGCATTTTGTTCATCAAACTTTTTGATGTTTTCCAAACAGGTCAAGATAAACTTTGGTGTTTGTCATTTGTAATACCATTTTGCATTTCAGTAATTGTCTGTTGGTTTAATAATCGCCAACTTCGGTCTTGACCTCGCCTCGCAAAGCCATGGTTTAAAATTTCTATCAAGCTGGGATTGTTAAAACCAAGAGTCACCATCTCACCCTGAATTTACCCAGGGCAAGCCCTACCCTTAATGGATTAAGCTTTTTGTGTCCGCGGGCTGCCCATGCCAAGGATGCCCCAGTGATTCAAATGGCGGGAGGCTGTGGAGGAAGAGACTGGCCCGGCTTGCACCACGTACGGCAGCAAAATAGCCGAATGACCAGAAAGAAGAGGATTCCGCCGAGCAGACCGCCGATTCCGTAAATTAACTTGGCCCTCTTTATTTGCAATGTCACGAACACGTTGTGAACTGGGTCCAAGGTGGCTTCCATCCGGAACACTTTCCATTGGCCGTCTTCCTTGTGACACACCGCCGTCCAGAAGGCGTTAAAATCCAATTCCTTGCCATTCGGCAGCCGGACAGTTTCGTCGGTGGTTCCGCGTGAGACGGCAACGTCGCCAAGCAAGTCGGTTTTATCCACGTTGACGGTCACGTGGTACGTGCCGCCAGTGCCGATGAGCGCTTGGACTTCCTTCCAATACGTCACCAGACCGTCGTAACCTTCGACTTCCTTGCCGGTGACCATCACGCCGGTCACATCCTTGCTCAAATCGCCTTTTATCTTCGACGGGTCACCTGAGTTGACGGCAACTTCGTAATTGGTTCGGATCATCCTTAATGCGGCGCGATCGCCATCATCATCCGCGCGAGCAATGGTATTCCAACCGCAAAGAACGGCGGCAATCGAAAATAGGAGTACCTGGCTGGTTTTCATTTAATGTTTGCTTGTGTTTTGTTCAGATCGAGGGCAACAGCTTGCAACGAGGTTTTGCTTTTGAAAATGGAAATCCCCGGTGTAAACACAGCGGCGTAAGCCGCAGCGCCCAGTGCGCTTCCCGCAATGATGTCCACGAGCACATGCTGCCTGGTGCCCAGAGTGGCGTACAAAATCAATAAGGCCCAAATCCAAATCCCCGATCGCCAGAGGCGATGACTCCCGAGTTCGCGCAAAACCAGTCCGGCGCACAACGCCGAATAAACAGCAAAAGCCGCGTGCAACGACGGAAAGGCATTAAAAGAACTGTCCACGGCTATCAGTAGTCGATAGACAGCATTGACGCCGGTAATGGCGGGTCGCAGGCAGAAGGTCGGCCAGCAAAGAAAAATGAGGTCGGCAATGAAGCTCATCAGGACAATTCCGGCGGCGTAGCGAAGAAGATGATTTCGCCGGCCCATGAAAAATGGCCCGATCGGCAACAACAGGTAGATGGAGAAATACGGCCATACCGCCTGATCCGAAAATGGGATAAGCCGGTCGAACAAGCCCAATGACATGGTGCTGGCCGGGAAAAAATGATGCCGTTGCAGGAAAAAGTACGGCACAAACACCAGCGGATACAGGATCACCACCAGACCGAGCTTCAACGCCAGCTCGGTTTTTAAGCGACCGGCCAGCCCGGCAATGGTGTTGTTCTGCGCGTTATTCAAATTCCTCGCCATGTTTGATACGCTTGCCATCCTTCCAAACGGAGAATGGCGGCGATAGGAGGCAGGCCCGGGTGATTTCACCGGGCGAAATCATGGTCCCAGCCGTTAGTAGAGAATAACCGCCGACGATAGCACGATCGCCGACATTCACCGGTGCCAAAATGAGCTGCATCTGGCCATCCTGATTCTTGGCCAAAACATGTGCGTTCAGTCGGACACCCGCGCCAAAAACGACGTCATTGCCGATGGCCAGGAACGAACGGTCCGTAATGGTGGTTCCCGGCGACCAATAGGTTAGCCGGCCAATTCGGGCGCCCCATAACCGCAACCAAAATGAATATAGGCCGGGAACCAGCCGCAGGATTTCCTCCAACGCCGGCAGCCGACAAAAAATAATTTGCAGCTGAAACAAGCTCCACCATCTAAAAAACGGCCGGCTGCCGATGGCAAAACGTCCCTGTGGAAAAGTGCCAGGAAACAAGATCAATCGCGCCATCAGCGGCGGCAGCAAGTACAGCGCAGCCAGCCCGGCTCCAATCCGGGCCGGCCAGCCGCCATGGCGAATGACCAACAGGCCAACGACAATCAGAACGTGGGTCATCGGCACGCAATTCAACGCCAGCAGCAAAAGCCGCCCGCTCCAACAGACTTCCGTTGAATTCAGGGCAGCCCGGACCACCTTTGGCTCGGCGGCCAGGTTATCTGACGAACTTGCCAGCATGACGATTGTTGATTCGTTCGCGGGTATATCGCGGTCCGCGCCATTGGCGAAAATAGGCGATCCAAAAAGGAATTGGCCTGGCATCTTCATGTCGTAGTCCTGGTAAATATATCCAAGGCACCGTCGGTGACAGGTGATGATTCAGATGCCAATGGTGGTTCAGCCAGATCAAATCGAAAATCCGCCACGTCCGCACATTCCACGCGCCCCGGTTCACATCGCGGGGCGTTCCATAGTGATGGATGTATTGCAGCGTTGACCAGAGGAATCCAAATCCACACAACACCGCGAAATAATGCAGAACCGGGATTTTGAAGAAGTAAATCATGGAACCGTGCAGCAGAAAAACCAACAGGGTCTCGATTCGTATGAGTCGGAAATATTTCGGATTGAGCGTTTCCTGAAGCGCGGCGGTTGGTCGGTCGAGTTTGGTCTTCATCGCCAGCCATTTGGGATTTATCACGGCGATCAAATTGCTGAGGACGATCATCAGCCAGAAAAAGCCGGTGAGGATTCCGTAAAATTGCAGCCATTTCCAAACCGGGGTTTCGCCTTCGAAATATAAATCAAAGGCCTCGTCGTCGGTTCGGTTACGCAAATGGTGGCCCAGATGCCCCTGGCGCCGGAGTTGAAACGAGGCCGGAAAAAAGAGGGTAACGATCATGCCGGCCACATCATTGACCGTTCGGTTGGGATGAAGAATATCATGTTCAGCCTCGTGGCAGAGGGCGTACCCGGTGTTCATCACCAAGCCGTAAGCCACCGCGATGCCCGCCACTGCCCACCAGCTTTGTACCTGACCGGACGCCCACAGCAACGCGGTGCAGGCCAGCACGACGAACGCCGAGAGGCAAAGATTCAGCCGAGCGGGAATTGGATATGCCGGAGGATTCATTAATGAGTTCCAGGCGCATAGCCCGGCATGGCTTTGACCAACGACTTAAACTCCAGGCAGGAGTCAAAACGCTTAAACGTCATCGGCACATTATCCGCGCAATACAAGGAGCGCCGGTAGACCGAGTCGTTTTTTAAAGCCCGGAGCTGCCGGCAGAATGCGGGAAACTGCGGCCGCAGCGGCGGGAATTCCTGGACCAACGCTGCTACAACCCTTATGGCGGTCCGCTTCGGCGTGGTAAAATATTCGTTGATCATCCAGGCGAGGAAATGGACGTTAAGGCGTCGCAGGAGCGGATTGGCTTTCGGCCAGACCCAGTCCAGCAGGGCGTCATCCCAGCGCACGTGGCCGATTTCATCCGCCACATGCCGCCGTTGAACGGCAACAAAATGCGGCTCCAGTAAATCGGCCATTCGCAAAAATGCCCGGCCAAAAAACAAGGCCCGCTCTTCCTGGAGACGCATCAACCACAGCAAAAAAGGAAACCAATCGGGCCGTTTGGAAAGTGCATCCAGCAACGTTGCCGCAACGCGCGGAACTTGAATGAAATGGAAGTCCGCGTGCGTATAGATTTCCGGCGCGCAAAACCGGTTCAGGTGCAGAAACATGGCAGAATGCCGCTCTTCTTCCGCCAGGAACTGCTGCAAGCCGCTTTTCAAATCGTCCGGCAGGGGCCGCTTCAGAAAACAGCCAAGAACATTTCGCGCCAGCGTTTTTTCAAAGAACATGGTTTGCTCGTTGAAATAGAGCGCGTTCAATTGGTTGTACCGCAACTTCCGGGCCGCTGACAGTGTGGCATACGCGGGCGTAAAATAAAGCGGGGTCAATTCCTCGGGCATGAACCAGCGGGAAAAATCAACCTGGTCCGGTGCGGCCGCTGTAACGCGTGGAAAAACATTCACGACTTTTTCCTTTCGCCAATTTGGAAAAATTGCTTCCAAATGCTGACCAGCAGCGAGCGTTGGTTCAGTTCGGGACGCATGTGGGGCTCAACATGCAGGCGATGAAATTCCGCCAACCGGCTCCAGTGCATCGCTGGACGCAAATGGTGCGCGGTGTGGAGGCCGTTGTTCAAGAACAGCCAGTTGATGAATCGCCCGGTGATGTTCCGCGAATGATTAAAAGCCGAATCGTGATCGCAATCCTGGTGTTGGAGCAAATTGATCGTGACGATTCCCCATTGGGCAAACAACCATGGTACGCCAAAATAAATCAGGGTGGATCGCCAGTCCAAAAGCAACAGGCCAATGAAAAACACCAGAACCACGAGCCGTTCCCGCTGGACGCGACGATATAACGCCGGCTTTTCCGTTCGCCAACGAAGTATGTCGGCTGACTTCGTTCGGTGCACCAACCGGACGACGGCGAAAGGAAATAGGATCAGGTTCAACCAGTTTCTGCGAAAATTCACCAGCGAACTCCTGACAAAATCCTGTTCGGTATGGTTTTGCGCGTGGTGGCGCTCATTGTGGACGGGGATGATCGCTGCCGTGGATTGTCCGGTACAGATTCCCAAAAAATATTCCAAACCCCGATTCCATGGCCGGCTCGCGAAGGTGCGGCAATGAATGTGATTGTGTTTGATGATGCAAGCAACGAACGTCAGGACGCAGGTTAACAAGAGCAGCGACCAGTGGCGGAACCAACCAGCCCACTGAACAAGTAAAAGAATGCCCAGCAGCGTCAACAGAAATACCGATCGCCAGTCAGCCCCATAACGTAAAGGCACCAAGCGAAAGTTCACGCGGCGGGAGGACTCCCGCAGTTCCCATTGATTTTGAGCGGACGAGACGTGCGCCTTCATCGCGACAAACCATAAACCTCGTAACCAGGACTAACAACCGCAAACTCCGCCCGCCGACATTGAAAAATTTTTGGGCACATCGAAATTATCAACCCCGTTCCAGCTCCATTCCACTTGAAGCCCCAGGGGATGAAGTCTATATGTTGCATGCAGGAAGCAATCACAAGAGCAATCATGCTAAGCAGAAAACTTAAAGTCGTTCTGGTCTCGCCGAAAGGTCCGCTCTACCGGCATCGTGGCGGGATCTGGAAAAAGTCATTGCGTTACCAGCCGCTGACGTTGACCACGCTGGCGTCGCTGATTCCAATGGAAATTCCGGCGGATGTGCGCCTGCTGGACGAAGGGATTGCCGATGTGCCACTCGATTTGGATGCCGATCTCGTGGGACTGACCGTTATCACGGGTACGGCGAAACGCGCCTACGAGCTGGCCGATCATTTCCGGCAACGCGGCATCACGGTGGTGCTCGGGGGGCCGCACGTCACGCTCATTCCTGAAGATGCCGCACCCCATGCCGACGCGATCGTCACCGGCTATGCCGAGGATTCCTGGCCGCAGTTGCTTCGCGATTTCACCAATGGCCAGCTTCAGACGCGTTACGATCAGGCGCCTGGGCTCGATCTGGCAAATCGGCCCTTTCCCCGCCGCGATCTCCTTCCGGGGAGTCATTTCTTGACGAACAATGTTTTTGAAGCGACGCGCGGTTGTATTCACAGTTGCGATTTCTGCGTGGTGCCGGCGGCATGGGGGCGCAAACCGTATCAAAAACCGGTGGCGGACGTCGTGGCCGACATCCGCCAGCACGGCGCCCGCAAGTTGATTTTCGTGGATTTGAATCTCGTTGCCGATCGCGGATATGCGTTGCGGCTTTTCACCGCGCTGATTCCCCTGAAACTTCAGTGGTACGGCCTCGCCACGGTGCTGCTGGCCGACGATCTGGAATTGCTGGAACTGGCTGCCCGGAGCGGCTGCAAAGGCTTGCTGATGGGGCTCGAATCCATTTCGCCGCAAAATCTGCGCGAAAGCCGCAAAGGCTTTAATTCTCCGGAAAAGTTTGTCCGCGTCGTCGAGCGCCTGCATGAGCATGGCATTGCCCTGCAAGGCTGCTTTGTATTCGGCCTGGACCAGGATGAGCCGGATGTTTTTCTAAAAACCGCGGAATTTGCCGTGCAGGCGAAGATTGATTTGCCACGTTTTGCGGTCGTCACGCCGTTTCCCAATACAGCCCTTTATAAACGGCTCGTCGCTGAGAAGCGAATCCTCACCAAAAACTGGGAGCTTTACGACGGCCAGCATGTGGTTTTCCAGCCGCAAAAGATGAGTGTTCAGGAACTCCAACAGGGGATTGAAATAGCCTGGAAGGAGGCGTACAGCTTCCGTTCGATGGCCCGGCGCATACGTCATTCGCCGGCCCCATGGCCCGTAAAGCTGGGGACTAATCTTGGCTACCGGTTTTACGCGCATAACTTGAGCCGATTTTACAATTGCGACTGGATCATTGGTCGTGCGCCCGCACGGCAGGAACTTCCCGCCGCCGAACCGCCGGCATTGGCCGCATACTCGCGTAACGGATGAAACTGACCATAGTCCATCCGTGCATCGGGCGCAAACCAGGACAAAAATACATCCGCACCTGGCAGATGGAATCGTTGCCCGCCGCCACGCTGGCCGGATTGACGCCCAAGGATGTTGAGGTGCGCTTTTATGACGATCGCATGGAGGTGGTTCCCTTCGACGAACCAGCCGACCTCGTGGCCATCAGCGTTGAAACCTATACGGCCAAGCGTGCCTACCAGATTGCCTCCGAGTATCGCAAAAGGCGCGTGCCGGTGGTCATGGGTGGATTTCATGCCACGCTTTGTCCGGATGAAGTGGCGCGCTATGCCGAGGCGGTCGTGTGCGGCGAAGCAGAACAGCTTTGGCCACAAGTGATTGACGACGCGCGGCATGGGCGGTTGGAAAAATTCTACCGCCAGACCGGTCGGCCCTCGTTGTTGGGATTGAAACCGGACCGTTCCATTTTCAAAGGCAAGCGCTACCTGCCCATCGGACTGATTGAGGCCGGTCGCGGGTGTCATTTCAAATGCGATTTCTGCGCCGTGCAGACGGTTTTCAATTCAACACAGACACGCCGTCCCGTTGATGACATCATCGCCGAGATTGAACTTGTGAAACTTGACCGGAAGTTATTCTTTTTCGTGGATGACAACATCACGTCGAATATCGAGCAGGCAAAGGAATTCTTTCGAGCGCTGATTCCATTGAAGATTCGTTGGGTGAGCCAGTCGTCCATCAACGCGGCACACGATGAGGAGTTTTTGGAATTGCTCAAGCGCAGTGGTTGCCAGGGCGTGCTCATCGGATTTGAGAGTTTGAACCCGGCGAACCTGAAGGACATGAACAAGGCGTTTAATACGATGCGCGGTGGATTTGAAAAGGCGCTGGCCAATCTGCGCCGACATCATATCCGCGTCTATGGCACGTTTATTTTCGGGTACGACCGGGACACGCCGGAAAGCTTTGCTGAAACCGTTGATTTCGCCAGAACCCACGCGCTCTACATCGCCGCATTTAACCATCTCACGCCATTCCCGGGCACTCCGCTTTACGCGCGGCTGCAGCGCGAAGGCCGGCTGCTTTATGACCAATGGTGGCTGGATGAGCGTTATAGCTACAACCGGATTCCCTTCCAGCCGCAGGGCATGACGCCGGAGGCCCTCCAGGGCAATTGCCTGGCTGCGCGCAGGAAATTCTATTCCTGGCCCAGCATCCTCCAGCGTGGATTTGACCGGGTAAACCGTAACGACTGGTTCATGTGGCGCAATTTTTATGTGATCAACGCACTGCATCGGAATGACGTCAGTTTGCGCGATCATTACCCTCTCGGAGATGAATCATGGCAGGGAACGTTATTGAACGCCAATTGACCAGGACCCGAACCGGCCGCATCCGCTACACCGTCGCCACGCCAAACGACGATGCGGAAATCCGGCGGTTGCTGCGCGAGAATCCGATGCCGGGTAGGATCTCGCTGTCGCTGGAACGGGAACCAGATTATTTCACCGACGCCAAGCAACCAGATGAAACGAAAGTGACCATCATTGCGCGGGATGGCGGTCGCGTAACCTGCGTGGGCAGTTGCACGATCCGCCCAAGATTCATCAATGGCACTCCACGAAGGGTTGGTTATCTGGGGGGACTGCGGCTGGATGCCAGACAAGCCGGACGGTTTGATGTGCTTCGGCGAGGTTATGAATTTTTCCAGGAGCTGCAGGCGGCAATGCCGGCTGAATACTACTTTACCAGCATTGCCGCTGATAATGATCGCGCGCGCGCGTTTTTGGAGCGGGGTCTGCCGGGAATACCGTTCTACGAATTCATCGGCGACTATGTGACGATGGTGGTGTCCGCCGACCGCCGGCATTCGATTGAAACAAGCGGGTCGGCGCGCATTTCGTCCGAGGAACAGATCGTATCGCTGGTGAATCCAAATAACTGCCGGCACCAACTTGCTCCCTGCTGGTCAGAAAGAGAAATCGCTGGCCTTCAGAACCTCGGCTTGGGACGGGAGGATTTCCGATTCGTTGTTGATGGGGAAGGCGTCATCGGGAGTGCCGCCTTGTGGGATCAACGTGGATTCAAACAAACCGTAATTCGCGGTTATCAAACGTGGCTGAAGCAAGTGCGGCCGGTGTTAAATCTTTCAGTTCGTTTTACGGGAGGAATCGAACTTCCTGCGGTCGGAAAAACATTGTCGAACGCATTTGTTTCACACGTCGCCTTCGTGCCGGACAGGCCGGACATTTTGACCGAATTGATTAAGTCGTTGCGCGGGGTGGCGGCGCATCGCGGAATTAAGTTGCTCACGCTGGGATTCGCCGCCAACGACCCGCGGCTGACCTGGTTGCGCAGAAACTTCCGTGGCCGGGAATATCGCAGCCGGCTCTATCTGGTCCGCTGGCCGGAATTCGGTGGCAAGGCACAGGACCTCGACGGACGGGTACTGGCCCCGGAGGTGGCATTAATATGACCAGCTCGAATGGAATCCAATTTAAGCTCGTATCGCGCGCTGACCTGACCAACGCGCAAAGGAATGATATGTTCCGCTTGCTGGAACAGCATTTCAGCGGCGTATCGCACCAGCAGTTCGCGCGTGACCTGGCCGAGAAGAATCTCGCGCTCCGGTTGCAGCGGGATGGCAGGCTGGTGGGCTTCTCGACCCTGCTGGCGTATTCAACCCGCTTTGAAGGCGAAACGGTCAATGTGATTTATTCCGGGGATACCATTGTGGCACCGGAGGCCTGGGGCACGACCGCCCTGCCACGCGCGTGGGTGGCGGGGGTGGAAGCGCTGCGCGCAACCCTTCCACCGGGAAAATGTTTCTGGCTCCTGCTTACCTCGGGCTTCCGCACTTACCGCTTTTTGCCCGTGTTTTGGCGTGAATTCTTTCCACGGTATGACCGGCCAACGCCATCGGAAATGGCTCGTCTCCTAGGTCACGTGGTACGGGAACGATTTGGCAGCCGGTTCCATCCGTCCACTGGCATCGTGCGTTTTGATCACCCCCAAAGACTGCGTGCCGGGCTCGAAGAAATTCCCGCGAGCCGAAACCATGATCCCCACATCGCGTTCTTCCTCTCGCTTAATCCTGGCCATGCAAACGGGGATGAGCTGGCCTGCCTCACTGAGCTATGCCCGGAAAACCTGACCGCCGCCGGTCGGCGGATGATGCCTTCACGCTCAAATGAACTGGCCAGCCACCACTGCTAATTTGGCGTGGGTTGGCAGCAGCCTGCCGGCTTGGAGCGCATTCCGGCGTGCGCTGCTTTGGCCGGCTGAAACACAATGGAATCTCTTGCGGAATTTGCTGGCCAACAACTCCGATTGTGCCTATGGGCGCGCTCACAGATTTGGGCAGATCAGAGACTATGCTGATTTCGCGCGCAATGTTCCCCTGGTCGATTACGGAAATCTTATACCCTGGATTGATCGAATCCGGGAAGGCGAGCAAGGCGGCCTGACGGAAGCAAGGGTGACGCATTTGATTCCCACCAGCGGTTCGACCGGCGCGCGGAAATTGATTCCGTTCACACGACAACTGCAAGGGCAATTCAACCGCGCCATCAGCCCATGGATCACCGACCTCGCATTAAGGCATCCTCAAATGTTGTTGGGTCCTGCATATTGGTCTATCACGCCCCCTCAACGAACGTTGGTCTCGGAATCCTCGGTCATACCCATTGGCTTTGCCGACGACGCCAGTTATCTGGGAGGCGCAAAAGGCCAACTCGTGCGCACGGCGATGGTGATACCGGACCAGCTGGGTAATTTAGATAATCTTGACGAATTTCGATTCCGCACTCTTTTGTGCCTTCTGGGCGAGCGGGACCTGCGCTTGATTTCGGTCTGGCACCCATCATTTCTCTCACTCCTGCTGGACGCATTGCCGGGTCATTGGGAAAAAATCCTCGCGCAACTAGGCCAAAAAGATAAACGACGCGTTCATGATTTGGAGCGCGCGAATCCGCATCAGCCGGAAACGCTCTGGCCAAGCCTGAAAGTCATTAGTTGTTGGGGCGATGGTCATGCGGCTCTGCCCTTGGCTGAACTTCGCCAGCATTTTCCAAATGTGTTGGTGCAGGCTAAAGGACTGCTCGCCACCGAAGCTTTCGTAACCATCCCATTTGCCGGATCCCACCCGGCAGCAATCTGTTCCCATTTTTTTGAGTTCGTTGACAAGGGAGGCCAAATTCATCGAATCGGCGAATTGTGCGAGGGTGGCGCTTACGACGTTGTCGTCACCACCGCAGGTGGACTGTGGCGGTACCACACGCATGATGAGGTGCGGGTAACCGGATTCGCCGGCAAGACGCCAACCCTACAGTTCATTGGTCGGAACGGCAACGTCTCCGATTTATTCGGCGAAAAGCTCGCGGAGACCTTCGTGGCTGACGTCATTCAGCGGACTTTTGCCTTGTCCGTCTCGAAACCACGGTTCGCACTGCTTGCCCCGGATCAAGATGCCACGGGCTGGCGTTATATACTCTACATGGAAGGAGATGTTCCCCACGGCGCCGCGGAAACTCTCGATCGGAACTTGCGCCAGAACCCCAACTACAGCCATTGCCGCGCCTTGGGCCAGCTTCACCCGGTCGAAATATTCCGCATCACAAGCTCCGGATATGAGTTGTTTGTCAAACGGCTGGTTTCCGAAGGCAAGCGTCTCGGTGATATCAAGCCAGTGCCTTTAAGCTGCACTCCTGGTTGGTCGCAGACTTTTGTTGCGAATTGAGATGAGTTTACGTGAACGCCAATGAGGAGTGGCCAAGCCTCAAGGGCCACGGAAGATCGGAATGGTTTGGAAATTCCTCTTGGAGTCGGGTAATTTATTTTTGCCATGAACGAAAATCAGTCAGATCAAGAGCCCGACGACAAAGAGACGCCGCTTGATCCGGCTGTGACGGCAGACTTGTTTCGAGAATGGCGAACGCCTCGTTTTGGTCGCGCCAACCCGGAACGGATGAATAATCTGGTCTGGGAGTGGCTGATTCGATCCAGACTCGATGCCTATTCAGCAACCCAAAAACTCAGCACGTCTTCGGCGTTGGTGGCCGGCCCCGGGTGGTGCTTTAACAGATTCGGCCAAAGTTCAACCAAACTTCCGGATGGCCGCACGGTGCTGATCGCTGGAGAGCATGAGGATCACTATGATCCAGATTTTAACATCTACAATGATGTGGTGGTTCTTCATCCAGACGGCAAGGTTGATATCTTTGGCTATCCAGTCGAGGTGTTTCCGCCGACGGATTTTCACACGGCTACCCAGGTTGGCAACCTTATAATCATTATCGGTTGTCTTGGTTACCCAGCGCAGCGTAAACCGGGAACAACGCCGATCTTCGTTCTCAATCTTGCCGCATTCGCCATATCGTCGGTGCAAACCTGCGGTACGCCTCCGGGATGGATTCATCAACACGAGGCAATTTTGGAAAAAGGAGAAGCTTCGATCCTCGTCATGGGTGGAAAGCTGGATCGCGGAGGTGAAGCGACTTCTCTGGTCGAAAACATTGACGACTGGCGATTGCACCTCGGGGATTGGCGCTGGGAGCGCATCAGCGAGCGTCGTTGGCAACGATGGGACATCGTCAGGCAGGATCGAAAGCCCAACCATCTTTGGGAGATTAAACAAGCGCTATGGTCTCGCAGCGTTGGCTGGAAAAAGGAATTGCACGAGCAGATGGAGCAATTGACCCAGGAGTTGGGCGCTCGCCCCAATCTTGACCTCGTGGATCGGTTGTTTAGTCCTCCGATTTTGCACGAGCAAATACCGGAGGCAAACGAGGAATGCAACGTCGTCAGAATCAACGTGGTCGGGGTTGTAGTCCGATATGTCGAGGACATGCATTCAATCCAAATGACCGTCGAAGGGGAATTGCCCCAAGCCACCATTGAAACGCTTACGTCCGACCTCTGTGGAAAAATGGCGGCGTTGGAGAATGCTCTCTTTGACATGAAGCAGCTATAACGGACCATATGGCGGTCACTGCGCAGAGTCACGCTCCCTTTGCTTTCGGGCAAAACTTGGGGCTCGTTTGACCTCAAATCAAACCTAACGCACGCATGCCTCCCATGGAACTCGCGCAAACCATCCGGGCGCTGTTGCAGCAGTCCATGGCCAACGCAGAGTTGCGCGGGCAATGCGCAAGCCATATCCATGCTCAATCTTTGCGATTGTCCGTTGCGTTAGTCCAAATCGATGACCATTGATACCCTGAATACTTGGCTGCCAAGGTAATCATCAGCTCATTGCGCCTGGTGGTTGTTTGGGCTTTATCCGATTTGAATGCTGTTATGGCTCTTTGTAGATTCGCCGCTTCCGATTGTTCCTGTTGCTGAGCTTCCATTTTTTGGTCCACGTTTTTCCGCTCGTCTTTTGCGAACGTGGCGAGGCCTGCGAACGGGTCATCAGTTCCGATTCCAATTAGCATACCAGCTACGAAGGGACCTAGCGGGCTGTTTTGCTTGTTCTGTTGGATGTCGGTTAACTTCATTTTCGCAAACGATTCCAGTTCAATGTAGATTTGGACTGCGTCTCCCAGTTCTTGTTCCACTAGCCTTGTATGCGTAATTGCGTCAGGATCTACTTCATCCGCACTTACTGCGCTTAATTGGTTTTGGGAATCAAGGAGAAGCTTTTGCCTTTGCTGGCTACTTTCTATCAGGATTGGCCAATATTGAGCGAGATTGGCGTTATATTGTCTAATTTGTGCCATTCGTTGCTTGGCGGGTGTTTGATTTGTAATAGTTGGCGGCGATGGTAATTTTGGCAGCTCGTGTTGCTTAAAATTCAGCGTCGTGTTTTCCAGGACAGCATGCACCGCATTTAAGTATTCGAATGTTGCCTTGCTGTGGTGGTCACTGCAACCCGTCATCAGAACACTCCATCCTGTTAAGATGATTATTTTTGTGAAATTGAATTGGTGTTTCGTTTTCATAAACTGAATGGTTTGGCCATTTCTAATTCTTTTGCCAAGACCCGCCATCAAGACTGCGGTGGCTTAAAGGAATATCAGCCGCGCGGTGAATTTTCATAGGGATTCATGCCGAGCGGCGGCGCTTATAAGAATGATGGTTCGTCGTCGTCGCTGGTCGGCGGCGACGTGGGGGCGGCGCCAATTGGAATTGTGGCAGCACTTTCCTTGATGAACAGGTCGCCATTGGCGGCGGCTTGCCGAAATACATCCTGGGTGCTGATTTCCCAGCCGCGAACGGTGCTTAAATAAACCCATTGCGTCGCGCGGGTAATGCCGACCAGCAGGAGTCGGCGACGGCGCTCGCCTTCAACGCGCTTGAAATTATTTTCGACCAGTTTGGGCATCAGGACGCAATCGAAAGTGAGACCTTTGGCATTGTGGTAGGAGGCGATGGTAGGCGTCAGGGAATCGAAGTCCGGCGGTGTGCCACCCTTCCGGACCGGGATGGCCTTGTGAACTTCCACCCCGCGTTCCATGAGCTTTTTGGTGACACTGTGGAGGTCCATATTGCTCGGCACAATGATGCCGCACTTGTGATTCAAGAGCCGCCGTTCGCGGAGCACATCCGCGAGTTTGTCCATTTCATCCTCCCAATCCGTGGCCACGTAAAGGCAGGGTTTTTGCCGTTCCTGGGCGAGGTAGTTGACGCCTTCGTAGGAGTTGCCAAAGTAGGAGGCAAGTTTGGCGACATCGGGCGAATTTCGATAGGCGGGCAACAAGGAGGCGCTCTGGCCAGTGAGGGAGAGGTGCTTTTGCATTTCCGACACCGAGGCCCCGCCCTCGAAGATTTGCTGCCGGGCATCGGCAAAAACTGTCAGATGCTTCGTCATGAGGCAGAGGATGCCGTAGGCCGTCGCATCCAAATCCTGGCCTTCATCCACCATCACGAAATCGAGGCTCGGTTTCAGTTGACCGACGGCGGCCAGAGCCTGGAGATTCCGAAGCACCCCGACACGCACGGCGGGAAAATCAATGAAGGATTTTCCGCGCCGGTCCGCCACCGTGCGAGGCCGGGACTTGCACACGTATTGATCCCACAAATCACCGCACCAGTCATCGAAGGTCCGCACGTTTTCCTTGGGTATGCCGAGGAAGTCCAATGGCTGACGAAGAAAATAAGTGAGTACGTTGGTATAAACGAGCACACAGAACCGATCCGGCGGCGTTTTGTAGGTCTGGCGCAACCATCGGGCACGATGCAACAGTACCTGGGTTTTGCCGGAGCCGGGCGGTCCCATGACGAGGTGATGGCGGTCAGGGCGCAATTCGACGATGGCCCGCTGCTCGCGAGTTAACTGGCTATCATGCAGGACGGAAGGCATGGTATTCGGGTGGCTAGGATTGAGTTGAGACAGGAAGTTCGTTCTCCCCTGCGTTGGTTTCAGAGGGTTTGGCTCCCCGTCTTTCGCGTTGCCGCCGGGCTACTTTAACATCGGCCTCACGTCCGAGGATGGCTGCGCCGGTTTCAAACCAGCCCAATTCCCAGGGACTTTGATCGGTGGGCGGAGGGAAATGACCTATGCCCTGTTGGGCGGCTTCCTTGGCAGCGGGGGACTGGCCCAAGCCTTCGAGAATCTTGGCGCGCAAGATATAATATGGGCCGGAATCGGTCTCGCGCAGTATCCCTTCATCAACTTTTTCCAGCGCGAGGGCAAAATTGCGTCGACGCCACAGGTGTAAGGCCCAATTGAAGAGCGGCCCAGCCCAGTTCCCGGAAACGCGCGCGGCCTCAGCGTAATGCGCCTCCATGCGGTTGAGGTCACCCATTTCATCGTAATACATGCCGAGGAGATTGAGAATGTAAGCATCCGGACGGCCGACGGCACGCGAGGCGCTTTTCAGAACCTCGCACGCCTTTTCAACCATCCGCAGCTCGTGATAAAGTTCGGCCAGGCGCATGAGCTGCTTCCGATGACGCGCGCCGAGGCCTCCGGCATCCCGCAAATCTTCTTCGATCTCCTCGATCTCGACGCGGGCGGCGCCGGGATTGGAAACATTGATGAGCGGGTTTTCTTGGGCAATCTCCTGGCGCAAATCCGGGTTTTTCCGGAGGGCAACCGCGCAATCGAAAGAACGCCCCGAGCTGAACCGAAACTCAAAATTTAGAGATTCGCCTGCTTCCTTTGGGCTGATTTCAACCGGCAAGGTCAAAACGACGTGCTCCTCGGGGAGGGTTACGACTTCGATCCGCAAAGTGCCGCCGAAGGGTTTGGGCAAAGCCAATCCGGTGACCATCTTCCATTCCCCACCGGGCGGATACGGAATCGCCGTGCCGGCGGAAATCAGCGGGATTGGGGCTCGTCCCTGAACACGTAACGCAATCGCCTGTGAAACCACGGGGACGACCAACGGTTCGTGGAATACTTCCAGCCAGGCGGCAGTCCAGGCCGCACCACGAGCGATGGCAGTTTGGGCGGCCGTGCTGTCTGGGAACCGCAGCACGCGACTCGACGTGAAAAATTTCTCGATCGCCCACTGGACTTGCGGCACCAGGGAGCTGCCGCCGGCCAGTAACACCAAATCTACCTCCTTGGTCCCTAATTTCGCCCGTTCCAGCGCGTCAGTGAGCGGCGCAAAAATGGAGAGCGCCAGCGCATAATCCGTTTCACGGGCGTGCATCATTTCCCGGTCCAGAAACGGCTTCAAAATTTCCTCCCACTGGGTCGCGCTTAGTTCGGGATGAACCAGGAGATAATCTTTGCCCCCAACCGAGACCTTGGTGGGAGCCTGCCTGGCGACGATCTTGGTTTTGTCCGCAGCTTCGTAACGACCATGCAAGTGGAGTTGGGAAATTTCGCGGCAAAGCCCCTCCTTGAGCGCCTCAGCACAGCCGCGCAAAGCGGGTTCGATAATCTTTTTCCGGTCGGTCCACTCGAAATGACGCGGTGGCAGTTCATTTTCCTTGAGCAATTGCGGAATCAATACATTGTGAATAATGGCAGCATCAAAATCACCGCCGCCGAGCCGGTGATAACGCGAGACAGAGCGCGTTTCAATCGCGAAGGCGCCGCCAGAAGTGGCTGGCGAAAGCCGGGCCACGAAGACATCGCACGTGCCACCGCCGAAATCGAAAACAACAATATTCTGTGGTTTATCCCAAATTTCGTCACCGGCACAGGTGAAAAGATAATCCGTGAGCGCCGCGACGGGTTCGTCCAGCAAGTCGAAATCAGACAGAGCAAGACCGGCCTGCCTGGCAGCGGCCAGTGTATCCGCCCGCTGATTAATCTGGAACGACGCGGGGACCGTGACCACGGTGCGGCCGGGTGGAGAACCCGTAGCCTGACGCGCGCCATTCATCAGAAATTTCAGCAGATGACCGGCAACCTTACGGGCGTGATCAAAATCCTCGGCGGCCCGGTGATAGCGCTTCTGCAAGCCCATATCATTCTTGGTTTCATAGAACAGATTCTTTTCAAGACTCAAGCCGTACCGCTGCGGTTCGGCCCGCATCCGTTTGGCCCCCTCCCCAATCTGAATCGCACCAGTCTTGTCAATGACCACAACCGAAGGAATGAGAACTCCCGTAAATGGACCCATTTGTGTGGGCTGCTCAATGGGCACGCATTCACACGCGAAGCCGGCGGCAAAATTCTCGGCAATCGGCAGGCGAACTTGGGCAACGGTGGAGTTGGTAGTGCCGAGATCAATGCCGATGACCCGTGTATCGGGACGAGCAGTGCCGGCAGCCGCGCGCAATTTTTTGAGAAGATTCATGAATTTTTGTGGAAAACGATTATCTGATTTGGTTCAGACTTGGTGGAGTCGATGCCATGCCTTCACATATTTTGAGAGGCGCAGCGCATCCTTCGGCGTCACCTCGGGCAGATCCCGGACGTTCATATTGTCTTCGAGGTCGGCCAACTTCACCCGACGGGCGATGGGGTTGGAAGCGGCGCGCGTAATAAAATCCTCGTAGGACTCCCCGGCGCGGCCTGTCACACAATCGAGGGCCTGGAGGATGTTCTCTGGAAAACCCTCTCGTTTGAGGTCGGCAAGCGTCCAATGAGTGTCTTCCACCACATCGTGCAATACTGCGACGATTTGTTCCGCCTCGGTTTTCAAAGCGCACGCCATGCGGACGGGGTGAAGGATGTATGGCGAACCCTGCTTGCGCTTCTGCCAGTAATGCGCGGCTGTAGCAAGAGCAATGGCCTTCTGGAGAAGGCAAACCCCTTGCCGAGCAAATAACGCAGCGTAATTATTATGGAAATACTGACCCAATTCGGCGAAGTACGCATCGGGATCGAGATATTTCGCGGCCGGGTGGCCGGTGATGAAATAGGCGGTGCCATTGCGTTCGAGACCAAGCAGTTTTTCGGGAATAATACGGTTAAATTCGCCACCGGCGATTGCCTCCGCATAATGGCGGAATCTCCAGAAATAAAAGACCACGACGCAAGGGCGATGCATGGAAATCCTTTCCCGCAGAGTGGCGATGCGGCCGATGCCGATTGTCTGCATAAATTGTTCCCGAGTATTCAGCCATGCAGGCATATTCGCGTGTGCGGCGTATGGCCAATGGACTTGGTTGCGCGCTGGCAGCGGCGACAATTCCGTGAGGCACAGATTATTGGTGGACGCGCCAAGGGAATGTTGCTGGTATTCCAGCAACGCAGCTTCCCCGACCGGCTCCCCGCGAGCCAGAAGCAAGATGCGTATCAATTGGCGCCACGTGCGCTGCAATGTGGCACCCGGCCCGTGCCATTGGTGATGGCCGCATGCGGGGTAAAAGGCTGGAGCGTCCTCCAACTCTCGCCGCCCTCGCTGATCCCACGCCGTCAGCCGGGCTTGCAATTCTGCCGGCGTTCCAGCACCTGCCTCTTCCAAGCCAATGAACCAGACCGGGGCATCCCAGCGGCCGTAGCCAAAGAATTGTTTGGAGTAGGCTTCAATCATATTCAAACATTAGATGCCAAGCTTGATCGGCAGAGCGGAATCCCCCAAGTAGCCAGGCGGCGAGTGAGGGCGGCCACATTGCCACCGGCGGTTGCATAGGCGATGTAAACTTCGTCGGACAGTGCGGCGACGAACTCGTTGCGGCGGGAAGCCAGTTCGGAGGTAACACGGCGGGATGTGTCGGGAAAGCAGGAAAGAATCAGCATCCGACCACCGGAGGCTGCAATATCCCACTGGGCTGGTAGGCGCTCCAGCATTCCTCTGGCCGGGCAGAGAATGACCGGGGTATCACCGCGCAGGAGGATTTGCAGACATTCCCTTTCCACCGGTGAATGGAAGCCGCTGATGACACAGCGTTCGGCGTCGCGCCAGTTGGCCGCTTGGTCGTAAGTGGGGAGGATGACGCTGCCGGGACAGCGGGTGGAACAGAAAAGCGCGCTCTTGGTCAGAGTCAGCAGACCGAGATTGCCAAGGGCCGTCAATCCTGGCGGGGCGTCTGCACCCAAGCGCTTAACCAATCGCGCCGGATAGCGGGGGTCTTCACGCGAAATTGTTTCGTGTCCAATGTTCATTACGCATTATGGAGCTGGATTCGGTGCCCATGGTTGTGCCTGTCATCGTGTTTCCGACTTTGGCCCCGTCGTCTCCTTCCGTGTCGCGGCCGAGGTGGCATTTAATGCTTTGCTTCATGTTAATTTGATGGCGTCGCCGGCTTGGTTGCTTCTGCATAAAGCATCAAATTCTGTCGGGTCTTTCAGTTTCTCAATCAGAAAATCCGCCCACGCTTGCGTGTAGCCGTAATCGTTGTGTCGTAGATCGTAGATACAATACTTCCAGTTTGTTTCCTGCGGCGCATTGCTGCCGCTTGCTGGGCGTACTTTAAACCGCTTCCAGCATCGTGCATGAACGGCGAGGTTGAATCTATCTACCAATTTGCCTCCCCGGTCAATTTTGGGATTGCCCAAACCAGTCTGCACTTTTTTTACGACATCGCCCGCGCGGATGCTGTTGAGGTTGGCCACTGGAACTTCTTTGAATTTCACCATCGCAACGACATGGCCGAGTTGCTTCTTCTCCTCGTCCGAAAGCCTGTCGTAGTGGACAAACTGGACTGGCAATGCGTTTTCGCTTCGGTGGTTCGCGACCTGAATGAGAAATGCTTTGAAGGAATATTTACCACTGGCGGATACTTCCGGCGAAATCGTTGAGCGAAACTGTTGGATAAATTCCACTATGGGTTTGCTCTCGGGCTTGTGTTTGACCGTGTCCACCAGACTTTCCGACGATGGGAACAACTGCAAAGAAAATGAAAGACACTCCCGCAAACAGTATTTAGCGCCAAACTCCTTCTCAAGCAACTCGTCGAAATTCAGCAGCATCGCCTGACATTCGCCAAAGATGCTCGCGTCGAGTTCCGGCATCGAACGATGCTCTATGCGGTTTCGTAGTGGGATAAAAAATTCGAGGTTTTTGCGGACAGGATTGCCCGTATCGGCTTTGAAAAACTGGGATAAACACTCGGCGAGTTCCCAGTGCATAAAGTCGTTTTCGATTCTCAAGAAACGCCCATGCTCCTTGCGAAAGGGTTTGCGTTTTCTCTTGAAAAAGATGGCATGGAACAATGCTGTCCAAGCGATAACCATGAGGGTGATGTAGCCGCCAGATTTGAATTTTACAGCAGGCTTATTGTAAACTTCAACTGCCAGCAAAGCAGAATCTCGCGCCTTTTCGAGCGCGCCTTTAGCCTTTCGTGGAAGCCCTCTCATTACATTGAATTCCTGTCTGGGACGAGGTGTGCCACTGCCTCGTTAGTGACTTGCAGCTTAATCGCATCACCGAGTTGGAAACGGTCGCAAAGCTCGTTGAGCGCGGTGATATGGGAAAATAAAAACTGCGCGTAGTCGTTCGTTTCGGGTTTGGAACCATCAGAAACCTTGACCACACGGCACAGGCACAGTGCAAGGACTTTCAGCGTGTTTCCCCCGTGCTGACCCAGAGTCGCGAAATAAAACAAGTAAGGGAAGGCTTCGTCCAGGGCTTTGGCGTAGCGCCGGATTTCGGGTATGTCGAAAACCTCACGAGGGTCATCGTCATAGCCTTCGAAAAAAAGCGAGACTCTGGCGCGACCGTTGACAACGGCGCTTCGGTTTTGGAGGAACCCTTGCAATATCTTCAGCACTGTGCTGACATCACCGGACTGGATTTCGTCGTATGGCACGCCGACGAAAACGGGATTATCTGTTTCGTAGATATTCACGTCTCATTCACCATCCCCTTCCGTGTCGCGGCCAAGGCGGTATTTGACGTCGTAATTGATGATGAAATCCAATTCCTCCGGCGTGAACCCGTAGTGTTCTGCCAGTGCCGTGTCAATTTCATCGAGGATGGGCTTTGATCGTGGCGCATCCATCTCATCATATTCGATCTTGTGTCCCTGCTTCGTTAAGATCGTCTTGGGGCGAGCAAAGCACTTTTGACTTTCTGATAATTGCTTTTCGAGAGCAATCCATTCTGCGAAATTTGAGCCTGACGGGATTCGGAAATCCCGAATCAATGCGTCGTTGATGTGTTCACAATCTGAAAGCGCGCTATAAAACCAATAAAATAGCGTAGAGTTTACCAAGCAACCAGCAAAAGCACACGAGCCAGGGTCCCGAAAATTCAGAATCCTACCGTGTGGCGGAGACATGCGCTCACCATTGCGCCGAAAGAAAGGCAACCCAACGCAGGCCTTAACCCAGTATCGGCACGCCTCTTGGTAATAGAGGAGGTCTTTTGAGGCTGATGATGTTAAAGAACCCAGGACGCTCTGTTGAGACTCAATCTTGCGGTAGATTCGAACGCCGATTTGTGAACCAATCTTCGCAATTCTATGGCCGTGAAGCCGAATATCGTGCTGCGCAAAACTCATGGTGGCAAGCGCGCTTGGACGCTCTTCGGTGTAAAATCGGTTGATCCGAGAGGTGCTCAACGTCGGTGAGGACAAACGCGAGATCAGGATCGTGACGGGCATTTCCACACCGTCGAAGATAGATTCAGGTCTGCGCGGAAACGCCGACGCAACAAGTGTGCCCCGGTGCAAAAGCAAATCCTGCAGAGAAGACATCTTCTCAGCCGACAAGGCCGTCAGTTGAACAATCATGGCAACAGCGGCATTTCGGTTAGCCAACTGCAAAGATCGCTCGAATACGAGCGCGTAAAGATTTTTTGAAGGGTAAGTATTAAACAGGTTCTCCTGGATCACATAGCTAACCTTTTCTGGCGTATTTACCACATAAGGGGGATTACCAATGATAACGTCAAAGCCTCCGCTATTAAGGATGCCATAGAACTGGATGAACCAGTGGAATGGAAGGTGCGACTTCACCCACTTCGCATAGGCGACCTTGTCACTCAGCTTCACGCCATAATCAGTGGCGAGATGTCGGTTCAGTTCGTCTTCCAGCGCCTTGAGCCGTTTCTGAAGTTCCTGCTTGTCAGAGTAGGGCACGGAGCCGTCGCCCTCGGTTTGGAGCTGGCGAAATTTACTGAACGCCTGCTCGACATCGGCACAGCGTGTATTGAACCGGGCGAAGCTGCCCAATTCATCCTCACCCATCAATTTCATCTGACCGCCGCCGAGTTCCTTCATGCACCGCTGCACTTCCGCCTTGGTGGCGTAGCCGACCAGGGTATTTCCTGCGCGGATATTGAAATCAATGTCCGGCAGAGGCTCAATACCGAGATTGTCTTTATCAGGTTTAGGGTCAACCTGGGCGGCTAGTTTGAGAAACAGGCGCAGTTTGCAGATTTCCACCGCCTCTTCCATGATGTCCACGGCATAGAGGTTATTGATGATGACCGATTTCAGGACGAAGTAGCGCCGGTTGGGGTGCGCATCCACGCGGGCCAATACTTCAGTGAATTTCTTGTGGTAGTTGGGATAGAGTTGCTTTCCCTCACCCAGCCTTTGACCACCCTCTCCCTTCCGATGGGCGAGGGACAGGTCCCATTCCGCCAGAAAGGCTTCCATCCGATCCAGGCAGGCTTCATACAGCGGTTCAAGGATGTTGAGCGCGGCAAAAATGAAGGCGCCAGAACCGCCCGTCGGGTCCAGGACCGTAATGGTGGTGATAGCCTGCCAAATGGCCATGAGTAGGTCAGGCCCTTCGCAATTCTGGATGACATCCTGGGCGAACTGGCGGAGATCGAGATTCAGAGTGATGAAATCGTTGACGGAAGTGATGGGTAAAGGACGGCCCACCTCACCCCGGCCCTCTCCCCCATCCGAGGGCGGAGAGGGAGAATCTGGCGCTGACTTCGGTGGGTTCGCGATCCACTCTGGTTTCGCCGGTTGACCGGACAGGCGGGAGCGGACTTCCCAATAACGCTGGCGGCGGGCGACCACCTCGCGCCAGATTTCGGTGGGCAAGGCGTAGTCGCTCGGAGCGGGCTTGTTCCAGGCCTTGCGGCGTTCAATTAGATCGGGTTTAGCGGTATCGAGACCGGCGGCAATTTCCGCCGGCAATTTCTTATCCACACCGTGCCGCACGGCGCTATAGATATAGCGGTCAGGCGTTTCACGGAGCAAATCCCAAACTGGCGAGGCGCCAGTGCCGCTTTCGTCAAAGGCTACCTTGCACTTGGCGCGGGCGGCGTCGAACAGGAACGGGAGCACGGTATTCTTGCTGATGTATTCGGTGATGTCCTCCTTCGTGTAATACGCCCCCATTTGTTTCTGGTTGATGTATTTCTCGAAGATGTAGCCGAGGACGTCGGGGTTGATTTCTTTGTCGTCCCGCAGCGGGCGCTCGTCCAAGTGCCATTGGTATTGGTCGAAGTAGTCGAAAACGCGCTCAAAAGCCTTGTCCTCAATCTGGATTTCCTTGCCGTAGCGTTCGGGCCGTTCCAATTCGTGGACATCGAACAAACCGCCATTGAGGTAGGGGATGTTGCCGAGCAACTTTTCCAAGTCGGGCGCGCGATCCTTTTTACGTTTGCCAAAGCCTTCGTGGAACAGACGCAACAGGAAGTAACGGTAGAACGGATAAAACTTGTTCTTACCCTGTTCCTTTTGGCAGCGGGCGAGCCGGTTACGAAGGTATTCGGGGTCGCCATCCAGAAAACCTTTGCGCTGGATAAAATAGACAAACATCAGCCGGTTGAGCATGACGGACGCATACCATTCGCGGTCGGCCATTTCGCCGATGCCATCAATGAATTTGAGAAACGCCTTGCGGTGTGTGTCGAAGTCGCGGTAAAACGCCTTGGTGACGCGTTCGATGTCGAAGGCGGCGCGGGCGCCGGCAGTAAGGGTGAGGGTGTGAACATCGCCCCGTTCTTCGTCTTCGAGTGAAATGTAAAGGTGCTGAAGCTTTTGGAGCAGTGAATCGCCGGGCTGAGAGCGATTGAACTCATGGGTCCGGGCGGCGAGCGGTTTGCCGGGTTCGCGTCGCACCCACATCCACGACTGCCCGGCACCGTCGTGGGTGGGAAAAACGATGAGATGCTCGAAACTGGTCTGCGTCAGGGCGCGGTCCAACTTCAACCGCGTGGTGTGGTCGGGCAACTTACCATCGGGACACGCACACCGCCACGCGGTAAAGCCGCGCTTTTCGGCAATGGCCCCGAACGCATAGTCGGTCCCGCTAACGCGGAGCGTCAATTTCTGGTGGGCGGGTTCCCAGCCAAGCTCCTCGATAAACAATTTTGCGAGATTGCCGCTCTGGAGGAGCGGGCGGGCGCGTTGGAAGTCGAAAGGCATGGGGGAAATTATGAATTATGTCTGCCCCGGTTTATTTAAGCGTTTCACGTTCCCGGTGGCGAGCAGGGTGCGCATCTGAGTGATGGCGATGTCGTTCAGTGTGCGGAGGCGTTCCGAGGGTGCCAGCCCCTGCCGGATGAGAACGGAGTTGAGGCTTTCGAGATTGGTCAGAACCACGAGCTGTTCCAGCGTGGCGTGGTCGCGAATATTACCCTCAGCCTCGGGATGGTCGTCGCGCCATTGTTTGGCGGTCTGGCCGAAGAGGGCGACATTGAGGAGATCGGCCTCACTGGCATAAACGGCGGACGCCTGGGCCTTGGTGACGGAGGGTGGGATGAGGGTATCCTTGATGGCGTCGGTGTGGATGCGGTAATTGATCTTGGCCAGGGTGCGCTGGAGGTTCCAATCGAGCTTGAGGCGGTCGTTCTCGTCGTCCTTGAGACGCTGGAATTCCCGGATGAGGTAGAGCTTGAACTCCACCGACACCCAAGATGCGAATTCAAAAGCAATGTCCTTGTGGGCGTAGGTGCCCCCATAACGACCGGCGCTGGAGGTGAGGCCGATCGCGCCAGTTTTTTCAATCCACTGCTTGGGGGTGAGGACGAAGCTGTTCAGCCCGGTCTGCATTCTAATCCCGTCGAATTCGACGGGATTAAAAGCGGGGTTGTTCAACCGCTCCCAGACACCGAGAAATTCCACGGTATTGCGGTTGCGCAGCCAGTTGCGGATGACATCGTCCGGGTGATCGGGGTTTTTATATTTGGCGATGTCGGTCAGGCAAATAATATCCTGCTGGTTCTGCGACAGCACCGTAACTGAGGCTCCCTGAACGGCGATAATGGTCTTTTTATTTTTGCTCATGGAGGAATCATAAGGGTTAAGGTGAGGCTAATTCCCCCGGATTCGTGGGACTCAAAACCGGGGTTATCAATCCGCCCTGCCCCGCTCTGGACTTCGATGGTGGATTTCCTGCCTCGTTTCATGGTTCATCCTTCCTGATTCCCAGCGAGCAGATGATTTTGGGTTCGCGGGCCTCGCCATCGTCCTTGGGAACGCACAGCCGGTCTTCCTCGTGTAGCGAGAGAACGAGCGCGACGAGTTTTTCATCGCTGACGCCAATGCGCATTTCGCGGTTGAGCAGGTCACGGGCGGCCTCGGTCAACGGGGCCTCGTAAATTTCGTCAATCGCGACATGGAGCGGTTTGGTGTCGAACAGGCTGTCCTTGTAGTTGGCGGCGTAATCTTTGAGCCGTTCATACACGCGACGACGGGCGCTGGATGGTTTGCCAAGCTGGCCGCCAGTGGTGATGTGCTCGGTCTGGATGCCCGCGACGGCTTTTTGCACGAGCTGATGGTGATTGGCCAGACGCGGAAGTGTGGGCGTG